>Ga0302252_1000346_pt1 | contig 43563 bp, 39 predicted proteins | sample AAG_RA_Leu_MG_FD_193511 | JGI IMG/M metagenome (GOLD analysis project Ga0302252, IMG submission 193511) | Enriched activated sludge microbial communities from anaerobic digester in WTTP, New Holstein, Wisconsin, United States - AAG_RA_Leu | ecosystem: Engineered > Bioreactor > Anaerobic >... | reverse complement strand
CAGCCAGCTCCGGCATTTGTTTGCTCTGCTGGAAATGGCCCGGCGGGAGGGGCTGACCGAGGTGTATGTCCATGCCCTGCTCGACGGCCGGGATGTGCCGCCCAGCAGCGCGCTTGAATACTTTGCCCAATTGGAAGCGGAAATGCAACGAATCCAGCTCGGCCGGGTGGCAACGGTCAGCGGCCGCTATTACGGCATGGACCGGGACAAGCGCTGGGAGCGGGTGGAACGGTATTACCAGATGCTGGTGCTGGGGCAGGGTCTGACCGCGGCCTCGGCCGAGGCGGCGGTAACCGCCTCCTATCAGCGGGGAGAAACCGATGAATTTGTGCAGCCGACGGTGATCGTCGATGCCGACGGCCGGCCGGTGGCTACCGTGGCCGATGGGGATGCGGTGATCTGTTTCAATTTCCGGACCGACCGGGCCCGGGAAATCACCCGGGCGCTGGTCGACCGGGAATTCACCAGCTTTCACCGGCCGTTCCGACCAGAGCTGTTCTATGTTTGCATGACCCAATATGACGCGACCATTGACGCCCCGGTGGCCTTTCCGCCGGAGGAGCTGCGAAACACGCTGGGTCAGGTGCTGGCGGCGCATGGCCGGCGGCAGCTGCGAATTGCCGAAACCGAGAAGTATGCCCATGTCACCTTCTTCTTTAATGGCGGGGAGGAGGAGCCCAATCCCGGCGAGGATCGGATTCTGATCCCTTCGCCGAAAGTCCCTACCTATGATCTCCAACCGGAGATGAGCGCTTACGCAGTGACCGAAAAAGTAATCGAGGCGATTGCCAGCGAACAGTATGATGTGATTGTGCTCAATTACGCCAACGCCGATATGGTCGGGCATACCGGACTAATGACGGCGGCAATCGTGGCGGTAAACACGGTCGACGACTGTCTCGGCCGGGTGACCGAGGCGGTGTTGGCCCGCGGCGGGGCGGTTCTGATTACCGCCGATCATGGCAATGCCGATGAGATGGCGGAACCTGGCGGCCACGGCCCCCATACCGCCCACACCAACAGTCCGGCGCCGTTTTTGCTGGTCTACCCGCCGTTGCAGGCGGCCCGCTTGCGGTCCGCGGGCGGACTGGAAGATATCGCCCCGACAATGTTAGAATTACTGGGGATTCCGAAACCGGACGAGATGACCGGACGGTCTTTGCTCGAAAGCGATGAGAAAGCGAGAGGTGTGTCATGAGTATTATTGTTGACGTGTTTGCCCGCGAGATCCTGGATTCCCGCGGCAATCCTACCATCGAAGTGGATGTTTACCTGGAGGAAGGGATTCGGGGTCGGGCGGCGGTGCCGTCGGGAGCTTCGACCGGGGCCCATGAGGCAGTCGAACTTCGGGACAATGATGATGAGCGGTTTATGGGCAAGGGCGTGCTTAATGCGGTCGACAATGTCAATACCATCATCGCCCCGGAATTAATCGGAATGAGCTGCCTCAATCAACTGGAAATCGACACTACCATGATCCAAATGGACGGGACAGCCAATAAAGCTAAGCTCGGCGCCAACGCAATTCTGGGCGTGTCCCTGGCCAGCGCCCGGGCGGCGGCGGAATTCATGGGCATGCCATTGTATCAGTATATCGGGGGCTTGACCGCCCGGGACTTGCCGGTGCCGATGATGAACATTGTCAATGGCGGCAAACATGCCGACAACAATCTCGACATCCAGGAATTTATGATCGTGCCGGCGGGCGCCCCGAACTTTTCCGACGCCCTGCGGATGGGCGTAGAAGTCTATCATGCTCTCAAATCGGTGCTCAAAGCCAAAGGTCTGAGCGTGGCGGTGGGGGATGAAGGCGGCTTCGCTCCGACCGTAGCTTCCCACGAGCAGGCGCTGGAATACATCGTCCAGGGCATCGAAAAAGCCGGCTTCAAACCGGGTGCCGATGTCTTCCTGGCGCTGGATCCGGCGGCCAATGAATTCTTCCAGGACGGCCGCTATGTCTTCCGGACCAGCGGGGAAAAACGGACCCCGGCGGAAATGGTGGATTACTATGAGCTGCTGGTCAAGAATTTCCCGATCATTTCGATTGAGGACGGATTGGCGGAAGACGACTGGGAAGGCTGGCAGCTGTTGACCGAACGGCTGGGGAAAAAGATTCAGCTGGTCGGCGACGACCTCTTTGTCACCAATCGGGAGCGGCTGTTGAGCGGAATCGAACGGGGGATCGCGAACAGCATCCTGATCAAGCTCAATCAGATCGGCACCTTGACCGAAACGCTGGACACCATCGATTTGGCCCGGCGAGCCGGCTATACCACGGTGATTTCCCATCGCTCCGGAGAAACTGAAGATCCGGTTATCGCGGATCTGGCGGTGGCGGTCAATGCCGGCCAGATCAAGACCGGCGCGCCCAGCCGTACCGACCGGGTGGCCAAATACAACCAGCTGCTGCGAATCGAAGAAGAGCTGGACGAGAGCGCCCGTTTTCTGGGATTGCAGAACTTTCGGCTGCTGGGCAAAGCTTGAGCTGCTTGTCCGAACCGGAACAATGTGTTATAATAATGAGGATTTTGACAAAGTGAGGTTAGAAACGGAAAATGAAGATTGCCCTCATGATTGTGCAGTTCCTGATCGCGGTGGGCCTGATCAGCACCGTGCTTCTCCAGTCGGGACGCAGCGCCGGACTGTCGGGAGCGATTGCCGGCGGGGCCGAAACCTTGTTTGGCAAGAAAAAAGGCATGGACGAGATGTTGAGCAAAGCGACCATGGTTCTGGGTGGCTTGTTTATGGTGATTACCCTGATTCTGGCTCTGATGAAGTAATCTTTTCCTTTGGCACTGGAATATTGGACTGCTGCTGCGCACCCTCCGGGGTGCGCTCTTATTCTTCGGACTACGCAACAAGGAGCGAATAGATGCCGACGCGGGAAGAAGCGCTGAACTTCCTCCGGGAGACAATCCCAAATGACAATCTGGTCAAACATATGCTGGCGGCGGAAGCGGTGATGCGGGCTCTGGCCCGGCATTTTGGAGAGGACCAAGAACTCTGGGGCACGATCGGTCTGCTCCACGACATCGACTATGAGCTGACCAAGGATGATCCGGAGCAGCATGCTCTGATCGGGGCCAAGCTGCTGGCCGAGCGGGGCTATCCGGAGGCGGTGGTTGAGGCGGTGCGGGCGCACAATTTGAGCCACAATCAACCCCGGCCCCAGCTCGTCGACCAAGCTTTATGGAGCACGGATCCTACCACCGGGCTGATCACCGCGGGGGCCCTGGTCCGGCCGGAAAAAAGCCTGGGAGTGGTTGATGTTCCATTTCTCATCAAACGCATGAAAGAAAAGTCGTTCGCCCGGGGTGCCAACCGGGATCAGATCCGCTCCTGCAGCCATCTGGGGCTGAGCCTGGAGGAATTTCTGAACCTGAGCCTGGCGGCCATGCAGGGCATTGCCCCTCAATTGGGGCTGTAAACAAAAGGAGTATATGAGCACAACCCAAAAACGCACCCGGCGCACCGGGAACAAAACCACAGGCGGAGCCCAGCCGCCGCAATCCCCGGAAAAAACGGGGGCCGCCTCCGGGCGGGCGCAAGCTCCAGCGGCGCCGCCGAAACGAGCGGGAAACGCCCCCGGCCGGAGCTCCGGACGGCCTAAATCCCGGCCCTTCGGAGAGGAAATCGTGACCACCAAGAGTTCGGCCGGGAGCCGGAGCGGGGAGGAACAGGCACAGGGGCAGTCGGCGCCGTCGAAACGAACCGGGAGATCCTCCGGCCGGAACTTCGAGCGGCCCAAAGCCCGTTTCTTCGGAGAAGAGATCGTAACCACCGGCAGTTTGGCGGGCAGAAGTGAGGCGGGGCGGGCGCAGGGGCAGCCGCCGCCGAAACGAACGCAGCCGCAGAAGCCACCACAGTCGCCGAAGCCGACGAAGCAGCCGCAGCCGCAGCCGCAGCAGCGGGCGGAAAGCACCCGCGGCCGAAGCTCGGGGCGGCCCAAGGCCCGAACCGGGGCGGCGGTAGCAGCCCCCAGTCCGGCTGAAGCCAAAACGGTTGAAGGCCATCTTCAGGGCCATCCCCGGGGATTCGCCTTTCTGCTCACTGCAGCTGAGGAAAAAGACATCTTCATCGCTGCTCCCGACATGCACGGAGCCGTTCATGACGACCTGGTGGTAGTCCGGCTCAGGCCCGGCGGGAAAACTCCCGATCGGCCGGAGGGCGAAGTCGTCAAGATTCTAGAACGAGGGACCAGCCAGTTGGTGGGAGTGTTCCAGGGGACAACCGCCGGCGGAGTGGTCATTCCCGATGATCCCCGGATCGCGGTCAATCTGCTGATTCCCAAAGGAGCGACCGCGGAGGCCAGCTCGGGAGACAAAGTTGTGGCGGCGGTTACCCGCTGGCCGCAGGATTACGGCTCCCCGGAAGGCAAAGTGAGCGAAGTCCTGGGCGCCAAAGGCAGCCCGGGAGTGGATGTCCTCTCCATCATCCGCAAGTTTGATCTGCCCGAGTCCTTTCCCAAACGGATTCTCAAGGAAGCCCGTCAAGTCGAGCAGACGGTCAGCGCCGACCAGACGACGGGCCGCTTTGACCTTCGCCATCTGCCGATCGTCACCATCGACGGCGAAGACGCCCGCGACCTTGACGATGCCGTATCGGTGGAGCGACTGGCCGGCGGCACCTATCTGCTCGGGGTACACATCGCCGATGTCGCCCATTACGTTCAGGAGGGGACCCCGCTCGATCAGGAGGCCCTCCGCCGGGGAACCAGCGTCTACCTGGTTGACCGGGTGATTCCGATGCTGCCGCCGGAGCTTTCCAACGGGATCTGCAGCCTCAATCCCCAGGTTGACCGGCTGACCAAAACGGTTTTCATGGAATTTGACGACAGCGGCCGGCGGTTGGGCTATGCGCTGGTCAAGTCGGTGATCCGGACCTGCGAGCGGATGAGCTACAAAGGAGTCCGGCTGATTCTGGAAGGAACCGATCAGGAGCCGAAGTACGACTATTTACGGGAGCAATTTGCGGTCATGGAGGAGCTGACCACCATCCTCCGCCGGCGGCGGATGGCGCGGGGCAGTCTCGACTTTGACTTGCCGGAGTGCAAGGTCGGATTGGACGAAGAAGGCCGTCCGGTCGATCTCTATCGCTACCCCCGTTCGATAGCCGATATCATTATCGAAGAATTCATGCTGGCGGCCAATGAAACCGTCGCCCGGCACCTTTCCCGGGTCGATCTGCCCGGGATTTACCGGGTCCACGAAGATCCCGATCCGGAGCGGATCGCAGCTCTGGAAGCCTCGCTGGCAGTCCTCGGTTTTCCGCTCCAGCATCGGGGCAAACCGACGCCCCTGATGTTTCAGGATCTGCTGGAACGGATCAAAGACCGGCCGGAAGAACGGATGATCAATACCCTGGTCCTCCGTTCCATGAAACGGGCCCGCTACGCCTCGGCGCCGCTTGGCCATTTCGGGCTGGCCGCCCGCTATTATCTCCACTTCACCTCGCCGATCCGGCGCTATCCCGACCTGGTGGTGCACCGGGTGCTGGAGGAGACTCTGCCCCCGGCTGGCTATTTCTACCCCGAGGACTGGGTGCTGATCCCCCGGATCGCCGCCCTCTGCCCGGAACAGGGCGAGCGGCCGCAGACCCCGGAGCAGATCAAGCGGCGGGAGCAATTCGTGGCCCGGCTCCGGGAACAGGCAGGGGAAATTGCCGAGCAGACCTCTCAGCGCGAGCAGGTGGCGGACGAAGCCGAGCGGGAAAGCGTCGACATGAAAAAAGTGGAGTATATGCTCCAGCATTTGGGCGACACCTTCCCCGGCATCATCTCCGGGATCACCCAGTTTGGGATATTTGTCGAACTGGAAAATCTGGTGGAAGGACTAATCCGGATTGCCACAATCGAGGATGATTACTACGAGTATAACGAGGCGCCGCCTTCCTTGCTGGGAGTTCGGACCGGCCGTCGGTTCCGGATCGGCGACCCGATCCAGGTGCAGGTAGCCCGGGTCAGTGTGGATGATCGGCAGATCGATTTTGCGCTGGTGAAGACCGCAGTCGAAGGAGGGGAACAGGGTGGCCGGAAGCGGAGACAAAGGCCCGGCAAAGGACGCCCGAAAGATCGTCGCCGAAAACCGCAAGGCGAGGCATGACTATCATCTTGAGGAGACCTACGAAGCCGGGATTGCCCTGATGGGCACCGAAGTCAAGTCGCTGCGGGCAGGCAAGGCCAACCTTCGCGACGCCTACGGAGAAGTGCGCAATGGGGAGATGTACCTGATCAATGCCCATATCGCTCCCTATGAATATGGCAACCGCTTCAATCCCACCGATCCCCGACGGCCGCGCAAGCTGCTGCTGCACCGGATCGAGATCCGGCGGATTCAGGCGGCGGTGCAACAAAAGGGAATGACCATCGTCCCCCTCCGCCTCTACTTCACCCGGGGCAAGGCCAAAATCGAGATCGCCCTCGCCCGGGGCAAGAAGCAGTATGACCGGCGGGAGGACATCGCCCAGCGGGATGCCGAACGGGAAATCCGGCGGACGGTGCGGGAGCAGGAAAAAGGTGGCTACTGAGAAGGAATTTCGACGCCGGGGGAACATATGCTCCCCCGGACTCTTGTCAGATATTGCAAACTATGCTATAATTCGAATTGTCGAGGGGGTGTAATGGTCTCGACGGGGGAATTGATGGCAGAGGAAGCGAGCCGGGATCCCACTAGCCCGTTAAACAGTGGAAAACCATTAACTGCCAACGATAACTACGCACTAGCAGCTTAAAGGCTGCTACGTTCTACCTGGGAGGCCTGCGGCCCGGGCTAGGGCGTCGACTAGCAGGATACCGTCCGGCCAATTCTCGGAGGCCGAGCCGGGAAACCATCGAGATAGCTCCAGCATAGCCCGTCTGCGGGCGCTGCCGGGAGCGAAATTCAAATCGCAGACTGCGCTCGGAGAATCCGCTGTGGTCAATCTTTCGGACAGGGGTTCGACTCCCCTCACCTCCACCAGATTATCTACCATCTATTGATAAAATGAATTTTATCAATAGATGGTTTTTGTTTTGCCTGAAAAGCTGGTACATAAGCCGTTATTGCGTTTTAGCGGAGCTATTTTGTTGTTTTGCAGCAGGTTGTTTTGGTGATGATTAGATAGAATCCGGCCGTTTTCCGTTAATGTTGTAACGGGAAATCGTTGAAATTTGGCAGGGGTGTGCGTCATCAACAGGTAATCGTTGAAAGATTGAGGGTAATCGTTAAAAGGTTGGCAGAAGGGATTTAACTCGATATTCTGAGGATCACGAATTTCAGGCACCTGAATCTCGTTCTTAGCTCTTATTACCTACCAAAGTTTTAAGGACGGTTCGCACCATACTGATAGGAATGCCTACTGCTAGACAAGACGTTGACATCGTCTCTCCGCAATAATGTCAACGCATTTGTTCACGTCAGCTTTAATATCGCTCTCCCAGAACCTTAGAACTAGCCAGCCTTCAATTGTTAGCTTCTCGGTGGTTTCCTTATCACGCTGGATGTTGATAGCACATAGCACTTGTTGTGTGCTATAGCAAGTGCTATGATTCATTTTGGGGGTGTATGTAATGTCCTTTGAAGATGTCTTAAAAGAAATTCGTTCGCAAATGAATATTACACAGGAGCAGTTTGCGCGTGAGCTAAATGTGAGTTTTTCGACACTTAACCGGTGGGAAAACGGACATACATCTCCAAGCCGTCTGGCCAAAATGCGTATTTTGGAGTTCTGCAATAAACGAGACGTTGCACCTGACATTGTGGCTAAAATAGGAAAGCTTTAGCAGGGCTACCAAACAAAAATTATACAGTAAAGGAGAATGTATATGGCCAGAGCAGATTTGTTGAAAAAGCTATTTAGTAGCTTTAAACAAAATGACACTGACTCTTTCATGAGAGCAGCTAATGATATTATTGAGGACGAAAGAAAAAAGAACCACACGATTCTTGCGGATGATCTTAAGATGATTATTAACAACGGTTCGAACTACCCTAGGCAATCAATGACAACCTATTCTGTAGGCGCGCCTAAGGATAATGGTAAGGAAGTAGCCCTTTTTGAAATAATGTATCCAGAAAAATATCTAACTGATCTGGTTGTATCTGATGAGAAAATACAGCAAATTGAACAGATTATAAAAGAATTTACTAATTGGGATGTGCTATTTTCTAATGGTGTATTTCCGACAAGGAGGGTCTTGTTTTATGGTCCTCCTGGTTGCGGGAAAACCCTTGCTAGTCAAGCCATTGCAGCAGAGATAGGAATACCCATGCTTTATGTTAGATTCGACGCATTAATTTCTTCATATTTAGGAGAAACTGCGAGCAACATTCGCAAGGTATTTGATTACGCGAGGAATGATAGCTTCGTAATCTTTTTCGATGAATTTGATGCAATTGGACGTAGTCGAAACGATCAGTTTGAGCATGGAGAAATAAAACGTGTTGTGAATACGTTTTTACAGCAGATTGATAATTTCAAAGGACGTTCACTGGTGATAGCTGCAACAAATTTTGAACAATCTTTAGATTATGCTATATGGCGAAGGTTTGATGAAACAATTCGTTTTGATATGCCCACAGATGAGGAACGAGAAGCAATCTTCAAACTGAAAATTAAGAGGTTTAATGGACCGGACCATGTTATCAGAGAATTTATGGTGAATATGGCCAAGTTTTCTCACGCCGATATGGAGCAAATATGCCAGACTATCATGAAACAGTGCATTCTAGAGGGCAGAAAAATCTACAGCAAAAAGGATATTGAATATGCTGTTAACAAACAAGTGCGGATTGTTTCACTAAGGAAAACTCAATATTAATTTTTCGAGGGAAGGAGGCTGAGTATGGCAAATCATATTGAGATTGAACGAGAAGATTTGGTCAGCAACTATCGCGGAAGATCAAATCCAAATCCACCGCGGCCTCAGCCTAAAATTAGGGGCGTTCACGGCATGGCATTAAAAGCCGAATTGACGCAGGCTGTCCAAGAAATTTGCGAAAAACGTATAAGCGCAGGTATACAATCAGATAACCTGTTAGTCCTGGAGTTGCTAAGCGATGCCATGTCACCAGACATTCTCGACCGTATGCTAAATAAATTCAGTCTCTATCTAGTGGAAGAAAACACAATCCCTCAGACACATAATACAAAGTTGCTTTTACAGTTTGAAGATAAAGCTGTGTTGGATTCATTTGAAAATGAGAGATCCTTATGGGAAGCAGACGACCCGTCAGATGCTTTACTAACATATGCTCAACGTAGAGATTTGTTTAATTGCATAGAAAGCATTCGCCGAGTTTCACGCGAAGATCGAATTGGACAACGATTACAGAAATGTTTCGAGAATGATAATGTGCCTGCTGGTTTTTTTATTGTTAACATAGATGTCTGGTATAACGGAGATAGAACACAAATTAATCAGGTTGAAAGTCAAATTAGAACGGCTCTTGGGACACAGGGAAGCACATTAACAGGAGACTTATTTGAGTTGCCTAGTCTATTATTGGGTCGTGCAAGAGTAAATGAATTTACTCTCAATGCTCTTTTAGATATGGATATTATAGCAATTGTTGATCTACCAATTGGTACAGTTATACCAGAACCATATGAATTGTATTCTGTGAATTTTACTCCTATTATAGAGGACACTCTTGATGAAAATGCTCCACTGGCAACAATAATCGATTCTGGCGTTTTTTCCGCAAACAATTTATTATCCAATATTATTGTTGGAGAAGAAGATTTTGACAATACTGAAAATACTACTTCGGATTTACATGGCCATGGAACGGGTGTTGCAGGGATTGTGGCTTATGGGGATTTTGATAAAGCTTTAAGCACAGGATCTTTTAGACCACTTGTACGAATTTGTAATGGGAAAGTAATGCATAATGATAATAATTGTCCTGTATTTGCAGAAGACAAAAGACCGGAGCAAATTGTAAAAGAAGCTATTGAGTATTTTCACAGAGAATATGGTTGTCGCGTTTTCAATCTATCTGCTGGTGACAGCGATCACATATACGGTGGTGGTCGCCAATTAGCATGGGCTGAAGTGCTGGACCAGTTATCAAGAGAGTTAGATGTAATAATCGTTGTAAGCGCCGGCAATGTTTTATCCCCAAACATTCCGGACTTTACATCAAGAGAAGATTTTATGGAGAAGTGTCGGAATCAACTTTTCCTTGAAGAACATCGATTGATTGATCCGGCAACCTCGGCACTTAGTATCACTGTTGGTTCAATTACGCGATTTACTGAGCCTGACAGCCCAAGAGTCGGGATAGCTAGAGTGTCTGCTGGTGATAAAGATTATATGTCGGTTTATACTCGTGTTGGAGCTGGAGTAAATGGTGCAATCAAGCCGGAGTTTGTGGATTATGGAGGCAATTACTCGCTTACTCAGATTCATCGAGGAACCGGTAGATGGTTCGAGAGGGATTTGAAATTGTTAGAGCCAACTCTGAGCAATAGCACTGATAGTTTATTTAAAGGATGGTGCGGGACCAGTTTTTCTGCGCCGCATGTGACGCATATTGCTGCTAGGATAGAGCGAGCGCTAGAGACCCAAATTGAAGAACCGCCTTCAGCTAATTTAATAAAAGCGATTTTGGCAAGTTCAGCGAGATATAGCACTAGTATGAGAGAGTGGGCAGAGAATTCTATAGATCCCTTGTGCACAAAAGAAAAGATACCTAAGCAACAGCAGCGTTTACGGCTGGCTGGTTTTGGGAAAGTTGATGATAGTGTATTATACTCAGGTACGCAGCAAGTAACAATGTTTGCTGAAGATGTCTTGGATCTTAAAACATTCCATCTTTACAAAATACCTGTTCCCCAAGAATTCGTCGAAATCCGTGCGAACAAGAGAATTTCCATTGGCATGGCCTATAATCCACCCACGCGTTTAAGCCGCAAGGAGTATATTGCCAATTCTATGTGGTTTGAGGTTTTCAGAAGAATCGAGCAAGATACACTTTTATTGTACAAAGCTAAAATGGAAACTGGTGGAGATGCCGAAGAAGTCATTAATAAAATGCCTGATACCTACAGGGGGCCGTTTTCCCCAGGATTTCAGGAATTACAAAACTCGACCTTACAACAACGTGTTTGGGAAAAAAAGGAACGAGGCGGAAGCGATCTATTATGGGATATAAATGAGCCATATATTTATATTTTGGTTTCAGGAAAAGCAAAATTTAAACATCCAGATATGCAATTACCCCAACATTATGCTTTAGCAATTACTTTTTCTTATGATGTTGAAGATGATATTGAGCTTTACCAAAAACTACATAACCGAGTAAAGATTAAAGAACGTGTAAGAATTCGGCCTCGCACCCAAATTCAAATATGACTTAACTTCGACACCTTAAAACCTTAAACCCTTGCTAACAGCGGGCTTCAATGAAAATAAGTAGACGTATCACTACATATCCCAGATTGTGGGATTAGCATTCGACCACCCTGGGCGGGATGCCCTGACCGACAGCCTTGAAGCCCTGATGGGCCGAGCCGGTCAGTTCGGTCCGGACGATGTACTCCTTGTCTTTGAGCCGGAGCTTGACGGCATGGAGTTTGCGGAGGTCTTGGATGACATCGCGGTACGGAGCAGGTTTCTCCGCTTGCGACAACAGTTTCTGTAGGGTGCACTGCAGCACCAGCGCCAGGAAGCAGACGGCCATATGGCCCCGGATCCGGCTTTCGGTCCAGTGGTAAACGGGACGCAGTTCCAGGGTGCTTTTCAATTCCCGGAAGGCTCGTTCAATCTGCCAGAGATCCCGGTAGGCCAGGGCGACTTCGGTGGTGGCCAGGACGGTGTTGGTCCGCAGGACGTACTTGCCGTCATAGACGGCTTCCTGCTCGAGTAAAGAAGTGTTGATCGCAGCGCCGCCTTCCAAGGTCAGGTATTTCCGGTAGGCGCTGTTGCCGATCAGGCTTTTGACCCCGGAGCGTTTGAGCTTGGCCTGCAGGCTGGCGATCACCTGGCGGCGGACTTCCTGATCCCGGGCAGCTTCTTCCGGGTTGTAACAGACGATGTAGCGCCGGCCGGAGGTGAGCACTTCGGCAACCGAGAGGTTATCGGTAAGCGGAGTGAACTCCCGGGCCTGGCTGACCACTTCCTTGGCTTCGGTCAGGGAACGCATCCGGACGCCGAGGATATATTCGAGGTTGCAGTCGGCCAAGGTTTCCAGGGTTTTCTCACCCATCATCCCCCGGTCCCCGACCACTACGATCCGGTCGATGGGAAAGCGTTGTTTGAGCTCGGTTACCGCCTGGCGGAAGGCTTCCCCGTCAGGGGTATTGCCGGGAAAGACCTGATGGGCCAGGGGCATTCCCTCCCGGGTCATCAAGACCCCGATCAGCACTTGCAATCGGTCGGGCCGGTGGTCTTTGGAGTAGCCGTAACGGTCCAGCCCCTGGGCGGCTTTGCCTTCGAAGTAAGTGCTGGTGGTATCGAAAAAGACTAAGTCAAGTGTGCGATTGAACAGATCGGTCTGGCTGGCGAAGAGTGCTTCTTCGATATGCGGGATATGCTCGGCCAGAAAGTCCAGGGAGTGGTAGAAATGGTGGAGTTCCATATTTTCGAATTGCGAGCGATAAACGGTTTCTTTCCACTCCTGGACCGAACGTTTGCTTCCCGGTTCACACAATCGGTTCAAGACCATGCAGAAGATGGCTTCCGGGATGTCGATGCGGTGCTGGGTATCGGCCATCAGGTCCTGAAGCACAGTGCCCAGTCCCAACAGCTCCCAGAGCCGGCGAAAGACCAATGCGGGGCCGTATTCCTTGCTCCAGTCGGCAAACAGATCCTGGGCGGCATCGATCACCGCCACGTTCCGGGCGAACTTGGCCAGGCTCAAAACCAAGGCATCCAGTTTGCCTTCCTGGAGCTGTTCGACCCGGCCCAGATTGCCGATCACATGCTGACGGACCTTACCGTTGATCCGGCGGTTTTCGACGATCTGGAGGTAGTTTCTTGGAGATCCGTCTCGGTTGTAAGCAGTTTTGATTCGTACAAACATAGCATCTTTATTATAGCCAGAATTACCAGATATGAAAAGGCTATAATCTCGAAATGTGCGGCACTACATTTGCAAAAATTCGACCTTTTCGAGAGTCTGTACTCAGTAAAATCAGGGTTTAGTGCTCTTATAGGAAGTAGTGACTGTCAAACTTGAGTCAAGGGAATAGAATCCCTTGGGCCACATAGTATTTTGCAAGTCTCCGACTTAGTTCTATCCATAAAAAACAAGCCGAAACCCCTGTCACTAAAAAAGCTAGCAACGGCTATCTGCGGACTCGTCAAGCTTTGCAAAAATGCACCGGACCTCTCATATGAACCTGTTTTTCGATACATCTGCGCTGGTCAAGCTATTTCATGAATAAACTGGAACTGCGGCTGTCACTAGCCTAGTGATTAATCCGAACAACGTTATTTATGTGTCCGATCTAGTTCGGCTTGAGGTTCTCTCTGCTCTGTAACGCCGCTAACGACCTACCCGACAAGGCTGTGTTTATCCCAAATGTTGATAAGTTACCGTACCGGAATGCATTGTTCGCCCCAATCCCTGAAGATCGTGATCGCTGCCCCCAGCCGAAATCAACATGACTCGTAATCCTCCATCGGAAGCTAATCAGCCTCTTGATCTAAACCGTTTTTAACGGATAGCCCGCAATCTCTTCGGCATATTCCTGGAATATTGAAACAATGGAATTTACCAATTGTGCATCAATATGCTTATCCTTATCGATTATAAATTTTAGGTTCCTGCCAGTTCCGGAGGGAATAAACAGATTAAGAGCCATAATTTTTTGGCTGAAATTATTGATGATATTGTCTGGCAATTGGAGTTTTTGTTGAGCTGAGCCTCTACCATCAAAAACAAAGGTGATTGATTGTTTTTTATAGGATGGCGGTGGATAACCAAGGCAAAACACGATATGTTTACCATCTTTTTCAACATTGAGAGAAAAGCCTTGATCGCCCCAATAAATAGGATACTGGTTCTGTTTAGCAAATCTGAGTAATTCTTCAAACAATAATTTCGCATTTGGCTCTACTGACTCCATGAATTTTGACTCTGTGGTCCTGGGAAGAGGAGAAGAGACAATCTCTTGTTTATTGAGCTTCTCAGCATCTATTAATACTTCGCTTGAAAAGAGAATATCGCCATCATTGGTTTTAAAGAAAGAAAACTCAATGCATTTGACTCTTATCCCTTTTTTTATTAAGAAATCAACTGTACTTCGAATTTCAGGGGATATGGTTTCGGCAACGATCACAATTCGCTGATCATTGTTAAAACAAATACAGTTATTTTCATTAGTCGTCATATTATTCGAAAACTCCTGTTGACAACGCTCTAACAATGTTTCAGGCGGATCTCCATGACTAGATTGATCCCATATCTCTTGCAAGCTTCGCTCGTCTAGTTGCGAAGCATAGCTACAATATTCCAATGCCTGGGCAATCGTATCTCTTGGTGAAGCTCCTCTTTTTAGTTCGATTACGACAATATCTCCATTTTTATCAATCCCCAAAATATCAATATACCTATTTTGACCTAACCTAACCTGTCTGCCGATAAATAATATTGGGTCATCTTCTGTTCGGATGAACTCAGGATTCTCCAAAATCCAAGTTTCCAAGTCTTTCTCTCTGTTTTCATCGGCAAAAACGATTTTCTCGTATTCTTTAAATTTGGTAATACCTTGCTCCTTACTTACCCCAAATATTCTCATCTACCTCAACTCCTTTATAAAGCTCGCCGAAGTCGCTCATATTCAGCCGGAGTAATATCGATATCCTTCAATTTCACTCCTTCTGCACCTCCAGACAAAGCTCAATAGCCTCGCGAATGCGTGGATAAAGTTCCTCCAAGGTCTTGGCCTGGGTATGGCATCCAGACAATGCCGGAACCGAGGCGACATAGAGGCCATCCTCATCCTTTTCAAACAGGATCGTAAATCTATCTTTTTTCAAGCTTTCACACCCTCCCGCGAGCCTATTTAGGGCTTGCTAGCCAAACCCCTCAATATTTGTCACCCGACTAATATTGCTTTATGTCTTCTGCCAAATAACCCGAACAAAATTTGCCTTCAATGGCATTGCGGTTTTTGGCGTCCTGTCGCTCGACTAATCTTTCGGCCTTCAGCATGCAGGATTTGGTTTGCGGTCTCCCCAGTTTGGGTCCACTGATCCGGATGCCGCAGGCTTTGCAGTAGCTTAAATTGGCTCGGTTGCGGTAGATTCGATCAGCCAGAATCACTTCCGGGTAACAGCCGTTGCGCTCCCGATAGGATTCAGCGCTTGCCGGCAAGGTAGCGGCTTCGTTGAAGGGATCCCAGGAGAGTTTTTCGATGCGGCTGTAGCCGTTTTCCAAACTGATGGCCACCTTGGCTCCAAATTCTACGGCTGCTCCCGCCTTTACTCTTACCAACAGTCTCAGATCGGTGGGGTAATGCAGATCGGCCGGGGTGCAGGTAGCATCCACCAGTAGGGTTCCCTGGTTGGGGGAAGATTCGCTGGTTACCGCCGTGGTTGTTGCTACCGGTGCTCGACCTGATCCCGGGGGCTGGTCATCGTGATGGTCATCTGGTTTGTTTCCGGAGGCTTTCGGGGCATTCTGATGTGCCGCTTCGGCGGCAACGATCAGCTCGTTGATCTTGGCCAGCCGCTTGGCGTTGAATCGTTTCTGGAACTTGACCAGGGCAACCGGGGTGAAGGGTTTGGTTAATTGATATTCCTTCAACCCGATGAAGTATTGCAGGTAGGGGTTCTCGGTGATCTGTTGTACCGTTTCCCGGTCAGTGTAGCCGCAGCGGGCCTGGATGAGTAACGAGCCGAGGGCCATGCGCACCGGTTTGGCCACGTTCCCCCGATCGCTGGGAAACATGAACGCATATTCTTTTTCGATTTCATCCCACGGTATGATCTTAGCCAGTTGCACCCAGCGATTTTCAGCGCTGAGCTTACCGGAAAAGGGAAGGATGAAATCGTCGATAGTCAGTTGTGGACTGAGTTTTCGATACATCTGCTCAGCCTCCATGTGCACGATTTTTGTAGGGTACTTGCGTGTTTCCATGCACATGATTTCCACAAAAACAGCCGGAATCCCTTGGCGTTTCAGGCTTATTTTGTAGTTTTAGCACGCCCTACTTATGTAAGTATTTCGGCTCCACTAAGAGATAAAATCGTATTGACCAAAGCCTTCAGTTCTTTACATTGCTCAATCGCAACCGACAAATCTACATCCCGAAGGATTCTCCCGGCATCTCTCACCTTTACATATGACCGTCCCTTGGATCCTCTCCGAAAAAGCTCATGAATACGCTTTGAGGGTGGATTCATATGATTTACTTTCTCAGGATCTGAACCGGGAGCTGCCATATTATGCCCAGCCAACTGCTGAAGTTCACCCCAATAAGGAAGCAACCATGCTTCAAAATCAAACTGGGCTGCATGCGGGAAAAAACGTGGTTCCTCTCCCACCCAGTGGCGCATTTTTGCTTTGGCTTCCGCAGCATCGGAAAAATCAGGTTGCTGGCCGCCTGTATAAACGTCAGTCAGCGCAATTACCGCATCTGCTCCACAATGCCGAACGGATAACAATCTTTGGACATCTCTTTGCAGTTTATCCCCTTTGGGGATCCTTCCGTCATAGGGAACCAGGTCTAGCCTCGGCATCCTCTCAGACAGATATTTCTCAAGATAATTCCGTAAAGTTGGCAGAAATACCTTTTCGGTCTTCCCTTCAATCATTATGGCAATTCTCATGCCCGCCCCCCCATTCGGCCCATTTGCCAAATCTGGTCAAGGCTATATTCAGCCAACCAGTCATCTAGGTTCAGGGTGTCCGCCCACCGTGCAATCGCTGATCCATCCTCATCCATATCCATCACCAGCACTTCTTCCGGTTGCAGGAATCGTATCAGCCGATCTGAGTGGGTTGCCACAATCAACTGTGTGCGCTGAGCAGCTTCCCGCATCAAATCAGCCAGCAGGCTCAATAGTTCGGGATGCAAGCTTACTTCCGGCTCATCGATCATCGTCACTGTCGATAGCGCCGGACTCTGTAGTAAAGCTGCCAACCATATGAAGCGCAGCATCCCCTCAGAAAGTTGATTCATGAACAACGGTTTACTATAATTCCTGTCTCTCCAGGTCAAAGCCAACATCCCTGCTGCCACTGGGGGAAAATTCAAGTTAATGAAATCAGGGAACGCTGCCCGCAGAGAATCCTCGATCATCGCATACCGTTCCGGATTACTCTCTCGCAGATAGAAGAGGAAAGGGATGAGGTCTTCGCCGTCAATTCCTGGAAAATCCACTGGCTTCATCTGTTGCGGAAGTTTGACCGGTGCCCGGGGCCCAACATCAAGAAAATGATATTGCGTTGCGGAACTCAATACCCGGCGCAATTCCTCGGGCTGATGAAACATCTTCGGCACCTGGGACAGAGACGTTTCTAACGGATTGTGCTCCCAACTGGGACGTACCAGTTTTCTTTCTTCAATCTCATAATATTTAATATCACTATAATAAGATTCAATATGCTTGAAAGGTTCCCCATACCCGTCTCTGACCTGGGATAATACTTCCGATGAAATGGTGTAGGATTGTCCTCTGGGCACCAGCCGAAAATCATACTGCAAAGGCTGATGCTCCGGCACCTCCATCCCCACCGAAAATGACATATCCGTTGCTCGGTCGTAGGTCATAGTCTCGGTTATACCCCCCATCTCACTCAAGCGGGGATTCAGTTTACCGGCAGCCGAGGCAGCCAACAGCGAAAAAGCATCCAAGAGAGAACTCTTGCCCACTCCATTGGCTCCGATCATCGCCATCAAAGGCCGCATTGGCAGTTCCAAATCGCGCAAGCGCCGAAAACCATGAATTCGGACTTTGTTGATCCTATGCAAGCGCAACATCGCTCCTTTCAGGTTTCGACTTACTACATTTAATCCTACTCATCTCCATAAAGCAGCAACCGCCGAGTAACCCCTAACGAGAATTCGGCTTATCGTCCCCAGCGTAAGCATTCCACTCAAATCCCGCGGGAGTCTCATGCTGCCAGAAATTCATCTCGAACATCATTCCGACAGCCTCCTCGCATCACTTCCGATCCTCTTGCATTATAACCCAGTTCGTCTCGACAAAGCACCCGCCTCCGAGTCCCCTCTAATTTGAATTCGGCCACGGCACCGCCGTCCCCCGCCCGCCGTTGGCCTTATAAATCTCCTCCAGCAGCCACAGCGATTTCCGGCCTTCCAGACCGTCGCTCGAGGGTGTGGCGTTGCCTTGCAGGCAGTCGAGCACATTGCGGTAGTAGCCGCTGTGGCCGAAGCCGTAGACCGAGCCGGGATTGGTGTCGGCCTCGGCCACTTCCTGATCGTAGTCCCGGCGGTCGGCAAACTGCCAATGCTCGATCTTGTTCATGGCCATGCCCCCGATCCGGACCGTACCATTTTCCCCCAAAATAGTGATCGAGCCCTCCAGGTTCTGGGGATAGGTGAGCATAGTGACGTTGATGCTGCCGATCGCCCCCCCGGCAAAGCGGATGATCGCCGCCCCGGTGTCCTCGGCTTCGATCTTCCGAGCCATGGTCCCGGTGATAGCCGCCACCGACTCGATCTCCCCCCCAAACCACTGGACCATGTCCACGTAATGAGAGGCCTGATTCATGAACGCCCCGCCGTCCAGCGCCCAAGTCCCCCGCCAGGGGGCCAGGTCATAGTAGTCCTGGGGCCGGGTCCAAAAGACATTGGCGGTGATCATGTAAATCCGGCCGAAACGCCCTTCGGCAAATGCCCGCCGAAGCAGCCGGATACTGGGATTGAGCCGGTTTTGCAAAACCACGAACAGCTTGACTCCCGCCGCCGCACAGGCTGCGATCAACTGGTCGGCCTCGGCCAGCCGGCAGCCCATCGGCTTCTCGGTCAGCACCTGCTTGCCCGCCCGGGCGGCCGCGATCCCGTGTTCGGGGTGGAGGCCGGAGGGGGTGCAGATGCTAATCAGGTCGATTGCCGGATCGGCCAGCAATTCCTCATAAGCGGTGGTCCAACGGGGAATCTGATAGCGTTCCGCCGCCTCCCGGGCCCGCTCCCCGATGATATCGCAGCAAGCCACGCAGCCGGCGTCCGGCTGTGCGGCGATCGCTTCGAAGTGATTCTTGGATATCCGGCCGCAACCGATCAGCCCGATCTTGACCATTGGCAGTCGTCTCCTTCCTTCCGCTCCCTTCACTCTTTCGGCAGCAATTCTTCCTCCGGCACCGGCCGCTCCACCCGGGCCGGACAGCCTTTGACCAGCATCCCCGGCGGGGTGTCTTTGGTCACCACTGAAGCCGCCGCCACGAAGCTCTCTTCCCCCACCGTCACCCCCGGCAGGAGCACCGCGCTGCCTCCCACCCGGGCGCCCCGCCGGATGGTCGGCCCCTTGATCAACTTGAACCGCCGCTCGGTTCGGCCCATGAAGTTGTCATTGTAGGTCTTGGCCATGGGGCCGATGAAGACCCGCTCCTCCAGCAGACTGAAGGCGGTTATGTAGGCACCGGTCTGGAGCTTGCTGTAGCTGCCGATGCTGACCATATTCTCCACCGCCGCACCCCGGCCCACCACCACATAATCCCCAAGCACACATCGTTCCCGGACCGAAGCCAGGTCCCCGACCAGGCAGCCTTCCCCGAGCACGGTCCCAGCGTAAATCACCGCCCCTGCCCCTATGGTACACTCCCGGCCGATCCGCAGCGGCGGCAGTTCCCCTTCCAGCTTGACCGTGCTGGTCTTGGCCAGAGTCAGCGGCTTGCCCAGCACCGCATTGTCGGCGATCAGGCAATCATCCCCGATCTTCGTCCCGGGGTGGATGGTGACCCCATTGCCCACCACTACCCGCCGGCCCAGCACCACCTCGGCCGCAATCACCGAAAAATGCCCCACCCGGCAACCTTCCCCGATCACCGCCGTGGGGTCAATGAAATTCAGCACTTCGCTTCCTCCCTTTGTATTATTCTCAATATTATGGCAAAATGGAGGGAAAGTTGTCCATTCCCGGTTTGAGGAGGAGGGCGCCATGATTATCGATTATCATGTCCATGTCGGCAGTTTCCGGCACTGGCAGGAATACATGCCCTGGGTCCAGCCCCTGGTCGACGGCTTTACCGAGCAGAACGGGCTCGCCCGGACCCTCGGCCCCGATGGGGAAATCGACCCCCAGCTCCTGCTCCGCTTTATGGACGAAGTCGGCATGGACTATGCGGTGATCGTGGCCGAGTACTTCGCCCTGGACTGGATCGCCGATTTCTGCACCGCCAGCCCCCGCTTCATTCCCTACGCCAACCTCAATCCCTACCTAGTCGCCCATCCCGCCCAAGAAATCGAACACCGGGTCAAGCAGGGCTACCGGGGGCTGAAGTTCATGCCCACCTACCACCATTTTTATCCCAACGCCAACCATCTCTATCCCTTTTACGCCGCCGCCCAAGAAATGGAGCTGCCGCTGATGTTCCACATCGGCTCCTCGATCTTCCCCGAAACCCGGCTCAAATACGGCGACCCGATCTACCTTGACGACATCGCCCGCGACTTCCCCCGGCTCCCGATCATCATGGCCCACTCCGGCCGGGGCTTCTGGTACGACGCCTGTTTCTTCCTCTCCCGCTTCCATCCCAACATCTATATGGACATCACCGGGCTGCCTCCCCGCAACCTGCTCAGCTATTTCCCGGAGCTGGAGAAAAACGCCGACAAGATCGTCTACGGCACCGACTTCCCGGCCGGACCGGGCTTCATCCACACCATCGAGGAAATCAAAAGACTGCCGCTTAAGCCGGCCAGCATCGCCAAGATCCTGGGCGGCAACGCCGCCCGTCTGCTCAAGCTGGCCTAATCCTCCTCAGCACAGCTTCTCCACCTTTTCCGCCAGGCTGAGGCAGGTCGTCAGTTTGCCGCCGAAAACGTGGATCAAACGGGCATTCCCCCGCTTCACCAGGTCCAGCTGGTACTCCCGGCTCATCCGGGTTAGCTCGGTTTCTCCGGCCGCCCGGATCAGGGGCCGGACGCCGATAAAAACCTCCTCGATCTCCTCCCTGGTCAGCGGCTGCCGCAGATAGCGGTTGGCCTGGTTCAGCAGGCAATCGACATCCTCATCCCGGGGCTGAACCGCATCGCAGACGCAGTGTTCCAGCCGCTCAGTGGTGCCGATAAGAGTCGTTTCATTCTTCCAGGGAATAAAAAAGAACACCCGCCGCTGCTCGGTCTGCAGGAGCATACACTCGCTGACCAACTCCCGCCGGACCACCAGATGGATGCCGCTGACCGGGGCGATCTGGTAGCGGGCCGGCAGCCCCAGGGTCTGGTTGACCTCGTCGATCCAGGGCCCGGTGGCATTAATCAGACATGGGGTCCGAAAGACCGCTTCTTTGCCCCCGCTGTTGATCGTCACCCGAATCCCGTCGCTGCGCAAGCTCACTACCCGGACATGTATCCCCTCCAGAATCCGCGCTCCCCGAAGGCGGGCATCCTCCGCCAGCCGCCGGGTTAGTTCCCGGTCATCGGTCCGGCCGTCGGTATAACAGTAGACCTTTTTCAGGTTTTCGGCCCGCAGCCCGGGAAAGCGCCGCCGGTATTCATTGATCTCAATTTTGCTATGTACAAAGTTGCGGTCGCTCTTGGCCAGCCGATCGTAAAGCCAGAGGCCGCTCTTGATCTTCCAGGCTGACCGCCGGGCATCCTGATAAACCGGCAGGTAAAAAGGCACCAGCTCCACCAGCTCGGGATAGAGCCGGCAAAGCCGCTGCCGGTCGCGCAATGATTCCTGGACCAGCCCCAGCCGGGCTTGCTCCAGATAGCGCAGCCCGCCGTGGACCAGCTTGGAACTTTTGGAGGAGGTTCCGCTGCCCACCCGGTCCCGCTCGATCACCAGCACCGGCCGCTTCCCGGCCAGCTGCCGGGCGATCGCGCAGCCGTTGATTCCCGCCCCCAGAATGATCACCGGATCCATTTAGGCCAATCCCTCTTTCAACGCCGCCGCCACCTGCTCCTGGATCTCCGGGGTGATCTGCGGCCAGATCGGAATGCTCAGCACTTCCCGGGTCGCCCGCTCCGCCTCCGGCAGGGAATACTGCCAGCCGGCATAGGGGGGCAGCTGGTGCAGCGGCAGCGGATAGAAGACCATGGTCCCGATCCCCTGCCCACTCAGGTATTGCTGCAATTGCTCCCGCTTCCCGGTTTTCACCCGGAGGGTGTACTGGTTGAAGACATGCCGGCCATAGGCCGCCTCCCCGGGGAGCACAATCCGGTCGTCCAGTTCCGCCAGCAAAGCATGGTAGCGTTGGCCCGCCTCCCGCCGCAGCTCCAGCATCCGGTCGATCCGCGGCAGCTTGACCCGGAGAACCGCCGCCTGTAGCTCGTCCAGCCGGGAATTGTAGCCGATCATCTCATTGAAGTACTTTTTCCTGGCCCCGTGCACCCTTAGCATCCGGCAGAACTCCGCCAGCTGGTCGTCGTTGGTCCCGATCAGTCCCCCGTCCCCGAAGGCCCCCAGGTTCTTGGTGGGGAAGAAAGAATAGCAGCCGACATCCCCCAGGGTGCCCAGCTTGCGGCCATGGTACTCAGCCCCGAAGGCCTGGGCTACGTCCTCAATCACCCGCAGCTGGTACTTTTCGGCCAGCGCCAGGACCGGCGTCATATCCGCCGCCTGGCCAAAGAGATGGACCGGCAGCAGCGCCCGAGTCTGCCGGGTGATGGCCGCCTCGATTTGAACCGTATCAATGTTGAAGGTCAGCGGGTCGATATCCACGAACACCGGCTTCGCCCCCACCTGGCTGATCGCCTCCGCGGTGGCGAAAAAACTGAAGGCGGTGGTGATCACCTCGTCATCCGCTCCGATCCCCGCCGCCTTGAGGGCGATCACCAAAGCGTCGGTCCCCGAGTTCAGCCCGATCGCGTGCTTGACCCCCAGGTAGGCCGCCGCCTCTGCTTCGAAGGCAGCCGTATTGGGCCCCATGATGAAATGGCCGGAGCGAAGCACCCCATTGATCACAGTCTGGAATTCGGCCCAGAGTTCGTTAATTTCGCCGGTTAAATCCAGAAGTGGTATGTTCATAGACACCTTCCTTCATACCCAATAATTAAATTATCTCGAGATATCTGCTCCCGTTCATAGTTGGAATTGCTCTCGCAAATAAAAATTCGCTAATTTTACATATTCCAGAAGAATTGTTTTCATGGCTTCTCTATCCTGCCACCAGCTTTCTTGATAGAGTTCATCATATTTACTCCCATCGGCCTGGATTTGAACCTCCCGGTCAAGCGATCCAACTGCTTTCTGGAAAATTCTTTTCGCCCTGCCTGAGTGAAACTTTGAGGTCACTATAATCAATGCCTTGAGATCGGGATTCTGATTTAAATATGCTCTAACCGCCACAGCCTCGTCCTGGGTACTCAGAGCATCCCCAGGTAACACAATGAATGCCTGAGCTGGAATCCCCAGCTGACTCCCAATCATTTGCAGAACGTCTGGATCGCGGAGGGCTACAATGCCTCGGCTTAATAAAACATCGTATCCGTTGGTACTGTTTTGGACCATTATAATTTGGGGGGCATAACCCGCATGATACAAGTCAATTGTTTCGAGCATCCGTTCATAGCCCCCACCCATAAGCACCACAATAGCATCACTTTTTTCCAATTGATCGTTCACCACCAGCGCCTGGCCCAGCCCTGGTATTAACCACCCGAGGAACAAAACCAGCATCAATGCAATCAACACGAATCTTATTTTACTGCTGCCATTCCAGCCATCAATCCAACTCATTTCTTATTGGAGAACTTCCTGCCATACGGTCCGCCGGACATAGTCAGTGTAGCTGAGGATCAGGCGCGCTACCTTTTCTGATACATTGGGCACAGAATAGTCCGCAACCATCCGTAATTTCCGTTCTGCTCCCCGAGTCTGGTCCTGAAGTATTGTCAACGCCTGGATGATCTGATCCGGATTCATCCCGGTCAACATCACGGCAGCCTCCTCCATCCCCTCCGGCCGTTCATGAGCTTCCCGTATGTTCAGGGCCGGAAAGTTCAAGATCGAAGATTCTTCGGTGATTGTGCCACTATCCGATAAGACCGCCTGGGCATGGATCTGTAGACACATATAGTCGAAATAACCCAGCGGTTTCAGAAGTTCCACCGCTTCCCCAAATTGGATCTGATCACGGAGAATCCGATTCCGGGTCCTAGGATGAGTAGAGACGATGATCCGCTTATCAAATGTCTTACTCAGTACATTCAACACCTCAACCAATCGGCGCCAAGTAAGATCCGATTCGATATTCTCTTCCCGATGGGCGCTGACCAGAAAATACCCCCCGACTTGCAGGTTCATCCGCTGCAGCACGTCACAGGCATCAATTTTACTCTTATTGTATTGGATAACCTCGAACATCGGGCTGCCAGTCTTGATTACCCGATCCGGAGGCAAACCTTCCCGCAAAAGGTAATCCCGGGCAATCGTGCTATAGGGCAGGTTAATATCACTGACATGATCCACGATTCTCCGGTTGATTTCTTCGGGTACCCGGAAATCAAAGCAACGGTTGCCGGCTTCCATATGGAAGATCGGAATCTTGCGCCGTTTGGCCGGAATGGCACATAAGCAACTGTTGGTATCCCCAAGCACCAGCAACGCGTCCGGTTTTTCTTTTCCCAGAATCGGATCAATCCGGATGATCACCTGGCCAATGGTTTCCGCCGCCGATCCTCCGGCGGCTTCCAAGAAATAATCCGGCTTTCTGATTTCCAGGTCGTTGAAGAATATTTCATTCAGCTCATAATCATAGTTCTGCCCGGTATGGACCAGAACATGCTCCATATATGTATCCAAGACCGCGATCACCCGCGAGAGCCGAATAATCTCCGGCCGGGTCCCGACCACTGTCATTACCTTGAGCTTTTTCATTGCTCTAAACCTCACACCAATAAGTATCCGGTCGCTCCGGTTCAAAAACCTCGTTAGCCCAGAAGAGCACCACCAATTCTTCCTGCCCAACATTCTCGATCGAGTGGGTATAGCCCGGCGGAATATCCACCACCACCGGTGATCCACCGGAAACCGGATAAATCACGGGATCGTCCTCGTCAATCTTTCGCAACTTGATAATCGCCTCGCCCCTCACCACAATGAATTTCTCCACCTTGGTATCGTGGAAGTGATTTCCCCGGATTACCCCGGGATGACTGCCGGATACAAAAATCTGCCCAAAATCCGGGGCTTTGATTACCTCCACCAACCAGCCTCTTTGGTCCTCCTTGCGCTCCAAAGGATACGAAAGGCTATTGGAGTCGATAAAAGATAAATAGGTGGCATACAGTTTCCGTACCAATTTATTGGCAAAATTGGGGACAAACAGTGTTTCCCGATTCTGCCCGAAGCTTGTAATAAGTTCAACCAACTTGCCCAGTGTGATCTGATAAGTCGGTGTAATTTCAGGAAATTCAACTCCCCGAGCTTCATTCTCGAGATCTCCCAGCACGGCCGCCATAGTATGCACCACATCGTCGATGTAAACCAGCGACAGTTCCCGCGCTTCATCGGATACGATAATCGGAAGTTTCCGCGACAGGTTGTAACAGAAGGTGGCAACCGCCGAATTGTAATTCGGCCGGGACCACTTGCCAAAAACATTGGGCAAGCGATAAATAATCACTCGCGCCCCGGTCTCTTTACCGTACTGGATCAGCGCTTCCTCTGCCGCCTGTTTGCTCCGGCCATATGGATTATCGAGTTCCGCCTGAATGGTGGAACTAAACACAATTGTCGGCTTTCTCCGCTTAGCCTTCAGCCGGCCAACTAATTCGGAGGTAAAGCCGACATTGCCACTGAAAAATTCTTCATTCGTTATCGGCCGGTTGACACCGGCCAAGTGATAAACGAGATCGACTTCATCAAGCGCCTCTTCCAACTGTTGCGGTTCAAAGCCGACATCATAGGGAAATATCTGCGCATCCTGATCCCTGGTCAAAGCCAGGTAGAGATTCCTACCGATGAATCCTTCCACCCCGGTAATCAAAACCTTCTTCATATTTTGCATCTCCACTCAATTGGTTTTGAATATATTCGAGTTGCAGCAGCATCTGCTTCAATTCTTCGATTGATAAACGATGGGTATTGTGGGAGTTATAATCTTCCAGTTCAGAAAGTTCTTCCTCTCCCTCTACAAAATACTTGTTATAATTCAAGTCCCTATTGTCGGCGGGCACTCGGTAATAGTCCCCCAGATCTTCCGCCTTCGCTAGTTCTTCTCGGGTGAGCAGGGTTTCATAGAGTTTCTCGCCATGGCGGGTGCCGATCGTCCGGATTTCGTTATTCGCCCCAAAGAGCTCCTTTACTGCCACCGCCAGGTCACCGATAGTGGCCGCCGGCGCCTTTTGGACAAACATATCGCCCTGTTTTCCGTGGACGTAAGCATATACCACCAAATCCACTGCGTCCTCAATTGACATTAAAAACCGGGTCATGTAGGGATCGGTAACCGTCAAGGGCTGACCACTCTTGATCTGTCCGATGAAAAGCGGGATCACCGACCCTCGCGAGGCCATGACATTGCCATAGCGTGTTCCGCAGAGAAGCGTTTTGCCTAGACTGAGGGTTCGTGCCCGGGCGATCATCACCTTTTCCATCATTGCTTTGGAAATTCCCATGGCATTGATCGGATATACCGCCTTGTCCGTACTCAGCACGATAACTCGCTCTACTCCCGACCTGATTGCCGCATTGAGAACATTCTCCGTTCCCAACACATTGGTTCTCACCGCTTCCATCGGGTAGAACTCACATGATGGCACCTGTTTCAGAGCCGCAGCATGAAAGACGAGATCAACTCCTTCCATGGCAAACTCCAGACTATCCTGATGGCGGACATCACCAATGAAGAATTTGAGTTTTGGGTCGGGCAACATAGTCCGCATATCGAATTGCTTTTTCTCGTCCCGGCTGAATACTCGGATTTCTTTTACATCGGTTTGTAAAAATCGACGTAGAACAGCGCTACCGAAAGTTCCTGTTCCACCAGTAATAAGTATTGTATTACCAGAAAACAACTTGTATCTCCTTTCAAAATAAGTCATACAGACTCGGTAATTCAAAGGGACTATCCAGCCTTTTGTGTTTTCTCCTCCGATTTAATGTCCCGCTTGTCAAGACACGGAAATGAGATTATTAAGATAGATTATCCTTTCCGCCCGACAGGGCTGTGTTTATCCCGCATGTTGATAAGTTACTGTATTGGTGTAGACCTTGCCTGGAGTCTGGTGGTTGAGGCTTTGATGGGGTCTCACCCAATTGTAATTGGCTATGTAATCAGCTGTGATCTTTCTCAATTGAAATCCGTCATCAAATTCAACCAAATGTAACCGCTCTTGCTTCAAACTGCGGATGAACCCGTTCCGTAATGGAATTGTCGGTGGCTCTGCCCCGACCATTCATGCTGATTTTGATTTCTTCCCGCTTGAGGAAGCCGATATAATCTTCGCTGGTGAATTGGGCACCCTGGTCGCTGTTGATGATTACCGGCTTGCCGTGTTTCTTGATGGCGCCGCGGAGGGCTTCGATGACAAATCCGCTGTGCAGGGTGTTGGAGTAGGCGTGTCCAACAACCATGCGGGATGCCCAATCAATGATTATGACCAGATACATCCAGCCCCGGCTCATGCCGACATAGGTCAGATCAATCCCCCAGACATGATTGGGGTATTCTGGCTTGATATTCCGAAGCAGATACGGATACGTCCGGTGTTGTAAGTTCCTCTTGCTCAGGTTCGGACCTGGATAAATGACCGTAATCTCCATTTCCTGCAGGTAGCGTCTCAGTTTTCGCTTGCCTATGAGAATTTGGTGGTGTTCTTTCAGTGTTATCCGCAATCGGCGGCATCCGAAGCAGGGGTTTTCTGTCCATATCCGGTCTCTGTCCATATCCGGTCAATGAGGTTTTTGATATGGACTTCTTGCGGGTCAGGCCCGCCGGCTGCTCTGGAGCGGTAATATGCCGTTGACCGGCTGAGTCCGACGAGATCTCTGAAAAAGTAATTAAAATAAGCTGGGGCAAGAGTTCTCGGGCACCCCTCCAAAATCCAGGAAATCCGTGGCACCACGTATTTTGTGACCCGGATATTACCTTTTCGTCCATTCTGAATTCAACAACCGGCGGGTGATCCTCGCAAAGCTAATTTCTTCGCATTCACCACCATGAATGTCAAATAGACTTGGATGGACAACCGCTGGAGGCCCCGGTACCAGGCACGGCCCATCCGGTGCCAGGTCTTGGCATCAGCAAAGACCCGTTCGATGGTTTTTCTTACCCGCATGGCATGCTTGACGCCTTTTACCCGATGCAAGGTAGTGTGCTCGTTGCGATACACCCGTTTATGGGTGCTGAATTCTCCGAGACAGGAAATCCGAAACGGACAGGGGACACAATCCTTTTCCGAGAAGTAGTAGATTTTCCCGCCCTTTTGATGAGGGGTAGCGCCGATTGATGCTTTGCCCCGAGGGCAGCGCATGGTATTATGCTTGGAATCGTAGGTAAAGCCCGTGCTCTTTTTCCCGGTCGGTTTGACCGGGATATATGGACGAATGGCTTTCCGAATGAGGTATTCCCGGATGCCAAATGAGTCATAGCTGGTGTCCGCCGCCAGACGGTGGGGAGTATGCCCGCGCTGGAGGACCGCCTCCACCAACTGCGGTAATTGTGGAAGTTCGGACTCGTTTCCCCGGGTGATGGCGGCGGCGGTTACAATGCCCTGCTCGGTGCAGGCGGTATGGATTTTGTAGACGAGGAATGGTTCCTTCTTTTTTTGAATCCCCAGGGCATCCGGATCGGAGAAACTGGCTACTCCCTCTCCGGCGAGAATTTGTTCATAGGTATGTCCTTCCTGTGCCAATTGGGGATCCAGGCAGTCGGTTACCGCAGTGAGGAATGCGTGCCCCCGTTCCTGTTCCGCCGCCAGCAGTTCGGAATGGGAGGGATAATCGGCGTCGGCACAGGGCGCACTCTGCTGAGAAGGTTCCGCTGCTTTCCCGGGATCTTTTCGGGCAACGAGTTTGAGGATCCGCTTTCTGCCTTCCCGGACCAGGAAGAGGGTATTTTTGACGGCGACATGGGCGGTGAGCTTGGTGCCGTCGATTAACAGCCAGCTGCTCTGGATCCGGCCCAGCTCTCGGGACTGTTCGATCAGACGGTTAAACAACCGGTGAAAACCGTCTGCTCCCAGAAGCCGGCGAAACACGACTAGGGTGGTGTCGTCCGGTACCGGATCTTGCCAGCCCAGATGGCAAAACCAGCGGTACAACAGATTGTAGTGTAATTCCCGACAGACCTGGACATCGGAAAGATTGGCCCAAACCTGGATAAAGAGAATCCGAAAGAGTAGTTCCGGGGGGAAGCCGGCCGACCGGTTGTTTTTGAGTAATAGTGTTCGGTTTCCGGCTTGACGAACGAGAAGTCAATCTGCTGGTTGATTCTGGCTAATGGGTGATCTTGGGGAATCATCTCGGCAAATATCTGGTCGAAGAAGTCCAGCTGGCCATCTTTGGGTTTAAGCACGAACAACACCCCCGGCAGATAGATTCAGGTTCAATAGTTCAGTTCATCGGCTATCTCTTCTGGAATGAGGGGTTGGATTCCTGCGGTGGTGCTTGTTTTAGTGTGAAAATGGCCGACTTTTCCAGAGATATTGTCTTACTGGGCTATTAGAAGCATAAAGTGTAATAATACGATGATGAGGATGTTCCACTAATTAGCAAATATAATAATAAAACCGCAAGAACAAATCTAACCAATACATTTACGCTGGGAGTTAGTATCGCCTTCAAGCCTTTAGGAATCAGCAGTATAATAAACAATGCGAAGTACATAACAATCCTCCTGATTGAGCCGTTGACAGCTACCAACGGCATGAATAGACACGCTATGTACATCGAATTGGTATATTGCATATATTTCATTATTCCCACGGAATCAAGTGAAGCTTTATATATGCGACCATCAAACTGAAAATCACCGGATTGCTTCTTTTCCGCATTCTGTAAAAGAATGCATAAAAAAAAGCCAAGCAGCGTAGCCGCATATATCATGATTGAAAAGTTAATTGGCTCGCCGTGATTCAATTCCCCAAAATAATAGTACGATGTGTACATCTTTATAGAGTTGAATATGAGCGAACGGTTCATATAAATTGGAACCAGCAAAGCAATCAACACCGGCAGGTCATAGCGGTGTACCTTGCGTTTCATCAGTAAATACATCGGCAAAAACACAATCGCCGACCGATGGAAGAGATACGCCGCACCCACATGCAACAGATATTTGATAAGCTTTTTCCTTTTAATCTGTTCAAACGCAAACATAAGGAAAACCATTGCAATGCTCTGTCTCAAACCGGTCATTTGAAAAGTACCAAAAATAGTGAAGAATAGATAATAAGAATAAAATGGGTCTTCACTGTTATGGTACAGAAAATATGAGAAAGCACCGAAGAAAACCGCAGATGTAATAATAAGCCAGACTCTCGGATAAGGCAGTAACCAGTAAACAAGCCATTCACAGAGCACATAAGCCGGACTCTTCTGTTCCCACATGTATTCCCATAGCGTGTTTAGACTTAGTAACCCGTCCTTCTGAAACATGTCGATATATGAAATTGTATCGCTGCCAACCGAGGAAGCGCGTAAGCCGTAGAACAGAGTCATAATTACGGCCATTCCTATTAGGAAGTACTTCTGATAGTTCGTTCTTGGTTTTTTACATAAAGCGTACCATAGCACCATCAGGATTACGATTATCAAATAACCAATCATTACTCATCTTGCCTTTGCTTCTTTCTTAGAAGATTCAACATTTCCTTACGGTCAGCAAGTAATGTAAACACAGCAACCAAGTATACCGCCGTGAAAATAGTAGTTTTGAAAATCAGTCCAAGCCATCCGTGGAGAGGGATAAATCTTATGAGACATCCCACTATGACAAGTATCACAAATGGGAGCAAGTTGTTTATAATTGTCTCTTTATAAAGCATTTTCATATCGAAGGAAAGCATTTTTGCATAATAGAAGTATGTAAAAACAACATATATGGCAGTATAGGAGAGTACCGTGCCAATTGCTGCACCATATATTCCCCAAATCTTTATTAATAAAAAGGAGCATACGAAATTAGCGAAAGCTGCGATTACCATGACACTTGCCATCTCTTTATGCTTATTTCTTGCAAGCATGATACTATGCGGAACATCTTGAAGCATTCCAAAGAACAAAGGAATCATAGTAATGAAGGCTATGATATAAGTACTCGTGTATTTCTCACCGATCCACAGACATACAAATTCACGTCCAAATACGCCAAACCCAATTAAAACTAGCAACATGCTATACATTTTAAACTTACCAACTTTTACCATCATTCGGTTGAGCCGGTCGGGATCGTTGGTTGTAAAGCCTTTTACCATGATGTCCGGCACAAGCACCTGTGATACTGCGCTTGATAATGATTGAAATATATTGGTTAGTGCTACAGAAGTTGTATACACAGCTGCAAGCACACTTGAGGTCATAACGCCAACAAGGAAGTTCCCTGTTGACCAAAAAAGTGAATTGGCAAATGTGTATACCAACATTACCCCAGAATACTTGACAATATTACCAATAAAGGCACGATCAATACCTCTGAATTTCGGAGGCAATTTAATTCCGAGGAAAATCAATAATAGGACGCCAGCCGCAAATACAGCAGAAATTAGTGCATCGACGGAGATAACCTCAACGACACCGCATTTCATTCTGAGCATCGGATATAGCACTCCAAAACGAATAACTGAACGCCCGATATTAACAGTCTGGACGGTAATTTGCCTATTATAGCCTCGCAGAAGAGCAGTAAAACAATTGAAAAAGAGTGTACCGATAGTGTAAAGGATCAGCCACGGCAGCGCGTAGAGCACCGTCTGAATTTCACTGGGGGTCAGTGAATTGGCATACAACGATGGAATCACGAAGGAGAAGCCGTGAACCAATAGAATCAGAACTGCAGATGCAACTGCATAAAAAGATATAATTGTTGCGATATACCTTCTTGCACTGTCACGGTCATTTTTAGTACGGTATTCCGAGATGAAACGCACGACTGAATTTCTGATCCCCGAATCAATAAGCATGAAGTATGTCATCAATGACAAGATGATTTTGTAAACTCCATAGGAAGCGTCACCCCATATGACAATCATTACCGGCGTCAGTATGAATGCTACTAAATTATAAATGATCAGGTTGCCGTAACCCATTCCGATTGCTATGGCCTTTTGCCTAGATTGGTTCACTGTTTTTCCTCAGGTTGAGTTTTCGTTGATATTCTAATTTATGGAACTGCGTTAGATTAATTCTCAACATCTGCGCAATCCTATACTTATATGCATTTGTCGGCAGCATATATTCCCTACCAGTTTTGTGGTAGCCTTCTTCAAAGATCTTCCGATAGATAAAATCACGATTTGGGTGTCTTTCAGGTGGTGAGAAAAAATTCACATTTTGGACGGTAGCTTCGTCCATAGACACCTCGCTAAACGAAATGCTGCCTTTTATTGCCTCAAGCAAAGCGTTGCCCCGTTCGTTATTTATCACAACCAGTGAGGTTCCTGCACAATTTAAAAGTTCAGGGCGTACTTTCTCAATCCCCCAAAAATCTGCCAGCGTAACCTCCCCGCAGCGCGACAGAGTGGTATATGGGCAACGAAAGCACGACTCACGCTGTGTCATATTGCGTAAGTAACCAGAAAAATATTCAGAAGTATGTCTTTCCAGCCAGTATCTCTTCTCTTTCCCATTTCTTTCAATCCGATATCTCTGTGTGATTGACCAACCGTTTCTATCCTTGTCACGAAATACAATCTCAGTGAGCTTACCCTTATGTTTTTTTTCAAGATAGAGAATGTATTCATCAAACAGCTTTTGGCTCGGTACTCCATGACACAGCACGTCAATGGTATAGAGATTTTCACAATCAAATGCTTTTTTTACTGCTGCAACCTGGCACGGTGTACCAGAAAAAAGCAGTTTTTTCCGTTCAGACAGACATTTTTGAATTTCTCTTAAGCAGCCATAAAGTTCACTCTGTACATATTTTGATCCCTGCAAGAGCGGAAGATCTTTCTCAGAACGTATAAGGATGTGTTTGACCTGATGTGCTGCATCAATGGATGCGCCACACACAACACCGCCCTCTGCAAGAAAGTACTTTGCAATTTCGGAAAAAACACCACCCGATGAGCTATTGCGTAAAATCTCGGTGTCCTTTGAATAGGCGGCATAAGCCTTCTGTGTAAGAGCATTCTCCTTTGCTCGGGGCTCCATCGGGCAAACCTCTGCACAGCGGTCACATTCGATACACTTTTCCGCATCTGCATTCGGATAGAAAAAACCTTCACCATCGAGTGCAAGAGTAATGCACTCTGTTGGGCAGATCTGGGCGCAAATCCCGCATCCGCTACAAAGAGATGGATTATATGAAAGCAGATATCTATTCACAACTTATACCTTTCCTTCGATTCGTTCCGGCTTTTGAACCTTTTTCAGCGCATTTCCAAGATAATCGAGAGATTTCTCTCTCTGTTTGGTCAGTTTTTCGGAATAACATATTTCCTCAGTGAAGTAGAATTCACGGTTATTAGTATAAAAGCAATCTTCCGCACCAACTGTAGTTAATAAGCTGTCAATACGAGATGTCTGTTTTACCGTCTGCGAGTGTTTTCTTCCAAATATCGTAAAGTGTTTATCAAAGAGAACTGAAAATACACCTCCGTGAAACGAGTTGGTAAAGACATATTCTGCATTATCGACAAGCTCAAGGAACTGCCATGGATTAGCGATTATGTATTTTGCTCCCTTTTGCAACAACTTTGTGTTGTTCGTCATTAATACCACAAGCTTTAGGTCGTGCGATTCAGTAAAAGCCGTGATCTGTTCGATGGTTTCGTCCTCCGGCTCATCAAAGAAGTAACAGAGTGCATATGGTGAGTTGGGGCGGCATGGGCGGCTCTCCTTATAAAGCTCCCGCCATTCCTCACCTGTCAGTAGCATGGTGGGATCAAGTAGAACAGGTGCATCTCTACCTGTGAGTCGGCGTATAATATCCGCACCGTTATGTTCGCGCACTGACAGCTGATCAATTCTCAAAAGCGCCTTTTTAACATAGGAGCGGTTGTAAGATGGGATATCTTCAACACCGAAAGATGGTGCGTAAGCAATACGTTTCCACTCTGGTGCAAACTCCAGATATTTATAAGAGGAAATATGTAACGAAAGCGGAGACCATATCTGATCACTTCCACAGATGAATGCAAAAAATTCCTCACCTGCTGCGGTTTTTTTTAGTGCGAGTCTTCCAATGGCCAGCGATGGAAGATTTTTATCAATGAATTCTCGAAATGCGGCATTGCTTTCTTCAGAAACTCCTGTAATGCTCTGCTTTTTCAATGAATGTATTTCGCGGTGTGTGCTTCTCGCACTTTTATTGAAAAGATATTTTGTCCCGGTGACGCAAGCGACATGGAGCTTATGCAGATATTTGTGCAGCGGACGCGTTTCTTTTATCCGAATAAAGACGCACTCTGAACCCAATTTCTTCAGAGTCTGGCGCATCGCAAAAGCCTGTAACACAGAACCGTAATTAGCAATATCAAAATAGGTAACAACGCCTGTTTTCATAGATATCTTTTTCCCTTTAACATCCCAAATATCATCCATGCGGCTTCTTTTCCATCACCATCAGCATTTCGAACGATAACACATGAGTCAATACCGAATTTTTCCTCCCATACTTCCGCAAGCATGCTGTTAGTTGCAATCGAAGCGCAGATTGCGCCGTTTGTATCTCCAGTATCTTGATAATATGACTTATCATCACGGGAGGCGGCTCTAGCAGCTATCTCGTTTTCATCGGCTATAATGAAGACCTGCAGCATGTTTTTTCCATCGATGCCCAACTTATCAATCGTGTCTGCCAATTCTTTTCTCGTAGTTGTCCTGCCTTCAAACAAAGATGCAATGCATTGGCAAATCCCCTGTTCAAGAATATTTATCTCTCTATTACTGTGGCAAGATGACACAAAGAGATAATTCAGCCACCAACCGCTCGAACTGCCTACCCTCCGCGCAATCAGGCTCTTTTTCGGATATCTGATAAAATATCCAGCGGCACGGAATCCCTTAACAAATGCTCGCTTTCCTTTCGAAGCCTCGTGGGATAGAGTGTATGGGATTTTCTTCACGGCCGTGCCCTGTTCGGATATTAGTTCGGCAAGCAGCCATGAAACGGTGGATTTACCACAACACGGAGCGCCCGTAAATTCTATTGTTAAACCCAAATCAATCCACCCTCCCAAATGCAATATCGCAGTTCATTCTTCTGATCGTTCGTAATCGCTGTTTTCCTCGTTCAAGATACTCGCAGGCACCCCTCCCGCAGAGCAATTATCAGGTAAATCATGCGTTACCACAGCATTAGCACCAATCTTCACATTGTTGCCAATTGTAACACCACCTAAAATTGTACATTTAGCACCGAGCGTACAATTGTCTCCAATCTTGGCTGAAACAAATTCGCCATCAATTTTCTTCGTGGCAACAGTAACCTGATGGTATATTTTGCAATTTTTACCTATTAGCGCATATTTTGAAATAATAATACCATTCAGGCCATGCGGCAGATGCGGCGGAGTAGAAAACCTCGCTCCACTGTTAATATCAGTTCCCATCGAAGCATTATTGAATGCATCGGATTTTTTCAGCATATAAAGATACCAGTATTTCTTAAAGCGGTTATTGCATTGAGGAGAAACTACGTATTCACGCATTTTCCAATAACGCTTTTCATCATAATGATGCAACTGATTATTGAACCATAAGCCGAAACTACTTATATTTATATCCATTGGTCGATTCCCCCGATAATGCTTCCTTATAATAATCACAGTATCTCCGATACTGCTGCTTTTTCTCGTAGTGGGAAGCTATGTGTTCAACGCAAGTTGCAGAGTAATTCTCTTTTCCCTTCTCACGGATACTATGAATAGCCCAATAAAGCTGTTCCACTCCTCTCTTCGCCACTGCACCGCAACCAGCTTCGATAAGTTCTGCGAGAGCAGTATTCTCATAAACAACCGCTGGTGTGCCGCAAGCCATCGCCTCAGCAACAGTCATGCCCATCGTCTCCTCAATAGAGGCACTAACATACACATCCGCCATATTATAATACTTGCACAATTCTTCAGTGTTTTCCGTGCGGGTAAGGCCAATCATTCTCTCAGGTAATGCTGAGATTATCTCAGGTGAAAGACCAATCAGAACGATCAGCTCATCTTCCGCAAGCATTTTGGCCAGAGAAATAAGATCAGAAAGCCCCTTATTCTTCGACCAAGTCATTGCTACACTTAAAATGATATATTTTCCTTTCAATTCGTCACTCTTAATGACTTCTCTTCGATGGAAAATGTTAAAATCGATACCATTTGGAATGACCTTTATTCTGTTGACATCAAGATATGAAAGTCCAACACATTCTCGTACCCAATGCGAAACTGTCACAATGTTTAGATTACTCCAGTCGCAGAGTAACTTTTTTTTTCTCTCATAGAGCTGCTTCGAGCGATCAAGAAAGATGCTATACGGATAGGCGTGCGTCTGCGGGCAATCATCACAACACGACTGCCATTTTACGCAACCAATTGCTTCAAAATGAGTGCAGTGACCGGTGATTGCCCAAAAATCGTGTATAGTCCAAACCACTGTCGTCCCGCTTTTTCTCAGATATTTCAGCAACATTGAAACATTAAGCCAATAACCGTAAATGTGGTGCAAATGCACGATATCCGGCTTCATTTTCTTCAAAATGTTTATTACCTTGCGGGTGGCAAAGGAAGAATGAAAGCCCGCGTCTCCGAAAATGAAGCCAAGTATCTGATGGAGTTTAACACCGATAAATGACGAGTAGAAAAAAACGTTCTTTCGTGTACATTTTTCCTTGTAGCCTGAAGCAATAATATAATTTTCAATACCTTCCTCTATCATCACATCGGAAAGCTGCGAAACGATCCTGCCAGTGCTTCCGTTCTTTGCCGCACCATTGATCTGGACTACCTTCATGTAATTCTCCTTACTTTACTTTGAGGCGGCGGTACACACTGCGAACTGCATTTCTGCCCATGCCAACCAAGGTGAACCAAATCCTATACCATATCGAAACAACCGCATAAGTAAAGGGATTGGTTAGCTTTTTTGCGTAGGCAAAAGCATATGCGGAGGCATCTGGCATTAACCGCTTACGCAGATAGCCACCTAACCGTAGGAAATAGCTTCCTTTCCGATATTCCTCATTATCGTACATCCGATCAGCAATCCACTTGTGCAGTTCGTTGCCTTCTTTATCGAACGTGGTTACCTTTGTCTTGCCGACCTGTCTTTTATGCACGCGGCCACGAATCAGGCAACGGTCAAGATAGTAAAAATCATATCCCGCAAACAGTAATCTGTACCAATATTCTGCATCGGAAACCGTTCGGATGCTCTCATTAAATTTTCCGACCTTTTGAAATGCATCGGCAGGCAGTAGGAAAGAGCAACCAGCCAGCCTGTAATTATAAACATTATTGAGAATCATTTCGATAAGAGGCTCTTTCTCTTTAACATCACGGTAGTTGTAGCGCAGAATGGTCTTACCATTTTTATCAATCGATTCAGCAGCGCATCTTACCACTACCCGGTCAAGGTCAAGATTCGGGTTCTTTTCGAGAAGCTTTGCCACATAGTTGACCTCGGCCTCAACCTTTTCAGGATAATAAAGATCGTCGTGGCTCAGCCATGAAAGCCATTCTCCGCGCATATTATCTATACAAACATTTAGCGCTGAAGAAACGCCTCCGTTGGGCTTAGAGAAATAGCGTATCTTATCAATAAATGATAGTGCGACTTTTTCAGTCTCCCCATTATCGTTCGATCCATCGTTGACAACAACAATCTCGATATTTTTATAAGTTTGATCCAAAGCAGACTGAATGCTTTCAGCAAGGTAGTTCGCTCCATTATAAACGGGAATGACAATAGTAACTAATGGTTGATACATATTGTGCCTCTCAAACTCCGAACTTCTTGTATATACTAACCATTTGCTTTAAAGAATTACTAATTGAAAATTTCTGCACGCTAAGCAGAGCTTTTTCCGAAAAGCGTTTGTACATTGCGGTGCTATTACATAGTTCTGATACATCACGGCAGAAATCATTGGGTGCGTTCACACTGAAGAGGAATCCATTCTCACCATTTACAACCATTTCCTTGTGGCCGCGTACAACCGAAACGACTGCTGGTAAACCAGCAGCCATACCTTCGATGACATTTATGCCAAATCCTTCTTCAATACTTGCCGAAACAACAAGGTCACTCATTTTGAACAGCTCCGGCATATTCGTACAGTACCCGAGAAAATCGATATATTTTGAAACCGACTTTTCCTCGGCATATTTTTTCATTTCATCAAGCAGTTCACCTTTGCCAGCAAACAGTATTTTGATATTTGGGCAAAGAGAAGCAAGTTCGCTTGCCGCTTCAATGAAGAATCGGTGATTTTTTCTTTTAATGAATTCAGCAGCATAAAGAAGAATAAATTTCCCCTCATATCCGTACTTTTTCTTCAGCGTCTCCTTTTCATTTCCTTCAGCAGGAGAAAACCTATCTATGTTCACACCGATACCACTGCTCTTCTCGACTGCGGTTATTTGCGACTGGAAATGCTTCTTGGCTCGTTCATAATCCTCGCCATTGATAGTAATGATGCAGTCTGTCATATGTGCAAGATATTTTTCCATCGTGTAATAAAGCATCCAGTTAATAAGTGGTGCGCCTTTGTAAAAATGGAATCCGTGAGCGGTATAAAGCACCTTCGCACCTTGATTACGCATCCCACGAGAGGCAATTCGACCAATCACCCCACCCATTGGAGTGTGGCAATGGACGATATCATATTTCTCCTCATTAATTATCTTCCTTGCTTGTTTCAGCGCATTAATGTTCTTAGGACTGAAGGGTGCTCGCTCAATATCGATATCGTAGAGCTTATCGCAATAAGAAGCCTCCTGTCCTCCTGCGTTGGTCATGACATGAACTTCAAATCCATTTTCTCGGAACCACTGCAAATAAGGAAGATGAAATGCGTAGATATGTGAGAGGATATTACTTATAAAAAGCACCTTTTTTATTATAAATTCCCTTCCTTTCATTTTATCTGCTATATAAACCGTCGCTATTCACGAAATAAATGCTTCCCATTCCCAACTTTTCGGGTGCAATGAAATCCTTGGTTGGGTTGTCACCGACGTATATCATCCGTTTCAGAGGCAACATAAGCCTTTGGCTCATCAGGAGAAAAGCTGTCTTATTGGGCTTACGGAATTCCACCCCGCCCAGTTCATCAGTGATAATAATTTCATCGATACAATCACGTAGCCCTAGAGCATCAAGTTTAGCGTTTTGGCCCTCTGGTCTTCCGTCAGTTATAATACCGAGTCGAAGCCCTTTATTCCGCATTCTTTCAAGCATTTCAGTAACGCCCTGATACAATGAGATATTCGGTTTCTGATATCTGTAAAGATTCAGGCAGCGTTTTTTAGTTTCCTCATTAGCAATACACTCAGCTTCCAAAACCTCATCAATTGCCTTGCCGCCCCTCTCAAATGCTTTCCAAAGTTTTTCTGTCATGTTAGGAATCTCCGGGAAGCTGTCGGCAATTGTACGGTAGCCACTTCTTACATACTCTTTCTCGGAATAGAGAGTATCATCAAGGTCGAAAATTACTGCGTCAACTTCAGATGTCAATTCTTCTACATTAAGAATGTTGCTTATCTTCACCATGTCATTTTATCCGAATGCTTTGGTCGAAACGGCTGAATACTGCTCCATTCTCAGCTGCAAAATGCGTATAGCCTATTTTTTCTCCTAAAAGTAGCCGCAGCAGTGCAACTGCACTATTAGCTCCTGCTCTCATGGAAAGCGGCGCACCGCCGCCAAATCGCGGGTTAATTTCTATGTAATAGTCTTGATTGGTTTCATTCTGGCGAATCAATTGGACCGTAATTGCACCACACGGCTTAAAATCAGCAAGCAACTGCTTCATTTCAGCAATAATCATTTCATCTTGGCAAATTTCCGTTTTCAGAACTTCGCCGGATCGAACCGCAAGTCGTACACGCGGTGTGATGTAGATAGGATTGCCTTCAAAATCACAGAAAATATCAACTGTATATTCGATACCGTCAATAAACGGCTGGATGATATAATCTGGCACTTGCTTTGTATAGGCTTTCAGTTCTTCAAAATTATTTACTTTATGGGCAAAAACGCTGGAACTTCCATTCTTCGGTTTAATGAATGCTGGATACCCCGCATTATGAAGATAATCATCAATTGTGAGTGGGCTTTGAAGACCGACAGAATTGAAATAGCCAGCCGTAAACCGCTTGTCCCGACAAATTTGGATTTTTTCTTCATCGCTCACGATAACTCTTGTGCTGATTTTTGCAAATTTATCTTTATTCTGAGATAGAATAAGCAAATCAGTATCAATCGTCGGAATCAGTGCGTCGATGTGTTCGCGTTCACAAACAGCCAACAACTGTGGAATATACTCAGGTTCCATTATTTTGCACACACGGATCATTTTGTCGCAGAAAAACAATGCCGGAGCAGTATCTGTGATATCCGCGCCCCATATTTGTAAAGAGATTCCAACTCTTTCTGCTGCGGAGTGGAAAGCCTGAATCAGTTCAACTCTGCGTCCTACACTGGTAAATAAGATTTTGTATTGTATCATTTACAATCTCTACTCTCTTCAATAATTGCTGTTGACATATCAGCTGCGTCAGTCATGGCAGCGCTCTCTTGTGTTCCAAAAAATTCTTCCATAGTAGCGTTCCCTTCATGTGAAATGCCTTCACATTTCAGAACCGCTTTCACCGTGCCCAGAATAATCTTCACATCACCCCAAAAGGTGATGTTCCTTACATATTCCACATCTAGCTTGAACTTCTCTTCCCATGTGATCATGTTTCGACCGTGAACCTGTGCATAGCCGGTCAGTCCCGGACGGACATCATGTCGATGATGCTGTTCCTCGTTGTAAAGTGGAATGTACTTCACCAGCAATGGTCTGGGCCCTACGATAGCGAGGTCACCCTTAACTATATTCAGAATTTCGGGTAGCTCGTCGAGACTAGTTCTTCTTAAAAAGTTACCATAAGGAATCAGCCGTTTTTCATCAGGCAAAAACTCCCCGTATTCGTTCTTTTCATTAGTCATTGTCCTAAATTTGATTAAGCGAAATATTCGCTCACTCTTGCCGGGCCGCTTCTGTGTGAAGAAAGGATTCCCCTTCATTGCAATCGCTCCGATAAATGTAAGCACCAAAAGAATCGGCGACAAAACGATTAAAGCAATTAAAGCCAGCCAAAAATCAAAGAATCGCTTAAGAAACTCTGCATACATTCTATACACCTCAGAAGCAGGATTTAATCGTGGCAATCACATACTGCTGCTCTTCTTCCGTCATCTTAATATCCGACGGCAGACAAAGACCGCACTCAAAAATATCCCTGCCTACATCCTCGCCGTCTAACGTCACATAGTCACGGGAAGCGTACACCGGCTGCAGATGCATCGGCTTCCAAATCGGGCGGGACTCGATGTTTTCTTTCTCAAGAACCAAATGAATCTTCTCCAGCGTGACATATGGCATTACTCCTTTGTTTATTGTAAAGCAGCTGAGCCAGAAGTTCGGCTCGGAGCACTCTGAATATGGATTCATACTGACCGGCAAAACTTTGAATCCTTCTTTATAGCGCAGATATATCGCTTTTTTTAGCTCACGGTGCTCGTCCAGATGCAGGAGCTGCCCCCGCCCAATACCGGCAACGATATTACTCATGCGATAGTTGTATCCTATCTCGCTATGCTGGTACCAAGGAGCAGGATCACGCGCCTGAGTTGCCCAGAAACGAGCTTTCTTGATTGCTTCCTCATCATCACTGAGCAACATACCGCCGCCTGATGTGGTTATCAGTTTATTTCCGTTGAAAGAAAGAACATTGAGGTGACCGAAGGTACCAGTCTGACGCCCCTTATATGTTGCAGACAGGCTCTCCGCAGCATCTTCAATCATCACAACGTTGTGTGCGTCGCAGATGGTGCGGATTTCGTCAAGCTTCGCAGGTGTTCCGTATAGATTGGCCACGATAACGCACTTGCAATTCGGATATTTCTCAAATGCTTTTTCAAGCGCTCTTGGATCCATATTCCAAGTATGACGTTCCGAGTCAATGAAAACCTGAATCCCGCCTTCATACGAAACTGGATTGACAGTGGCAGAGAACGTTAGACTAGAACAGAGCACTATGTCACCCGGTTTGATACCTGCCAGCTTGACTGCAAGGTGGATAGCTGCCGTTCCAGATACCAAGGCAGCGGCATGATTCACTCCAAGGTACTCAGCCATTTCACGTTCAAACCCGTCGACATTTGCTCCCAAAGGGGCAATCCAGTTTGTATCAAAAGCTTCCTTTATGTACTTCTGCTCGTCTCCGTGCATTGTAGGAGACGAGAGATAAATTCTCTTTTTCTCGCGCATAAATATACCTCCTTTTAGTCAAGCACTTATGCCCTTCCCCCGATTTGATGGACATAAAGGATAGGTAAAATAGTGCAAACAGGAGTGTTGTGCCCCTGGGGGGATCACGCAGGCAATTTACCGAACAATTCAAGCGGGAAGCAGTGGCATTGAGTTATTCCAGCGGAAAAACCGTAAAACAAATTGCTGAAAAATTGGGGATCAGCAAGAGCGCCCTGCAACGCTGGCGATCTGAACAAGCTAAATTTGGAGAACGAGCATTTCCCGGTAAGGGCAACCCCACCCAGGGGACCCCGGCGGAGGAGGAATTAAAAAGACTTAAACGGGAATTGGCTATTGTTACTGAAGAGCGGGATATCCTAAAAAAAGCAATGGCCATCTTCTCCAAAACACCGAAATGATTTTTCGGTTTATCCGGGAGCACACGGGAATCTTCCGTGTCGAGACGATGTGCCGGATACTCAATGTTTCCCGGTCGGGGTACTATCGCTGGCGGATGCAGCCCTGCAGCGACCGCAAACAACAGGACATCCGATTGCAATCGCAGATTTAGTCCGTTCATGCCCACAGCCGATCGACCTATGGCCGTCCCCGAATTCACCGACAGTTGCGCAAGAACGGCATCCGCTGCGGCAAAAAACGGATTGAGCGTCTTATGCGCGAAGCCGGCCTCCGGGCTATCGGGCACCGCCGATACAAAGCCACCACTGATTCCCGGCATGCCCTGCCAGTAGCCGCTAACCAACTTAACCGGAGAGTTGCCATTGATCAACCCAACCGGGCTTGGGTATCTGACATAACCTATATCTCCACCCGGGAAGGCTGGCTTTACCTGGCAGCGGTTATGGATCTCTATTCCCGAAAAATTGTC
>Ga0302252_1000344_pt1 | contig 43786 bp, 40 predicted proteins | sample AAG_RA_Leu_MG_FD_193511 | JGI IMG/M metagenome (GOLD analysis project Ga0302252, IMG submission 193511) | Enriched activated sludge microbial communities from anaerobic digester in WTTP, New Holstein, Wisconsin, United States - AAG_RA_Leu | ecosystem: Engineered > Bioreactor > Anaerobic >... | reverse complement strand
CTATATAAGGATGAGCTTGCCGTGCAAGACAGGCTCGAAAAAGTTCTACAAGCAGCCGGTAATATCACCTTTCTTTTTGCCTCATCGCAGAATATAGACAGGATAGTTTCGGCTTACAAGGCATGCCTTAAGACAGGCAGGATTTTTGTGATAGATATTTATACGGCGTATGTTCTGGAAAGGCTGCGAAGCGTTTCAAAGCACATACCGCAGTTTAACTGGTGCAACGTCCGGGTTAAATTCTACAAAAATCAGGCCAATATTTTGGCTGGCAAGGTATCAGAGAAACTACTTTATCGCTACAACACAAAAAAGATTGAGATGCCTGAAATAAACGATAAGAAAAACAAGATTCTTATGCTGGCCCGTTTTAATTCGATATTTCCCCGGATAATAAAAAGCATCGATAATTCGGCAGGCGCTAAAGTCATTTATTCTATGTGGGAAGGTTATCTTACTGATGAATTTAAAGAGTATTGCGCCAAAGCCGGCCTGATAATAGAACAGGTGCATTCCAGTGGCCACGCGAAGCCGGAGGATCTGAAAAGCTTTGCCCGTGCGCTTAACCCTAAAACGCTTATTCCGATACATACTTTCTGTGCAGATAAATACGTGGATCTATTCGATAGAGTAAAGATTCTGAAAGATAACGAACCATTCGTATTTTAAGATGATCATGCGATTCGATTTCCCAAGTGATAAGTTTAAGAATAGGATAAGGCCAGTTAAAAATATTGCGGAGCAGCAGAAGAACATAAAATTATTGGAAGATTACGCCAGGAAGCTGACGCTGGAGTTAAAGAATTTTACCTCCAATGACAATCTGGAACTCTATTTTGACATAAGCAGGGATGGCCGCGATATTTGTTATATCTACAAGGGATGGGATGATCCTGGCTTCAGGGTGGGAGAACATATTGAGTTAGACAAGACCGCGCCGGATTTTAAAGAGCGGTTCTATGAGATATTCAGGATTTGTTCCGGCAGGCTTATAACCATAGGTCTGCAAAAGCAGAGTAAAGAATCGCTTTCGTTGGCCTTGGAAATAGGCATATATAAAAGCGGTTTTAACGCCAAAGTTTTTGAAGAAGCCATAAAAGATCTCACCGATACACTTGCAAAAATCGCGCCATTTCTTTAAATGTCCAGCAAACTACGATGGACATAAAATAACGCTTTACCTCTCAAAGAGTTACGCGATTTCAAGACAAAAAAACGTGGACAAATAAGACAAATTCCGAGCACAAAGTGCATTATCGCGCGGCAGTAATGCGATAATACCTGCCTCTCAAAAGCGAAAAATCTTGCCAATTTTGGCCTTTTAACCTATACTAAATTAGCTAGTAAGGAGAGGGTTTACCTATGGCAAATTTATAGGGACCCCAACTTGTTTTTAGCAAGTAGAGCAACGGAACAATAGATTGGTATTTGCTAGATTTCTGTTTGAGCTCTATTGTTTCGGTAGTCTGCCTTCCGGATGGGGAGAGGGTATTGTTCTGAAACAAAAATAGTGAAACTTAAAAACGAAATATTACAAGAATGTTAAAGATTATTCGTAACAAAATTGATTCTAAAATTCGTCAAGAAGTTGCTCAAGATTTGAAAGGTTATATCAAGGTGGTTGTTGATGTAAACCGCAAAATTCTATCTGCCGGAGGCGAGAAGCATGTTGATGGAGAGCAAATGTTACTCAAGGATGGAAGCAAGCAAGAAAATCTTTGGGGAGCTGGTTTGGATCTGGAAACCAACGAAATGGACTTTGATTCTATGATTAACCTAAGACCGGAACAAAATAGAAGCCGGGAAATATTGGACGAAAATATCCGACAGCAAGTTGAATCAATTACAAGATCGCTGCTGCAGGAGTAAAAAATGGACGCCAAGGAAATAACTTTAAATATTGCTGTGAATTTAGGGCGCCTGTGCAGATGGGCGATGGAAGGACGTAAGGCAAGGTTGGATCAATTTTTATCAGAAACTGAAAAATATGTGAAAGCTCTTGAAGAAGTTCCTAAATCGGATCGGTTTATCCCTACCTATCAATGGTTCAAAGAAGATTTCAAAGTATTATCCAGTAATGTCCAGATGGATAAAGATTGGGCAGAATCTATGTTAACCTGGGCGAATATTTTGAGCCACAGGGCTCAATTGGCATAGATTTTATTTTAGAAAACCAAAGACAGAAAAAATCAATATCACTACAATCTCTACTTTAAGCAAAATATTATCTTTTCTTAAATTTTCCAAAAGAGTATAATTTAATCCAAAAGGGGGGACAGGTTTGAGTTCAGAAAAAAACGGTCTATATTTATTCTAAAAAACGTTCCGGGAGCGCCGAAGGTACTTGAAGATACTCAGATTTCTTTTTATCAGAATAGGAAAACTTAAATAATGCAGGTTGCATGAAGAAATTTATTTTTTTAATAATTTTAGTATTCATAGCTGCCGCAACAACACTTACTTATCATTATACACAAGCTGCTGATATAAATTATTATAAAGCCCACCGTTATTTTGAAAAAAGCCAATACAATAAAGCAATACAATTTTATGAAGAAACCCTGGCCCATAAACCCTCTCATATAAATGCCTTAAAGGAATTAGGTTATTCATATCAGTGGACCGGCAGATATCCAGAAGCAATCACAACATTCCAAAAATACCTTTTATATAAACCTAAAGATAACAATGTTAAAGAATCTTTAGCTGAAACATATGCCTGGAATAAAAATTACCAAAGAGCAATAGCTCTTTATGAGGAAATTTTAAAAGATAAAAACGGCAATGCAGCAATAGATAGAAAACTTGCCGAGGTTTTTTTGTGGTCAGGCCAATATGATAAAGCAATAAATATCGCAAAAAATCAACTTAAAGAAAATCCAAAAGATATAAAAATAAAGCTTATATTGGCCAAGGCGCTTCATTATTCGGACAACACAAAAGATGCAGCTTTCATATTCAAAGAGATTCTATCGGATAAAACAGCGCGGCTTGACAGGAACCAGGAAGAAGAAATAAAGAAACTTCTAGGTGAAGCATACATGATAGAAAAAGATTACAAAAACTCAATAGAACAATATAGGGCTATTCTCGAACAGAATCCGCAAGATACAAAGACCAGACTTGCTCTTGCCGATATATTGAGCTGGCAAAAAAACTATGATGAATGTATTAATGAATATTTAAAAGTGCTGGAGGCAGAACCTAATAATTTTCAGGCGAAAGAAAAACTTGCAAATGTATATCTATGGAAAAAAGACTATAAAAATGCCGAAAGTCTATTTAAGGAAATAATAAAATCCGATCCTGAAAATGTTAATGTTAAAGTTATTCTTGGCCAGATGCTTCTATGGCAGGGGCGAAATACTGAAGCAGTAACTTATTTTGAGGAAGTGCTGGCAAACGACAAAAGAAATCTCAAGGCTATGGAATCCTTAGCTGATGTCTTAAGTTACAAAAAAGAATTTAACAGGTCTATTTTCCTGTACAAAGAAATATTAAAACAAAAAAAAGATTTAGATATTGAGGAAAAACTCGCAGCTGTATTAAGTTGGGCAAGACAGTATAAAGAATCTCTCAAGCTTTACGATGAAATATTATCAGAAAAAGAAAATTTTCGCATAAGGCTACAAAAAGCGCGAGTTTTAGGATGGGCAAAGGATTATAACGGATCACTAAAAGAATACAAAAAAATCCTTGATAATCAATACGATGCGTTAGTTGAATTGGAAATGAAATCAAAAAAAGCGTATTGGAATAACAGAATAAAAACTGCTATAGAAGACTATAATACTTTGATAGAAAAGGATCCAACCAATATTGAGGCGATGTTTGATTTAAGTCAGATATATGCCCATAATCAAATGTGGAAAGAGGCAATAGGAGAGTTTAGCAAAATATTATCTGACAATCCCGAACATTTCCGAGCCAAAGAAGGCCTACAGAAGGTTAAGCTTATTTCAGAACATATTTCGTTAAAAAGCGGGTATGAATTCCGTGAAGCAGACAGCCAGTCGCGCGATATGGACGTGCGTAAACATAGCATAGCTAATAAATTAAATTGCCCTATTGGATCTAGCATAAATGTAGGTTTTGAAGATAAAATTACAACAAGAATATTTTCTGATTTCAAAGATGTTCTGCAAAACGAAGTTAAGCTAAGCGCAAGCTATATACAAAATCCATCTGGCTGGGTAGAAGGTTTTTATGGCCTTAGTACTTATGATAACGATATAGATAACATACAATACTTTGGGGCAAAACTTAATATACGCGTATTTGATTTTGTCACAAATACATTTTCTTATGAGCGCGAACCGCTGGAAAATTCCAGTAAAGTAATAAGAGAAAATTATTATAGCGATAATTTTAAAGAAAGAATTGATATAGATATTAACACACGTATTAAGGCCGGAGCAGACTATTTATATCAAAGCTATTCCGATGATAATGAAAGTTCAGAAGCAGGTTTTGATATTCTCTATTTTTTTTCTATAGATCCTATGCGTCTTACTGCTAAATATAGATATTTTTTCAGAGATTTTAATAATGAAGCGGCAGAATATTTTTCACCGAAAAATTTTAAAACAAATTCTGTTGAATTTAGCTGGCGCCATTATCTTAACAAAGAAGAAATATTCTATGGTGCAGATGATTTATATTATGAGGTAAATTATACTATATCACGGGATTCTTTCCGCATAACGACTCATAAGTTTAGTGGAGGAATAAACTGGGATATAAACAACAAGCTTAATCTGAATCTGCAGGGCTCCATTTCACAATCAAGCAAGAAAGTATACAGAGATTCAGGTTTTATAGCATCGGTTAGATATTATTTTTAAAATTATGAAACAGGACAAAGCATATTTAGTAAAAACCTTACTTATAGTATCAATAGCTATAAGCTTTTCATATATAGTTTTAAGAACTGCTTTGTTTTTATTTTCGGAATACACTGTTATAGAAAAAGTGTTTGCAGTGTTGCTTATTGTGGCAGAACTGTTTGTTATAATTCACGGAATAGGTTATGCGTTGAATATTTTAAGATCCTACCTAAAGGCACAAAAACAACCTCAAAAAGAAATTATGGCTAGAATTAGTGCCGGAGAAAATCCGTCGGTTGCTGTATTAGTTGCTGCCCGCCACGAACCTAAAGATATTTTAGAAAATACATTCATAGCTTTAAAAAATTTAAATTACAACAATAAAGATATTTATTTTTTAGATGACAGTTCTGATGAAAAATACAAGAGAGAAGCGGAAGAGCTTAGTAAAGAATATGGTTTAATATTATTCAGACGTGACAAACGTCACGGTGCAAAAGCAGGCATTATAAACGATTGTCTTAAAACATTAAACCATAAATATGTGGCTGTCTTTGATGCAGATCAAAACCCGCTCTCAGAATTTTTAAATGTCCTGGTAGCTATTATGGAAAAAAACGAAAAACTAGCTTTTATACAGACGCCGCAGTTTTATTCTAATATTACTGAAAATGCCGTAGCGAGAGGTGCCGCTTTTCAGCAAGCAGTTTTCTATGAATATATATGCGAAGGTAAAAGCACAAGCGGGGCGATGTTTTGTTGCGGGACTAATGTTATATTTAGACGCATCGCTCTTTGTGATGTTGGCGGTCTGGATGAATCCACCGTAACAGAAGATTTTGCTACTTCGATTAAATTTCATACAAAAGGCTGGAAATCGCTTTATTATAATCATGTTTATGCTTTTGGAATTGGGCCCGAAGACCTTACCGGCTATTTTAAGCAACAATTTAGATGGGCGGCAGGTACAATAGCAGTTTTCAAAAAATTAATATGGCAATTTTTAACCAAACCTTTTTCTATGAACCTCATTCAGTGGTGGGAATATTTTATATCCAGTTCATATTATTTGATAGGCCTTGCGTTTTTTATACTAATGATTTGTCCGATAACGTATATTTTATTCAAAGTCCCTTCATTTTTTATACGCCAAGAAATATATATGTTCGCATTTCTGCCTTATATAATTATTTCTATAGCAGTGTTTTATTCAGTATTACGCAACAGAAATTATAAAGGCAAAGATTTATTTTTAGGACAATTGCTGGGCGTTGTTACGTTTTCTGTATATATAAGAGCCGGCTTTTGTGCACTCTTAGGTATAAAAACTACTTTTGGAATTACAGAAAAAGGTAAAACAAAAACGATTCCTTATATAAAACTTTGGCCGCAGATAACATTAGTCTTTTTGAATTTTGCTGTGCTTATTTGGGGTATAAACAGGTTTATTTACGAAAAGGAATCGGCGATCCTGACTAATACTTTTTGGGTCTTTTACCATTTTATAATATTATCAGGAATTTTTTATTTCAATGCAGCACAAAATGCAGAAATTGCTTGTAAAAGGTTGCCGAAAAGATTAAAATTTGAATACAAAGTAGTAGAAAAACAATCCTCTTATGATAAAGACACCTGGAAAACTTGTATAAGCATATTTTTACAAGAAAAACTCGAACCCGGCGCACTTATTATGATGAAATTATATCTGCCGGAAAATAATAAAGTGATTATATTTGATGCAAACATAATGTGGTCTTGTGCTAAAAGCCTGCAGGGTTTTGAGACGGGTTTGGGTATAGTTGCTATTTCGCAGACTGATAAAAATCAATTAACAGAATTTCTAAATAAATGATAAAAAAAGAAAAATTATTGAAACAAATAGAATTATTAGAAATGCTCGAAAGGAGAGCGGCCCCTCTATTAAGCAAACATGTGTCTTCAACTTTATTTTTCAGCGAAATAAAAAAAGACGAACGAGATAAAATATTAGAAAAATTTCAGAGTGCCATAGTAAGTCAAACGAAACATATGGAAATTATAAAACAAATAAAAACCGAAGTTTCCAAAAGTAAAAAAGATGTTTACTAACGACGATTATATTAACTATTTTAACGAAATTGAGGATATTTTTAAAAATACCATTGTTATATATACAGATTTGGTAAATGAAATTTCTGATCAGGCGATACGTAATAGGTTACTTGTGCTTGCTTCTGAAAATATGGATATTTTTAATTTCATAACAGAAATAAAAAATAAATATTTTGAGTCAGCCTAAGAGCTAAAAGGTCTAATGATGCAGAACCGGAAAAAAATTTTAGTTGTTGAAGATAGCCAGGATATAAGAAACATACTCTATATGAGGTTACTTATAAATGGCTATGATGTTATAGTTGCAGAAGACGGGCAGCAAGGGCTAGATAAAGCGAAAAATGAAAACCCGGATTTAATAATATTAGATCTTATGCTTCCGAAGATAGACGGCTATGAAGTATGCCGTATGCTCAAGTTTGACGACAAATTCAAAAACATGCCAATTATAATACTCTCTGCGCTTGACCAGCAGGAGGACAGGGAGAAGGCCACAAAAAGCGGTGCGGATGCATATTTTATAAAACCATTTGATTTAGAGCTGCTTTTAACAAAAATCAAAAATCTTATATCCTAAATATATGAAGCAATTAAAAAAAATACGCATACAATATCCAGCCGTAATTTTTAAATTGTATGTAGTTTTATTTTTGAGTTTCTTGCTTATTCCACAAAAACCTCTAGAGGCTTTTTCGCCAAAAATAAAGAATCTTAAAACAATTAATATAGCTTTTCAAGAATGGGTAGGGTACGGACCATTATATCTTGCACAAGAAAAGGGATTTTTCAGAGAAGAAGGTTTAGATGTTGTGTTTGTGGATGAACAGCTTGACTCTGCCCGCCGAGATGCCTTTAAAGCCGGCATACTTGATTGTGAAGCAGGAACAATTGATTTATTAGTTTCTAAGAGAGCCCAAGATACGCCAATAGTAGCGGTATTGGAACTGGATCGTTCTTTTGGCGGAGATGGTATAGTAGCAAAAGAGGAAATTAAGAGCCTAAAAGATCTGGTTGGCAAAAAAGTAGCTTTTTCAAGAGACGATGTCAACGAAACTTTTATTTCATACCTTTTTCACAAGCAAGGCCTTTCTTTAAATGATATTATTATTATTTCCCGCGCACCAGAGCAAGTAGCTGTGGCTTTTTTAAATGGCGAAGCGGATGCAGCTGTTACTTGGGAACCATGGTTATCCAGGACTCTAACGATGCCAGGAGCCCATATTTTGATTTCAAGCAAAGATGCGCCAGGGATAATTATAGACACGCTTAATGTAAGGGAAGATATAGTAAAAAATAATCCCGAAATAGTTAAAGGTTTAATGCGTGGATGGTTTAAGGCGGTAAAATATTATAAAGAACACACCCGGGAAGCAACTAAAATTATTTCAAAGCATTTCAACATTACTCCACAAGAATATGAAAACAATGTCAATAATTTGCAATGGACTGATTATACAAAACAAATTAGTGTCGAAAATACAAAAACAATAGAGGATACTTTTAACACAATTGTGGAAATAAAATTCAAAAATAACAGAATTGCAAAAAAACCCAATCCGAAAGTAGCTATAAATACTGTTTTAATCCGAAAAATTTATGAAAATAGCAAATAAAATAACAATTTCTTTTTTTAAGCGTTGCCATAATTCTTACCATCATTGCCGCATCAGTCTTTTATATTATTGCTAAAGATAATCTTCAAAGAACAATTTATATGGCATTGGAATCTACAGCCAAGCAGAAAACACAGCACATTGAAACATACCTGGAAATGTTAAAGGTTTCAATAGGGCAATTTTCTAAAAGTGTAGTTTTAGAAAACCTGCTAAAAGCACTTTCTGAAAATTCTTTGGACAGTAAAGAAGCTCTTTCCATAGCAATGAAAAGATTAGCGAATACTATGGAAGCCAACCCTGAGATATACGAATTTTTGTTATTAGATAAGAATGGTAAAGTTGTTGCTTCAACTAACGAAAAAAATATCGGACTTGATAAATCTACGGATGCTTTTTTTATAGGCGGGCAGAAAAATATTTATATCAAGGACGCCTATTTTTCCGATCAGCTGAAGGAACGTCTAATCGCAGTATCCGCGCCTTTTTTCAACAGCACAACGGGAGAATTTCTTGGTGTTATAGCTGCTAGGGTTAAAATAAAAGAATTAGATAGAATAATGACGGATTTGCCCAACACATTGGCAACACTAGAAATGTATATTGTCAATAAATATGGCTATATGATAACCCCCTCAAGATTTTCAAAGAATACTTTTCTAAAACAAAAAATTAATACTATAAATTTCAGGTCTTGTTTAGATGATAGGCAAAACAATATTCATATGTCCGGAAAGCATGTATCCATTGCTCCAAATTACCAAGGCGCAAGAGTATTGGGCGTGCATGAGTACATACCAGAAATGCAATGGTGTATTTTAGTAGAGGTTAATACAAAAGAAGCTTTTGCGCCGTTGGCAAAGATAAGAGCTCTTTTTGTAACAATATTATTCACAATTCCGTTTACAGCCTGGTTATTAGGGATGTTTCTTTCAAGATTAATTACTGGCCCTATACATAAATTGCATAAAGGAACCGAAATAATCGGAGAGGGAAATTTAGATTATAAAGTTGGTACAAATGCTAAAGATGAAATTGGTCAACTTTCACGCGCATTTGATGCCATGACAGTAAATTTAAAACACACAACGACATCTATAGAGGCGCTTAATAAAGAAATTAATGAACGTAAGATGCTTGAAAAAAAATTAGCCAACACAGCGCAGGAATGGGAGGCAACATTTAATTCTATTACAGATTTAATATCAATTCAGAACAAAGATTTGAAGCTTATTAGGGTCAATAAAGCATATGCAGATTTCTTCAAAAGAAAACCAGAAGATCTTGTCGGCAAATCTTGTTGTTCTATAGTGCATGGGACAAACGAACCTCCTATTATTTGTTCACATGAGAAAACAATAGAACTTGGAAAGTCACATATGTTTGAATATTTTGAACCACGTTTTGGACTTTATTTCGAAGTGTCTATTTCACCAATATTCAATGACAAAAAAGAAGTAGTGGGCACTGTGCATACAATTAAAAATATTACTGAAAGAAAAAAAATAGAAAAGGATTTAAGAGAAGCCACAGAAGCAAAATCGTATTTTACATCAATGGTGTCTCATGAATTAAGGACGCCTCTTACTGCAATAAAAGAGGGTATTTCTATAGTTTTAGACGGTTCAACCGGCACACTGAACAATGACCAAAAAGAGTTTCTGGAAATATCCAAAAGAAATGTAGATAGGCTTGCCAGGTTAATCAACGATGTTCTTGATTATCAAAAATTGGAAAGTGGCAAATTTGAGTTTAACTTTCAAGAAAACGATATAAACGAAATTATAAATGAAGTGCACAAGACAATGCTACAGGTAGCAAAAAATAAAAACCTGGATATAGTTTTAGACCTTGCTTCAGATTTGCCCAGAATAAAACTTGATAGAGATAAAATCATACAGGTGTTTGTGAATTTGCTTAACAATGCTATTAAATTTACGGAAAAAGGCTATATTGCAATAGTATCAGTAAAAAAAGAAAACATTGTTCAGCTGACGGTTAAGGATACGGGTCCCGGTGTTAGGCAGGAAGATTTATCTAAGCTGTTTCTTGCATTTGAACAATTAGAAAAAGGGAAAGACAGAAAAACCGGCGGTACCGGATTGGGCCTTGCGATATCTAAGCAGATTATTGAGAAGCATAAAGGTAAAATTTGGGCAGAATCGGAGTTTGGGAAGGGTTTAACATTTCATATTGTCCTTCCAATTATAGAGAGGAGAGTTTAGTACCGTGAAAAAAGTCCTGATTGCCGATGATGAAACAGACATATTAAAAGTTGTATCATTTAGGCTAAAAAAAGCAGGTTATGAAGTTTTTGAAGCAAGTAACGGGCAAATAGCGATAGATTTGATTTCACAAAATAAACCAGATTTAATACTCCTGGATTTGCGTATGCCTATCATGGACGGTTATGAAGTTTGCGCAAAAATTAAAAATGATGAAACACTTAAAAATATACCAATAATTTTGCTAACCGCCAGCAGCAGTAAAATTGCAGAGAAAAAAAACGAGTTGAAGGCGGAAGATTGTATGATTAAACCTTTTAATCCGGATGAACTGCTTGAAAAAGTACGTAAACTTATAGGATGATTTAGGAGGATTTATGAAAAAAAAGATTTTGCTGGTTGATGATGAGAAGGATACCCTTTTAGTTATTGGCAAACGAATAATTACTTGGGGATACGATTTAATAGAAGCTTCAAGCGGGAAAGAGGCTATCAGCGCTGTGAAGACTAAAAATCCTGATATTGTTATTTTAGATTATAAATTGCCGGATATAGACGGCATCGCAGCTCTTAAAGATATAAGAAAAATTAATAAAACAGTGCCCGTTATTATGTTTACAGCATTTCCCGATGCTAAGTCCATTACAGATAGCGAACAATTAGGTATCTGCGCTTATGTTCCCAAGACAAATATTTTATCCCCAGCGGAGTCCTCTTTAAAAGCAGCTATTCACATTGCAGAAGGTGTAAAAAAATAAAACATAACAAAATTATAATGAGATATATTTTTTATACCGCAATATTAACAGTTTTCATTTCTATAATAATTTTTTCATTTAATTATTTTTGCAAAGCCGAAGCCTATTGTTTAACAGGAGCTTTTCTAGCGGATAATCCCACCAAAGCCGACATTGTAAATTTTCAAAAAGCATACGGTAAAAAACCTTTTTTTATAATGGTATTTACCGGATGGGGTGACTTTATAAATGAAGAAATAATAAAGGACGTGTACGACGAAAATTGCGTTCTAATAGTTACATGGGAGCCATGGGATCCCATTACGCAAGAGGCTATAGATTACGATAAAGTTCTTTCAGGAGGTTATGATGATTATATTTCATCCTTTGCCAAGCGTCTTGGTTTATCAGGTAAACAGGTGTTTATTAGATTTGCACACGAAGCAAACGGAAACTGGTATCCCTGGTGCGGGGAAAAAATAAGTAAAGAAAAATACGTAAATCTTTACCATTATATAAAAGATAAATTCGATACTTTAAATACGACAAACGTAAAATGGATATTTTCTGTGAACTGGGAAGATGTTCCAAAAGAAAATAACAATTTTTTTTCGTATTATCCAGGGGATAAATATGTTAATTTTGTAGGTATTGATGGTTATAACTGGGGGAACACAAAGAAATGGAGCAGCTGGAAAAGTTTCAGAGACATATTCAAAAATCGCTTAGAAGAAGTAGCAAAGATTATCAACAAGCCTGTTATAATATCAGAATTTAGTTCTACATCAAGTGGCGGCAACAAAGCGATTTGGATAAGAGAAGCTTTTTTATATATTCAAAAAAACAAAAATATCGTTGGTTTTGTTCTTTTCAATGTAGATAAAGAAACGGATTGGAGTTTTCCGCCAAATACAGCGGAGGGTAAAGAACTGGAACTGCAGCTAAGAAAAAAGCATTTCAGGGACAATGGGGATTTGACAGATTTTTAGCTATCTTTTCCAGAGATGCGCCCTGGTTTCAGATACAATTTCGTGGTTTAACAGTATTAAGGAAAATAAATTCGGCAGTACCATCAAGGCATTGGCAATGTCAGCGAATGCCCATACCGCAGGAAGGGTAGCGATGGAACCTACCATTACCGCAACAATCCATAGGTAGCGGTAAGGAAGAAGGGCTTTGATTCCAAAAAGATATTCCATTGCTTTTTCTCCATAATAAGACCAGCTGATAATTGTAGAAAAAACAAATGTTAAAAGTGCAACAGTGAGAACTATAGGGCCAATAAAAGGAATTTTTTCAAAAGCAGTTTTTGTTAATGCTGCCCCATTTATGCCTTTCGTCCATGCGCCAGAATTTACAATCACAAGTCCAGTTATGGCACAAATTACGACGGTGTCCCAAAATGTTCCGGTAGAAGACACAAGTGCTTGCTCAACCGGGTTTTTAGTTTTAGCTGCTGCCGCAATAATGGGAGCGCTTCCTAATCCGGATTCATTAGAAAAAAGGCCTCGCGCAATTCCATAACGTGTCGCTTCTTTTAAGCTGGCGCCTATAAAACCTCCTATGGCTGCCTGGCCGCAAAAAGCGCTGGTAAGGATAAGATGAAAAGTTTGCGGTAGGGTTCGATAGCTGATAAGTAAAAGTAGCACGCATCCTAAAGCATAAAAGACTGCCATAAAAGGAACCAGATATTCGCATACTCTGGCAATAGATTTTATTCCACCTAGTATAACGAGAGCCGTTATAAAAGTCATTATTCCGCCGCTAATCCAAAGCGGCAAATGAAAACTGTCTTTCAGGAGAGTAGATATTGAATTAGCCTGCACCATATTGCCGATTCCAAAAGCGGCAATCGCAGTAAACACTGCAAATAAGATACCGAGCCATTTCATTTTAAGCCCTTTTTCCAGAACATACATAGGTCCGCCGGACATCTGACCCTTTTTATTTGCAATTCGGTATTTAACAGAAAGAACTGCTTCGCTGTATTTGGTTGCAATTCCAAAAACACCGGTTAGCCACATCCAGAACACCGCGCCTGGACCACCAAGAGCAACAGCAGTTGCCACACCAACAATATTTCCGGTACCAATAGTTGCTGCAAGCGCTGTGGTTAAAGCGCCAAAATGGCTGATATCGCCAAGCCCACCGAATCTTTTGGAAAAAGAAAGTTTAATTCCCTGTATGATATGTTTTTGAATAAAACGAAGCCGAAAGGTTAAAAAAAGATGAGTTCCGAAAAGAAGTATTAATAAAGGAGGCCCCCATATCCAGCCGCTGATCACGTTTAGTAGCTTTTCTATGCCTGACAATTTTTATTCCTCGTTGATGTTGATTTGATTTTTTTAGATTTTTATTATATGTTGTGTAATATTATAATCTGGCTTTATGTGTATTGCAATAATATTTGTCCGGATATTCTGTTATTTTAATCTTTTATTCAGTGATTTGGAGTAGTATAATTTAGTTTAGAGTTTATGGTTTATAATGTGTAGGAAAGGAAAAAGAACTAATATGAAAAAAATATTAGAGAATTTTTTTAAGCTGAAAGAATTAAATACAAATATTCGTACAGAAATCATTGCCGGCATTACTACCTTTATGGCAATGGCGTATATCATATTTGTAAATCCTGCTATGATTTCGCAGACAGGTATGGATTTTGGGGCGGCCATGATGGCAACGTGCATCGCCGCATTTATGGCCACATTAATGATGGGGATTTATGTTAATTATCCCATTGCCCTGGCGCCTGGAATGGGAGAAAACGCATTTTTCACATACGCAGTCTGTATTACTATGGGCATATCCTGGCAGATTGCCTTAGGATGTGTTTTTATTGAAGGTATAATTTTTATCCTATTGACCTTTACCAAAATGAGGCAGCAGCTTATTGATGCAATTCCGCCTTCATTAAGGTATGGTACTGCTTGTGGCATTGGCGTGTTGATAGCTTTTATTGGTTTAAAAGATGCGGGTTTGATTGTTGCTAATTCCGCTACCTTTGTAGGTTTGGGTGATATATTAAGCATGCCTGTTATTTTGGCATCTTTTGGCTTGATTCTTACAAGTGTGATGCTAACCAAGAAAATTAAAGGGGCTATACTTTGGGGCATATTGATTACAGCTGCCGTCGGAGTTCCTTTTGGTATAGTCAAATTTCAGGGATTAGTTTCCACGCCGCCTTCTATAGCGCCGACTTTTCTCAAAATGGATATTAAAGGAGCTTTTGATTTAGGTTTTATTTCTATAATTTTTATATTTTTGTTTATGGACATATTTGATACAGTCGGTACATTAGCGGGTGTTGGAGAACTGGGTGGTTTTATGCGTAACGGTAAATTGCCACGGGCCGGAAAGGCATTATTAACTGACGCTGTTGGTACATGTGTTGGTGCGGCATGTGGCACACCTGTGGTTACGTCTTATATTGAAAGCGCAGCAGGAATTGCTTCGGGCGGACGTTCAGGCCTGACAAGTGTTGTGACGGCAGTGCTTTTCTTTTTAGCTATTTTCTTTTTCCCGCTTATAAAAATGATAGGGGGAGGATACGAGGTTGCAAAAGGCGTGGTTCTGTATCCGGTTACGTCCCCGGCTTTGATTATTGTTGGAAGCATGATGCTTATTTCTATTACTAAGATAAAATGGGATGATTACAGCGAATTTATTCCGGCATTTTTGGTTACTATTATGATACCGTTTACTTTTAGCATTGCAACTGGCATAGCTATGGGTTTTATCAGCTATGCGGCAATAAAATTATTAATCGGAAAGGGCAAGGAGGTTTCCTGGTTGGTGTATCTTTTGGCAGTATTATTTATCCTAAGATTTGCGTATCTGAAAGCGTTGTAGTTGAAAATAGGAGTGAGAGTCTGGCGTTTGTGATTTGAATAAGTTTTTACAAATTAAAAAATATATGAGTTTCTGCACAAAAGGAATTTATGCTATATAAGTATATACCTTATAGTTTATTTAAACGTTTTTTTGGAGATAGAAAAAAATATGGCAGTAAGATTTGTCCCGAAGATGAAGACTATAAAAAATGGCAGAAAAACTATGTTAAATTTTACACAGAAGTTCAAAAAGGTTCCATAGGTAAAATTGTCAATCATTATGGGTTTCGGATTATGAAGCATCTAGACCTATCGGGAAACAATATATTAGAATTAGGCCCGGGCGTAATCGAACATCTAGATTATAATATTACAAGGCCCGCCCAGTATTACATAGCAGACACCAGTAGTTACTTTTTAGACATTTCAGAAAAAAAACTTAATTCCTATGGTGTTTCTAATATACATAAAATTTTGATTACTGACGAAAGCATTCCGCTGCCTTCTAAAACTATAGATATAGTTTTATCTTTTCATCAACTCGAGCATATATATCAACTGCCAGAGTATGTAAAAGAAATCAAGAGAGTTCTTAAACCCGGTGGTTTATTAGCAGGGGCAGTGCCCTGTGAGGGTGGCTTGGCCTGGGGTTTTGGAAGATTTTTGGTTAGCAGGCGTTATGTTTTTCGCAACATGAATTTTAATTATGATAAAATAATATGTTGGGAGCATCCTAATTTTTTAGATTCTATTAAGCATGTTCTTGATGATACTTTTACGCCAATACTTTCAATAAAAAAGCCCTTTCGTTTTCTACCGGCAGACTTTAATTTGTCTTGGGCTTTTTTGTACAGGAAATAAAATTTAGTTTATCCGCCTTCGTTAGTAGGGGACACTTAAGTGTCCCCTGCAATTGTGAAAAAGTTTAAACGAAAGCATACTTATCCACAGGGTAGGGGACGTTTAAACGTCCCCTACGACTATTATCCAAAACTAACTAGTTGACAAATTCCCAGAAGGTGGTATACTAAAACCGTTGAAAAGATGTAAAAAGATTAGAGAATCTTAGGCCGTAAAGGTAAGACTACTAAACTTTACGGTTTTTTTGTTTTTATACTACAGATTTTTCTAATCTAACAAACAAAAAGGAGCATTTTATTAAGAAAATTGAAAGTTCAAATGATGCAAATAGTTTTCCTCAAAAGACTAACCAAACAAGTCAGGATTTTTACGGATTAGGCATTGCCCCCAAAATACTTGAAATTCTTGCGCGCATAAAATTCACAAAACCGACACCAATTCAGCTAAAGGCCATTCCTTTAGCTATTAGCGGTAAAGATGTTGTTGGAATTGCCCAAAGCGGCACAGGCAAGACTCATTCATTTTTAATTCCTATGGTTCAGCTTTTAGCACAGAAAAAAGGTAATGGCCTTGTTTTGGCGCCAACACGTGAGCTGGCGATACAAATTGATGAGGCATGCAAAGGAATAGCCTATCCGTTCGGAATTAAGACAGCATGTTTAATCGGCGGCGCTTCAATGGGAGAACAAATTCGTGATTTAAGGAAGCACCCGCGTATTATTATTGCGACACCAGGACGCTTAAATGATCACATAAACCGTAGAAATGTTAATATGCGCGATGTTACTATGCTTGTTCTTGATGAGGCAGACCGCATGCTTGATATGGGTTTTGCTCCCCAAATTGATGAAATTATTCAATATATACCAAGAGAACGCCACACAATGCTTTTTTCGGCAACTATGCCAAGAAATGTTATGGAAATGGCATCTCGATATATGAAGCTTCCCATATCTATTGAAGTTGCACCTTCAGGTACGACCGCAGATAATATTACCCAGGAATTGTTTATTATTAAAAGGGAAACAAAACTTAAAGTTCTTGGTAAATTAATTTCGCAATATCACGGCGCGATTATTGTGTTTTCCAGAACCAAACATGATGCCAAAAGAATAACCCGGTCTATTCGGGATATGGGATATAGGGCGGCAGAAATACATTCAGACCGCTCATTGAATCAGCGCAGAGAAGCCCTTGAGGGTTTTAGAGTAGGCAAATATAGAGTTTTAGTGGCCACTGACATTGCGGCAAGAGGTATTGATGTCACAGGTATTGAGCTTGTTATTAATTATGATCTTCCTGATGATATAGAAAATTACGTTCATCGTATCGGCAGAACAGCCAGAGCAGGTCACAAAGGGCATGCTATTTCTTTTGCAACACCTGATCAAAGCCATAACGTAAGAGATATTGAAAAACTTATAAGAGCGCCACTTCCTATTTCAAAACATCCTGAAATTTCCCAAGAAGCTTTTATACCGTCTACACCAAAATCTTATAGCTTTAGACCAAGGCGCAGCAGTGGCGGCAGGCGACGCTATAATTCATTCCGTAAGTTTTAATTTTATACTAGTTAATATACTTCTTCAAGTAATTCTCACTCCAAAGTGTTAAATTACAAATCACAAATTACAATGAACAAACAATTTACAATGTACAAGTTACAAACACGTTTTGTTCATTGTATATTGTAATTTGTTTGTCAATTGTCCATTGTGAATTGTAACTTACGATATCTGTTATTGCGCTTGTCCGCCGAAGCTTATCTTCCAGAAACCCTACTACTGGCGAAGGCGGATAAACTAATAACCAATTGACAAAACTCTATTTTGTCCTATAATTTACTCTAATATCTAATTCCCACCTATTTTCGTTTTTCCGTGGTGAAACTAAAGAAAAAAAATGTTAAATCTATTTTCTAAACAAATTTTTATATTTGATCCGCTTTCATTATTTTTTATTGCGGTAATTGCGCTTGTCTCTATTCCGTCAATAATATTCTCCATAGGTTATATGCGTGCCGAGTATTCAAATAAAAAAGCAATCCTTGCCGCAATGCTTCTGGCTATTTTCATTCTTTCTATGGCTATGGTTGTAACCGCAGGAAATCTTTTTTCATTTCTTGTTTTCTGGGAGTTAATGTCACTCTCGTCATATTTTCTTGTAATTTTTGACTATAAACACGAAAAATCAATAAGCGCTGGAACAATTTATTTTATTATGACGCATATCGGCACAGCGGCTTTAATGGCCGCTTTTTTTATTTTGTATTCGCAGGCAGGTTCATTTGATTTTGAAGCTATAAAACAGGTAGTATTAAATATACCTCTTGGTATGCGAAACATCATTTTTCTTTTATTGCTTTTTGGTTTTTCAACCAAGGCGGGAATTGTACCGGTGCATATCTGGCTTCCTTACGCTCACCCTGCAGCTCCAAGCCATGTATCAAGCATTATGTCAGGCGTCATGATAAAAATTGCGATATATGGAATGATAAGATTTTTTGTAATGTTATTAGGCACGGGGCCTTTATGGTGGGGAGGGCTTATTTTAGTATTGGCTATTGTTTCATGCCTTGTCGGTGTCATATATGCTTTGATGGACCATGACCTTAAAAAATTGCTTGCCTATCACAGCGTTGAAAATATAGGAATAATTCTTTTGGGAGTCGGCGCAGCAATGTTTTTTACAAGCAGGGGACTTACTTTAGTTGCCGCTCTCAGTATGTGCGCAGGTTTATATCATTTGATAAATCATGCTCTGTTTAAAGGACTTTTGTTTCTTTGTTCAGGAAGCATTCTTAAGGCAACAGGCCTGCGTAATATGGAAAAAATGGGAGGCCTTATCAAGACTATGCCCTGGACAGCTTTGTTTTTTCTTATCGGAGCAATGGGAATTTCAGCGTTGCCGCCTTTAAACGGATTTGTGAGTGAGTGGCTGACATTTCAGGCTTTTTTTTCCGGCGTTTTAGCAACACAGGGCTGGATAAAAATTTTTATTGTGTTATCTGTAGCAGCGCTTGCTCTTACAAGCGGGCTTGCAGCGGCCTGTTTTGTTAAAGCGTTTGGCATAACTTTTCTTGCAATGCCGCGAAGCGCTTATGCTTCAGATGCGAAGGAGGTTTCTTTTTCAATGAAGTTTGGAATGGGAATATTAGCTGTATTAGTTGTTTTATTTGGTGTATGTGCAGGGCTTATCGCGCCAGTGATTTTTAAAATTGCGCAAACAACAATTGGCGGGGAAATAGGCGCAATTTCATTTGGCATAGTTTCAATTTTGCCGCCTCTTATGGCGTTATTATTGCTTGTTTTTGGTTTTATAGTTTTTGCCTGGTTTAAATTTTTTATGCATACAAAAACAGTTTCTTATAATACCTGGGATTGTGGCTATTATAAACTTGATTCGCGAACAGAATACACCGCGACAGCCCTTTCAAAACCTTTTAGAATTGCCTTTAGCTTTTTTCTTTTACCTCATAGGAAAAGCGAAAAAATTCATGACTCGCTTTATCATGTTAAGAAGTTTACTTATGAAACTCACACTACACCTGTGTTTAAGACGTATTTTTATGATCCGTTTTTGCGTTTTGTTTATAAAACAGCGTTTACAATGCGTAAACTTCAGCCGGGGAGCATTAATCTTTATATTTTTTACATATTATTTGCCCTGGTTGGTTTATTAGGAATCACTGCGCTATTTAAACTATAATTATTATGATAACAAAAACACTTTTTATTATATTGGGAGTATTTTCGCTTTCAGTTTTTGCTCCATTAGTAAGCGGAATAATACGCAAAATCAAGGACAACCTACGTATGCGGCAGGGCATGCGGATTTTTCAGCCCTACTATAATCTATCAAAACTTTTTTCAAAAGACGAGGTTATCTCGAAACATACCTCGTGGATTTTTCACATTGCGCCGGTAGTTGTTTTTGTAAGCACAATTTGTGCATGTTTTCTTTTTTTTATAGCAAGACAAAATTCAGGTTTGAGCGCTTTAGCGTGTTTACTTGCGCTATTTTTTGTTTTAAGCCTTGGCCGTTTTTTTCTCGCTCTTGCCGGTCTTGACGCGGCAAGCTCTTTTGGCGGTATGGGTTCATCAAGGGAGATGTTTATTTCGAGTTTCGCCGAACCAATAGCTTTTGTTTCTGTACTCGTGCTATTTATGAACAGCACTCCGGGTATAAAAACTTCTGTGCTATTGGCAGGATTTGCTTTTTTCATGGTTGTAATTTCTGAAACATCTCGTATTCCTGTAGATAATCAGGAAACGCACCTGGAACTTACTATGGTGCATGAAGCAATGGTGCTTGAATATTCAGGTAGAAATCTTGCACTCATTGAGCTCACAAGCCATATAAAACAAATTCTTTTATTTGTGATAATATCTTTGTATTTTTTTCCTTTTGAAATAGCAGCTCTAGGATGGATGCTGTTTCCTGTAAAAATAATTTTAATAGGGGTTATTATTGCGCTTGTTGAATTGTCAGTTGCAAAGATGAGACTTTTTCGTGTTGTAGATTTTCTTGGGTTTTCATTTTTTATCGCATTGCTTGCAGTGATCGCCGCAAGCTTGGGTTATTAAGCTATCCGCCTTCGCCAAAGTGCTTTCGCCTTTGGCTTCGGCGAGATGTCACCTGTGGAGGCGGGTTAAAACACACGGGCGTGCCCGTGAAAGGGTTCCATGCTAACAACTCTTATATTAAGCGGGTTTCTGATTTCAACATTTCTTTTGGTTGTTGCCAAAAGAATTACATCGCTTACTCATGCCTTCAGGCTCCAATCCATGTTCCTATTTCTTTATACACTCTATATGGCGGTACTTCAAAAACATATTGAGCTATTTGTGGTTTGCGTTCTGATTTTCATTATAAAAGTCATCATTATACCCTTTGTTATCTTGCGAATTATGCGCAAGATTAACGTGGAAGAGAGTCTGGGACTTTTGATTAATCCCCAACTCTCGCTATTTATTGCCTCGTTATTAACGTATATGTCTTATATTTTTGCCTATAAAATTATGTGCCTCGGTAAAACAGTTGAATTAGCTGCTTTTGTGATCTCGATTTCGACAATATGCATTGGTTCTTTTATAATGGTTGCTCGAATGAAGGCGCTGACTCAGATTATAGGGCTTCTTGTTATGGAAAACGGAATATTTCTTGCGGCCTCGGCTATTATTGGCGGAATGCCGTTTTTTGTTGAAATAGCGCTTTTCTTTGATATTTTTGTTTTTGTTATTATTATTGAAATTTTTGTTTATAAGGTAAACCGTCTTTTTACGCATATTGATACATCAAGAATGAAATCTCTTAAAGGATAACCATGTTTATATTGCTTATAATTTTAATTCCTTTTGTTTTAAGCTTATTAGCTTTAGCTATAAAAAAAGAAAAAATATTAGGCATCATTAATGCTTTTGGTTATGCCATTCTTTTTGGCATGTGCCTATTGTTTACAAAAAATTTTATTTCTGGCGGCAGTGTTCCAATAAATTTATGGAAAACGTTCTATATTGATTCTCTTAGTGTTTTTTTTATTTTGACAACTGCTATTGTCGCTTTAGCCGCAAGTATATATTCTGTTGGCTATATCGGCGTTGAGGTAAAAGAGGGCGTTATAAGCGCGCGTAAGGCAGGAGGTTATTTTCATTTATTCAATCTTTTCTGTTTTACGATGCTTGTAGTGCCGCTTTTAAATAATTTGGCAATGGTTTGGATTACGATTGAAATGACAACTCTTGTTTCGGCATTTTTAGTCGGCTTTCATAACGTAAAAGAGTCTATAGAAGCGGCATGGAAATATATTATTATCTGCTCTGTCGGCATAACATTTGCGCTTCTTGGAGTTATATTTTTTTATTATACTTCCTCTGTAAATGCCGGAATAAATAGTTTGAATTGGACGAGGATGATTGAAGGTGCGCATTTATTTGATCACAATGTGGTAAAAATCGCGTTCTTATTTATTATTGTCGGATATGGCACAAAAGCCGGACTTGCTCCAATGCATAACTGGCTACCTGATGCGCACAGTCAGGCTCTTTCGCCTATAAGCGGGCTTTTATCGGGTGTGCTTTTAAAAATTTCATTATATGCGATTTTACGTTTTGTTATTTTGGCAAATATCGCGCTTGGCTATGCTTTTTGTTCAAAGTTGTTGATTATATTCGGACTTTTTTCAGTGGCGGTTGCCGCAGGTTTTATACTTGTTCAGAGAGATTTAAAGCGGCTCCTTGCCTATAGCAGTGTTGAGAATATTGGTTTGGCCACACTTGGAATTGGACTCGGTCCATATGGTGGAATTTTTGCTGGGCTGCTTCATATTTTTAATCACGCAGTTGTTAAGGCTTTTATGTTTTTTTGCGCAGGCGAGGCAGTGCGAGTTTATCGTACTAACAGCATTTTTAAAATTAGGGGGATGCTACAATGTATGCCTTTTACAGCTGTGGCGATGTTTCTGGGACTTTTTGCTTTAGTGGGGCTTCCACCATTTGCAATATTTATAAGTAAATTATCAATAATTATCTCCGCATTTAAGGGTAGATACTATTTTGTTTCGGCTTTAATGCTTATTTTTATAGCTTTAGCTTTTGCCGGTTTGTTACATCATATAACGAGAGTTATTCTTGGAAATAAACCGCAAACAGTAGAGAGGCCAAAGGAGCTATTAAGCACAAAAATAGCTTTATTATTTTTGGGAATTTTTATTCTCGGGCTTGGCTTATGGACTCCGCCGGTATTTTGCGATTTGTTAACTAACTGTCAAAAAATTATATTCTCCTTCGCCGAGAATCCTGGGCATTAATCCAAAGGATGAAAGCGAAGGGAGAACTCCTGCGAAGCCTCACCGCTGTAAACTATTACGAGGCGAAGCAGAGTATGGCTTCGGAGGAATGTTTTTCTGACTGATAAAAAAATCCTGTCATTTATGGATGGGAGATTTATTGTGGCAATAATGGAATATCCAGATTTTATTATAGAAACTAAAAGGCCGTATCCAGACGAAGAATATCTTACTGTTAAAAGTGAGGATTTCGTTCGCGCATGCAACTGGCTGCATAAAAATTTAAGCTCGCCTATGTTTATGTTTTTTGCTGATGACACACGCTCCGAAAACGGGAATTTTGCGCTTTATAGTGTTTTCTTAAATGCTCAAAAACATTCCTGGGTGGTATTGCGCCAGTTTGTATCTGGTGGAAAACCTGAATTTAGCTCTGTTTCCAAAGATATATATTCAGCGCATCTTTTTGAACGCGAGATAAGAGAGATGTTTGGAATCGAGGCGCAAGGTAGCCCGGATATGCGCCGCTTAAAATTGCACGATGAAGTCTGGCCAGAAGGGTTTTATCCTATGCGAAAAGATTTCAAGCAACCCCAAAAAAATGACGCTACTAATTTATATTACAATTTTAAGCGTGTAGAAGGGGAGGGAATTTTCGAAGTTCCCGTAGGCCCAGTTCACGCAGGTGTTATCGGCCCCGGACATTTTAGATTTAGCGTCGCAGGCGAGCCGATTATTAATCTTGAAATTCGTCTTGGCTGGACGCATAGAGGTTTAGAAAAACTTCTTGAGGGTAAGAGTTTTACAGAAGCCATAAAAATTTTTGAGTGTATAAGCGGAGATACAGCTTTTGGATATAGCCTGGCGTTCTGCCAAAGTGTAGAAAAAATTTTAAGTGTTAATGTTCCTTTGAGGGCACAGTTTTTGCGGGCTATATTTTTAGAACTTGAGAGAATTTATAATCATGCAAACGATATGGGTGGAATTGCTCTTGATGTTGGTTTTAGCTTTCCTGCGCAGTTTGCAAGCATAATAAAAGAAAAAATTCTACAGCTTAACGAAAAACTTTGTGGCTCGCGCTATCTTAAAGGAATAAATACAGTTGGCGGAGTTTGTGTTGATATAAATAAGGACAAACAGGATTTTATTTCTGATTCACTTTCAAAAATACAAAAAGATTTTAGTGCGCTTGAAGAAATGCTATTATCCAGCACTTCATTTATGGACCGCGTTGATACCACAGGAATTCTTCATTATAAAACTGCGCGCGACCTCGGTATAACCGGCGTTGCAGGACGCGCAAGCGGGATAGCTTTGGATATGCGCAAAATTTTTCCTAATGCATACGGCAATATTTCATTTAAAACTGCAAAAGGACAATTAGGGGATGCTTTAACACGCCTTAAAGTTAGGTGTGATGAAGCAAGAGAATCAATGAGCATTATTAAGCAATGTCTTGAAAAAATAAATAGTTGTCAGCCGCAGATTAGGGAAGAAGTGCGGGAAAAAGAAGGCTATGCTATTGGTTGCGTTGAAGCATGGCGCGGGCCAGTTCGTGTGTGGACGCGGCTTAATGCGAAAGGTGAAATTGAGCGTTGTAAAATAGTCGATCCTTCGTTTCAAAACTGGGAAGGGTTGTCTTATGCAGTGTTAGACAATATTATTCCTGATTTTCCTCTGTGCAACAAAAGTTTTGATTTATCCTATTCGGGGAATGACTTATGAGCCTAAATATTCTTAAAAACAGCATAAGAAAAGGAAAGGTAACAATTTCTTTTAAATCTTCTCAATTTAGCGGTCTTTCCGATATAGAAAGAATAGGAGAGGACCTTAAAAAACTAATTCATGCTAAATTTAAAAGATCTCTTCATATACGGGAAGTTGATACCGGTTCTTGTGGTGCGTGCGAATCTGAAATTATTGCCTGTTCGAACCCCATATACGATATACAGCGTTTTGGTATAGATTTTGTCGCTTCACCGCGACACGCAGATGCATTGTTAGTGAGTGGGCCTGTTTCTAAAAACATGGAGCTTGCGCTTAAAAAAACTTACGAAGCGATGCCAGAGCCTAAATTTGTAATTTCAATAGGCGATTGCGCAAAAGATGGAGGGTTGTTTAAGGATTCCTACTATACTTGCGCTGGCGTAAAAAATATTTTACCAGTTGTTTTGCACATTCCTGGTTGTCCTCCAAGTCCGAGTCAGATTATCCTATCGCTTTTTGCTTTCTTGAAATCAGAAAACTGAAATCGGAATTTAGAAGACAGACAACAGACGACAGAAGTCTGATGTTTTTCTGTCTATTTTCAGTTTTCGGTTTTCCGTCTTCTGCTTTCAGTCTTCCGACTTCAGAACTCTAAACCATAAACTATGGAGCCCTGATATTCTACCCGCTGTCGCTCTCTTCATTTCGCGACGTCGAGGTCCGCCCGCCTCTCGGCCCGTCTCATCCGCCGCTTTCCAGGCGAGACTTCACCGAGACTAGCAATGCCGAGGGCCTTCCCAAGTTGTGGGCGACATCTCGCCGAAGCTAAAGGCGAAAGCGCTTTAGCGAAGGCGGATAAACTATAAACTAACCAATTGACAAAACTTTATAATATGCTAAACTACGTTATGAACCTATGTTCATAACTAAAAGAAGGTATTATGAGACCGAAAAAGACAAGATGGATAAAATGTGCGCCGGGCGAGAGATGTTTTAAACCATTATGCAAACCCTTAAATAAATTGGATGGAGTTTATTTAAGTCTTGATGAATTTGAAGCGGTTCGTCTTGCCTGTCTTAAAAATTTAAAGCATATTGATGCGTCAAAACTTATGAAAGTCTCAAGGCCCACTTTTTCCAGAATTCTTGCTTCTGCTCATCAAAAAATTGCCGATGGATTAGTTAATATCAAAGCTATCAGAATAGAAGGGGGTTGTTGTAAGATAACACGAAAGGCTAAAGCATGAAAGATTGGAAGAAATTTTTATTTATAGTTGCTATTTTCTTAGGTTGTTTTTATCTGCCGATTGAGAAAATGCATTTTTCAAACCCGGTATTTGAGGCGCTCGCGCTTGTAAAATGGTATGCAAGAGAACACGTGCTTTTGTGTCTCCTGCCGGCTTTTTTTATTGCAGGTGCAATATCAGTTTTTATAAGTCAGGCATCAGTAATAAAATATTTTGGGGCTAAAGCGAATAAAATTCTTTCCTACGGCGTTGCCTCGGTTTCCGGTACGATTTTGGCAGTCTGTTCCTGTACAGTCCTTCCTTTATTTTCAAGTATTTATAAAAGAGGGGCAGGGCTTGGTCCTGCGATAGCGTTTCTTTATTCAGGGCCGGCCATAAATGTTCTTGCTATTATTCTTACCGGCCGTATTCTTGGATGGCAACTTGGATTGGCAAGAGCAATAGGAGCGATTCTATTTAGTGTTGTTATAGGTTTGTTGATGCATCTAATATTTTTAAAAGAAGAAAGAGCGCGTCATGCAAACGATGATTTTACCATAGAAGAAGTTAAAGAAAACCGTCCACTATGGAAAACAACAGTTTATTTTTTCTCTCTGGTTGCTATTCTTGTGTTTGTTAATTGGGGTAAACCCTTAGAGGGCGATACCGGACTTTGGAGTATTATATATTCTTATAAATGGTGGGTTACAGGATTCTTCTTGGCCGTTTTAGCGTTTAGCCTTTTTAGATGGTTTGAAAAGGAAGAATTAAAGGAATGGACTCACGTGACCTGGACTTTTGCGCTGCAAATTTTGCCGCTGTTGTTAGGAGGAGTTTTAATTTCAGGATTTTTACTTGGTAGAGTGGGGCATGAGGGTATTATTCCTTCTAAATATATAGCAGCTCTTGTAGGCGGAAATTCCTTATGGGCGAATTTTTTCTCATCAATAGTTGCGGCATTTATGTATTTTGCAACGCTTACTGAAGTGCCAATTTTGCAGGGATTAATTGGTTCGGGCATGGGCAAGGGGCCTGCGTTAGCGCTTCTTTTGGCCGGACCTGCTTTGAGTCTTCCAAGTGTGCTTGTTTTGCGAAGTATTATCGGAATTAAGAAAACTTTTATATATGTAATTTTGGTAATTATTATGGCTACTATTAGCGGAATGATTTTTGGAAGCATTATAAAATAAACAGGGAGCAAAAAAATGAAAATTGAAATTTTAGGAATGGGCTGCCCCAGATGCAAACAATTGATAGCTAATGCCGAAGCCGCAGTAAAAGAGTTGAATATTAAGGCAGAAATTAGTAAGATAACGGATATTGGTAAAATTACTAGATACGGGGTGATGATGACGCCCGCGCTGGTAATAGATGGGAGAGTTATTTCTGCAGGAAAAGTTTTTAATAAGGACGAAATTAAGAAATTTATCTCAAAATAATGGTACGTGTCAAGAAGTAGATGTTTATTGAAGGAGGTTTTTTATGCAGGTTAAAAAAGTTGGAGAAAACTATCATTGTAATATTTGCGGAAATGAAGTTACTGTAACCAAGGTTGGTGGAGGAGAGCTTGTTTGCTGTGGGCAACCAATGGAAAAAATAGAATCAAAGGGAGGGAATTAGTATGGGAAAATCAGTTAAGGGAACCAGGACAGAAAAAAATCTTTTGGCATCTTTTGCGGGTGAATCACAAGCAAGAAATAGATATACCTATTTTGCAAGTGCGGCAAGAAAAGAGGGGTATGAGCAAATCGCCAATATTTTTGCGGAAACAGCCGAAAACGAAAAAGAACACGCAAAAGTATTTTTTAAATATCTTGAGGGCGGAGATACCGAAATTACAGCGTCTTATCCTGCAGGAATGATAAAAGATACCAAATCTAATCTTGAAGAGGCAGCAGCTGGTGAAAATATGGAGTGGACAGTTCTTTATTCGGATTTTGCAAAAATTGCCAAAGATGAAGGTTTCCCGGATATAGCAACTTCTTTTGAGCAGATAGCGAAGGTTGAAAAATTTCATGAGTCAAGGTATAGAAAATTAATTAATAACATAGCAAACAAAGAAGTATTCAAAAAAAATAAATCAATAAAGTGGCATTGTATTAACTGCGGTTATATTTTTGAAGGAACAGAAGCTCCGAAACAGTGCCCGGCTTGCAAGCATCCTCAGAGTTTCTACGAAGTTTTGGCGGAGAATTATTAGTTTATCCGCCTTCGCCGGAGAAGAGCTTCATGGATGTTATGCTTCGGCGAGACAAGTCCGCCTTCGTTGGTAGGGGACACTTAAGTGTCCCATATGATATTGCAGTGAATTTTTGACAATAACAAGTTGCCTATAAAGTAGCCGACGTTTCCGCCTTCGCCAACAGAAGAGTCTCATAGAAGATAAGCTTTGGCGAGACAAGTAAACGTCGGCTACAATTACGGTAATTTTAGTGAATATCGTCCACAACTTGAAAAGGCGGACCCGCCTCTGGCGGGTAGAATATCAGGGCTCCATAGTTTAGAGTTCTGAAGTCTGAAGATAGAAGTTTTATAAGCTTTGTCATTGCGAGTCGCCGTAGGCGGAGAAGCAATCTCTAATTTAAATAAAAATACGTTAGAGATTTGATTTCCTAAGCGGCACAAAAAAAATGCTCAAACTTAAATCCATAAAAGTACAATTAATCATTTTTCTAGTATCTTTTGCTATATTTTTGGCGGTCAAAGATAAAAATATTCCATTTTTATTAGTAACCCTCTGAAGGTTACTGCAGTATAAGTGGAAAATTAAAAAAAGAAATTACAATACAATTTTAGGTATAAAAAACAGTAATGAGCTTTGAATTAAACAACTTTAAGCAGACTTTCCGTGCCTTAGAACATAGAAATTATCGCCTTTTCTTTATGGGCCAAGGAATATCTTTAGTTGGTACGTGGATGCAGCAGGTAGCAATAAGCTGGCTAGTGTATCGGATGACTAATTCCGTATTTTTACTTGGTGTTGTCGGATTTGCCGGTCAAATTCCCACATTCATTTTCACACCATTTGCCGGCGTAATTGCAGACAGGCATAGCCGGCATCGTATTCTGGTTATTACGCAAATATTATCAATGTTGCAGGCGTTATTATTGGCGATGCTTGTTTTGACGGGCTCTGTTAAAATATGGCACATGATAGCGTTAAGCGCGTTTCTTGGTTTAGTAAATTCATTCGATATGCCGGTTCGGCATGCTTTTACCGTAGAAATGATTGAAAAGAAAGAAGACCTCGGTAATGCCATAGCTTTAAATTCTTCTATGGTTAATATGGCGAGATTAATAGGTCCTTCTTTGGCAGGAGTTCTGATTGCGGTTCTGGGAGAAGGAATATGTTTTTTATTAAATGGCATAAGTTATATTGCAGTAATTATTTCGCTATTAGCAATGAAAATCAAAAAAACAGAACCAAAATTATCATATCCTAATGTTTTGTATGAACTAAAAGAAGGAGTTGTTTATGCGCTTAATTTTGCGCCTATCAGATATATTCTTTTGCTTCTTGCGTTAGTAAGCTTGATGGGAGTACCGTATCAGGTACTGATGCCTGTTTTTGCCAAAGATATTTTTCACGGCGGACCGAAGACGCTTGGTTTTCTTGTAACAATGGCGGGAGTTGGAGCCCTCATTGGAGCTGTATATCTCGCAAGCAAAAAAAGTGTTCGCGGTCTTGTAGGATTAATAGCGCTAACATCAGGAATATTTGGTTTGTCAATTATAGTATTTTCCCATTCCAATATGCTATGGTTTTCTGTAATAGTGGTTTGTATATCAGGTTTTGCAATGATGGTTCAGATGGCAGCAAGCAATACTATCTTGCAAACCATTGTGGAAGAAGATAAAAGAGGCAGGATCATGAGTTTTTTTACAATGGCTTTTATAGGTATGGTTCCATTCGGGAGTTTAATGGCTGGAAGTTTAGCAAGTAAAATAGGAGCGCCAAATACATTAATCATAGGCGGCATTTGTTGTATGCTGGGATCTGCAGTATTTTTTAGAAAGCTGCCTTCAATAAGAAAAAAAATCAGGCCAATTTATATTAGTAAAGGAATTATTCCGGAGTTGACAGAAGGTATCGGTGTGGCTTCAGAGTTGGAAACCATCTCCAAGAAATAAAAGTTAATTTATAGATTATAGTTTATAGTTTCCCTCGCAATCTCTTATCCATCGCTTGCTCGGGATGAATTTTTTCGAAGAAAAAATTCACAGAAGACGAAATTCAAAAAATTACAATTAACAAATCACAAAATACAAACAATATGCAATACACAAATTACAAACACGTTTTGTTAATTGTGTATTGTGATTTGTAATTTGTTTTTAAATTGTCCATTGTAAATTGTAACCTCTAATATCTGTCATCGCGAGAAGCCCCGAAGGGGCGACGAAGCAATCCCTACTTTAAATCAAATATTAGCTTTCCTTCAAATATCCCAAGTAGTATAATTCAATGCAGGGGACAGGTCTGGGATTATTGCTGGGACAGGTCTAGGATTACTCCGAGAACCGTCCCTGAAGTTAAACCGGAAGTTAAATTGTTACCTTGACATTACAATAGTACAATACTAATAATGAAAAAATATATTTTTATCTTGCTTATAATCTTATGTGGAATTTTATTCTTCATAGGAATAACACATAGCCCAGAAGGAGTGCTTTTCAATTTAAAAAAACAAATTGATGTAAAAGCGAAATTGGTTTATAAAACAGGCCAAGAAAGTAAAATTACTTTTGTTTTTCCTGATAAAGACGCAATATTGGTTATTAGCCCGCCTTATGAAAATGTTTCAAAAGTTAAAAACAATATTTTAAATAAAGCCTTACTTGAGCAAATACAAAACTTTGTCAACCATCAAGAAAGCGGGCATATTTTTTATATTAAAGAAGGGCAACTCATAGAACATAGATTGTTGTCTGGTTTGCTTTATCCGATTTTTGGAACAGGAACAAAACAAGAAATAACTTTTTCGTTAACGCGCCAATCAACATCTGGCCGGCCTATTCGGCTTGAAATATTAGAAAGCAGTGGTTTATAGTTCAGAGTATATAGGTTTGGGATTGCAACGCCAGTATTCTAACTCTCAACTTGATTTTTGATTTAAAGTAGAGATTGCCACGCTCGTCCGCCTGCTACGGCAGGACTCGCTCGCAATGACAATTGGCAATGGTTTTCAACAAACAGAAGACAGAAGACTGAAAAAGACAACAGACATCGGACTTTCCCTCGTGGAGTTTACCCTGAACCCAACGTGGTTCAGGGCTCGGGACCCTTCGGCGAGGGACCCTGAGTATAACCGAAGGGCTGCCTTCTGTCATCTGTCTTCGGAGCTTTGAACCAACCCAACAAAAACTTGACAACAAGCATAGCATAGGGTATACTTAGTATGGAAAGTATTACTTTTCATACAAATTATACTAAAGGGAGATTTATGGAAAAACAATCTAAAGGAAATAAAGTAATGGGCAAATTTCCAAAATTTTACGGCAAAGTTCCTGTAGGGACCAAAGGGCAAATTGTTATTCCGGCGGAAGCAAGAAAAGCGATGAACATTAACCCGGGAGATAATGTAATTATCGTTTCTGGTCCTCCTCACCAAAACGAAATGGTCAGCATTATTTCAGAAGAAGCGTTTAGCAAATTCTTGAAATTCTTTGAAGAACACGTTACTAATTTGAAAAAAGCAGTTACAAGGTAGGATATCCTGGAAAATTTAAAAATGCCCAAACATTTTATAACGCCATTAATATTTTTACTGCTGCTATTGTTTAGTATTGTTTTTAATCAAGCAATAGCCGAAGAAACACTTTTGTGGCAGGATTGTATAAAAGAAGCCCAAAAGAATCATCCAGACTTGATTTCTGCCGCAGAAAGCATTAACGAAAAGAAAGCAAGCAAAGGCGTAACGACAAGCGGCCTTTTTCCACAAGTAGATGCTACTGCAAGCGCTTCAACAACTAAAAAAGAAACCAATAGTTCCACAACAACAACCGACAGTTATTCATACGGAGTTTCCGCTTCACAGCTTATATTTGATGGTTTTAGCACTATTAATGATATGAAAGCCGCCTCTGAAAATGTAGAAGCCGCAAGACAAAATTATCGCTTTACTTCTTCTCAGATAAGATTAAATTTGCGCACAGCATTTGTAAATTTATTAAGAGCGCAGGAACTTATAAAAGTAACAAAGGAGATTATAGAAATCAGAAGCAAAAGCTTGGATCTTATAAAATTACGCTATCAGTCCGGGTTAGAACACAAGGGCGCGTTATTGACCGCGGAAGCAAACCTTGCGCAGGCAAAATTTGAGCTTTCACAGGCAAAAAGAGAAGTGGAACTTGCTCAGAGACAGCTAACCAAAGAAATGGGGCGCAAAGAATTAAGGCCTATATATGCGACAGGGGATTTCACAGTAACCGATATTGCAGAAAATAAACCAGATTTCGAAGATTTAGTTAAAAAACATCCTTCCGTACTTAAAGCGTTTGCCGAAAAAAAAGCAGCAGCCTTTAACGTGAAATCAAGCTATGGCAGTTTTATGCCACAGGTTACAGGAACTGCCAGTGGAGACAAGGCAGACTCTCACTGGTCTCCGCGTAACGATCAATATAGTCTGGGAGTAAGTTTATCAATGCCTATCTTTGACGGGGGTCTTCTCGTATCGGAGGCATCCAAGGCTAAAGCTTTATACAGAAAAGCAGAAGAAGATGAAAGAAGCACACGCGATGCTGCTATTGTTAATCTCGAACAAACATGGATAGATCTTAAGGACTCAATTGAGACAGTTGGTGTGCAGCGTAAATCTTTGGAAGCGGCTGAGGAGCGCTCAAAAATAGCAGAAGCGCAATACTCGACAGGTTTTGTAAGCTTTGATAACTGGATTATAATTCAGAATGATTTAGTTTTAGCTAAAAAAACATACCTTCAGGCTCAAACCAACGCTTTATTTAGCGAAGCAAGTTGGATACAAGCGAAAGGAGAAACTTTAGAATATGCGCAATAGAAAATATATTATTTTAAGTGTTATGGTTCTTTTGGTTCTCGGTATATTTCTGTATTTGAGAATAAATACTTCTAAGCCGGCAAACGGTGAAGTAATAAAAGAAATAAAACCTGCTATAGGCAGTATAAAGAATATTATTTCAGCTACCGGTACGGTTTTGCCAAAAAACAGGCTTGAGTTAAAACCGCCTGTAAGCGGTCGCATAGAAAAAATAGAAGTCAAAGAAGGCGACAAAGTGAAGGCCGGGCAAAATTTGGCGTGGATGAGCTCAACGGAGAGAGCGGCGCTTCTTGACGCAGCGCGTGGTCAAGGAGAAGAGACCCTAAAATATTGGGAAGAAGCTTATAAGGCAATCCCGTTAATTTCACCTATTGATGGAGAAGTTATTGTTGCGACAACACAGGCAGGTCAGACCGTGACAACAAGCGATGCGGTAATTGTTCTTTCAGACCAACTGATAGTTAGGGCGCAGGTTGATGAAACCGATATTGGCAAGATTAAAATAGGCCAAGATGCATTTATAACTCTTGATGCTTATCCGGATATAAAAATAAAGGCTAAAGTAGATCATATATACTACGAATCAGAAACCGTAAACAACGTTACTGTATATAAAGTGGATTTACTTCCGGAGAGTGTGTCGGATGCTTTCCGTTCAGGAATGAATACAACGATTGATTTTATTCTTGATAGCAAGGACAGCATTATGCTTTTGCCAAGTGATGCAATAATAAACGAAAATGAAGAAACGTATGTGTTGATAAAACAAAGCGGTAAAAAAGAGTCTGCCAGGCGTTCTGTTACATTGGGAATTTCTGATGACAAAAATGTGGAAATTATAAAAGGCATTAATATAGACGATACAGTGCTGATTAAAATAAAAAAATACATGCTTCCCAAAAGCAGCAGTGCAGGTACTAATCCGTTTATGCCGTCTCGGAATAAGAGGTAGTTTGGCAGTTTATAGATTAGAGTTCGGAAGACGGAAGTGAAAAAAATACAATTAACAAGCTACAAAACACAAACAATACACAATATACAAATTACAAACACGTTTGTTAATTGCATATTGTGATTTGTAATTTGTTTGTAAATTGTCCATTGTAAATTGTAACTTCCAAAAAAGGTGGGCAAAGAAGCATAAAGAAGATAACCAAAAAATGTTAGAGCTAAAAAACATATTCAAAACTTACCAAATGGGCAAAGTTGAAGTAAAAGCCCTAAATGGTGTTTCTTTAAAAATTTTACCCGGAGAATTTGTTGCCATTATGGGACCTTCAGGTTCGGGAAAATCCACGCTTATGCATATTCTGGGTCTCCTTGACCGGCCGGGTTCCGGAACTTATTTTTTTGAAGGCAGAGAACTAACCAAATTGACCGATGAAGAATTAGCAACTTTCAGAAACAGTTTTGTTGGGTTTGTTTTTCAGCAGTTTCATTTATTGCCGCGTATGTCTGCTTTGGAAAATGCGGAATTGCCGCTTATTTATGCGGGAAAAAGACATCTGAAAGAAAAAGCAAAAGAAAAACTTGCGTTGGTTGGGCTCCAAGATCGCATATCCCATAATCCAAATGAGCTTTCCGGCGGTCAACAACAACGCGTTGCTATTGCAAGAGCGTTGGTGAATGAACCAATGGTAATGATGGCGGATGAGCCTACAGGCAACCTTGATTCCAAAAGCAAGGAAGAGATACTCGCTATTTTAAAACACCTTAATGAGCAGGGCAAAACAGTTGTTATAGTAACACATGAAAAAGAAATAGCCGAGCAGGCAAAACGAATTATATTTATGAGGGATGGCCAAATTGTTTCGGATGAAAAACAAAAAAACGAAACTCAAAACATCGCAAGCATTGATTTAACAGACGATGCTTTTTTAAACCATACGAAAAGAATTGGCGGAGCCAAATTTTTAGATTATTTACGAGAGGCAATTTTTTCTATTGTGTCGCATAAAATGCGCTCCATACTTTCAATCCTAGGTATTCTCATAGGTGTTGCTGCAGTTATAGCTATGTTGGCTTTAGGGGAAGGTGCCAAATTTTCCATAGAAACACAGTTAGCTTCTTTAGGTTCTAATTTATTAGTTATAAGACCTGGGTCCCAGAAACTTCACGGGGTTGCGTTAGAGTCCGGTTCTGTAACACGTTTTACATTTCAGGATGTAGATGAAATAAAAAAAATCGGGGAAGAAATGAAAAGTATCAGCCCTTCAGTTTCAGGCCGGGGACAATTAGTTTACGGTAACAAAAACTGGAACACGCAAATTGAAGGAGTGGACGTGGATTATGCCACAATACGAGCTTCTCTTCCGGCCATAGGCAGATTTTTTACAGATTACGAAGTGAAGATGAGAGAAAAAGTAGCTGTAATAGGAACTACGGTAGCGCGCGAATTATTTGGTGAAGAGAATCCTGTCGGTGAAACAATAAAAATAAATCTTATAAATTTTAAAATAATAGGAGTTTTGTCTTCGAAGGGGGCGGCAGGTTTTCATGATCAGGATGATATTATTCTCATACCGGTAACTACTGCTATGTACCGTTTACTTGGAAAAGAATATATTGATACAATTTATGTGGAGGCGAAAGATCCGCAATCTTTAGATTTCTTAACAGAGTCCATAACGGAACTCATCAGAAAGCAGCATCGTCTCGGCAAAAATGAAGAAGATTCGTTTCAAATCAGAAACATGTCGGATATTAAAAACGCTGTGGAATCGACTACCAAAACAATGTCTCTATTATTAGGTTCTATTGCCGGTATCTCGCTTTTAGTGGGTGGAATAGGAATAATGAATATTATGCTTGTTTCTGTCACCGAACGAACCCGCGAAATAGGTCTTCGTAAGGCGATAGGCGCGAATAATCAGGACATTATGATTCAATTTCTTATTGAAGCTATATTAATGTCATTTATAGGAGGCCTGGGGGGAATAGGGTTAGGTGTAGGGATTGCTGTTTTAATAACTATTTTTGCAGGCTGGACAGTAAAAGTTTCTTTGTTTTCAATATTACTGGCGACAGTATTTTCAATAATTGTTGGCGTTGCGTTTGGTCTTTGGCCAGCTAAGCAGGCATCAGAGCTTAATCCAATCGAAGCGTTAAGGTATGAATAGTTGGTAACGTAGTTTATAGATTATAGTTTATGGTCACAAAACGGACACTAGGAAATTTAAAACTTAAAAGTAAAAACTCAAAATTGTGGTTTTTGACTTTTTCGTTTTTTAGTTTTAAGCTTATTGACAGGAATTTTTAAAATTATCTTGACAAAACCAAAGACTGTGATACAATAGCATTCGTAGTAAAGAAGAGATTAGAAGTCTTAAACCGTAGGGAGTAGGATGACTAACCTGCGGTTTTTTTGTTTAAGAGACAAACTCGCTTAAATAAAATGTAGGCGAGTCAAGTAACTAGGCTTCATTTACTATAATTTTTTTGGAAGGAGGTAGTAAAAGTAATGGCAAAAGGAACAGTAAAATGGTTTAATAACCAAAAAGGTTATGGCTTCATTACACCTGAAAATGGTCCGGATGTATTCGTGCATCACAGTTCAATTCAGGGTGATGGTTACAAGTCATTGACAGAAGGGCAGCAAGTCGAGTTTAAAATCGAAAAAGGCCCAAAAGGTGAACAGGCTACAAACGTAGTCAAATTATAACCTAAAAATATATGTGGCCCGGTAACAGTTGTACCGGGCCACATTTTCTCTTAATTCTCAAAAAATCAATGGTGTAGACAATTTTTAAAAAAATAATTAACGAAACACAAAAAAGTGTCCGTAAAAAGTTGGCAAGGTATCTTTTTACGGATTTTTTATTTTAAGGCAATGTTTTATGAATAATGAATTTAAAAATTTAAATATTGGTAATTTACAGATTGAGCTGCCGATTTTTCAGGGTGGTATGGGCGTACGAGTTTCTTCATCTTCGTTGGCTTCCGCCGTATCTAATGAAGGTGGTTTAGGTGTAATTGCCGCAGTAGGCTTAGGAGAAGATATCGATGGAAACGTCGCTAATTATAACGAGCGTTCGCGCACATCGTTTAGGCAAATTATTCGCAATACACGTAAGCTTACAGACAAACCTTTTGGTGTTAATATAATGTGTGCTTTAACCAATTATGAAGATTTGGTTAACGCAGCCCAAGAAGAGTCGGTAAATGTGATTATTTCCGGGGCAGGCCTGCCTCTTAGACTGCCGTCTCTAATAAAAAATAAAACAACTAAAATAGTTCCCATTGTGTCTTCCGGACGTGCCGCGTTTATTATTTGCAGCACATGGAAGCGAAGGTATAATCGTCTTCCTGATGCGGTTGTGGTAGAAGGTCCGCTTGCAGGAGGGCATTTAGGTTATAGTATAGATGAGCTTAATGACAAAGAACATTGTTCCCTGGAAAATATTTTAGAAGAAGTTATAAAAATTACCCATGCATTTGAAAACAATACGCAAAAAATACCTGTGGTTGCTGCCGGAGGTATTTTTGACGGCAAAGATATTGCAAGAGTTATTCAATTGGGTGCAAGTGCAGTGCAAATGGCCACGCGGTTTGTCTGTACTCATGAATGCGATGTGTCTTTAGAATATAAAAAAGCGTATTTGGCGGCAAAAGAGGAAGATATTGTAATCATAAAAAGCCCTGTCGGAATGCCAGGTAGGGTAATCCGAAATGAATTTGTCAAAAGAATAACAAGCGGCGAGAAAATGGATTTTGGATGTGCTTATAAATGTTTAGCTACATGTGATCCTGGAAAAGTAAATTATTGTATTGCTAAAGCATTGGTTAATGCTTCATATGGCAGGATGGATAAAGGATTTGCCATGTGTGGTAGCAACGCATACCGTATAAAAAATATCGTTTCCGTGAAAGAGCTTATTTCTGAACTAGTAGAGGAGACGCGGACATGTTTAAGAAAATAAAAACTTCACGAAAAGGCAGAAAATGCCGATTCCCCGGCTGTAAGCGTGCACTAAGTATATACAATCATGAAATATATTGCCATGTTCATCAAGGTTATTCAGGTAAAAAACAAAAACTAAAAGGTTAATTATTCTTTCCGCTATTTGCTTTCCGTCCTCTGACACCCGTCACCTACATTTCGACCTATAAACCATAAACTACAACTATAAACTAGAAAATTAGCCGTCTTCTTGCGTTATTCTAAAATACAGAGTATAATAAAACCCAGTATAAACAGCCTTCAAAGCCCAAATTTTCCAATGGAAGAAAAAATTTTAGTTATAGAAGACGATAAAAATATTGCAAAACTGGTTAAGTACAACCTTGAAAAAGCAGGATTTGGTTGTGTTGTTTTGAGTACCGGTGAAAAGATTTTTAAAATTTTAGATCAGCAACCAGTGGATCTAATTATTTTGGATATTATGCTTCCCGTGGTTGATGGTTTTGATATATGCCGCGATTTGAAGAGTAATGATAAATTTAAAAATATTCCAGTTGTAATGCTTACGGCTAAGGGGGAGGAGATTGACAGAGTTCTTGGTCTTGAATTGGGCGCAGACGACTATATCGTCAAGCCTTTTAGCCCGAGAGAGCTTGTTCTTAGGATTAAAAGTATTTTGAAAAGGGGCAAAAAAGATGTGCCGAAAAAAGAAATTTTAAATTCAGGCATTCTTGCTGTTGACATTCCTAGACATAAGGTTACAGTAAACCAAAAGGAAATTAATCTTACCGCTATGGAGTTTAAGTTGCTGGTTATACTTATGGAAAGAAAAAACCGGGTACAAACAAGAGAAAAACTTCTTGAGGATGTGTGGGATTTAAACGCCGATGTTTATACGCGAACCGTAGATACTCATATTAAGCGCCTCCGCGAAAAATTAGGTAAATCCGGCAAAATGATTGAAACAATTGTAGGCGTTGGATATAAATTTAACCCTGGTTGCGATGAAAGTTAAATTACACTGGAAATTAACATTTCTTTTTTGCGTTATTTTATTTTTCGGGCTTCTAATAGGATATTTCTATCTCAAAAGTCATATCAATAATTATTTTAACGCTACCATTCAAGATAACCTAAAACGTCAGCTTATCCTCGCAAAAGATTTTATAGAAACATATGCAGATACAAACCTTGCTCTTATAAACAAGGCTGATGATTTCGCCGATAGAATAGGTGAAGAATTAGGATTAAGAGTAACTATAATAACTCCGAACGGAACGGTTATCGGCGATACTGAATTAGATAAAAAGGGCTTAGAAAGCGTAGAAAACCATAGCGACCGACCTGAAATACAAGAGGCGTTAAAAAATAGTTTCGGAACAAGCAAGCGCTATAGCTATACTCTTAAGAAATACATGCTTTATATGGCGGTGCCTTTAGGCGAAACGAAACATGAAGGTGTCTTAAGAATATCTGTTCCTGTTTCGCAGCTTGTATTTATGGAATCAAAACCGCATAAAATAATTGTTGTAGCTTTACTAATAATATTTCTATTAAGTTTAACGTTTACTTTTCTGATTTCCTTTTTTGTTTCCAAGCCACTTGTTGAAATAATTAAAATAGCAAAAACAATGGCAATGGGTGACTTATCCGAAAAGCCATCTATTTATTCAAGAGATGAAATCGGCGAACTCGCCAGGGCGTTGTCCTTGATGTCCGATGAGATAAAAGACAAAATAGAAAGAATCAGGCAAGAAGGGGCAAAGATAGACACTGTATTATCAAGCATGCTGGAAGGCATTATTGTTACGGATGAAAATGGCAAAATTATTTTGCTTAACCCTGCTATCAGAAAACTTTTTTTTGTTGATATGAGCCCTGACGGCAAGGAACCAATAGAAATTATAAGAAATATCTCAATCCAAAACATGGTAGATAAATTATTAAAAGGCAAAAACACAGCTATAAGCGAAGAAATAACAATAAACCAACCGGAGGAAAGAATATTCAAAGTTAACGGAGTGCCGATTATAAGGAATAATATATTTGAAGGAGCCGTTTTGGTATTTCATGATATAACAGAATTAAGACGGCTTGAGAAAATAAGACAAGATTTTGTAGCCAATGTTTCGCATGAATTGCGCACCCCTATGGCAAGCATAAAAGGATACGCAGAGACGTTGTTGGAAGGAGCGCTTGAAGATAAAGACAACCTCAAGGATTTTATAAAAATTATTTATAGTGACAGCAACCGACTGGCAAACTTAATAGATGATTTGCTGGATTTATCAAAAATAGAATCAGGCAAGATGCGGATGATGTTTGAACCGCTTGAAGTAACTCCCATACTGAAAAGATGCCTTGGGATTTTGGAAAAAATGATAAAAGATAAAAACCTTTCAGTTGTTATTGATATGCGTAGCGATTTACCCAAAGTTTTAGCCGATGAAAAAAGATTGTTGCAGGTTTTTTTAAATCTTTTGGATAATGCGGTAAAATACACTCCCGAAAAAGGTACGATAACAATAAGCGCTTATCCAAAAGGAAAACTTATTCAAATATCTATACGAGATACAGGCATAGGCATATCCGAAAAAGATATCTCAAGAATTTTTGAGAGATTTTATCGCGTTGATAAGGCACGGTCGCGCGAATTAGGAGGTACAGGATTAGGACTTTCTATCGTGAAACATATTGTTCTCGCCCACAGCGGGGAAATATGGGTAGAATCAAAAATTGCGTCAGGCTCTGCATTCAGTTTTACCATTCCGCAAGCTTAATATCCCCTTAAGTCTTTTCGAAATCGCTACAGAAAATTTCATATAAGCTATATATCTTGCTTATCTAAATAAGATCCTTCGTCGAGATTATTTGTCTCTCCTCAGGATGAAACCACTTGAAAATAACTTTTTGAGTGATTTTAAAGTTCACAAGAAATTCACATTGTCTTCATAATCTTGCCACAGGTGTTTTCTATACTGATCCTTGAAAAATTTGATACCGAGATAACAATCTAGCAAAAAGGGAGGTGAAAAAAACATAGCAATAGTTATTTCACATATAAATGTTTTCAAAATTTTTAAAAAATTTAAGACCGAAAGTTATTAATATATTTTTATGAAAGGAGAAGGTATGGTACAAAAAAGTTTAAAGCTTATATTATTAGCAGCCTTTGTCCTTGTAGCCGGAATAAAGTTTTCGTACGCCGGCGAAGTGGATATTCTGCTTCAAAAACTTGTTGAGAAAGGTGTTTTAACGGCCGGAGAGGCGCAAGAAATAAAAGTAGAAACGCAAGAGGAAGTAAAGAAAGAAATCGCGCAGGGAAAAAGTGCCAGCTTGCCTAAATGGGTCCAGAATACAAAGTTAAAGGGAGATTTCAGATTACGTTATCAGGACAATCACGACAAGGGCGCAGAAACAGATAGAGACAGAGCGCGTTTTCGTTTAAGACTTGGTTTGGAATCAAAGGTCAACGAACAATTATTAGTTGCGTTTGGTATAGCAAGCGGAAAAACGGGTGACCCTCGCTCTACAAACCAAAGTTTTCAGGACTCATTTGATAAAAAACCTGTAATTATTGATTACGCATATGCAACATATACTCCATTTTCATGGGCGACATTAATAGGCGGTAAAATGAAAAATCCTTGCTGGGAACCAGGGGATCTAGTGTGGGATACGGATATTACGCCAGAAGGAGGAGCTGTTGTTCTGACAACGAAATTTAATGACAAGCTAGATTTATTTTTAACTACAGGTATTTTTTTAATAGATGAAACATCATCTACCGGAAACGACCCTCTCATTGGTGTGATACAGCCTGGTTTTAACTACAAAGTTACAGATAGTATTGCCTTAAAAGGAGCATTTTCATTCTATGATTCTAATAACATAAAAAACAATGCGATAGAATACGGTGGCGGTACCAATACAAAGAAATCGGGTTCTTCAACACTTTATGCTTATGAATATAACGCCATATTTCCCGCCTTTGAGATTTCTGTAACAGAACCCCTGAAGGGTCTTAACCTTGGTATGTTTGATGTGCCATATGCATGTGTTTTTGGTGAGTATGTTTTGAACAGTCTTGTAGAAGACAACAACAGCGGTTATATGCTTGGAGGAAAAATCGGATACCAAAAAATAGAGGGCTGGGGCCAGTGGCAGCTAAGATATAATTTTGCTCGTCTTGAGAAAGATGCTGTGCCTGATTTTCTGCCTGATTCAGATAGATATGGTGGAAAAACTAACATACGCGGTCATGAAATTATGTTTGATTTTGGTTTGGCGAAAAACACCTGGCTTGGCCTCGATATATACAGAGTTCAGTCGCTTTCAGATCCAAGACAGCCAGAGACGCTGGTTCAGGTTGATTGGAATTTGAAGTTCTAAGGATAGATGCGGCAAAAATTAAAAGGAGGACAAATGAAAAATATTTCCCTTATACTTTTATGTATGCTTATTGCATTTTTCGGTTTCACTTTTTTTTGTTACGCGGAAAAAATAGTAGTAGAAGGTTCGACCACGGTTCTCCCGATTGCCCAAAAAGCAGCCGAGGTGTTTATGGAGAGAAACTCTGGCGCCGACATTATAGTCCGCGGCGGTGGTTCAGGAGTAGGTATTGCTTCTTTGCTTGACGGCACATGCGATATCGCCGATTCTTCACGTCCAATAAAAGATACCGAATTAGATAAGGCAGTGTCACGGGGAAAAGATATAAAAGCCCATGTAGTGGCGATGGATGGTATTGCCGTTATAGTCCATCCGGGAAACAAGATAAATGCCATGACCAAGAAACAACTCAAAGATATTTTTACAGGCAAGATTTCAAATTGGTCACAGTTAGGGGGAAATAATGAAAAAATTGTAGTCGTTTCCAGAGATACTTCAAGCGGTACATTTGAAGCGTTTGGCGAATTAGCCTTAAATAAAGAAAAAGTACGGCCGGACGCAATTATGCAGGCATCTAATCAGGCGGTTGCGACGACAGTGTCAAGGACGCCGGCTGCCATTGGATATGTAGGCTTAGGTTTTCTTTCATCGTCAGTTAAAGCCCTGGAAATTGACGGTGTGGTTGCTTCAAAAGAAACAGTGCTTTCTGGCAGTTATTCTATTGGCAGGCCGCTTTTTATGTATACAAACGGTACGCCGAATGAAATAGCTAAAGAATTTATTGATTTTATAAAAAGTGAAGAAGGACAGGCATTGGCTGAAGGGGAAGGATACGTTGGTTTGAAGTAATGTTTAGGACAAAAGAAAAACTATATAAATGGATTTTTGCAATACTTGCTTTTGCTTCTTTGGTTTTCTTAGTTGGGATTATAATAGTTTTGTTTAAAGAAGCGTTACCCATTTTTAAAAATATTAAAGCGCTAGACTTTATCTTTGGCAAATTTTGGTACCCAACTTATGAACCTCCGGAATTCGGTATATTACCGCTTGTATTGGCATCTATATGGGTTTCTATAGGAGCAATGTTTGTATGTATTCCGCTTGGCGTAGGAAGCGCGCTATATATTAATGAGATCGCAAGTTATAGGCAAAAAGCCATTCTTAAACCATTAATTGAGGTGCTTGCAAGTATTCCCTCAATTGTGTATGGTTTTTTTGGTATGGTTGTGTTGGCTCCCTTTTTGCAAAATTTTTTACATCTTTCAATAGGTTTATGCTTATTTACAGCAAGCCTGACATTAGGCATAATGGCAACTCCTACAGTGTGCAGCATTGCTGAAGATGCATTAAGTTATGTGCCCCGTTCTTTCAGAGAAGCGTCTTTTGCAGTGGGAGCCAACAGATGGCAGACTTTAACGCGCGTAATAATACCTGCGGCAGGTTCCGGGATTTCAACAGCAATAATTCTTGGTATGAGCAGGGCAATTGGCGAAACAATGACTGTTCTTATGGTGGCGGGAGGAGCAGCAGTTATTCCAAAATCAATATTTGATCCGGTTAGGCCGATGACTGCTG
>Ga0302252_1000343_pt1 | contig 43902 bp, 29 predicted proteins | sample AAG_RA_Leu_MG_FD_193511 | JGI IMG/M metagenome (GOLD analysis project Ga0302252, IMG submission 193511) | Enriched activated sludge microbial communities from anaerobic digester in WTTP, New Holstein, Wisconsin, United States - AAG_RA_Leu | ecosystem: Engineered > Bioreactor > Anaerobic >... | reverse complement strand
AGGGCGAGGTGTACGTGCTTTCAAAGGAAGAAGGCGGACGCCACACCCCGTTCTTCAAGGGCTACCGGCCGCAGTTCTACTTCCGCACGACGGACGTAACGGGCTCGATGGACCTTCCGGAAGGCGTTGAGATGGTGATGCCGGGCGACAACGTGACGATCAGCGCGGAGTTGATCGTTCCGATCGCGATGGAAGCGGGTTTGCGGTTCGCGATCCGCGAAGGCGGCCGCACCGTCGGCGCCGGCGTTGTGTCCGAAGTTATCGAAGACTAACGGACGCCGGTTGTAACAGTGGACCCGCTTGCGGGCGGTTGAAAGGAAGCCCTGATGGCAAAGGCTGAAAACAGAATCATCATCGCGATGGCGTGTAGTGAGTGCAAGGAAAAGAACTACCACACCACCAAGAACCGGAAAACGCACCAGGCGCGTCTTGAACTGAACAAGTACTGCCCGAGGTGCCGACAACACCGGATGCACCGCGAGGCCAAATAACCGTGATATAATAGGGGCGGAGCGATTGCTTCTCCCCACACAGGGGTATAGCTCAGCTGGTAGAGCAGCGGTCTCCAAAACCGCAGGTCGCGGGTTCGAATCCTGCTGCCCCTGCCAGGAATGCGCCGATCGGGATTCCGGTCGGCGCTTCTTCGTGTCCCGTATTTCCGTCTTCTGCGCCACTACCACCCACTTTCGCGCCATAATAATACCGTGTCCTCGGAAGCACTGACGCACACGGAGCGTTGGACCGACTGCATCACCCGCCACGAGAAACTCGGGCGGGCGCTTTCGCGTGTCTCGAACCGCCCCGAAGCCGTTGCCGTTCACGGAGCCGGCGGCGCGGCGCACGGATTCCTTGTCACCGGCATCGCGGATGCCGTTTCCCCTGAAGACCGGCCGGTTCTGGTCGTAACCGCCAACTCCGATGCCGCCGAGCGATTGCGCGCCGATATGCAGGTCTGGTCCGAACGGCCGGTCGTTCTCCTGCCCGCGTCCGACCTTTACCTTCCCGGCCCCGATCCCGTGGCCGCCGCCCGCATGGAAACGCTGGACCGATTGGAGCACGAAGAGAGCGTCATCGTGGTCGCTTCACTGCCAGCCGTTCTTCAACGGGCGCAACGCTCGGTCCGGCGGGTGAATCTGACGTACGGCGCGACACTGGACCTGACGGAAACGGCGGAATCACTCAGTGCGATCGGATACGAACGCGTCCCCCTCGTGGAGGTACCCGGCCAGTTCAGCGTTCGCGGCGGGATACTGGACGTCTTTCCCAGCACGTCCGAGACGCCTGTTCGCGTGGACCTGTTCGACGACTTTATCGACAGCCTGCGTGTGTTCGATCCGGTGTCCCAGCGAAGCGGCGACCGCGTGGAACAGGTTACCGTTCTGCCGGCCGCCGACCACGACGCGTCGTATCCGCCCGGCGAAGCTACCTTGCTCGATTTCCTTCCCGCCAGGACGCCGGTTGTTATCGTGGAAGTCAACGCGGTTGAGGCGCAGTACACCGAGTTTGTGCGTTCGGCAAACGCGCAGTACGAGGCTTTGACGGCACAGGACGAGCAATCTGTTCGCATCAACCGCGCGCGCCCGGTGGCGGAAACGCACCGTGAACCCTCGACTTTCAGGGAATGGATGTTACGGCAGTCCCGCATTTACCTGGACGTCCTGGAGCGAACCAATCCATGGGAAATGCCGGCTACGGTTGTGGGTCTGGCTAGCTCGGCCGTCGAGACATATCAAGGCCGGGTGGACATCTTGGCGCGAACGCTGAGAGGCCGCGCGGACGACGAACTTGACAGCGTAGTCGTTACGCAACAAACGAAACGGCTGACGGAACTGCTGGCCGAACACGATCCCGGACTGGCGTCGGACAAGCGCGTTGACATCATACGCGGCGACCAGAGAGCAGGTTTCCACCTTCCCGACTTCGGTCTTTTTGTGCTCTCGGACGCGGAAATATTCGGTGAACGCCAAACACGCATCGCCCGTCGGCGTTTCAAGGAAGCGGAGCCCATCTCGTCGCTGATGCAACTGAAGCCCGGCGACCTCGTGGTGCACGTCACGCACGGAATCGGGTATTACCGCGGGCTTTCGATTATCAGCAAGCCGGACGGGACGGAATCGGAGTACATCCGCATCGATTACGCTTCATCGGACAAGGTTTTCGTTCCGATCGATCAGATGTACCGCGTCCAGAAGTATATCGGCAGTTCCGAGCGCGCGCCGACCGTCCACCGCCTGGGCGCTTCGGACTGGACACGCGCCACGGCGCGGGCGCGGGCACAGGCGAGGGACATGGCGCAGGAATTGCTGGCTTTGTACGCCGTGCGCCACCAGGCCGAGGTGCTTCCCTGCGCGCCGGACACCTCGTGGCAACAGGAACTCGAAAGCGCCTTCCCCTACTCGGAAACACCGGACCAGTTGCAGGCTATCGAGGATGTGAAAAGCGACCTCACCCAAACCCGCCCGATGGACCGACTGATCTGCGGTGATGTCGGATTCGGAAAAACGGAAGTGGCCGTGCGCGCCGCCTTCAAGGTCGTTCAGGAGGATCAGCAGGTAGCAATCCTCTGCCCGACCACGGTATTGGCGCAACAGCACTGGAACACCTTCCGGGAACGCATGAGCGCTTTCCCGCTGAAGATCGAGATGCTCAGTCGGTTCCGCAATCCGAAGGAGATCAAGCAGGTCGTGAACGGACTGCGCGAGGGCAACGTGGACATCGTGATCGGCACGCACCGCCTGCTCAGCAAGGATATCGAGTTTCGGAACCTCGGCCTGCTGATTGTGGACGAGGAGCAACGATTCGGAGTGGCGCACAAGGAACGCATCAAGCAATTGCGCAAGAACGTGCACGTGCTGACGCTCACCGCGACACCGATTCCGCGAACCCTGCACATGAGCCTCACCGGCATCCGCGATATGAGCATGATGAACGATCCGCCGGAAGGCCGAACGCCCATCAAAACGATCTGCACGGAGCATTCCGACGGCCTTGTGCGCCAGGCGATACTCCACGAAATGGACCGCGGCGGCCAGGTGTATTACGTCCACAACCGCGTGGAGAACATCGAGTCGATCGCCCTGCATCTGCGCGAGATTGTGCCCTCTGCGCGCATCGCCGTCGGACACGGTCAGATGGCCGAGCGCGAACTCGAGGAGGTGATGTGGCGCTTCTACCACGGCGATTTCGACGTTCTGCTGTGCACGACGATCATCGAAAGCGGCATCGACATCCCGAACGTCAACACGATCATCATCCACAATGCCGACCGGTTCGGGCTCAGCCAGTTGTACCAGTTGCGCGGCCGGGTCGGAAGGTCGCCCCGCCAGGCGTTCTGCTATCTTCTGTATCACCCGGGCCGCCGGATGACGGAGGAGGCGGAGCAAAGGTTACAGGCGATCCGTGAGTTCTCGCAACTCGGAAGCGGATTCCGCATTGCCATGCGCGACCTGGAAATACGCGGCGTCGGCAATCTTCTCGGCGCCCAGCAGAGCGGCATCGTCGCGGGTGTCGGCTTCGAGTACTACTGCCAGATGATTCAGGAAGCCGTAGCGGAATTAAAGGGCGAAGCGGTGGAGGAATTCGTGCTCCCGCCGGTCGACATCCCGACCGCCGCCTTTATCCCGGACTCCTATATCGACGACGACGGACTGCGCATCGCCTTCTACAAGAAGATCACCGCGGTGAAGAACGCGAGCCACCTGAGCGCCGTGCAGGAGGAACTGGAGGACCGCTTTGGAGATCCCCCGAAGCCGGTGTGGGCGATGTTGCGGCTTCTGGGACTGCGGCTGAAGATGAAGGAAGGCGGTATCTCGGGCGTTGCCGGGGACTCGCGCAACATCACGATTTCGCTGGGCAAGGCACTGCGCCCGGAGGAGTTGCTGGAATGGCGCATGCGCCGCAGGCGCTGGACTGTGAACCGCACTTCGGTGGTTGTTCCCGTCACCGGCGAAGCGTTGCGCTCCGCGGAAGATGCCGTCACGCGCGTTATAACCGACCTGCGCCGCTGACCCGTCTCACAGTGCGTGAGCGATCGCGGCCGCATCCGCGATGGTGATAACACCGGTCGGCTCCGCCAGGTCTGCCAGAGCCGTTTCCATTCCGGACGGAGCCCGTAAACCGCTCGCGAACCTCAGCGCCAGCGCGGCATCGGCAATCCCAACCTCACCGTCGCAGTCCACGTCGCCGGGTGTCATTCCGCCGGTGGTTGTGCGCAGTATCACACCGTTATCGCCCACGGCCCAGCCCCGAAATCCGTCAACAAACCACAGTGCCCGCAAGTCCGTGGAAACGGGCGTGGGCTGGACGGTCCAGTTCACACCGGCATCCGTGGTCGCCCAGATCAGGCCGCCCTGCCCCGCGATCCAGCCGTTTGAGGAATCGACCATATGAATGGCGTTCAAAATCCGGCCGGTGGTCGGGGGAGTCTGCTTCGTCCAGGTCTCGCCGCCGTCGTCCGTGTGCAGAATCGTGGAGGTGGAGCCGACGATCCAGCCTTCCCGGTCGTTGACGAACCGCACACCGCGCAGATTCACGGAAACGGGTGGAATCTGGTCGCGCCACGTTACTCCGCCGTCGTCTGTCACCTTGAGATAACCGAAGTAACCGACGGTCCAACCGCGCCATTCATCCACGAAGTCTATCGCCAGCAGGATGTTCACGGGGCACGTGTCGCAGGCTCGCGTATCGCTTCGGCTCCACGTCAGCCCCCCGTTCGAGGTTCGGTAGACGTACGCGTCCACACCCGCAATCCACGCGTGCTGGCTGTCCAGCGAGTCCACGGCATAGAAGGTATCCACACCGATCGTCGATTGAAGATTCCACGAGAGACCGCCGTTTTCGGTACGCAGAACAAGCCCGAAATCGCCGACCGCCCAACCGGTCGTTGCGTCCGCCATCCTGATTCCATACAGCCTGGTATCGCCGTAACCGTTTATCTGACTCCACGTATCACCACCGCTTGCCGTGCGCAGTACCACCTGGGTCGACGCGCCGGTTGAGGACAGGTACGTGCCTCCCACAGCGATACCTGATGCGTAATCAGAAAGATGAATACCGCGAAGGGGTTGCGTGGTGCCTGATGGCTGAATCGACCAACCGGAATTCAGCGCAAAGGCCGGTGCTGTGGCGAACACCCACGCCACCAGAATGCGGGTGACGTGCGTGTTCACGGTAACTCCGTTCGGTTCGTATTGTCTTTCTCCGAGGACTCTTTCAAAGAGGTCAGAACGCGGGCTATTTCGTTGAGAAGTGAATCGGTCTTGACGGGTTTGGCAAGGTAGCCGTCCATCCCGGCTTCCAGGCACCTGTCGGAGTCGCCCTTCATCGCATTGGCTGTAAGGGCGATGATTGGCACATGCCGCCCCGTCCCGCGCTCGCGTTCCCTAATCCGAATCGTGGCTTCATATCCGTCAAGTACGGGCATCAGGGCGTCCATGAGAACGACGTCAAAGGACTGTTGCTCCAGCAATTCGACCGCTTCCTGGCCGTTGTGGGCAACCGTCACAAAATGCCCGCGCCTTTCCAGCATCAGCACCACCACGCGCTGATTGACGGCGTTGTCCTCGGCCAGCAGTATTTTCAAGCCATCGCGCATCATACCCTCCGTGTCGGAGGCGCTCGCCGCTCCGGACGATGCGGTCGATTGCACTCCAAGAGCGCTCTCGATACACCGCAGAAGCACTTCCTGCCGCACAGGTTTCCGAAGGTATCCCGAAACACCCAACCGGCGGCACCGTTCCTCGTCTTCGGGTTGGTCGCTGGAAGTCAACATAACGATAATCGGCCAGGTTCCCTGGAATTCCCTTCGAATCCTGTCGATGGTCTCGAAACCGTCCATTCCGGGCATCAGTCCGTCCATGATAATCAGGCGGATCGGATCACGTTCACCCCTGTTCGTCTTCAATCGTGTCAGGGCATCGACTCCACTGGCAACCGCTTCGCTGTTCATGTTCCACTGTGAAAGGAACCGGTCCAGGATCATCCGGTTGGTCGCGTTGTCGTCAACGATCAGTGTTTTCACTCCGGAAAGCGTATCGATGGCCGGATGGGCTTCGCGCACCCTGTCCATTTGCTGAGTGCCGAAACAGGCCGAAAAATGAAACACGCTTCCCTGCCCCGGAGCGCTTTCCACCCATATTCTGCCGTGCATCAATTCAACAAGCTGTGCGGTAATTGCCAGGCCGAGTCCCGTGCCGCCGTACTCCCTGGTGGTACTGCTGTCCGCCTGAGAGAACGGCTCGAATATAATGCTGTGTTTATCCTGTGAAATGCCGATGCCGGTATCTGACACTGAGAAGGCCATTACCACCTCGTCGTCGTTGATGTCCTCGACCCCGGCTTCCACGGACACTGCGCCGTTTCGGGTAAACTTCAGGGCGTTTCCAATGAGATTAAGAAAAACCTGCCGCAGTTTGGCTTCGTCACCAACTACCTCGTCGGGAATCCGTGCATCTAGATTGAGGTTCAACTGAACGCCCTGCGAATGGGCTTTTTCGTTGAAGGTTCTTAGTGTGTTCTGAAGTAGCGCTTTGATGTCGAATGGGCCGAAATCGAGGTCCATTTTACCGGCTTCAATTTTGGCAAAGTCGAGGATGGAATTGATGACCGACAACAGGGCGTCACCGGATTCCTGAATTACCTCCAGGTACTCGCGTTGATTCTCGCTCATCGGCGAGTTGATCAGCAGATCCGTCATGCCGAGTATGCCGTTCAGCGGAGTGCGTATCTCGTGGCTCATATTGGCCAGAAACTGCGACTTGGCACGGCTGGCGGACTCCAGTTCCGCCATCAGGCGCGCCTTTCGCTCTTCTTCCAATCGGCGGGCCGAGATATCGCGGAGAACCCCAATAGCCTGCCAATGATCACCCTGTTTGGCGGAAGACAGCGACAACTCCACCGGAAACTCGTGCCCATCCTTGTGTCTGGCAATCGTTTCAACGGTCGTTCCGATCGACGTTCCCTCACCGGTGAGACGCCAGTGCGCCATCGCCTGCTCCGCCACCTCCCGTACGTTTTCGGGCGCCAGCACCGAGTGCACTCCGCGACCCGCAACCTCGTCCGCCGTATACCCGAAAATGCGCTCCGCCGCGGCGTTCCAGAAGGTGATTTCACCCGTGGCGTCCGCACAAATAATCGCATCTTGCGCACTCTGTGTAATCAGGGTAAACCGCTCGTGGTTGAAGCGCAGTTCCTCCTCGATTTTCTTGCGATGGGTGATATCGTGTAGAAGACCTTCGTATTTGACCGGTTCACCGGTGGAATCGCGCTTTACAAATGTTGAGTCCTCCACCCATCGCAAAGATCCGTCGCGCGCAATAATGCGATATTCGAACGTGTATGCGTCGATATGGCTGTCCACCATTTTCTGGGCTTCTGCCGTAACAACTTCAAAATCCTGCGGATGAACAATATTCCGGTACAGTACAGTTCCTGTCATCAACTCTTCGGCAGTGTAACCGAATTGTGACACATTTTCCGAAACATATTCCAAAGGATGCTCGGTATCTTCTCCCCAGATCAAAACAACGGCAGGACTGTTCTCGATGATCATCTTGGCCAGGAAAGCCGCGCGTTCCAGCCTCTTCCTTTCAGTGATGTTTCGAATCAACACCAGTATCTGTTCATCGGATACAGGTATGAAGATTGCTTCGTAATCGTCCCGGCGGTTCCCGTTCTCGAATGTATATTCCAGTGTCTGGCGTGCACCCGTCCGGAGCAGTGCAGTCAAAGCACGGTTAAAAAGGTCCGCCACGGATGCGTCCGGGATATCACGGATGCTCTTGCCCGTGCCGTGAGGAAAGCCGGATTCACTGGCTTCCGAGGGATTCCAGTGGTAGTCCAGAATGGATCCGTCCGGTGCGAGGCGGAGAAACGAGTCCGGAAAGGAACGGAGGATGGCGGTCAGTTCGCGGTTCGCGTTCAGCAATTCGGCTGAACTGATCTCCATGGCTCGTTCCAGCATGCGCCGATCTGCGTCGGATTGCAGATAGGCGCTGTTGACGTCGTCCAGGAACGCCCTCAACGAATCCGGTATCTGCCCGGATTCACCGAGGTGCCGCCGCATCTGCCGCCGCAGAAGACTGTGGAAGGTATCCAAATTCAAACCTCGCGGAACGTAGTCACGGTCATGGTCTGGTTGTGCAGTTCACAGCGGGATCGACCAGCCAGCGGGGACATCTCGCCATAGGAATAGAATCCGGCCAGCGTCACGTCGGGCCCCAGAACGGCACGGACGCCTTCCAGTTCCTCCTCGATGCGCTGGTTCAAAACCATCCTTCTGCCTACGCAACTGATCAGGACGGCCAGGTCCGCGGGTGGTTCGCCGTGCACCTTGCACGCCTGCGCCGCCGCCTCCGCCCCGTCAAGCAAGCGCTCGTAACCCGCTTTCATCAGTCTGGCGCGATAGTTCATCGGCATATCGCCGGCAAAGGTCAGGCTTCCCGCTTCCTCATCCACCTGAAGAATCGTTCGCACCACGGAATAGTCCTCGTCAACCGAACGAATACTTAACGGGAAAAGAAGACCCGTAGCGGGAAGGCCGCCGGCGTATTCCCCGAGGTAAAGTTTGTACAAATTCAGTGCGGGCTTGCCGTCCAGTTCGTACAGCACGGCGCCTTCCGAGCGGGTGATGACCCGTTCCGGTCCAAAAGGATCCCAACCGCCTTCCGAACCGCAGGAGATTCGGATATCGGGACCATAGATTCCCAATACCGACACCGTTCGCGTAGCAGGCCCTTCGTCCCCGATGACATATGTCTCCTGAAAGCGGTCACCGTCCCCCGAAAGACCACCGGACAGCCCCACGTTCTCCGGCAAAGCGCTCAGCAGACCGCGCACGAGGTCACTGCCGTTTATGTGCAAACCGTCCGATAGCGCCATCACGTGAACGAGGTCTTCCCGGGGCAGTTCCGATGCGAGTTTGAATCCGACAGAGTGGCTGTCCGGTTCGCCGGTAAAGGTGATCGAGCGAAGCTGGACCCGGGTGGAGCGAAACGACACGGCGGTGGACACCAGCGTGCTGTCGGTTACCGTGACGCCGGAGATTTCACCGGCGGTTGAGCATCCAAACACCGGCGCGCGCGGATAGAGTGCCTGAAGTTCCTTGATACCAGCTCCGGAGCGCATTCGGTCCGAACCGCCGAAAACGAAGACAATTGCGGCCGCGGATTCCAGTCCTTCTCCGCGTGGATCGGACCATCCTTCTGATTCCGTCCACACACGTTGTTCCGATTTCATGGGATCCTCCAAACGGAACCGTGGTCATTCACGCGCAAGACAACAGTCATTATACTGCCGCGCACTCGCCAGGGACACAGCTACACGATGGAAACGCCGACTGAGTGGACGAAGTTCACACGCAACCCGGGTCTGCCGCTACAGAAACACGTTCAGGATACCAGTCCGCCGAATTTGCGTGTGCGTTTCTGATAGGCCAGCAACGCGTCCACGAAGTCCTTCTCCGAGAGGTCCGGCCAGAGGGTATCGGTCACATAAATCTCCGTGTAGGCGATTTGCCACAGGAGGTAATTGCTGACGCGCAGTTCACCGGCGGTGCGGATCAGAAGATCGGGATCCGGGATGTCCGCCGTATACAGACGGCTGGAGATAGCTTGCTCGTCCACCTGCTCCGGCGTGACTCCGTCGGCCACAAGCCTTCGAACGGCATCGACAATCTCGCTCCTTCCGCCGTAGTTGACCGCCAGGGTAAGGGTCAATCCTGTGTTGTCGCGCGTCAACTCCATATCGCGCTCGAGTTCCAGACGAAGCGGTTCGGGCAGATCCTGTAGCCGACCGATGATGTTGAACCGAACGTTCTCCTGGCACAGAGAGGGTATTTCTTCGTGTGCCACGTGCTCAATCAGTTCCATCAACGCCGAAACTTCCTCGGCGGGACGGCGCCAGTTTTCCACACTGAAAGCGTAAAGTGTCAGGTAGTGCACACCGAGGTGGCCGGCCAGATTTGTGATGCGTCGAACGGTCTTATGGCCCTCCACGTGTCCAAAAACGCGCGACAAGCCGCGGCGCGCGGCCCAGCGTCCGTTGCCGTCCATAATCATGGCAACGTGCCGGGGAATGGAATCCGGCTCGAGGCCGGATGCATTGGCGGGCAGTTTTTCGGGGTTCAAGAAGCCTTCCTCGCGACACCCAAATCAAACGGGGGACAATCGTCCGATTGCCCCCCGCGGAATATCAGACCTCCATCAACTCGGCTTCTTTATGCTTCTGAATCTCGTCCAGTTCGTGGATGTACTTGTCCGTCAGTTTCTGGACTTGTTCCTGAGACCGCTTGCACTCGTCCTCGCTGATGGCGTGCGCTTTCTCTTTCTTCTGAAGGTGCTCGTTTGCATCGCGCCGAACGTTTCGGATGGCAACCCGACCGTGTTCAATCTCGGTGTGGGTCTGTTTGACCATCTGCTTTCGGCGCTCTTCCGTCATCGGCGGGATGTTCAGGCGGATCGCATTGCCGTCGTTGTTCGGGTTCAGGTTGAGGTCGCTCTTCAGAATGGCCTTTTCGATCGCGCCAAGCTGACTGCGGTCGAACGGGGTGATAAGAATCTGCCGGGGTTCCGGAATGGAGATGGTAGCCGTCTGGTTTACCGGCAGTTCCGCTCCGTAGGCCGAAACCATCACGTGGTCCAGAAGGCCGACGTTGGCGCGGCCCGTGCGAATATTGGCCAGTTCCTTGCGTGTGGATTCAACCGCGGACTTCATCCGCCGCTCGGCATCATCCAGAATTTCCTTCGACATGATTGGGGTCCTCCTGAGTATACGTGCGCTGGGCGTTGATGCCCGGCCTCGTCAGCCGTTGACGAGACCCGCCGCTTTCCGGCGGGCCAGGCAGGCTCTCACGGCTTCCTCGGTACTGACAAGCGTTCCAATCTCCTCGCCCTGCACGATTCGGCCGATGTTGCCCGAGGCGCTGATATCAAAAACGATAATCGGCACTTCGTAATGCAGGCTGTGAGTGAATGCCGTCAGGTCCATCACTTTCAACCGCTTCTCAAGCACTTCGTCGTAGGATAGCGCATCGAACCGAACGGCATTCGGGTGCGTGTTGGGATCCGCATCGTACACGCCGTCGACCCGGTTCTTGGCCATCAGCAGGGCATCGGCTCCGATATCGGTTGCTCTCAAAGCGGCGGCCGTATCGGTTGTGAAGAACGGGTTGCCGGTGCCGGCGGCGAAGATGACGACACGCCCTTTTTCCAGGTGGCGAATGGCACGCCTGCGGATGAAAGGCTCCGCCACGGCCTGCATCTGCAGGGCGCTTTGCACACGGGTGGGAACGCCCACCCGCTCCAGGTGGTCCTGCAACGCGAGGGCGTTGATCACCGTGGCCAGCATTCCCATGTAATGCGCCTGGGCTTCGTCGAAGCCTGTACTGGCGAATGTCTGGCCGCGGACCAGATTCCCTCCCCCGACCACGATGGCGATCTCGACACCGAGAGCACGAACGCCGGCGATTTCCGACGATATCTCGTGCACGGTATCGTGATCAATTCCGAAGCCCTTGCTCCCGGCGCACGCTTCGCCGCTCAACTTGAGCAGAATGCGGCGATAGCGCACGCTTTCTTTCGCGGAATCACTGAATCGCGGTTCCACGACAGGAGTTCGTTCCCCGGTCGGCGCCGGCATCGAGGGAGGAATCAAGTCCACTTCAGTTCTCGGCGTCCTCCGCGTCTGAAGAGCCTTCTCCAACGCGGAAAGCGGCGAAACGGGATACCTCGATCTTTTCGCCGATGCGGGCCCGGAGGTCGTCCAGCACGTCACCCACGGTGCGGCCTTCGGGGCTCTTCACGAAGGGCTGTTCCAGCAGAACGAGTTCGCTGAGCCGCTTGTTGAGGCGACCTTCGGCGATCTTCTCGATGGCGCCTTCCGGCTTGCCTTCGTTTCGTGCCAGTGTGCGGTTGATCTCCAGTTCCTTCTCAATGAAGTCCGCCGGCACATCCTCGCGCCGCACGTATTCCGGCTTGGCGGCCGCGATGTGCATCGCGATGTCGCGCGCCATCTGCTGGAACTCCTCATTGCGGGCCACGAAGTCGGTTTCGCTGTTAAGTTCCACCATCACGCCGATTTTGCGTCCCACCGGGTGCACGTAAGATCCGATGGTGCCTTCCTTGGCCTGCCGGGTTGCGCGCTTGGCGGCCGCGGCGAGACCCTTCTCGCGCAACCACTGGATCGCCTTCTCCTCGTTGCCGTCAAACTGCGAGAGGGCCGCCTTGCAGTCCATCATGCCTGCCCCGGTGCGGTCTCTCAGTTGCTTTACCTGTGTCGCTGTAATCGCCATCCCTGCTCCTGTTATATCAGTCCCGTCAGGCGGGAACTCCTGTTTCCGCGAGAACCTGCTCTTCGGCGGCCACAACGTCACTGCTGTCCGCCTTGTCCCTGGCTTGGATAATGACGTCCAGCGAAGGCTCGTCTTCCTCGGGCTTTTCGCTTTCGTCCGTCTCCTCGACCATATCCGATTCCTTCAGGTCGCCCTGCCTCAACTCCACGATGCTTTCCGCGATCTTGGTGCAGAAAAGCTTGATGGCGCGAATCGCGTCGTCATTGCCCGGCACCACGTAGTCCACCAGGTCCGGGTCACAGTTTGTATCAACCACGGCGACGATGGGAATGTTCAAAAGGCGGGCTTCGTGAATCGCGAGGGCTTCCTTCTTCAGGTCCACCACAAACACCACGTCCGGCAGGCCGGGCATATCCTTGATGCCACCGAAGAAGCGCTCCAGCCGGTCGCGCTCTTCCGCCAGTTTCAGGCCTTCCTTCTTGGTCAGCTTGGCGATGGTGCCGTCCTCTTCCATACGTTTCAGTTCGCGCAGGTGGTTGATGCGCAGGCGGATGGTGGGCCAGTTGGTCAGCATACCGCCCAGCCATCGCTGATTGACGTAATACTGGCCGCATTGTTGGGCCGCTTCCTTAATGGCGTCCTGGGCTTGCTTCTTGGTGCCGACAAAGAGGAGGTGGCCGCCGTTTTCAACGATTCCCTGAATGAACTGAACGGCTTCGTCGAACAGGCGCAGGGTTTGGTGAAGGTCGATGATGTAAATACCGTTGCGTCCCCCATAGATGTAACGCTTCATCTTGGGGTTCCAGCGCTTGGTCTGGTGACCAAAGTGGACTCCTGCCTCGAGGAGTTCCTTCATAGTGGTTGCGGACAAGATGTGTCTCCTTACTCTGGTTGTGCCTCCCCTCGCGCTCACAAGCGGTCGTACGAAAACACCCGCCGGCATCTGCCGGAGGGCGCTGGTCACGAACCCGCTCTCACCAGAGCCGGCGAGGGTGCGGAATGTCTTCATAAGTGTAACACACCGGACAAGCGCCGGCCAAACGTTGAGGCTTGTTTGGTGTCCAAAGGACATGCTACATGCCTTCTCTCCCTTATCTGCCGTCAGGCTGGAGGTCTGCACGAGGCCCTATCCGTCAGGAATGATTCTATTCTACGTGTGCCAACTACTAATTCTGTCGAGATTAGAAGCAAATTAGTAGGTCCTGGAGGTTGAGCCCCGGGGAGGGGCTAGAACGCGTTGCGGATGATTCGGATATCCGGTGGTTGGTCGCGCAGGAGCCGAATTGCGACCACGTCGAAACGCCACGAAACGTCGCCGACTCCGTGCTCTTCCATCCAGGCCAGCGCCGCGCGCATCAAACGCGCCTGCTTGGTCGGCGTCACCGATTCCTCCGGGGCTCCCTGGGCGTCTCCGCGCCGGGTCTTCACTTCAACAAACACCCAGGAATCAGCGTCCCGGGCAACGATGTCGAGTTCGCCCCGACCGGCCCTGGCATTTCTTTCGACGATGACATATCCTTCGGATTCCAAAGCCTGGGCCGCGCGGCGTTCCCCTTCGTCCCCCAAACGCCTCAGCGGTGTCGGCGCCCTTTTTTCCTTCGGCGGGCGTTTCACCGACTGCCTCCACACACGCGGCGCACGGGTTCGAAGGATCGCCGGTGCTCCGGACAAGGCCCGTGCTCTTCCAGCGCCCGGATATGCGACGGCGTGGGGTAGCCCTTGTGACGGTTAAAACCATAGGCCGGATAACTTTGGTGTAACGCGACCATCATCCGGTCCCGCGTCACTTTGGCGATGATACTGGCGGCCGCGACGGAAACACTGCGCCGTTCGCCTTTCACAAGGTTCTGGTGCGGTATCGGAAGCCCAAGAACCGGCAACCCGTCCACCAGCGCATAATCAGCCCGAACCGGCAGGGATTCCAGCGCCAGCCTCATGGCTTTGTGAGTGGCCTTGAGGATGTTGATATCGTCGATTTCACCGGCCGACACGACTCCGACGCCGTAAGCGCACGCTTCGCAGATCTGTTGAAACAACCGGTCGCGCTGAAGGGCGGTCAGCGCCTTGCTGTCTGCGATTCCTTCCGGGTGCCAGTAGTCCGGGAAGACGATAGCGGCGGCGACCACGGGACCGGCAAGCGGCCCCCTGCCCGCTTCATCCACGCCTGCGACACACAAATATCCGCGCGATTTCGCGGCTTGTTCCCAGGCAAACGGGAAAGAAGCGAAGGGACTTGGGACGTCAATCAGGAGGCCGGCGTCGCCCATATCGCATGGGTTCCGCATGGTCGCTTCACTTGGCGAGGAGAACCGGTCCCAGTGCCGGTTGGGGTTTTGAGGTGATACCGGGGTAATCCGGTTTGCGGATGAGGCCGACCTTGTTCAGCGGCCAGAAGCGAATCCAGGCTTTGCCTACAATGCGGCTTCGGTCCAGCGGACCCCAGAACCGGCTGTCCGCGCTGTGGTTCCGGTTGTCACCCATCATGAAATAGTGACCGTCCGGGATGACCACGGGGCCGAATCCGGAAGCGTACAGGCCCATTTCGTTGGTGTAGGACTCTTCGATACGCTTGTCGTTGATGTAAACATCACCGGTCGGGGATACGTACAGCTTGTCGCCCGGCAGTCCGATCATGCGCTTGATGTAATCCCTCTGCACGCCGTCCGGGTCGGCGTTGGGCGCCGCCTTAAAGACGAGTATCTCTCCCCGCTCCGGGCCACGCCACCAGTAAGGCAGTTTGGCCACAAGCAACCGATCGCGAATCATTAGCGTCGGCTCCATCGACTCCGAGGGGATGTAAAACGCCTGAAGGAACAGAGGTTTCAGAATCACGAAGACGACGACCCACGCAAAGAGCAGTGAATCGGCCGTTTCGCTGAGAACGCGGGCCGTGCCGGAGGACATCACGGTGGTCCTGGCGAAGTATGCCCGCAGGGCGAACAGCCCCACGGCAATCGCCAGGACCCACACATACGGAAGATTGGCCAGCCAGTCGAAGACGCTCAAACCCTGGTCCGCAATTCCTTGATTCGGGCGGCCTTGCCCCGACGACCGCGCTGGTAGAAGAGCCGGGCCCGGCGCACGCGTCCGCGGAACAGCACTTCGATACGGTCAATCTTGGGCGAGTACAGCGGGAAAGTCCGCTCCACACCCACCTGGTTGTGGCTGATTTTGCGAACCGTGAAGGTACTGCGCACACTGGTGTTCTGGCGCTTCAAGCAGAAGCCTTCGAACGCCTGGATGCGCTCCTTGCCTCCTTCGATAACCTTGAAGTAAACCTTGACGGTATCGCCGGCGTTGAAGTCGGGCGTGGTTTCTTTCAACCGCGCCGCTTCTTCGCGCTCAAGTTCCTGAATCACATTCATGTTAAAATCCATCTCCTCCCGCCGGATGATAGCAGGGCAACGGCGATTCGGCAAGATTTGTGCTTAATCCTGCTCCGGTGCGCGCGTCACCGCCCCTTCCGAGGCGCAGGATACTGTGCCGATGTACTTGGCATAAACGCCTGTCTTGTACCTCGGTTCCGGTCTTCTCCACTCGGCGAGCCGCTTCTGCATCTCCTCGTCGGAAATCTCAACCGTCAATGTCCGCTTCTCGATATCGAACTCAATCATATCACCTTCGCGAACGGCCGCAATCGGTCCGCGAGACCAGGCTTCCGGCGCCACGTGTCCGGCCATCATGCCCTTTGTTGCGCCGCTGAATCGCCCGTCGGTCAGCAGTCCGACGTCCGACAGCCCCGCGCCGACCAGTGCCGCTGTTACACCCAGCATTTCGCGCATGCCGGGCCCGCCCTTCGGGCCTTCATAACGTATTACGACGACATCGCCGGATTTGATGCTTTGTGCCTTCACCGCGTCCATTGCGGCCTTTTCACCGTCGTAAACCCGCGCCGGTCCGCGGTAGTAAGTCCGACCGAGATGCGCGATTTTAACGACACAACCCGCCGGCGCCAGATTCCCCTTCAGGATGACGAGACCTCCGTTCGGCTGGATCGGATCATCGATCCGCCGGATTGCCTGCTGTCCCGGCGTCTCCTCAGCGTTTGCGGACTCTTCTTCGATGGTTCTTCCGGTCGGGGTCAACGCCTTTGCATGCAGGTAGTTTCCCTCAACCAGACGCCTGGCAAGAAGCTGGGCGCCGCCGCTGAGATACATATATGTGGCGGGGAAACGACCGGCCGGTTTCAAGTCGGCAATTAACGGTGTACGGGCGCTGATCCGGTCAAAATCGTCAATGGAAAGATCGACGCCGGCTTCGCGCGCCAGGGCCAGCAGATGAAGCACCGCATTGGTGGAGCCTCCGGTGGCCGCCACGGCGGCAATGGCATTCTCAAACGATGCGCGGTTGATGAAATCCAGCGGCCTGCGACCGGCTTTCAGCATCTCGACCGCCAACCGGCCCATCTGCCGGGCGGTCTCTTTCTTGTCCGGATCAACGGCCGGAACACCGGCGCTTCCCAGGGCCGAAACCCCCAGAAACTCCAACGCCATGGACATCGTGTTGGCGGTGTATTGGCCGCCGCACGCGCCCGCTCCGGGGCACGCGTGATCCTCCAAATCCTTCAAGCGCTCGTTGCTCATCTTGCCGGCTACGTTCGCACCGACACCCTCAAAAACGTCCTGCACGGTGACATCGTGGCCTTCGAAGTGGCCGGGAGCAATCGAGCCGCCGTAAAACACAACACCTGGCACGTTCAAGCGCAACAAAGCCATGGCGGCGCCCGGGATGGTCTTGTCGCAACCGACCAGACCAACCATCGCATCGAACATATAGCCGCGCATGCACAGTTCAATCGAGTCTGCAATCACGTCGCGGCTGACCAGCGACGCCCGCATGGCCTCGGTTCCCATGGCTATGCCGTCGTTTATCGCGATGGTGTTGAATTCCATCGGTGTACCGCCGGCTTCGCGCACACCTTCCTTCACGTATTCAGCGAGTTCGCGCAGGTGCGAGTTGCAGGGCATGCACTCGATCCATGTGTTCGCGATTCCAACCAGCGGTTTCTTCAGGTCCTCGTCGGTAAAACCAACGGCCTTGAAGTAGGACCTGGCCGGCGCCCGGTCCGGTCCGTCCAGCAACGTGCGGCTCTGGTGCCTCGTATCAAAACTCATGTTCAACAGCCCCCTTATGTGAATAGGTATATCAGTTTATGCTCACAAAGCCCTGCCGATGGTAGCCGTGTATCTTGTGAGGTGCGGAAACAACAGCATGGGTTGGCGTGTTACCAACCGTGAGTCCTCGCGTGGATTGCGCCTCGAACCGCCCCTTATTGCAGGTTTGATAGAATATATGACAGGAATCCCGTACAAGGGACGTCACCGCACAAAGGAGATACGCATGCCTTTTTCGTCTGGACAACCTGCCCGGTTCCATCCGGTGCGCCTCGGCATCCTGATTGCCTGGCTGATTTCTACCCTGCCAGCAATCTCAGCCCCTATTCGGGATTATCCGACCACGCTGACACAACCCGACGGGTCAAGTGTCAAAGCATTGCTCTCCGGCGATGAGTACTTTAACTGGGCGCACGACAAAAATGGCTATGTCATCATACAGGACCGGCGATCCGGCCTCTGGGTGTACGCCGCTAAAGACGGTGACGATATCGCGCCAACGGCGTTCATCGCCGGCAAAGTCGATCCCGCATCGGTCGGATTGACGCCAAACGCATTGCCAAGTCCAGACGGCATGGCCTCCCTGCGCAAGGAGAAACTGGCGCGCCGCTATTCCGATGACGGTCCTTCCTACGCACCGACACAGGGAACACTGAGCAACATCGTCATCTACATCCGTTTCAAGGACCAGACGGAATTCACCACCTCCACCTCCACTTACGACGCGATGTTCAACGGAACGACGTCGAACAGTTCGATGCGTAACTACTTCAAGGAGGTTTCGTTCACCAAACTGACGGTCAACACTTACTTCTACCCGACAACAACCGGATCCACGGTTGTTTCATATCAGGACAGTCAGCCCCGTGCCTATTACGAACCGTACAACGCAACCTCCAACCCTATCGGCTATCAGGACGACTCACAGGCCGCAACCCGTGAGCACACCCTCCTCGCGGCCGCTGTGAACGCCGTGGGTTCCCAGGTCCCGACGACATTGAATCTTGATATTGACTCGGATGGCCGGGTCGACAACGTGTGCTTTGTGGTCAAGGGGTCTCCCGGCGCGTGGGCGGACCTGTTGTGGCCTCACAAGTGGTCGCTGTACACGCAGTACGTCACGCTGAACGGAAAGCGGGTCTACACGTACAACCTGCAACTTGAAAACCACATGTTATACTCGAGCGGGGTCGGAGTTCTTTGCCATGAGATGTTCCACTCCCTGGGCGCGCCGGACCTGTACCACTACTCCTATGACGGATACGTGCCGGTTGGACCCTGGGACGTGATGGAAAACAACCAGGAACCACCTCAGCACATGTCGGCCTATATGAAATACCGTTACGGGCGCTGGATAACCAGCATTCCCGAAATTACCACGTCCGGCAGTTACAGCCTCAACCCGCTTACGTATCCAACCAACAATTGCTGGAAGATCAAGTCGCCGAACAGCACAACCGAGTACTTCGTGCTGGAATACCGGCTGAAGTCCGGCAAATTTGAGAATTCGTTGCCTGGTTCCGGCCTGCTCGTATACCGGGTGAACACCCGTTACGACGGCAACGGAAACGCATCGGGCCCGCCGGATGAGCTTTACGTGTACCGGCCCGGGGGATCCTGCACAACAAACGGTTCCGTGTCTTCGGCTTATCTCAGTTCAAACAGCGGACGCAAGGCCATCAATGACTACACCAATCCCAAATCGTTCCTGTCGAACTGCGAACCGGCCGGACTGAACATCGACAATATCGGAACCGCCGGAACGACGATTACATTCGATGTGCACATCATGACCGGCACGGCGCGAAGAGTTGTTTTCCAAGCCGTACCGGCGCAGACGTATGCCGGCGATTTGCTGAGTCCCCAACCGGTGGTCAAAATAGTGGACTCGCAAGGCGCGGTTGTGCAGGATTCCACCGCACCCGTAACAATATCCATCAAGGCCAACTCCGGCGCAAACGGAGCGACCCTGCTGGGAACGACAACCGTGAACGCTGTTGGCGGAATCGCCACCTTCACCGACCTGGCCGTTGACCTTGCGGGTACCGGTTACGTCCTTACCGCCTCCAGTCCTAATCTGGTCAGCAGTGACTGCGCTTCGTTCACGATTGCGCGGCGGCCGACCACCCTGGTGTACACGGCACAGCCCGGCGATGCTTTTATCGGTCATATCCTTTCACCGGCGCCCGTTCTTGAGATACGCGACTCATTGGGAGAGCGTGTGTCCGATTATTCCGGCAGTGTATCCATCTCCATCAAGCCCGGAACCGGCTCCAGCGAAGCGACACTGGGCGGAATCCTGACCACCAACGCGGTTAAGGGCATCGCGTCCTTCGGTGATCTCACGTTGAACAAGGCCGCTACCGGCTATGTACTCACGGCTGTCACCGGAACACTGCCCCCTGTGGACTCCAGTCCCTTCAGCGTCATTCGGAGCCCCATGGGTTTCCTGTCGCAAACCGGACCGAACGAAGTCACCGTCTCTCTGGACCCGGCGGATCGAACGGTTCAAATCTGCGACTTCGTCATCGCCTTTCCGACGGCAGACCTCACCACCCCGACCGCATCAGACGTGACTCCCTCGGCGAACTGGGCTTACACATTTGTCGAGTCGGGCGCGGGAATGGTGCGCTTCTGGCTGGACAACTGGGACGGCGTATCCTCCACCGGCCCCGCCGCGAAGATACGTTTCACTCCCGTATCCGGTGTATCCGGACGCTCAATTCCGATTCGAATTCTTACCACCAGCAACGTGGCGGACAATGAATTCGTTTCGTATTACCTGGCGGAAAACGTTTTGCGCTTTGTCCCCGGAGGTAAACTTGCCTTCACCGCCCAACCCGGCCACGCGGAACCCGGTCTGACAATCCCGGGACCGCCGACCATCTCGCTTCGCGATGGAACTGAAGCAGACGTAACCGACGTTCCTTCGATGATAACGATTTCCCTGAAGCCCGGCTCCGGTAATCCCACCGCCGCCTTGTCCGGCACGCGAAAACGCTCACTCGCGGGAGGCCTCGCTTCCTTCAATGATCTGAGCGTTGACCTTCCGGGATCGGACTACGCGCTTGTCGCAACCGCGGATGGTTTCTCTCCCGCGGAGAGCATGCCGTTCAACGTGGGAGCCGTTCCCTTTGTGGTATCCGATGTCGTGTCGTCGCTCCGTTGGGCGGCCGGTCTGGACCCGGCCCCGGCAGACGGCATTGGTCGGCTGAACGTTGCAAGAGACGGCGAGTCCGCGGAGGTTATTGACGCGGCCGACGCCATCGTCATCGCCCGCAAGATTGCGGGTCTGGATAGTAATCCGTAACCATACGGTTGGGGAGGGGCGCGAAACAAGACCACCTCGCGGGTGGCGCGCCCCCCACAACCTATCGCTTTAGGAGCCACCTGCGATGAAACTGAACACGCATCTCCTTCGGGCCGCCGTTGCGGCACTCGGAGTCCTGATATCATCCTTCTCGATTGCCCAACCCGTCACGACCCGCGTGTCCGTATCCACTTCCGGCGCTCAAGCCTCCAAGCCGGACCTGCTGAATCCCGCAACCACGCCAGACGGACGGTTCGTTGCCTTTGAAGCTCCGCCGCGCCTTCTGCCGCAGGACACCAATACCTTTTCCGACATCTACCTGAAAGACATGGACACCGGCACGCTGACCCTTGTGTCCATCGGCACGGACGGTTCGGTTGGCAATGGACCGAGCGTCAAGCCAGGCATTTCCGATGACGGACGTTATGTGGTGTTTGAATCCCGCGCTTCCAACTTCAGCGATTACGACACCAACAACTCTTCCGATATTTTCCTGCGCGATGTGCTTCTTGGAACCACAACCCGTGTGTCGGTGACGTCCGACCTCCTGCCGGCCGTGGCAGGCAACTTCAATCCCGCCATCTCGGGGAACGGTCTTTTCGTCGTTTACGATTCCTACGCCGACAACCTTGTGCCGGGTGACAACAACGTTGCCCAGGATGTTTTCATGTATACCGTGGCCACGGGGGAAACGAAACGCATTTCCACGAAGTCCGACGGTTCCGAGGCCACCGGCGCGTCCTATGATCCGTCCATCAACCGCGTGGGCACAACCGTTGCGTTTACCTCGTCAGCATTCGACCTTGTGGAGAACGACACCAACAGCGTTCCGGATGTGTTCGTCAAAGATATCGCCACGGGCGTTGTACAGCGTGTTTCAATCGGCACGGACAGCGCCCAGGGAAACGACACAAGCGATTCACCGAGCATCGATGCTGAGGGAGACCGAATCGCGTTCCGGTCTCTGGCGTCTAACTTCACTTCCAACGACAGCGTCGCTTCACCGGATGTCTTCGTACGGAGCATCTCAGCGTCCAAGACGACACTGGTATCCTCCACGATGAGCGGACTGGCCGGCGGTGGATACGCGCCGCACATCAGCACCGACGGCAACTACGTGGCCTTCCTCTCCGACGGCGCCGATCTTGCCCAGCACGGGCGCGCCGGGGCGACAACCGTCTATCTGAGAGACCTCGTGAAACAAAATACCGAACGGGTTTCTCTGAACGTCTCCGACCAGCGCTCCGAGGGTTGGCGTTTCTGGTCCGGTCCGGTTGTCTCCGAAAACGGATTGTTCGTGGTTTTCGAATCGGACGCGAGCGACCTTGTGTCGGGCGACACGAACGGAATGGGCGACATCTTCCGCCGTAAAATGTCGTTTGGAACGAACACGCGCGTAGCCTGGGCGGAAACGTCCGACGGCGCGTCGGGCGGTGGTTCATACGGTTCCTCTATCGGAACCGACGGTCGTTGGGTTGTCTTTGATTCCGATGCGACCAACCTTGTTCCCAAGGACTTGAATCACGCGCGCGATGTGTTCCTGCGCGACACCCTGAATGGAACCACCACCCGCGTTTCGGTTAGCGATACCGAAGAAGAAGCAAACGACGCAAGTTCGGTGAACTCCGCGGCATCGGTCAGCGCGGACGGACGTTACGTAGCCTTCATCTCGGGCGCCACGAATCTCGTTGCCGGCGACACAAATGGCAAGATCGATGTATTCGTCCGCGATACGGTCGCAGGAACCACCCGGCGCGTATCCGTGGACAGTTCGGGGCGGCAGGCTAACGCGGCCAGCAACGGCTCTTCGATCAGCGCGGACGGCCGCAAGGTTGTATTTCAGTCGGTGGCTTCGGACCTGGTGGTGGGCGATACCAATATGCGGCAGGACGTATTCGTTCACGACCTGACGACCGGAGAAACGATCCGCGTGTCAGTGGCGAACGACGGTTCCCAGGCTAACGGTTCCAGCGGATCTGACGGGTGGGGTAATGCGCCGGCCATCAGCGCTGACGGTCGCTTCGTTGTGTTCGAATCGACCGCCACCAACCTGGTGCCCAACGACACCAACGGTACGCGCGACATCTTCATCCGCGACACCGCAAACGGGACGACCAGGCTGGTCTCGGTAGCCTCGAACGGCGCGCAAGGCAACGCCGCTTCATCCATTCCCAGCGTCAGCGCGAAGGGAAATCTGGTGGCATTCCAGTCCTACGCTTCCAATCTGACGCCGAACGACACCAACGCCTCGTGGGACATCTTCGTTCGGAACCTGGAAACCGGAACCACCACACGGGTATCCACGTCTGAAACTGGCGCGGAGGGTAATCAGGGTTCCTACGCACCGGTGATTTCGGCCGACGGTCGCTGGGTGGCGTTCACCTCGTGGGCCAACAACCTGGTTCCGGGCGACACCAACGACCGCGGCGATATATTCCTGCGCGACATCGTGAAGGGCTCTCTGAGTCTCATATCGGCAACACCCGAGGGCGCGGTGGGTGGAAGCATCAGCGGTTTCGATTCCATTTATAACCTGCGCGGAATCGCCCTCAGCCCGGACGCCCGGCACATCGCGTTCCAGTCCTGGGCACCGGACCTGGTGGCAGATGACACCAACAACGTGGTGGATATTTTCGTGCGCGGAGTTCTGCATAACGAGTTCACCGTACCCGAAATCCTGAATGCCCTGCGCATTGCGGCCGGACTGCTGACTGCCGACGCGACTCAAATGGCGCGCCTGAACGTCGTCACCGACGGCGCTTCAGCCTCGGTGGTTGACATCGCCGACGCGACAGCGATTGCCCGATCTTCTATAGGCCTCTAGACCGAAAAATAGAGCCGCGCACTACAGCAGGGGTCCGTACGGGCCCCTGCACTGTGCCTCTCCAAAGGCGAAACCGGAGGGTTCTCCGTGTCTTCTCGCCTCTGCGGATTTAATCCTCTTTTCCTTCCGCGCGCCCGCGCGTCAAAGTATGTGTGAGACCACCCGAAGGGAAAAGGAAACATGCCGAATTTGACACGGGACAACGAACTGGCCGGGGCCGGGCGACAGGCGGTTGTGACGCGCATTCTCTCAGAGATTTCCTTTGCGCGCAAACTCGCCGAATTGGAGAAAATCGACTGGAAGGAACTCATCGACCTCGCGGAAGGCATCGTCAAGGAATCGCTGGACGGAAGCCTTGAGGACCTGAAGAACGCGGTCGCGAAGGCCGAGGGGCTGATGGCGCCGATCGCGCCGAAGGCGAAAGCCTACACCATCTACTGCGTGGGCCACGGCCACATTGATATGAACTGGATGTGGGGATGGCCGGAGACCGTGGCGACCACCAACGACACGTTCCTCACCGTCCTCAAACTGATGGACGAGTTCCCGCAGTTGACCTACACGCAGAGCCAGGCGTCGGTATATGAAATCGCCCGGAGCCACAACCCCGAACTGTTCGAAGCTATCAAACAGAAGGTCAAGGAGGGCCGCTGGGAAGTCGTTGCCTCGCACTGGGTGGAAGGCGACAAGAACATCGCTTCCGGAGAAGCTCTCGCGCGGCACCTTCTTTACACGCGTCGGTTCTTCAAACAGCACTTCGGCCTGGAGCCGGAGGACGTGCTGGTGGACTGGTCGCCGGATACCTTCGGCCACGCCTGGACGCTTCCCAGCATCGACGCCCGAGGCGCCGTGAAGCGGTATTACCTGTGCCGGGGCGGCGATACGCCGACGAAATCGATTTTCTGGTGGGAAGGCCCGGACGGCGGGCGTGTGCTGGTGGACCGCGAGAAACTGTGGTACAACAGCGAACTGAAGCCCGAATCCGCCTTGCTGTCTCTCGACTTTTACGAGGAAACGGGGCTCAAAGACCGCATGCAGGTCTACGGCGTCGGCGACCACGGCGGCGGCCCGACCCGGCGCGACATCCGCTACGCCATCGAGATGGACACGTGGCCCATCTTCCCGAACTTCAAGTTCAGCACCAGTGACGAGTACTTCAGCCTGCTCGAAGCGTCACCGGTCGAGTTCCCGGTGGTTCGCCACGAGATGAACTTCGAGTTCTCGGGTTGTTATACCTCCCAGAGCGACATCAAGCGCAACAACAGGCTTGGCGAAATCCTGGCGGGCGAGGCCGACACGGCCGCCGCGCTGGCCTTCGCCGCACTCGGACGCCCCTACCCGTCGGAGGTCTTGCGCGATGCATGGGTGGACGTGCTGTTCAGCCACTTCCACGACATCCTTCCCGGATCGTGCGTTCCGGACACCCGAACCTTCAACCAGGGCACATTCCAGCGAGTAGCGGCGGCGACGGGCATGATAAAAACCAACAGCCTGCGCGCCCTTGCCGCGGCCGTCGACACGGGATTCGCCGGCAAACCCGATGACTGCTGTGTGTGCCCGGTTGATACCGCCAACGGTTTCGGCGGAGGCCCTGGCCGCGGAACGATGGGAGGCGATATCTCCTCCGCGACGCTTGTCGTGGACGGGCCGCGTCCGTTCGTCATCTTCAATCCCACCTCGTGGAAACGCGACGAGGTTGTGAAAGTGAGCGTGTGGGACGCCCAGACCGGCATCTGCCCGGGTCCGCTGGAGAAAAAGACGTTCGTGGTGAAATCGCCCGACGGCAAGGTGATACCCGCGCAACGGACCGACTTCGGAGAGTACTGGGGTCACCGCTATGCCGACCTTGTCTTCCCTGTGTCGGTCGGGCCGCTGGCTTACACGACTTACAGCATCGAGGAGGGAGAGGCGGAAGAGCCAAAGTCGCAGGTCACACTAACCATGGATGCCGAGGGCAAGGACCGCATCAACCTACCGGCCGGTTCCGTGACGATGGAGAATGAATACATCAAGGTCAGTTTCGACAAACTCAGCGGAGGCATCAAGAGCCTTGTCGACAAGCGGACCGGACGCGATGTTGCCGACCCCGACAACCCGATGGGTATTCTGGAATTCGTGCAGGAGCGTCCGCAGGGCGGAAGCGCCTGGGTGACCGGCACGCCTGCGAAGTGCGTCTGCCCGCTGGAACTCACCGGCTTCGGCGCGGGCGAAATCGGAGGCTGGAGCACGCGCATCGAGGACCAGAAGCCCTACGTGGCTACGGTCCGCGCGAACGGGCACGTCAGCAATTCGACATTCACGGTGCTCTATCAACTGAAAGCCGGGCAACCGTGGCTGGAAATCACGGTTGAGGTTCGCTGGTTCGAGCGCGGAAGCCACGAAACCGGCATCCCCCGTCTTGCCATCCGGTTCCCGATGGGCTTTACCGGCGAATCGGCCCTCTACGAGATTCCGTACGGCACACTGGAACGCAAGGCGATGAACGGCCGCGAAGTGCCCTCGCTCCGCTGGGCGGACGTGCGCACGAAGGACGGTTGCCTGGCCGTGCTGAACGACTCCAGGTACTCGCATTCCTACGACGGGCGCACTTTGCGCGTTGCGCTGTTGCGGTCAACCTACAGCCCCGATCCGTTGCCGGAGATTGGCGACCACCGCATCCGATTCGCCATCGCCCCGCACAGCGAGGATGTCACCACAGCCGACCTGATTCGCGCGGGCGCGGCTTTCAACCAGCCGTTGCAGGTGGTTTCGACCGACGTTCACGCCGGCAAACTGCCCTCCGTGCTGGAAGATGGCGTATCCTGCGCTGAGTCCAACGTCATCGTGACGCAGTTGAAGCGAGCGGAAGATTCGGACGAGTTGGTGTTCCGCCTGCAGGAAACCGCGGGAACGACGACCACGGCCCACGTGACGCTCAGCGAGGCCCTGTTCGGCAAGGTGAGCGCGGCAGTTGAGGCCGACCTCATCGAGCGCGCCTTGCCGGAGTCGAGCGCCGCCCTATCGGGGAACGGTTTCTCCGTGAAGGTCGATGGGTTTGGGATCGTGACGGTGAAGGTTACCAGCGTAACATAGCGCCAACAGAAGCACATTTGAAGGGCCGGCTTTTCGAAGTATGCATGTACAGCCGGCCCTGATAATCCCAGAAAGGCAGACAACCCCGTTCAGCGAAATGCATGATACATATGTTCGTAGACGTAAACTGATACCGGTTCTCTGGCAATATGCCCGTCACAGTAGAGGACGTTGTAGAGGTTGGGACTGCGGGTGAAGTCATCGTCTGGTTCATAATTGCTATGCCAAGGACGCCCCTCCCAAAGCAACGGTGTGATGGTGGGCTTCTTAACATCAGAAATCGGTCTCCTCGCCAAGGTCTGCGGATTGGAACCGTTAAACGGTGGTCCCAAGCCGGGCCAGTCGTAACTTGTGAACGAGTAGAAAGCGTAGCAGGGTAGCGTGCGCCTGCGCCAGCCCAGAGGTCCACGGGGGTACGTTTCCCCTATGTCCTCCGGACATCGCCAGAGTCTTTCATCAGGCACATAGGCCTGCATGACGAACTTAAGGCCTGGGCGGCCGCCATGAGCGCCGTAAGAATCACCGGAATGAGCCGCCGGATACCGCTGGTCCCAGTCCTCCACGTATTGGTGCATTGCGACCGAGAGTTGGCGCAGGTTCGAGATGCATTGCATCCGATAGGCGGGCCGGCGGGCACGGGCAAACACCGGGAACAAAACCGCCGCCAGAATGGCGATCACGGCAATCACGACGAGCAGTTCTATGAGGGTAAAGGCTTTCCGCGTCATCATCTTCTTCCCCTAAACCTGAAGATGAGAAGTGGGAGGGGTGGGATTAGTTCCCGCCCCTCCCGATGGTCGTCAGTTGAAGCAGTAAAGCGTCGGCCAGGGAGCGACTGGGTTGCCCGTGGTCAATACGTACAGCCGGCCTTGGTATGCCGCCATCGAGGCCCGTACGGCCCCGTTCAGCGGGAGCGGATTGTCATCCAAGTCAAGGCCATTCCCTATCAGGACTGAGAACTGGTCCGCCCCGGTTACCGGCTCACCGTCCGCGGCGTTAAGAACGTGAACAAACCCATCATCGGCGCCCACGAACACGTTGCCTTGGTTCGACCCGGGCACGCCCGCCACAAGCGGGGAGCATCGGATATTGTAGCTAGGTGCCACGTCAGTAGTGCACCACTTCTCGTACATATATGTACTAAGAGAGACAAGGTCCGTGTTGGCCGCAAAGACCTGACCGGAATCGTCTCCGAAGATGACGGCTTGATGGTCCGACGAGAAGGCGCCTGTGGTCCAGATATCATCATAGCTAGGCCCGCCAATCAGAGAGGAGCCCAGCCAATCCATGGACACGATCTGTCCAGAAGTTTTTTCGCCATGAAAGACGCGGCCGTTGAACAGACTGGGGGAAGATTCCACAGTGGAAGAATAACTCCATGCGCTTTCCCATAGCCAAGAACCGTTGGTCACATTGCGGGCGTTATTGTAACACGACCAATCATTCACGATTGCGGCCATGCCGCCGATGGCGGGCGAACTGTGGGTGCTGGGCTCTGCCAGTTTGCACAACCCGCCAGGTGTCATCGACCCTTGCTGGGGACCGGCGTCGCAAAGGGCGTCCACGAGAGCGCCGCTCGCGTCCACGTGGCCCCAAACGTTCTTGCCATTTGCCAGCGACAGCGCGCGCATGTAGCCGGTCTTGAATCCATAACTGGGGAAGGCTAGCACCGTCTTCATATTCATGGCCACAATGATGGCGCCGCCAGTGTTGGTTTGCTGCTGTGTAGGACCGTTAGTCGTATGCAAAGTGTATGTCGTGTACCCACCGTAGAAAGCGGGCGATGCCATGATCTCACTCTGTCTCGTCTCGTCGTCTATTTCGGCGTTCTCAAAGGGTCGCATCCAAATCTGCGTCCAAGTCGTGGTGCCGCCGGATGTGAGCGCGTCAAGGCGGAACACCTTGGCCATGTCCACATCATCGCCCGTTCCGTTCCCGGACAAGATCACCTTGTCCGCCACGGTGGAAGAGGAGCCCGGTAGCACCAATGGCGTGCCGGTTACCTGGAAGTTGTTCAGGACCGTGCTACTGATATTCCGTGAAGTCCCCAGATCCTCGATGCGGTACACGCGGGTCGAAGCGGTGTCGGCGTAGTCCGTGACGGCCGCATAGATGACTGGGAAACCGGAGGTGGGACTGGCTGAATTTGGAACGGCAACAGGTGCCGCGTTCAGCTCGAACGTTGGGTATGCGCCCGTTCCCGTCGGCAGGGCCGCCCACCACTTTCGTGTGGCGTCTGGACTGATCGGGTACTGGGTGCGTCCCGTATGACGGCGATTCCCCTGGATCATGTACCACCCACGGGTCGCGTAGTTGATGTTCAGCACCATCGGGCCTGAGCCGGACGTACTGCAAAAGATGCCCAAATGGTTTCCCGAACCACCACCATTCGGACCGTCCGCCGTGTCATGGAGAACCAAGTTCAGCATCAGGGGTTGGAACTCATCGTCCCCGTCCAAGGCGTAACGCTTGTCGGCCCATGCTGAAACGATGCTCGTTACATCGAGGCCGTAGTAATCATAGAAGGGGAAAGACGACCCACCGTTGAAAGTGTAGGTTTTTGGTATGCCTGCGGCGAAAGAAGTGAGGTCCTGTCCGATTATCAGGTCATTGCGCCCCGAATCCTGGCTCCACACGATGTCCGTTGGCTCCACGAGGAACGGAAATTCGCGGGCCTCGATCGTGATTGTATTCAGGTTCAGGGCAGATGTGACGGAATATTGGAGTAACGCGCTGTCTACTTCTGCGTCGAGCGGCAAAGTGGACGCATCGAACTGGAGGAATGGCCGAAACGCGCCGACCTGGTTGGCGCTGGTTGCGCCAACGTAGGCATTGGGAGTCGCCAGGTAGGTATATGTCGGATAGTCATACCCGGCATATGCTCCTGGGTTGACGAAGGTAGCCGTCAGGCTGGGATCAATCAACACCGGGTATCGCGCGTTTGCCAGCCACGCGGGATCTGGCGTGAGAGTGTAAACATAATCCGGACCTTGAGGCGTCAGCGCAACAACAAGATCAGTACTGAGATGCCCGTCAGCATCCTGCATCCATGGCGACTCCACAGTGAGGGTGACCGACCCGGCGTCATCCACCGGAGCCACACTGCCATCGGATTATGTATGTGCCACCAGCCCTTCCAACCTCAATGCATAGGAGAAACTCGGTGCGCTGATGGGGGCGGATATAGTGAGGGTTTCCTTCAGACGACCCGGCAGCGCCTCGTATGAGAGGGTAATGTTCCTGCCCACGTCGGCGATGTCGAGTCTGTTTCCCTTAACCGACGACGTGCCATCAGCCACTCCGAGCGGGCGGAAGGAGACGGCGCCTTGTCCGGCCTCCACGCGAACCCATCCGCCACCCGTATTCGGCAGATACGTCTTGAGCGTGTTGGCCTCGTTTGCCAAGGCGAAGGCGTCTTTGGTGGTAGGATTCAGATTGGTGTCAATCGGTTGCCAGGTACCATCGGTGGCCTTGTAATTCATCGGCTCCAGTGTGCATTCGGCGGAATAGGTGCCATCGGCAAGGAGAAAATGACGGGAGGTGGCCGAGCGTAGTTCAGGGAGTTCCCGCACGGCGGGAACATACAGGCGGTCCGCGAATGCAGACGCAGCAAGGGCAGTTAGCCCGATGACCAAGTAGCCCATGGTCTTCGTGATTGATTTCATCTTCGTTCCCTTCGGAAAAGTGTCTGTTCGCTTAGCACGAGCGGGCTACTGATTGGTTGTTATAATCCGGTGGCAGTTTGGCTCTGTGGCGCGGTGGCCGAGATGCTGTGCCACCACTGTCAAGGGTGGAAGAAGCGGTCCCATCATTCAACGTGTCGTTACAACCTCCTTTCACAAGGCGTAAATAACACATGGCCATTATAGGCCATCTGACATACCGAATATTACGCCAGTGTCGGTATACGTTGCTTATCGAGGCGCAAGAATACACTCGTCACCCTGGATCAGCGGACCACGGCACATGTCACGCTCAGCGAAGCCCTTTTCGGCAAGGTGAGCGCGGCGGTTGAGGCCGACCTCATCGAGCGACCATTGCCGGAATCGAGCGCCGCCGTCTCGGGGAACGGGTTCACCGTTAAGGTCAATGGGTTTAGGATCGCGACGGTGAAGGTTACATTGGCCCGCAGATGAAGAACGAAGGCGCATCGAGTCCTTCATCCCGTATATGACAGAGGCACATTGAGCGGAGCGTAGGGAGCATGCGACCGTAGGGGCACCCTTCGGGTTCCGCTCAGCGTGCCTCAATCCTTTGTGTAGAGAAGCAGAAATAAGGTCCGGCCTCAATCCGAGGTCGGACCTTTCTGTTTACCAATTCGATATCAGTGCTTCGCGGCGGCGGCTTTCTGCGCGTCGGCGTAGGGCTTTGTATAGGCGGTTGCCTTCTCGAAGGTCGAGATGTCCGGCATCGTTACGGGGTTGATGACGCCGCGTTTGGCGAGCACGCGTTGGGTTTCCATGCGGGACTGGTTGCCCAGGTAAATGGCACGGCCCAGCACGCGGGCGCATTCTTGCGGCGCGTGGAAACCCATTCCGTTGTTCGACGCAACGTAATCCCACCACAACTGGGCCTTGCTCAGAAGTTCGCGCGGTTTCGCCAGATCGGCGTCGGTCGCGCCGAGCTTCATCGCCTCGCCGATCTCGATGTGGGCCGGGTAAATGGAATCGGCCGCCTGGTCCAGCATCTCGCGGTTCTTGTCCTGCATCGAGGTCACACGATCGCGGATTTCCTTCTCGCTCCAGCGATGGCACACCTGGCAGGAGTTCGCCATGTTGTACAGCGGGCTTCGCACCTGGTGGTCGGTGTACTTGATGCCGCCTTCGGCCTTGTACGGCATATGGCAGTCCGCGCATGAGACGTTCCGGAACGAGTGCACGCCCTGGCTGAACACCTCGTAGTCGGGGTGCCGGGTCTTGAAGATAGGCGTGCCGGAGATGGCGTTCACGAAGTCCGGGTTCGGCTTGACGGTTTCGAAGAAGTACTTCTCGAAGTCGTCGGCTTTCAGTCCCTCGTCCCATGGGAAGGTAAGATAATTCGTCACCTTGTCCTTGAAGTAGTAACTTACGTGGCACTGAGCGCACACCAGTGAGCGCATTTCCTGCCGGCTGGCTTTCGTGATGTCCTTGCCCTGGCGCTGGAACGCCTCGATGAGAGCAGGGCGTGAAATTTGGAGCGCCATCGTTTTGGGATTGTGACAGTCGGCGCAACCGATGGGATTGGTGATGTCCTTGCGGAAGTGGTCGAATGATTCCTTGTAGAAGTTCGCCGGACCGCCAAGCTTGTTCATCATACGCGGCACGTCCGGCGATTTACAGGTCCAGCAGGACGCCTTGGTCGCGGCGGAAACGCGCTTGGTGCCGGTTACGTCCTCGATGGCGTGGTGATGGCCGCGCGGCGCTCCGTACTCCAGGGAAAACACGTAGCCGGCCCACATAACGACGAGCCGCGGGTCGTCGGCCAGGTAGTCGCGCTTGCCCGAACCGCCGTACTTTGTGTTCTCGTTCATCTGCTTCGTGCTTTCCCACGAATCGTACTCACGCGGGAAGTTGACGCCCCACTTGCTGTTATCGCTCTCCCATTCGCCGATCGGCTGGATGATCTGTAGTGTGGCTGTTTTCTTCTCGGCGCGGCGCTCGGTGATCGAGGAGGCCAGCAGGCCCAGCAACAGGACGCCGATGGCGCAACCGAAAAAGATAAACCAACCCAGCCGGTTCGCGCTCTTTGCGTTTGGCATGTTTTCCATGGTGATACCTCGCGGATCAGTTGCCCGGAACCATCCAGTCCGGTGCGACAGGTGAAAGCGGCGGAACCGCGGCGTTGGGACTGGACGTCAGGCTGTGCTCGCGTCCGTGCGGAACCTCGCGGTGGCAGTCGGTACAACTGCGTTCCGGGTCGGCGTGCGGCCCGTATGTAACATCAACGATGCGCTCGTGGCAATGAAGGCAGTTCTTCTGGATGACTTCACGGGACTCGGGAATGGCCTGAATTACCTGTCGTTCGCGGCGCAGGGTGAAAAGGTACGAGTGGCGGGAGCCGTCCTTCGCCTTGAAGAAATACTTGGCGGCGATGTTGTCGTGCGGAACATGGCAGTCATTGCAGACCGTGACCCGTCCGTGGCTGGAGCGTTCCCACGAGGCGTACTCGGGATTCATGATGTGGCAGTTGATGCACGTCTTCGGGGAATCAGACATGTACGAAGCGCCTTCGGAGATACGGGCGAGATAGGGGAACATGCCGACAAGTGCGCCCGATGCGCCCAGAACGGCATACCTGGTAACCGGCGTGAGAGCCCGCAACCACCCGAGGAAGTACCTGTAAGCCCACAGAACCGCGGAACGCATAGCTTAGTCCTTTGTTGCCATGATACAACGGGAGCGATTCATAAGCGGCTATCCGTGCAAGTTTTCAGGGACGATTTTCACGAATCTCCCTTCCGGATCGCCAACGGGCTTATGCGCAACCCTAACTTGAGTCCACAATGTGATGAATCGGGAATCGTTGCCTAAGTAAAGGCATAGCCGTGTCCCGAACCGTCCGAACGGAGGTGGTATGATGGCGAAACCACAGTTCAATCCGAAGGTCATACCGGTCGCCCTTGCTGTGATCGTGCTTGCCGCGCTGGTCATCAACAGGATTCAAGACAACCGCGAGGCGAACGCGCCGCCCGAGGGAAGTGGCACCATCGAGGCGACGGAGATCGAGGTCGGGCCGCAGGTGGCCGGCCGGATCGCCCGGATACTGATTTCCGAGGGTGCATTCGTCAAGACGGGACAGGTGATAGCCGTGCTGGACGACACCGAACTGAAGGCGCAGTTCCGGCAGGCGCAGGGACAGCGTGACGCGGCGTTTAACAACTACCGCAACGTGAAGAAAGGCCCTCGGAAGGAGCAGATCGCCGCCGCCCGCGCGCAACTGGCATCGGCTGACGCGGCGGTCGACGGAGCGGTTCAAAGCCTCGCCAATGCGGAACGCAACTTTCGGAATGTGACGGAACTGAAACAGGCCGTCACCAGCACCGACGCCCAGATTCGCTCGTTGAAGGCGCAACTGCTGGCCGCATCGAAACAGGCAGAAGCCGCCGAAGCGCAGGTGAAAGGTGCTTCCGAAACGCTGGCCAACGCCAAAAAGGCGCTCGAGACCGTGACCGACCTGAAGCAGGCTCAAGACCTCGCGAAGGGCCAGTACGAGTCCGCACTCGCCGCGCGTAACCGGGCCTCGACAGCCATGTCTACAGCCAGGGCGGACTTTGACCGGATTTCCGGATTGTACGAGCAGGGCGCCGTTTCCAAGCGTGATGCCGATAACGCGCGCCTAGCGCTTGACACAGCAAGGGCCGCCCTCGACACGGCGGAGGCGCAGGCAACCGCAACCAGGGCGGCGTACGACAATGCCAGAACGGCCTTTACCGACAGGCTGGCGGCGAAACAGACGGTCATTTCAGCCACCACGGCGTACACCGCATCGCTCCGCGGGCGCGAGGCCGCCTACGCCCAGGTCAGTTCTGTGAAAGCCCAGTTTGAGGGCGCCGGGCTTTCGATGAACAACGCTCGCACCGCATATGCCGACCGCATCCAGGCTCGCACCGCGCGAGACAACGCCCGTACTGCCGTGCGTACGGCTCGCGCCGCACGCGACGCCGCCCGCGAAAACCTGACTTTGCTGGAGGCCGGCAACACAACGGAGGTCATCGAGACGGCAAAGGGGCAATGGCAGGCGGCGGAAGGCGCTCTGGCCCTGGCACGGAAGAAACTCGCGGACTCGGTTGTCAAGGCGCCCACGGACGGGCAGGTATCGACAATTGTCGCACGAAAAGGCGAAATGGTGTCCGCCGGTCTGCCGGTGGTCAAGATGCTGGACGTCCGCAATGCCTACGTCCGCGTATACCTTCCTTTCCGCAGTTTCGGCAAGGTGAAGGTCGGTGACCCGGCGGTTATCGACACGGATGCAATTCCCGGGGAGACATTCAAGGGCAAGGTGATCGCCGTCGCCTCCGAAGCCGAGTTCACACCCAAGAACGTGCAAACGCGGGATCAGCGCCTCCAGCAGGTCTACTGGGTGAAGGTGGCCATCGAGGATCCGGACGGACGCCTGAAACCGGGTATGCCAGCGCGGGCGGTGTGGGATAACCGCTGAGGTTTTCCGGACAATATGACCGCTTCAGCATCGCCATCGCCAGATGCCGTTCATACGGAAGGGCTGTCGAAAACCTTTCAAGGCCGACCGGCTGTGTCGGACCTGAATCTGCAGGTACCCGCCGGCGAGGTGTTCGGCCTTGTCGGTCCCGATGGAGCGGGAAAGACCACCACATTCCGATTGTTGTGCGGGCTGATTCGGCCGGACACGGGCTCAATACACATCGCGGGGGTGGATGTGATCGCCGATCCCGAATCGGCCAAGAGGCGCATCGGCTACCTCAGCCAGGCGTTTGCCCAGTACACCGACCTGACTGTGTGGGAAAACCTCGAGTTCGTTGCGGGAACCTACCTTGTTCCTGACGGCGAGTGGCAGGAACGCGCGAACGAACTGCTTGAGGCGAGCCGGATGACCGCCTTCAAGTCCCGCCTGGCCGGCAACCTCAGCGGAGGGATGAAACAGAAATTGGCGCTTTCGTGCACGCTGTTACATCGGCCGGAGGTTCTGTTTCTCGATGAACCGACCACCGGCGTAGATCCCGTCTCGCGGCGCGACTTCTGGAGCATCCTTTACGATTTGCCGGCACAAGGTGTGACCATCGTGCTGAGCACGCCGTATATGGATGAAGCCGAGCGGTGCCGGCGTGTGGCCTTTATGTCGCAGGGAAGAATCATCGCATCCGGTTCTCCCGACGAACTGAGGGAAAGGACGGGCGGCGGCATCCTGGTTTTCGATACGGATAATCCCAGGCACGCCCGCGACGTACTGGCGAAACGGGATGACGTGCTGGAAAGCATTTTGTTCGGAGATGCTTTGCACGTTCTCACCGCAAAGCCTTCTGAATCAGAACCGGCACTGACTGATACGCTTGCCTCCGCTGGAATCTTCGTCAAGTCCGTGTTGCCTTCAGAACCCGGATTGGAAGATGTGTTCGTTCATCTTGCCTCGGATGCGATTGACGGAGGCCGGAATTGACCGAACGCGCTTGTGACGAGAAAGCCATCGTCGTGGACGGCCTGGTGAAGCGGTTCGGCGACTTTACCGCCGTGGACGGAGTGTCGTTTGACGTCTGCAAGGGCGAGATTTTCGGCTTCCTGGGTCCGAACGGAAGCGGCAAAAGCACAACGATACGGATGCTGTGCGGTTTGCTGACACCGACGGCGGGAAACGCTTCCGTGGCCGGCCTTGATGTCGTGACGCAGGCCCGTCAAATTCAGAGCCGCATCGGGTACATGAGCCAGAAGTTCAGCCTGTATGACGACTTGACGGTGATGGAGAACCTGCTGTTCTTCGCCGGTGTGTACAAAGTCCGCCCGGATCGAATCGAACAACGTATCGGGGCCGTGCTTGACCTGGCGAACCTGACGGCCGATAGCAACACGCTGACGGGGACGTTGTCGGTGGGTTACAAACAGCGGTTGGCCCTTGCCAGCGCCGTGGTGCACGAACCGGACGTGCTGTTCCTGGACGAACCGACCAGCGGCGTCGATCCGGTTTCGCGACGGCGGTTCTGGGATCTGATAGACAGTCTGGCGCGCTCGGGCGTGACGGTCCTGGTGACGACGCACGTGATGGAAGAGGCCGAGTACTGCAACCGACTGGTGATGATCGACAAGGGGCGGCGGGTGGCACTCGGTTCCGCCGCCGAACTTAAGCAGGGATATGCCTTTGAGGTTCTGGAAATTCGAGCGCGCGATGTGATGAACGCGATGCGGACGGCGGAATCCTGGCCGGATGTTGTTGAGGCCGCGCTGTTCGGCGAGGACCTGCACATAACGTGCAAGGACAACACCCGGACAACCTTGCAGTGGCAGGAAAGGTTCACCGAAGCAGGCGTGTCGATTCAGAGCGTGAAACCGGTGGAGGTGACGCTGGAGGATGTGTTTGTCTCACTCGTCGCGTCAGCGGAAGGAACCGCCGGCGCATGAACAGGCCAATCGAGAAGTGGAGTTGGCGGAGGATGTGGGCCGTTGCCCGCAAGGAATGGCTTCACCTGAGGCGTGATCCCCAGTCGTTCGGGCTCATCATCCTTCTGCCACTCGTCACGCTGGTTCTGTACGGCTACGCCATCAACTTCGACCTCAAGCACATTCCGATGGGAATCCTGGACCGCGACCGAACCCAGCGCAGTCGCGCCCTGCGGGAGGCGTTCAAGGGTAACGAGTACCTGCGTTTCGCAGGTGAAGTGCCTTCGGAATCCGACATCGAACCCCTGTTTCGTGCCGGTCTGGTGCGCGCGGTGATCGTGATTCCGAGGGGATTCGACGCGGATATGAGCGCTGGTCGCACGGCCGACCTGCAGGCGGTTTACGACGGTTCGGACGGGACGACCGCCGGCATCGCCGTGGCGTACGCCGACGCCCAGATTGCCGCGTTCGCGGCACAACAGGGCGGGACCGCCGTTATGAAACGCGCGCCGAAAGCGATGCGGACAACGCCTGCGGTGTCGGTGAATCCGCGTATTCTGTACAATCCCGAACTGAACAGCGCGAACTACATCGTTCCCGGTTTGCTGGTGCTTATCCTGGCCATCACCTCGGCACTTTTGACCTCAACCTGCGTTGTCCGCGAGCGTGAAATCGGAACGCTGGAGGGACTCGTCGTCTCGCCGGTACTGCCCTCGGAAATAATGGTCGGGAAACTGGCGCCCTACGTGGCGGCCGGTATGGTCGACGTGGTTTTGCTCGTCGTGTTCGGTTATGTGTTGTTCAGCGTATTCCCGGCCGGTTCGTTGTTGTTGCTGGGCATCGGCATGCTGTTGTTCCTGGCGGGCGTGATGGGGATGGGACTGCTGATCTCGGCGCGCGCGCCAAACCAGGCCTTCGCGTTGCAGTTGGGTTTCATCACCACGTTGTTGCCCACGATGCTGTTGTCCGGATTCGCCTATCCGCGCCAGAGCATGCCGGATATCATTTACTACCTGACCGCGCCTCTACCTGCCACGCAATTTATGATTTTCGTGCGCGCGGTTTACCTGAAAGGGAGCGGCATCGCCTTGCTGTGGCCGCAACTGCTGTGGTTGGCCTTCACGGCATTCCTGTTCCTGCGCGCCGCCTCACGCCATTTCGTGAAAAGGCTGGACTGATGCTGGATTACCAACGCCTGAGATCAGTCGTCCGGAAGGAGTTCCTCCAGAATCTGCGGGACCCGCAGACGCTGAGGATGATCCTGGCGGCGCCAATCCTTCAGTTGATTGTGCTGGGATACGCGGTCACCAACGACCCCAGGAACCTGCGCCTCGGCTACCTCGATCTGGACCGTACCCAAGCGTCGCGCGAGATGGTGCAGAGTCTTGAGAAAATGGGCACGTTCGTCGTTCACCCGGTGGATTCGGAAAAAGCCCTTGTCGAGGACCTGGATTCCGGCCGGTCGCAGATCACCATGCAGATTCCGCCCGGATTTGAGCGGCGCCTGGCGCGGGGTGAAGCCTCGGCTGTTCAAGTGCTGACGGACGGTAGTGAGACCAACACGGCCACGCTGGCGGTGGCGTATCTGGCGGGCACGGTGGGGAAGTATTCCGGCGAAGTGCGGGCGCAGTGGGCCGAGCGCCGCGGAGGTTCGCGCGCCGGCATAAGCGTGTACCGGCAGGTGTGGTACAACCCGGCCCTGCTGAGCCGGAATTACATCCTGCCCGGCATCGTGTCTCTGCTAATCACCATCCTGGCCTCGATGCTGACGGTGCTCAGCATCGCCCGCGAGCGCGAGATAGGAACGCTGGAACAGATACTGGTAACCCCGCTGACGAACTGGGAATTCATGGCCGGAAAAACGGCTGTCCCGGCCATGTTCGCTTGCGCGATGGCTGTTCCGGTGATACTGGTCAGCGTCTTGTGGTTCCGGGTTCCGTTCCAGGGAAGCCTGCTGTTCCTGGCGCTTGCCATGGTTCCGTTCGTGCTGTCTTCGCTGGGACTGGGACTGCTGATCTCCACGGTGTCGAAAACCCAGCGGCAGGCGCAGATGCTGAACTTCTTCACCAACCTGCCGCAAACCCTGCTCAGCGGTTTCATCTTCCCCATCGCCACGATGCCCGCTTGGGCGCAGTGGATATCAACAATCATCCCCCAGAGGTATTTCCTTGAAATCGTGCGCGGGGTGTACCTGAAGGGCTCCGGAATTCAGTATCTGTGGCCGCAGGTGACAGCCCTTTGCGTCCTCAGCGGTCTCCTGTTCCTTGCCGGCGCGCTGTCGTTCCACCGGCGGCTGGACTGATCGCTCAGACGTCAGGATCCGGTATCCGGGAAGCATTACCACAGAGGCACGGAGACACAGAGAAAGACGAAGGAACAAAAGACCGGGACACAAGGTGAAGCCCATAGAGGGAGGGGTACTGCACGCTGTGCCTCGCCCGGCTTCCCAAACACCACACCAACGGGCGGACTTCGCGACCGAAGTTCGCCCTTTTCCATTGCCTCGTGAGTTTTTAGCCATAACGGGTGGAACTCGTTTACATAACGGGTGTTTATGAGGCGTATAGCGAAAGAGCCGGCCATGACTGCCGGCTGAACCAGGCCGTAATGAAGCCCCTGTTTGTTGGCAAGGCTGATGTTAGCCCGGCCTGATGTCCGGATCGTATCCCATTTCTCGCGCGTTCTGCGCGGCGACCTGGACCTTGCGGAATCGTCCGCGGTCCAACCAGGAAACATCCTATGAAGAATCGTCTTCACCACGGACTGTTCGCGATTCTGGCATTCGCGATCATATCCGTTATTGGGGCGGCGCCTTCCGCCGCCAATACCACCTATACCAATCTTGTGAACGCCCCTGTGGCCGGAAATTCCGTGTTGATTCTTGATACCACGGTATGGGGCGGAGCTTCCAGCCAGGAGGCAGTGGAGGCGCTGGCGCTTGGTTTCGACGTTGTCCTGAATGACGCCGCAACCTGGAGCACGATGACCACCGCCAACTTCGCATCGTTCCGGGCCATCGTCCTGGGAGATCCCTACTGTCAGGGAACGCCGGCCCCCATCGCTCCTGCTGTGGCGAACCGAACCGTGTGGTCCCCGGCTGTGACAGGAAATATCCTCATCACCGGGACCGACGAAGCCTTGCACGGCGAATCCTCGCCGGGAGCCAAGGATATGGGCAGGAACCTGACTCGCCGCGGAATATACTTCGCGGCAAATGACCCGAACAAGACGGGTATGTACGTCTCTCTGAGTTGCTACTGGGACAGCGCCCCGGTGACCCCACAGCCGTTGACGCTGATGGACCAGTTTGGAACGTTCATGTTCCACGGCAGTCTTCAGTGCTATAACAACGCACATATCGTGGCCACGGCCCCGGGCCTGACCGGACCGAGTGTGGGTACTCCTCCGGTTCCCCTTCTGCTGGACGCCAACCTCTCCAACTGGTACTGCTCCATGCACGAAGGATTCGACTCCTGGCCGGCCAACTTCAACGTGTTTGCCATCGGAAAAGACCTGACGAATATCTACACGGCCACAGACGGCACCGTGGGAATTCCCTACATTCTGATTCGCGGCGAGAGCGTTGAGGTTATCACCAACATCCAGTTGGGACCGAAAACGGCCACCAACCCGCTGAACACAAATCATACCGTCACTGCCACTATCACTCCCGCTCCGCCGCCCGGAACCGTCGTGACATTCACGGTTGTGGCCGGGCCGAACGTGGGAGCCACCGGCACCGGACTCACCAACGTCGGCGGTTCCGCGTCGTGGACGTATCCGGGTGTGGGCGGTCCGGGAACGGATTATATCATTGCGACGTGGACGTCCAACGGTGTGAAATACACATCAAACACGGTGCAGAAGATCTGGCGCCCGTGCGACCTTCCGAACTTCAGCATCACAGGTCCGGAGACGGCTTGTACGTCGGGCACCTACTGCGTGACGCCGGCCCCTCCGGGCGCTTCCTATATCTGGGGGGTCAGCAACGGTACCATCGTGGGTCCGAACAACGGCCCGTGCGTGGTCATCAATTGGAACTCACCCGCGGGCGGCGTGGTGACCGTGTGGGTGCAGGGCGGCCCGGGTTGCCCCGAGGTAGGCAAGGAATTCCCGGTGAAGCCGTGCGATCAGCTTCCGCCGCCGTGCTGTGAGGGTGTTCAACTTTCCGCTCCGGCCAGCGGTTGGTCTCTGGGTCCGGGAGGTTCCGCCACGTTCACGCCCGCCCTCTCCGTCATCAGCGGACTGGGCAACATCACGAGAGTCACGGCCACCATCGTCACGGCCAGCCGCACGTTCAGCGGTCCTGGTTGCGGTTCGGGTGGACCCATCAATGCCTATTTCATAGGTTCCGGGTTCAATCCCAACTTCAACGCGAACATCCCGCTGGTCAACGGCAACGTGATGACTTGGAACTCCGTGTCTCCGTTCGGGCAGAACCTCGGTGCACCCCAGAACTTCCCGATGACTATCCAGTTCCCGCCGCCTCCCTCGTGGAAGTGCGCCGACTACCTGTCGTTCTGCATTCGTTACGAGTTCTGCGACGCGGAATGCAATGTCTGCCAGATTGTGCAGTGCTACGGACCGTACAAGCGCGGCGGCATCATCATCTGGGACACCCCGATCGACGTAGGCGTGGTCGGAATCCCTCTGAAGGCGTTTACCGTATCACTGCGGGATCCTGAAGGCAATCCGGCGACCGACGCGCAGGGATCGATCCGACTGTCCCTCCTGTCGGACACGCCCGATGTACCATTGGTGGGAACAACCACTCTTCCCCTCACAAACGGGAAGGCGACCTTCAGTGAACTTACCGTCATGAAGAAGGTCGACCGTGCCCGCTTGAGGGCGACTTACGAAGGCCCGGATTCCGAGCCCGTAAGTGGCGACAGCAACGAGTTCAACGTATTGCTGAGCGGCCAGATTCCCATCCATCACATCACTACGCCGATTGAAGTCGACGGAAACATCACGCCGGCCGAGTGGGACGGCGGAACCATCATCAACTTGAACACGGCGGATCAGGACATCCTGCCCGGAAACTGGACCGGACTGCCTGACTACGCCGGTCAGTTCAAGTTCAAGTGGGATCATGATTATCTCTACTTCGCCGCCTTCGTGCGGGACGACACGCTTTCACTGCCGACCGCTATGGACGGCACGGATCCCAATGACGTGGCCGGACGCGACGCGATGCAGTTGTTCCTGAGCCTGGCGGACCACCAGCATCTGCTCGGAACACCGGCCTACGCCGACCACGACTTCGATATCCGTATCTCGGCCGATCCTCCGGGAGCGGGCTTGCCCGGCTATACGGCCCGCGTTTACTCGCCGCAGAGCAAGGATGCCCTGAAGAGCATACTGAACGTCATCAAGTTCGTGAAACTCACGGGCGGCTACGGAATCGAAGGCGCCCTGCCGTGGCACCAACCGGATGCATGGGACCACTTCCATCCCGCGTTGGGCAAAATCCTGGGATTCAACCTGCAGGGACGTGACAACGACCAGGCCGTATACGGCACTGACACCCTGATGAGCCTGACAGGTCTGCCGGGCGCGGAAACCAACCCCGGCGTCTGGACCTCCGCTATCCTGCTGGGCGCGCCGACACTGAACGGCGACGTGAACGGCGACGGCGTGGTGGATAACACCGACGTTGCCCTCGCCACGCAGGTCGCGGGCGGCACGGCAACCACCGGAGGCTCCATAGGCTTCGGAGGCAGTGACTACAACGGCGACGGGAGGGTGGACATGAAAGACGCCGTCCTTATCAGCCGCAAGATACGAGGGCTGTGACCTGAAACACAACTGAATAGCTGGCGGTAATGCGGGGCGGTCCGAAAGGGTCGCCCCGTTTACATTTGACATCTGTCAATTGGCATGGTATCGTAGCCTCATAGAGCGCAGTCTCAGCCCGTCGCTTGTTCGATGGTCGGTTTTCGTGGAAGGCTGAATACAGACTGCCCCTCGCGGGACAACGGGGTTCCGGCTCTCCTGACAGAACAACGGTATCGCGTACCTGCCGCGTAGCGGGTGCGACCGTTTGTTGCGGCGTGTATCGTACGCGATACCCTCGCAGGAGACCGCGTGTGAGTCCGGGATTCCGTTTTTGGATTATCCACGTTTATCGTACAGACGCTTCAACGCACCTCTTCGTCCCCGTAATCACACATATCCACCTTGGATCCTCTGGTTCAATGTCCGCTTCCACCGGCGAACAGGAAACCAGAGGATTTTTCTTTGCTTCTCCGGACGCCAGAGTGCTTTCGTTGGCCGCACCGGGCACCGGGTCGTTCGCATCTACTGTTCCTCTCTTCTTCAAACAAAGGAGAATTCCATGAAGAGAAAACTGTTCCAGAACCTCCTCGCAATCGTAATGGCGACGTTTGTATCACTCTCGGCTTCGGCCGTTCCTCCCATGATTTCCTATCAGGGAAAACTGATGGATTCCGCAGGCGCACCGATTGCTGACGGCGCCTATTCGATGCAGTTCAGCATCTACGACATACCCACCGGTGGGACCGCATTGTGGACAGAGACGAATACCAACGTTGTCGTCACCAACGGCCTCTTCGCCGTCATGATCGGCAGTGTCAGCGCCCTTCCCGCCGCGGTTTTCGACAGCCCGGACCGATACTTCGGCATTGCGGTCAACGGAGATCCTGAGACCTCGCCCCGCCAGAGGATTGCCAGCGTGGCGTTTGCGCAGATCTCTCAAACCGTGGTTGACGGAGCCATATCAACCGCCAAACTGGCCGATGGCTCCGTGACCGCCGCCAAACTCGGGCCTGACGCTTCGGGAGTTCCGGCAGGCGTCATCGTTATGTGGTCTGGCGCCGCTACGGCGATTCCGACGGGTTGGGCATTGTGCGACGGCACGAACGGAACGCCTAACCTTCAGGAGAAGTTCGTTATCGGTGCCGGTGGGGCGTATACAGCCGGCTCGACCGGAGGGAAGTCTGTCATCGAACTGGCTCATAGTCACACTGTGAACGATCACGTTCACAATGCCAACCACAGCCACGGAATGGATGCGGCAGGAGACCACGCTCATCACATGGACTTCTGGACCCAAGGATCACCGCATCGAACCGACTACTACAAGTACGCACCTGATGGATATAAGGTGGGCTACCCCCAATTTCTGTACCACTCAAGATGATAGGATCATCTCGGTCTGTTTGTTGAATTGAGTGGCGAACTCGGCTGGGGTTTGGTAACCCAGACCGGTGTGCAACCGCTCGTTGTTGTAA
>Ga0302252_1000340_pt1 | contig 44379 bp, 40 predicted proteins | sample AAG_RA_Leu_MG_FD_193511 | JGI IMG/M metagenome (GOLD analysis project Ga0302252, IMG submission 193511) | Enriched activated sludge microbial communities from anaerobic digester in WTTP, New Holstein, Wisconsin, United States - AAG_RA_Leu | ecosystem: Engineered > Bioreactor > Anaerobic >... | reverse complement strand
CTCTGCGACGGAGCCAAATCCTCCTGCGCCGCCAAGATAGCCACAGCCCTGGAAGCCGCTATCATGGCCCACGAAATCGGCATGGAAGAAGGTAAGAAGTTCTCCGACGGCGAAGGCCTGGTGGGCGCGGACGTCGAAGCCACCATACGCAACATCGGCCAGGTTGGCTCGGTGGGCATGCGCGCCACAGACCTGGAGATAATCAAGGTGATGCTGAAGGATTGAAACGCAGCAAAATACGGTAAAAAAGCGCGTGAAAACAAGCCACTTTTGAAATTTGGCTGGCTTTTGAAAGTGGCTTTGTCGTTTTGTCTATTTCGTCCTAAAAGCATTAAATAGAAAAAACATACGTGTTTTCAAGGTAAACTTTTTAAAACGCGTCCGATCTTTGAAAAAGCCTCAATACAATTCGATTATGCTTGACACATAAGTTTCGCCATGAGAGAATTCTGAAACATTAGTTTCAACATATCATTGTAGCAGCTGAAAAGGAGGGCGATCCTCAGATGGTTCTGGCGAAAATACGCGACTCGCTTTCGACCATGCCCTCCAATTTCCACAAGATAGGATCCTATATCCTCGACCATGAACAGAATGTCGCATTCGCTTCCATTTACGCCATAAGCCAGGCTGTCGGCGTGTCCAACGCATCGCTGGTGCGCTTCGCCAAGTCCCTCGGTCTGGACGGTTATCAAGCCCTCAAGCGGGAAGTCCAGGATGAAATCAAGCACCGGCTTGGGCCTTACGACAAGATAGCTCTGCAGGAACTGGATAGCCTGCCCGAGGAAAAACGCCTGCAGAAACTCTACATGAGCGAAATCAACAATCTTCGTAACACCTTCGACAAGATCCAGCCCGAGACAATAGAAACCATGGCCGAAAACCTCCGTACCGCCCGACGCATATTCGTCTGCGGTTTCGGCGCGTCGGGCTATTTGGCCAAGGCCTTCGAATATACGCTGATCAGTTCCATCAACAAGGAAGTGACCCTCATCACGGGCTCGGTATCCGATTACGCTCCGCGCCTGCGGAGCTTCGGCGTCGAAGATGTCATGTTCATCATGACTTTTCCGCCCTATTCCGACGAGATCCGCCATGTGGCCCAGGTGGTCATAAACTCTGGCGGGAGACTCAATCTTTTCACCAACTCGGCCAGTTGTCCCATCTACCACCTGGCTCATTCCATAGTCCGCTGCGATACAAACTCGCTCTTGCTCACCAATTCCTATGTCGGCCTCGTATCCATCCTGAATATATTAGTGCATCTGGTGTTTTTGGGCACCCAGGATAAGTCCATCGAGGTTCGAAAACAGAGCCTGGCCATGCAGGAAGAAGGATACTCGGAAATCAGCAAGGGCAGGTAACCGCGAATAGAATCCGAATACCAGCTCTGGGCTTGCTACGGAACCTGTTCTACGCAAGGCTGCCTGGCAGCCTTACAGTACAATTTCTTTAGGAGGACAAAGACATGAAAAGACTGACAGCGCTTTTGCTCGTCGCCCTTTTAACGGTCGGCGCAGTCTTCGCCCAAGGCGCCAAGGGACCGGCCCTGCGCAACCGCGACGCCGACACCCTGGTGTTCGTGCTCGCGGCGGCGCCCCAGCCTCTGGACCCGAACATCTACACCACACTCAACGAAGCCCAGATCATGAGGGAGATCAACGAGACCCTGGTGAACATGACCCCGGACTACAAGTTCTATCCCGGCCTGGCCGAAGTGATCCCGACGGTCGAGAACGGACTGGTATCCAAGGACGGCACCACCTACACCATCAAGCTCAGAAAAGGCGTTAAGTTCCACAACGGAAACGCCTTCAACGCCGACGACGTGGTATTCTCCTTCAACAGGATTCTCCACCATCCCAAGTCAAGCTCCAAGTCCATGTTCAGCGCCATTCTCTCGGTGGTGAAAGTGGACGAATACACCGTCAAGATCACCTGGGGCAAGCTCAAGGATCCTTCCTACGCCACCATCCCCCTTACCTCCTGGGAAGACAGGGCCAAGTACATGACCCCCTCTCCCTACGGACCGGCGCTCAACATCCTGGCCCACTACTGCTCTGGTATAGAGGATAAGGACACCACCGAGGCAGCCGGCGCCGACTACGGCACCAAGATCGTCACCGGAACCGGACCCTACAAGTTCGTGTCCTTCCCCAATCCCCAGGAAGTAAACGTAACCCGGAACGAAGAGTGGTGGGGGGATCCCAAGACCGTCGCCTTCAAGAACATCCAGTTCAGGGCTATGTCCGAACAGCCCCAGGTCAACAACGTCCTCATCACCGGCGAAGTCGACATGGCATTCAATCTCTCCAAGCTGGACCTCAAAGCCATCGAGCGCGCCGGCGTGACCATCACCTCCAAGCCCGGCCTCACCATCTGGTACGGCGTCTTCAGCATGGCCTCCCCCCTGGTGGGCCAGGTGCGCAACGGCAAGCTCGATCTGACCGGCTCCTATGAAGAGCTCGATTCGACCAAGCTCAGAAGGGCGATTTTCTATTCCATCAACCCTATCCCCTTCATCCGGCAGGTCGACCTCTTCAACGGACAGGCTATCCCCGCAAACCAGATGATGCAGCCGGGATTCCTGGGCTATGTCCAGGGCGCTCCCGCCGGCACTCCCTTCGCCGAGTTCACCGACAAGGACTGGTACTTCGACCGGGACAAGGCCAAGGCCGCCTTCGCCTCCCTTTCGCCGGAGTTCAAGGCGAAGCTGGGGCCTGAAAGCGTGACATTGGTCGTCGGCAACATCACCGACCGCGTCAAGATCGCCAACAACGTCAAGGACCAGGTCAAGACCACCCTGGGCGTCGACCTGATCAAGGTCGTACCCATGGTCAACGCCCAGATCATCCAGATGAGCAAGACCGGCGAAGGCTTCGACATGGTCGTCACCGGCTGGTTCACCCCCACGGGCGACCCGGACTACACCTGCATCATCTACAACGGCGATTCCATCGGCACGGGCATGAACGGCGCCGTATACAACAACGGCATCGTCAACGCCAACATCGCCCTGGGCCGCTACACCCAGGACCCCAAGGAGCGCAAGGTCGCCTACGACAAGGTACAGACCCAGCTCATGACCGACAAGCCGTATTTCCCGATGGTATATGAGAATGTCGTGTACGGAACCCATCCCCGGGTCGGCAACATCGACAGGGCGATCTTCGGCACCAAGCTCGTGGACCTTCACCTGCTGACCAAGCAGTTCTGACTCAGGAGGGATTCCGCTCGGGCGGCGAAGTTAAGCCGCTTCGCGGGATCCCGCCCGAGGGCCCGGCCGGCGAGATCCTCGCCGGCCGGGCCCTCGGGCTCAATGCCCCGGATTCCACCAATGAGCAGATATTTGATGCGGCGGATCCTGATGCTGGTGCCCGTCCTCTTCGGCGTCACCTTCATCGTCTTCGCCCTCATGTACATCACCCCCTCCGACCCGGCCCAGATGATGCTGGGTCCCAACGCCTCGCCCGCTGCCTACAAGCAGATGAAGGCCGACATGGGACTGGACAAGCCCTTCCTCGTCCAGTACCTGCACTTTCTCTTCGGCTACAAGCATCCGGAGTTCGGCTACAAAGGCCTTCTCTTCGGAGACCTCGGCCGATCCTACATCTCAAACAGAAACGTATTCGAGCTTATCTTGAGCTCGTTCCCCAATACCCTTGTCCTCGCAGCGGGCGCCCTGTTCTTCGCCCTCTTGCTGGGAGTGCCCATAGGCATACTCTCGGCGACCCGTCCCTACTCCGCCCTGGACATGATCTTCACCGTCTTCGCCCTCCTGGGGGCATCCATGCCCGTGTTCTGGGCGGCGATGGTGCTGATCTACACCTTCGCCAACAACCTGCGCATCTTCCCCGCCATGTCCAATCCCGGCGACTTCATGTCCCTCGTCCTGCCCATCGTCACCTTGAGCATGTACTCCATGGCCATCATCATGCGCATGACCAGGTCCTCCATGCTCGAAGTGATGGAGCAGGACTACATACGGACAGCCAGGGTCAAGGGCATGGACGAAAAGGTCGTCATCTTCAAGCACGCCCTCAAGAACGCCCTCATTCCCGTGGTCACCGTCGCGGGGCTCCAGTTCGGACAACTCCTGGGCGGTGCCGTGCTTACCGAGAAGATATTTTCCTATCCAGGCCTGGGCACGATCATGGTGGACGCCATCTACCAGAAGGACACGCCCCAGATCTTAGGCTCGGTCTGTTTCGTAGCCCTCACCTTCACCTTCATGAACCTCTTGGTAGATATCCTCTACGGCTTCATCGACCCGCGTATCAAAACCACCTACACCAAGAAGAAAGCTAAGGCAGCGGCCAAAAGGAGCGCGGCATGAGCGACGCACGAACCTCAGTTCCCGGCGAGGCGATCGTCCGGAGCGCGCGCGAAAGCAACCTGCGGCGGTTCCTGCGCCGCAGCGCGAAAAACTTCGGCCAGTTCTGGCGCCAGCTCTCCCGCAACAAGCTGGCCGTGGTTAGCCTCGGCCTGGTGCTGGTATTCGCCCTGGTAGCCGTATTCGCCGACCTCTTGTACGAATATGATTTCGTGACCTCCAACTCCCTGGAGAACGCCCTCTTGAAGCCCGGCGAAAGCGGCATCGTCTATTACCACGAAAAAGACGTCGAACATACCTTCATTCTGGGATCGGACAACTACGGAAGGGACATCCTCGGACGGCTGGTGCACGGCGCCAGGGTCTCGATGATCATCGGATTCGCCACGGTGGCTATCGCCCTGGTCGTGGGAGGAGTCCTCGGAGCAATCGCCGGCTACAGAGGCGGCCTTTTCGACACCGTTATTATGCGGGCCACCGACATCCTCCTCTCCATCCCCACGATCCTCCTGGCCATCGCCATCGTAGCGGCCTTGGGCAATTCCTTCTTCAACCTCTTGGTGGCGATTTCCACCTCCATGATTCCAGGCTACATACGAATCGTGCGGGCGTCGATAATCTCCGTAAAGGACCAGGAGTTCGTGGAAGCCGCGCGCTGCATAGGAGCCAAGGATTTCAGGATCGTCGTGCGGCACATATTCCCCAACATCTTTTCGCCTATAATCGTCCAGTCGACGCTCAACGTCGGATCGGCCATAAACTGGGCAGCCTCGCTCTCCTTCCTGGGCCTGGGAATCCTCCCGCCCAAGCCTGAATGGGGCAACATGCTCTCCGAAGCCAGGGAATTCATCCAGTACGCGCCGCATCTTCTCTTCGCGCCGGGCATAACGATCCTGCTCACCGTGCTGGCGTACAACCTCATAGGCGACGGGCTGCGGGACGCCCTCGACCCCAAACTCAAGCGTTAGGCGGCGGATATGGAAACAATACTAGAGTTGCGCGATCTTGAAGTTCATTATTTCTCGAACAGGAAAACCATACGAGCCGTCAACGGCCTTTCGCTGGACATGCACAAAGGAAAGGTGCTGGGCCTGGTGGGCGAGACAGGGGCGGGAAAAACCACCCTGGCGCTTTCCATCCTCAACATGATCCGCGCCCCCCAGGGGAAGATCGTCGCGGGAGCCATACGATTCTCAGGCAGCGACGTGCTCACCATGAACAAGCACGAGCTGCGGAACATGCGGGGCAAGGACGTGGCCATGATCTTCCAGGATCCCATGACCGCCCTCAACCCGGTGCTCACCGTGGGCGAGCAAATCGCCGAAACGGTCCTGCGGCACGAAGGGGTGGGCAAGGAGGAGGCCTGGAAAACCGCCGAAACCATGCTAGAGACCGTCGGAATACCGGCGGACAGGGCGCGGGAATATCCGCACCAGTTCTCCGGCGGTATGAAGCAGCGGGTCGTGATCGCCCTGGCGTTGGCGTGCAACCCCAAACTTCTTTTGGCCGACGAACCCACCACCGCCCTGGACGTCACCATTCAAGCCCAGGTCCTCGACCTTATGCGCAAGCTCATAAAAGAACAGGGCACCTCGGTGCTCTTCATCACCCACTCCCTTGGCCTGGTGGCGGAAAACTGCGACGAGGTGGCCACCATGTACGCGGGGGAGATCGTGGAGTTCGGCAGCGTGAAGCAGCTTTTCGGCAATCCCCTGCACCCCTACACCAAGGGCCTATTCGGCTCCTTGCCGGACCTGAGCGCGGTATCGGAACGCCTGAAGCCCATACCTGGCCTCATGCCCGATCCCACCAACCTGCCCAAAGGATGCTTCTTCAGCCCCCGCTGCCCCTTCGCCATGGAAATCTGTCATAGCGCGCACCCCGTCGACATCGATGTGGAAGGCCACATGGTCAAGTGCCACCTCTACGCCAAGGAAGGAGGCAAGGCATGAGCGCCCGAAGCCCCATACTCAGAGTGAGCAATCTCAAGAAATACTTTCACGTGGCCAAAGGAAATCTCCACGCCGTGGACGACGTCAGCTTCGACATAAGCAAGGGGAAAACCCTCGGCATGGTGGGCGAATCGGGCTGCGGCAAGTCCACCACGGGCAGGCTATTGGTGCGGCTGCACGAATCCACATCGGGCTCCATCGTCTACGACGGCACCGAAGTGACCAGCGCCTCTCCCCGGGAGATGAATAACCTGCGAACCCGCATGCAGATGATCTTCCAGGACCCCTACTCCTCCATAAACCCCCGGCACACCGTGGCCTCCATCATCGGCGAGCCCCTCAAAATCCATAAAAAGGTGAAGAATTCCTTTGAATACGAGGAAAGGGTTCGCGAGTTGATGACCACCGTAGGCCTGGCCGAGCGGCTCTACGACGCTTATCCCCACGAATTGGACGGAGGCCGCAGGCAGCGCATAGGTATAGCCCGCGCCCTCGCCCTCGACCCGGAGTTCATCGTCTGCGACGAGCCGGTCTCGGCCCTGGACGTCTCCATCCAGGCGCAGATCCTCAACCTCCTCATGGACCTCCAGGAAAAGCTGGGCCTCACCTATCTCTTTATCACCCACGACCTCTCGGTGGTGAAGCACATATCCGACGATATTGTCATCATGTACATGGGACAGATAGTCGAGCGGGGACCTACCGAGGAGCTTTTCAAGAAGCCCATACACCCCTACGGCCAGGCCCTGCTCTCGGCCATCCCGATTCCTAAGCTGAACTCCAAGCGGGAGCGGATAATCCTCAAAAGCGAGGTGAGCTCCCCCATCAACCCCAAGCCGGGCTGTCGCTTCGCCCCCCGCTGCGCCTACGCTAAACCCGAATGCGCCGCCGCCGACCCCGCGCTCAGGGAAGTGAGCCCCGGCCGCTTCGCGGCATGCTACTTTGCCGAACAATTCGCCTAATAAAGGAAACATCATGACACCCAGCGAAAAAGAGATCGAACGATTTAGAACCCTCACTCAAATTCCCGGCATAGCGGCCCATGAAATGCGGGTGCGGGAGTACATGAAAACCCAGCTTTCGGCATTCAGCGACGAGCTCGTCTACGACGGACTCGGCTCGGTCTTCGCTGTCAAGCGCTCCAAAAAGCCAGGCGCCCCCAGGGTGATGATGAGCGGCCACATGGACGAGGTGGGCTTCGTGGTCAAGCAGATCACCCCCAAGGGCCTCATAAAATTCTTTCCCCTGGGCAGGACCTGGGAGCACGTGGTCATGGCGCAGCGGGTGAAGGTCTACTCCAGCCTCACCGGCCAGGCCTACCCTGGCGCGGTCGCCTCGATACCGCCCCACCTCTTGCCTGAGGATTCGTCCAAGCGCTTGCTATCGCTGGACCAGATGCTGATCGATATCGGCGCCGATTCGCGCGAGGACGTCCTCGCCGCCGGCATCCGCCCCGGCGACATGATCGTCGTGGACGGCCCCTTCGTCCCCCTCATGGGCGGCAGGAAACTGCTCTCCAAGGCCTGGGACAACCGATTCGGCTGCGCCCTCGCCCTGGACGTGCTCGAAGCCGTGGCCGGCGAGGAACTGGACGTGGAGCTCTACATCGGCGCGACGGTCCAGGAGGAATCGGGCTTGCGGGGCGCCAAGACCTCAGGCTATATGATCGAGCCCGACCTTTCCATCGTCTTTGAGTCCTCTGCCGCGAACGACAACATGGGCGATCCCGACGAACTGGGCCAGCAGGGCAAGGGAGTGCTTCTGCGATACCTGGATCGCACCTCCATCACCCATCGCGGATTGTTCATGTACGCCACCGGCTTGGCGGAAGCGAAAAAAATCCCCTTCCAGTACTTCATGGCCTTGGGCGGCACCGACTCGGGCGAAATCCACACCGCCCGCTCCGGCTGTCCTTCCATGACCGTGGGCGTCCCATCCCGCTACATCCACACGAATTCCTCAATAATGGATTACCGGGACTATGCCGCAGCCAAGGACTTCGCCCTGGCCTTCCTGCGCTCCCTCGACCGGGAACGGTACGAAAAGGAGATTCTGAGCTATAGCCGCTGAAGCGTTTCCGCGCGGCCCGCGTCCTGGAGGCTAACCATGGTGCCCATTTTAGATATGCACGCCGATGTTTTCATGGATTTGGTGCGGCGACATGAGTCACGCAACCCTGGAAAATTAAAGAATCCTGCCGGCGAAACAGCCCCGGGCGGGGCGCGCGATCATGCCGAACTTGAGGAACGCCATCTCGGGCGCATAAAGTCGGGCGGCATCGTCGGCGCGGTCCTCATCGATTGCCGCATGGCGGGAGAAAGCGCCGGGCCTGAGCATCTTGAACAGTTCGTCGCCACCGTCCGGCGGGAACTGGCCGCTGCCGGCAATAGGTTGATCCATGTAAAATCCGCCGCCGACCTCGAACGCGCCTTAAATACCAAGACCTTCGCCGCAATCGTAGGCTACGAAGGATTGAATCCCACAAAGGGCGACCTGACCTGGATCGCCAGGCTTTACGACGAAGCCGGTCTGCGGGTGGCCGTCCTCACCCACAACGACGACAACGAGTACGGCGGCGGCGCGCTGGGAAGCCAAGGCGGCCCGCAAGGCAGATCCTGCGCGCCAGGCGTACCGGGTGGGGCGCCGGATGTGCGCGTCGTGGCGCCGGGAGCCCAAACTCTCGGCCTGACCGAAAAAGGCCGCCAGGCTGTCGCCCTGATGAATGAACTCGGCATCCTCATCGACATGGCCCACGCGGGCCAGAGAACCCGGGCCGATATCCTCGCAGCCTCCTCCCGTCCCGTCATGCTCTCCCATACATCGGCCAAGGCGGTCTACGACAACGGCCGGAACCTCTCGGACCAAGAGATGCGCGCCATAGCCGACTCGGGCGGCCTTTTGGGCTGCATGACCAGTCCCGCCGCCCTCGCGCCCATGACCGATCGCTCCCACCACAGCCTCGAGCGCTATATGCGGCACCTCAGGCACATGATCGGCGCGGCCGGCGCAGAGCATGTAGGCCTGGGTCTGCATTTCTGCGAATACCTTTACAGCCGTGAAGAATATCCCCTCGTCGACGGCCTGGAGGACGCTTCCCGCACCCAGGCCATCATCGGCGCACTCTTAGCCGCGGGCTATTCGGAAGAGGTTGTCGAGAAAATCGCCTGGCGCAATTTCGCGCGCGTGTTCGGGGAAGCGGTAGGCTGAAAGCCCAAATAAAGTCCAGAATTTGACGTAATATTTGGACTAGTAGTCGCGATATTGGCGTAATTTATGGACTTGGAGGCGCAATTTACAGGACTGGGTCGTGAATTTCTATGCCCTCTTTACACAATACACAACCTACTAAGATAGTTAAGTTCGTTTTTATTTCATATTTTAGTATTTTTATTGACTTAACTATAACAAGAAGTATACTTATCTCGAGGATTATATGAAAAGAACCTTGATGGAAAGCCTTGTCGCCTGGAAAAATAAACCCGAGAGAATGCCTCTCATCCTCTACGGCGCACGGCAGGTGGGCAAAACATGGTTGATCAAGGAATTTGGAGTAAGAAATTTCGACGACACGCTGTATATCAATTTTGAAATCGATACTAGGCTGGCTAAAGACTTCGAAACCAACCTAGATCCCGCGAGGCTCATTAACCTTTTAGAAGCCTTCACCGGCCGCACTATTGTCGCCGATAAGACACTTATCGTTTTCGACGAAATCCAAGCCTGCCCAAGAGCTCTCACCAGCCTCAAATATTTCCGCGAAAACGCGCCAGAATATCACATCATCGGAGCAGGAAGCACCCTGGGGGTATCGGTTAAAAACCGCGCTTCCTCCTTTCCAGTCGGCAACGTAGAAATGCTCACTCTCTACCCTCTTGATTTCGAAGAATTCCTAAAAGCCCTAGGCGAAGATCTGCTCATCGCTGCTATACAGGAAGGATTCGATAGGAATAACCCGTTGCCTGAATCTCTCCATGGTAAAGCTCAGGATCTGTATAGAAGCTACTTGGTTGTCGGGGGAATGCCAGCGGCGATAAACGCCTATCTACACGAAAGAAAAATCATGGAATCGTCCCTCATCCAGCAAGCCATCCTCTCGGCGTATATCGCCGATATGACGAAATACGCCATTCCTTCCGAAACATCGAAGATCATCGCCTGCTACGATAGCATCCCAGCCCAGTTGGCCAAGGAGAATCGGAAATTTCAATATAAGGTGGTGAAGAAAGGCGGATCGGCAACACTATTTGGAAACTCCATCGATTGGCTTGCTGCGTCGGGACTCGTGGAGAAATGTGAAAGAGTTTCCGTTGCGTTCATGCCGCCTTCAGCCTATCGTGATCTTTCAGCATTTAAGCTCTATATGAACGATGTTGGACTTTTAGCATGCAAATCGGGCACCCCCTCTTCGATCTTGCTCTCGAAGCATGCAGGCTTTACCTTCCTTGGCGCTATGGCTGAAAACTATGTCGCCCAAACCCTCAGGGCAAAGGGGTATTCCCTCTATTATTGGGAATCCGGAGGACAGGCGGAAGTGGATTTTATATTGCAGAAAGGGCAATCCTTGATCCCGGTAGAGGTGAAGGCTGGAGAACAGACTAAATCCCGAAGCCTTTCGGTTTATCGGGAGCGTTTCAAGCCTGAACTGAGTATCCGATTATCCGCGCGACATTTCGGATTCCAGGACGGGCTGAAATCGCTTCCCCTTTATGCCGCCTTCTGTCTCTGATCAAACGATCGGATCGGTGTGATCGCCATTCCTCAGGCGGCGGATGTACTCAAGGTTCTTTTCCAGCATCATGGCGTACATCGCCTCGCCCTTTTCCTTGGTAGCCTTCGTGGAGTCGCCGCTCATGGCGCCCGGATAGCGCTTTTCGATCTGGTCCGGACCAGCCAAGGGCATGCAGAAGGCTTTTTTCATGTGAATGCTCCGCTTCGAGTTATCCACGAGAGAGGCGTCAATGGCTAGAATGGCCGAGGTTTCGTCCTCGCCGGCGTGGCCCTGGGCGTCGCAGATCTTCACGATATCCGCCGCGTAGGTAGCCCACCAACTGATCGCCAGCGCCGTGCCGCCCGCCGCCGCGACCCTGTCCGAAGCCAGGGTGAGCGCCGCGATGTTTCCCCCGTGTCCGTTCATGTAAACGATGTACTTGGCGCCCCAGCGCACGAAGCTGCAGGCGATCTCGGCATACATCGAAAGAATTGTCTCGGCGGGAATCGTGATCGTGCCGGGGAATTTCATCAATGAAGGTGTGTATCCATAATTGAGCGGAGGAGCGATGAGCACATCGCCGCCGATTTTAGACTCCAGGTCCGAACACAGGCGCTCGGGGATTATGTTGTCGGTCCCCAGGGGGCAATGCATGCCGTGGGCTTCCAGGCTGCCGACGGGAATGATGACTGTGTCGATCTTGCCTGCAAGTTCCTTAAAGCGAGCGGACGTCAGTTTGGATACGTACACGGATAACCTCCTCCGAACTCTTCCATTATGATAGAATGAGTATAAAGGCGGTCGGGTAGAATGTAAATAAGCCCGATTTTACAGGCTGAAACATCGATCGGCATTGTTTCGGTCAGGCGCTGAAACCGCCTTCGGAGGCACGCTATGGCTCGGTCCAGGCCACGGGATCTCGGCATCATTTTCGGCGAATTCGAACCGGGGAAAGGCAACGCCATCACCGACGTTCCGGGCGTCGGCGTCGGCCACTTTACCCTCATCGATGGGGAAGGTCCGCTTGTGGTGGGCAAAGGTCCGGCGCGAACCGGCGTCACCGTCATCCTTCCCCATGGGGGGAATATTTTCAGGAAAAAAGTCCAGGCGGGCTGCTTCGTGCTCAACGGCTTCGGCAAATCCGCGGGGCTCCACCAAATCCAGGAACTCGGCACCATCGAAACTCCTATAGCCCTCACCAACACCTTGTCGGTGCATCGGATCGCCGACGCGATGGTGGGCTACGCCTGCTCCCAGAGCCCCGAGATCGGCATAAGCACAGGCACGGTCAATCCCGTGGTGGGCGATATCAACGACGGGTTCCTGAACGACATCCAAGGCAGGCATCTTCGGGAAGAACACCTGCTGGCCGCGATTCGAGCCGGCCAAGAAAACCTGGCGGCTAACAATTTCAGCGCGGGAAAAAATATCGTGCCGCCGCCCCCGGCCGAAGGCAACGTCGGCGGCGGGGCCGGCTGTTCCTGTCTCGGTTTCAAGGGCGGCATAGGCACCTCGTCCAGAAAGCTACCGGCCGAACAAGGCGGGTGGACCATCGGCGTCCTCGCCCAGACTAACTTCGGCGGCGATCTCATCATCAAAGGCGTGCCGGTAGGCGCCCTATTAAAACAACATGGGCGCCTCCATCCGGGCGCCGCGCCGGCGGCGCTTAAGCCCCCCGACCCCCCAGGCTCCTGCATGGTAATCATCGCCACCGACGCCCCCCTGGACGCCCGGCTACTTACCCGCATGGCCCGGCGCGGCGCCCTAGGCATGGCCCGGACCGGCTTCTATTCAGCCAGCGGCTCCGGCGATTTTTTCATCGCCTTTACAACGGCCAGCCCGGTTCCACATGACCCAGAATGCCAGGACCTCGGAGATGGGAAACCCAGTGCGAGAAAGCCCGAAAGCCCGACCCTCCTTAGCCGCGAAGTCCTCCCCGACGAATCTATGACCCCCCTCTTCGCGGCCCAGGCCGACGCCGTCGAGGAAGCGATCATAAACTCCCTCTTCGCCGCCGAAACCATGACGGGAAGGGATGGCAACACCCGCGTAGCCCTGCCGATCGAGGAAACCATGGAAATACTGAGAATGCACAAGGCCCTTGACTAAGGCGAGAGAATCAATCGGTCTTCGTCACGTTGCCTTTTTCAAAAACAAGCCCGTCTAGGACGCCTTCTCCGCTGAATGTCGCGGTACCTGTTTCGCCATCCCCGGTGAACTCGACTGAAATGTCGAAGGTCGTACCCATGTCGCTGGAAAGATAATAAAGTCCGGTAAAGACATTACCCTCGAAACTGCCGTTGGAATTGTAGAGGTAATAGGTATCGGTATCCACGGTGGTCCATCGTATATCGAGCATGACGTCGTTCTCGCTATCGCCCATAACGCTAAGGCCAACATTCTTGACCGCCGTGCCCTTGATGGTATCTATATCAGGGAATAGCCACTCCCCCTTAACATTCTCGAATGTAAGTTTGATGTTTAAGTCGCACCCTGTGAATATGCCGATAACCGCTAACGATAGCAAAAGAATAAAACCCTTTTTCATCGCCTACTCCTCGCTGCCATAGTTTTTATCGGGGCTTCGCCCCTGCTATTCGGTGGTCGGTGGACGGATCATATCATGGTAATTATATATGCGCGATAGTAAATAAATCGAAATCTTGATTTAGCCATACCCTATGGAAAGGCTGCCTACATCGTGTCGATTTTATAAAAACGTAAATAAAAACGGCCGCGGGATGGTCCCGCGGCCGCCATGATAAGCGATCGATACTGAAAACAAGGCCGCTGGCCTCGATGCCGCGGCGACGCTGAAAGAAAGAAACCTAGATAGCCGCCGTCTCCAATTCCATCCGCTCGATCGGTTTGCCAAGGTAGCGCTCGATGGAACGAAGTATCGACTTGTCCTCCGGCGTCACGAAGGTGAGGGCGAGACCCTTGCGGAGCATCCGTCCGGTGCGGCCCACGCGGTGGGTATACGCCTCGGGGGTGTCGGGTATATCGAAATTGATGACGTGCGAAATCTGGGTGACGTCGATTCCCCGGGCGGCGATATCGGTGGCTACCATGATCTTGGCCCGGCCCGAGCGGAAGCTCGCCATAGCCTTTTCGCGCTGGCCCTGGGAGAGATTCCCTTGGAGGGAGGTGGAGTTGAAGCCCGCGTTGGTCAGTTGAAGCGCCAGTTTTTTCGCCCTGTGCTTCGTCCTGGTGAAAATGAGGGTCTGACCCTCCTCGATGCCGCCTAACACAGAGCGGAGCGCCTCGTATTTATCGCCCTGGCTTACCGGGCTGATGAAGTGGCTCACCGTCTCGGCCGGCTTGGAAGCCCCTATCTCGATCCGCGCCGGATCCTTCTGGAACTGCTTGGCCAGCGCGCGGATTTCCTGCGGAAGGGTGGCCGAGAAGAGCAGGGTCTGATGCTCCCGCGGCAGGCTCGCGATTATCTTTTTAATGGAAGGAAGGAACCCCATGTCGAACATCTGGTCAGCCTCGTCCAGAACCAAGATCTCGATGGCCGAGAGATCGACGACCCGCTGGCCCATAAGGTCGAGCAGGCGGCCGGGGCAGGCCACGAGAATCTCGGGCAGCCTGGTTTTCAGGGTTTTAATCTGGGATTTGGTGGAAACCCCGCCGAAAACGCTCATGCTGCGATAGCCCGCCGGCTTGCCCAACATTTCGAAGGCCTTATGGGTCTGTTCGGCAAGTTCGCGGGTGGGCGAAATGACCAGGACCCTGGCCTTGCAGCGATCGCCGCCCAAGAGACTTTGCAAGATCGGCAGGGCGAAGGCAGCAGTCTTGCCGGTGCCCGTCTGGGCGAGGCCGAGCAAGTCCCTGCCCTCTAAAATGACCGGAATAGCCTTCTCTTGGATGGGGGTGGGGGTCTCGTAACCCGCCGCCGCTATGCCCGCGGCGACCCTCGGGTCGAAACCGAACGATGAGAAATTCATAAAAATCCTATTGTTTTGCTTGAACAGCATGAACCTGGTCAATCAAGGCTGGCGCCGCACGAAAGAATCCGGGCCTACCCCGATTCAGGCGGACAAAAGCGAGCTCAGAGCGACGGCGCCCGAAAATATCGCTATATCGTTTCATGCGGCGCGCGTCGATGAATTTTAACTAGCAAAAAAGTTAATCAACTTTTTTTGCTGGTTTAGTAGTTTCGTCGCTTTTTTTCGCTGCCGGCGTAAAAAACGGCGAACCGTACCTATTCTGCGTGTTGGTTTTTCAAAAGCAGTCTTGCTTTTGAAAAACCTTCCATTTGGTCTACTATACCGCATAGCGTGCTTTATTTCAACCAGGCGAGCTGGCGGAAGAATCATGCGGCCGATTCGCCGCGGCGCCTCCGCCGCTTCACGCCTCCGCCCGATCTGGAAAAAATTATGCAACCGCCCCGTCAAAGCCCGAGTATACATAGGCGGAGGTAGGAAATGAGAACATTCAAGAAACTTTCCGTAATGGCATTCGCTATCCTGGCCGGCATCGCCTTCGCGAGCGGCGCCTACGCCCAAGATGTCGACGACGAGCCTATCGAGCTGGAAGAGTTCGACTCGGCCGACCATGCAAATCTTATCGCGCAGCTTCAAGTCACCTTTCAAATCGACGTCGCGGTTCTCGAAGCCTATATCGCCGAAGGCTACAGCCCCGGCGAACTCTGGCTCGCCCTGGAAATCGCCCGTGAAACCGAATTATCCCTGGACCAAGCCCTGGTCATAACCGACGGGGCTTCTGGCCATGGCTGGGGCCTCCTGGCCCAGAAACTCGGCATAGACCCAGGTTCGAACGAATTCCATGCCCTCAAAGCGCGCTGGACCGAACGCAGAGGCGCCCTACTGGGCAACACCTATTTCAAGGGCAAGGCCGACAACGACGAAAGCGACGACAGGTCTAAGGGTCCCAAAGCCGACAAACCCGGCAAACCCGGCGACGATGACGAAGATGACGACGAGGCCGGCGGCCTCGAATCCGGACAGCAGTCCTCCGGCAACCGGGGCGGCGCCCCGTCTCCGTCCGGCAAAAAGTAAAGCCTAGGTAAAAACGCGTAGCCAATGCCAGGCCCCCGGTTCTTATCGCCGGGGGCCGCTTTGCGCGAATAGATGAAAAATGTAGCCTCCTGGCTTTTCTAATTCTTTTCTGCGCACAAAACGCGGATAATCTAGAAGAAAGGGTCCCGAGCGTGGTACAATTATTTCCGCGTGATCAGCCATATTTCTTCCGATGATTGAATCGGTGGGCAATTTTATCGAAAGAGCGCAAATGAAAAGAGTACTTATCGTATGTATAGCCTTTGTGGCGGTGCTTTCGGCGGGATATGCAGATAGTCGCTGTATAGTTCGCTCGATCGCCTATGAAATCGAAGGCAGAACCAAGCAGTACTTTATTGAAAAACTGGTAAACATAAAAATTGGGCAAGAGTTTTCCGACCAGGAGAGTCTTGACGCTTTGCTCGAAGACCGCCGTCAATTGCTCATGAACGAGCGGGTGCTGGAGTCGGCGGAAATAAGTGCCGTTTTCGGCGAAGCGAAACCGGATGAATCCTATCCGATACCTGTGGATCTTGTCGTTTCGACCAAGGACACTTTCAACATAATCGGCCTCCCTTACGGCAAATACGACTCCAATACCGGATTTCTCCTCGCCCTGCGGGGGCGGGATTATAACTTTTTCGGCACGATGGAACCGCTGATTCTTAATATCAATTGGGAGGTCGATAACGACGGAGTCCAGACGCCGGGTCTCGAGACTAAGTTCGCGATTCCCTTCCGCGCGGCAGGCCTTGATTGGAAGTGGAATCTCGGCGCCGAGCTGACCTCCCCCGGATGGAAAGACTTGATCTTTTCGGCGAATAGCGGGATTACGGCCGATATCCCGCTCTGGTCGCACGCCTTGTCGCTCTACGCCATTCAGCGCTTCGACATCGGGGCCGAGGATAGCGCCGGCGTTCCGTACAGCGACGAGTACTTTTTGACCACTTCCTCCGGCGCCTATTACTCGCTGCGGATTCTGAGCACCGAGCACTTCGGCGACCTGGTGGTCCAACCCAAGATTGATGTCAGTTATCGTTGGTGGCTGAAAGGACTGACGGATCCCTCTCTTCAAGATACGCCTGTGGTCACGCCGAGCGTCGGAGCTTCCATCGGCCGGGTGGATTGGAAAGACAATTTCAGGGAAGGCGCCGAAGCTTCCGCGACCCTTTCGACGAGCTACTATGTATCCGACGGAAGCATGGTGACTACCATATCTGGCAGCGCCAGCGTTTTCTTCGCCCTCGACTTATTCGGTCCGAGCGCTAGGGTTTCCGGTTTCTCCAGGTTGAACGGATCGATCGATACTTCGGCGGGGGATCCGGTCCGGGGGGTCCTCAATTCGAGAATAAGCACCTCAGACGCCCTATTCCTTAACCTCGACCTTCCGTTCAGGCTCGTCCGCTTCAGCCCGGCCGACTGGTTCGGGATCCCCTGGATGCGATACTTCCATTTCGAGCAGCATTGGTCTCCCTTCATCGACCTCGCCCTGGTGGAGGAATCGGGCCGCCTCTTTTCGCCTTCGGATATGTGGGTAGGCTCGGGTTTGGAAGTCATAACCTATCCCAAGGTCTTTAGGAGCTTCTATTTCAGGATCAGCCTTGCCTGGGATCTTAGGGACGTACTGCAGCTTCGCTCCCTTACCGGCCAAAGCCCGCGGGACGGCCGGGGCATAAGCGAATTCTTCTTCGGCGTGGGGCTTCATTATTGATGAACGCCATTCGACCCTCTATACGGAAATGCCTTATGCTCGCGGCGATGATGGCAGTGGCTGCCCCGTTTTTCGGGCCAACCGGCGCCTTTCCCGCCGCTCAGCCGATCGCCGTAGTCCCTAAAGAACTGGAAGGACTGGAACCCGCTGAGGTTTTGAGCCTCTTTGAGGGAAAAGCGCTTATCCGCAATCACGGGTCCAAGGCTACGCTACGATTATCCGCATTTGACGCGGAGTCTTCTTCGATAAGAAAGGAAGTATCCCAGCTCAACCCGAACTATCTTGTCGAGCTCATCGCGCTGATCCCGCAGGTCGATGTGTCCGATCAGCTATCGAAGCTTGCCGCGCTTCTCTCGGATATCGAAGGGTATGTCGGTATCCCTTACTGGTCCGTTCGCGAACAAAAGACTTATGACCTGTTCGACAGAGTGAAGATGTTAAGCTCCAAGGCGATTGCCGGCGGGACATACATAGAGGCGGAACAGCACATGAAGCCCTTCGAGGACTATAAGGCATCCTATCAATACACGATTGAATCGGACAGCCTCGCGTTCCGCAGCGTTAATCTGAGCCATCTTTCCTACAAGGGAGTTCGCGCCGTTTCGCCGGGCGAAATGAAATGGTACCTCTATGTATTCAAGAGCGGCGATCATCTAGTATACTATGGGCTCGGAGCGGTCAAGGCGTTCGACATGCTCGGCTTGATACGCGATCGTCTCGAAGTCTCCTTCTTGGGACGCGTGGGAGCTTTTTTCAACCACATGTACGGGCATTTTAAAGAGTAAGGTCGAGAGCGATTTTGTGAAGACTATCCTCGTAGGCGGTGGATATATGGCTGCGAAAGGGAAAACAAAGGACAGCGAGGGCTGGACCACGATCATCAAACCTCGATCCGGGTTTTTCTCGCTTGATATACGCGAACTCGTCCATTATCGGGATCTCATCGGTCTTTTTGTAAAACGGGATATTGCCACCGTCTATAAGCAGACGATCCTGGGGCCTTTATGGTTCGTGCTCCAACCGATCGCGACGACAATCATCTATACGTTCGTGTTCGGAAACCTCGCCGGACTCTCCACCGACGGGATACCCCGCACGCTCTTCTATTTCGGCGGAACGATGCTTTGGCATTATTTCCAGATTAGTCTTTTAAATATATCCGATACGTTCATACTAAACGCCGCCCTTTTCAATAAGGTATATTTCCCTCGTTTGGTAATACCGCTTTCAAAAATTATGTCGAACCTAATAGCACTTGGGATTCAGACCGTGATTTTATTGTGTTTTTATATTTATTATTTAGCTAAAGGGATGATAATTCCCCCTTCCTTTTTAATATTGTTTATTCCATTTATTGTCATTTGGCTTGGCCTCCTTGCCACTGGCTTTGGAATGATCATTTCTTCTCTTACAACCAAATACCGAGATCTTCGCACACTGGTCACTTTTGGAATGAGTCTTTGGATGTATGCCACCCCTGTAGTCTATCCAATCTCGCAAATCCCTGGAAAATTAAAATGGTTAATGATGATTAACCCAGTATCGGCTCCAATAGAGCTTTTTCGATTTCTGATGTTTAAAACAGGTAACCCTAATTGGATAGCAACGTGGATAAGTCTCGGAATATGTCTGTTACTTTTTTTTATCGGCCTTGTCCTCTTCAGGAGGAGCGAAGGCTCATTTGTGGATATTGCATGATGGAGAAAGTGTATGTCCTTGGCTATTAAAGCGGAGAATATCACAAAAGCTTATAAACTAGGTGTCATAAATCACGGTACTCTCTATAAAGATTTTCAATCCTTTATCGCAAGGAAAAAAGGCAAACCTGATCCACATGCAAAGTTGGAGTATTCCGAAAAGGGCAAAATTTCTGGACAATTTCTTGCGTTAAACGACGTTTCCTTTGAAGTAAATCAAGGAGATAGGATTGGAATTATAGGTCGAAATGGTGCTGGTAAGAGCACCTTATTGAAAATTCTTTCTCGTATTACTGAGCCTACCAGCGGCATTATAACAATTAGAGGTCGTGTTGCAAGCCTTCTTGAAGTCGGCGCGGGTTTTCATCAGGAACTTACGGGGAGGGAAAATGTATTTCTTAACGGGGCTATACTTGGACTAAAGAAACGGGAAATCGATAAAAAGTTTGATGAAATTGTTGACTTTAGTGAGATAGGTCAATTCATTGATACTCCTGTAAAGCGCTACTCGAGCGGCATGTATGTTCGTTTGGCTTTTGCGGTTGCTGCTCATCTTGAGTCTGAGATACTGCTCGCAGATGAAGTTTTGGCGGTTGGGGATGCCGAATTCCAAAAAAAGTGTTTGGGGAAAATGGAAGATGTAAGTCTTCACCAAGGCCGGACAGTTTTATTTGTAAGTCATAATATGGGATCGGTAAGTGCCCTATGTAATCGTGGAATGTATTTAAAAGAAGGCCGACTCGAAACTATTTTACCAATAGATGAAGCTATCGCAGCATACCATTCTGTGAATAAAGTAACTTCTTACATTGCAGAAAGACCATTTTCACTTCCAGTAATTCATCGTATTTGGTTTGAAGATGCAAATGGGAATATTATTATTTCACACTCAAATGGTAATACAATTAAGCTCTGTGTGGAATTAGAATCTAATGATGATCGAGAGTTAGAATTGAGGGTTGTGACAGAAGATGAGATGTCAAGACCTATCTGGGCGTTCACGCACCTCATGTATAAGCTTAAGCCTATTAAAGGCCCGGGGATTAAAAAAATTGAACTAAGTATTGAAATTCCAAAGCTTACAAGCAAAGAGCTAAGTTTTGATGTCATGCTTAGAAAATATCAGAGCAACGATGAATATTCCCAAATCGACAACTTGTCTCTCCCAATTTTGGATCCGCCTGAAGATGTCGGTAAGATAAAATATGCTCATTGGCCGATATTTTGCAATGTCATATATTTAGAGAGGAAAATGTAATGATAATAATGCAGTACTTGCCATCATCATTACAAGATAAACTCAATATTTATAAATATAAAAAAAGAGGTCTTCTCAAGGTAGGCAAACGGTCAAGATTTGAAAATGTCCACCTTACAATTGGAAAAAATGCAAATGTAATTATTGGAGATGATTGTCGCCTTAAAAATTGCGAAATAACAGTTACAAACTCTTCACTTGAACTGAATTCAAATGTTTTAATCACTGATTCGGTAATAAAATGCAAATCTAATGAAAGCAAGCAAGGATTTTTTTTCATAAAAGAAAAAACTTTTATTAAAAATTATAAAATATACAATTATGGAGAAGCAACTATTGGAGCAAATAACGTAATAGAAGGGAATGCTTCGAATACTATCCTTATAGGCCAAAATGCAAGAGTGAATCTTGAAGAATATGCGATAGTAAAAGGTACAGATTTATATATTTATGAAGGAGCTTGCCTGCAAGCTGGAAAATATTTTGGAATAGGGTATGGTTCAGAAATACGTGTAACCAATAGTATTAAGATTGGAGAATATGTGATGGTATCATATAATGCTATGATTTTTGATACGAACACGCATTCAACAGAGTGGGATATCAGAAGAAAAGAAATTCATCAAAGCAGGGGAATAGATATTGAAGTAAAGCTTACTCCTCCAAAGACGTCCCCAGTACTCATAGGCGACGATTGCTGGATAGGTAAAGATGTCAAAATTCTTAAAGGAGTAAGTATTGGGGCTAGAAGTGTTATCGGCACAGGAGTCATACTGGCGCATGGTAACTATCCCGCTGATAGTGTGATAGTTAATCCTCCACCTAGAATTATCTGCAAAAAACCTAAGGCTTAAGTTTAATATGAAAACGATTATTCATATAATCTATTCTCACAAGGCTTTTGATGATAGAGTCTTTTTTAAAGAAGCTGTTAGCCTCTCGAAAAAATATAGGACTATTATTTTATCTGGCACTAAAGACGGGAAGCTCCTTGATATGGGTGGAAACGTCCATGAATCAGGGAAATACTATGATGTAGAGATTTATGGGTTTACAGTAAATTTAAAAAAAGATTTTTATAGTAGAATTATCAGGAGAATAAGAAGAAGATTAAATCTCGTTAAACTGCAAGATCATTCTTCATTATATAAAAAAATAAAAGAACTAAATCTAAAACCTGACATGATTCATATTCATGAACCTTCTCTTCTCTCTGCTATTCCAAAGTTGAAAAACAAATATTCATGTAAAGTGATATTTGATTGTCATGAATACCATTATGCATATTTCCAAGAGCAAGATTTTTCCAGTGACAAAAACATCAAGTTAGCAGCAAAGGAGTTGGAAAAATTTAGGGGCTATTTCAATTTTTGTGATGGTATAATCAACGTTACCAAAACAATGGAAGCAGTGAATTGGTTTATTAAACCTAATATAAAACATATTACAATACAAAACTCTACTTTAATCAATAAAGTGTCAAATAAAAGTATACCAACATTTCCTGTTTCTTTAGTTCACGAAGGAGCGATGTCATTTAGCCGTGGGTTAAAGCTGATGATCGAGATGTTTGAAGATTCTTGGTTTAGAGATAATATTCGTCTTAAAATAGTAGGAGAACTTTCCGGAAAAGAGGCAGAATACTTTTCACAGAAGGCCGCGCAATTTCCATATTTAAAAGACTGTATAAATGTTTCTGGATGGGTAGCTTATGAAGACCTACATAAACATGTATCGGGAGATATCGGCTTAATATTTTTTGAAAAATTTCCCAATAACTATCTAGGAATGCCTAATAAGTTGTTCAATTATATTGGCTCGGGGATTCCTGTATTGACGGTTGAGCTTCTCGAGATCGGAAGGGTGATAGATTCGTTCGAGTGTGGATTGATGGTCAATAGAGACTTGTCATCGATAAAAAATGGAATAATAGAAATTATTCAGAATTATGGTAAGTATATAGAAGGCGTGGAAAGAGCTAAAAAACCACTTTCTTGGGAACATGATGAAAAGAAATTGTTGGATTTTTATGCCGATTTATTGGGAGATGCTCAATAATGAGTCTTGCAGAGAAAGAAAAATATATTCATATATGCGGTGAGTATCCTGAGATTCCAATATTTCTTCAAAATTGGTGGCTTGATTCTATCGTAGGACCAGAAAACTGGAGCGCATATGTTTGTGAAGAAAACGGATCTCTTAAAGCTATTTGGCCTTTTGTATATAAAAAAAGTGATAGAAAAAAAATTATTCAACCGGCTTTAACTCAAACGGGAGGGATTTATTACTTTCATCCCGAAGGATCTAAGCAGATTACCAGGCTATCGTTCGAGAAAGAAGTTGGGGGTAAACTAATTGATAGGCTAGAGAAAGAAATATGTCCAAATTATTTTTCTCAAGCGTTTCATGTTGAATTTACCAACTGGCTGCCTTTTTATTGGCGAAATTATGAGCAATCTACTTACTATACTTATAGAATTTCACCAAAGCAAGATATAAAAGACGTTTACCTTTCCATGTCTGCGAAGCTGCGTAATGAAATTAAAAATTCAGAAAAAAAGGTACTGATAAAAAACATAGAAGATCCATTTTTGATGTACTCTATGTATGAGAAGACTTATAGAAGGCAGAATAGAGAACCGCCTCATTCTTTTAGCTTGGTTAAAGCGATAATAAATAAAGCTATGGAAAGGAATCAGGGCAGGATATATACCGCGTATTCAGAAGATGAAACGCCACAATCTTCAATTTTCATTATAAATGATTCAAAAACTTCCTACTATTTGTTGGGTGGCAGTGATTATTCATTAAAAAATATCAACGCTAATGCTGTTCTTCTTTGGAACGCAATAAAAGAAGCACTCGCTGAAGGAAGAAGCTTCGATTTTGAAGGTAGTATGAACGAAGGAATTGAGCATTTTTTTAGAAGTTTTGGAGGGGAACAGACGCCATACTTTAGAATATTTAAAGATAGAACATCGGATGTTGTTAATTTTAAAAACGCTATTAAGCCTTTATACCATTTTATCAAAAATAAGATTCAAAAAACAATCATGTCAATCAGAGGTAGTAAATGAAAATAATATGCTCTCCTGGTTTTGAGGCCGAAAAAACCTATACAATCAAGATATTGTTTTCACTCATTGATAAAAACGAACCCGAAATAATCTTCAAGCCAAATCAAAAATGGTACAGCTTTATACTTGATAATAGGAAAATAATTAATTTCAAAGATGTATTTTTTAACGCTTTAAACGGATCAATATTTAACGCGACATTACCAGAATATAGCAACGTAATATTTGCATCAAACGAATATTGCCCTGAGAAAAATATTCCTGTAATTTACGGAGACGATTTTTTTAAAGAAGAAAATCTGGAGTTGCATTGCGGCATTGATATAGTTGCCTCTACATTTTTCATGCTTTCCAGATGGGAAGAAGTTATTAACCGTATCAGAGACAGGTTTTCAAGGTTTATTGGGACAGAATCCTTGGCTTATAAAGCAGGATTTCTTGATAGGCCGGTAGTCAACGAGTACGCTTCAATGCTAGGAGAAATGATATCAAGAAACGGAGGAAATTTGAATGCTCCGATGCGATCATTCAAGATAATTCCGACTCATGATGTTGACCAAATATTTTTTTACCCAGGAAAGTTGAAATTTGGATATAGATTTGCTAGAGGTGGGTACAGTGTTAAGGACCTTTATAGATTTATAACAAGGTATAATCCTAATTGGAATTTTCCGCGATTAATTGAAATTAGCGAAAAACGAAGTTTGCAAAGTAGATTCTATTTTCTCAGTTCTTCTTTTACGATAAGAGATAAACCTAATAATTATAATCATCCCATGGTGCAGAAGCTTTTTAAGGAAATCATAGCGCGGGGGCATGAAATTGGCTTACATGGGAGCTTCAACGCATCTGAAAATATAAATCTTTTGGAAGAAGAAAAGAATAAGCTTGAAACCGCCACGGGGTTGAGCGTAAAACGAGGTCGACAACACTATTTACGATTTTCTGCATTGACCACGTGGAAGCTTTGGGATGATTTGGGAATGGCTGAGGATCAAACTTGCGCTTACCATGATGTTGAGGGATTTCGTTGCGGTACCGGAGATAGTTACCCGGTTTTTGACTTGTTAGGTCGAAAGCAACTGTCTCTTGTTGAAACTCCATTATTAATCATGGAAGGCACTTTAAAAGATTATAGAGGCATGGATAAGAACACAGCAATTCAAAAAGGAAGCGCGATCGTAGCTAAATGCAAAAAATATAAGAGTCCATGTACTTTGCTCTATCATAACTCAAGTTTTTACGGTCTTGGTTGGGAAGGTTGGGATAAAGTATATGAAGCGATACTGGATTCTTAGAATATTTGATGTTACTAGAATAATTGGCACGCTAGTGATTAAAATATCATGAGCTGTACCGCGTATCCCTGAAGGAGTGATTTTGAAAAATATTGCACTTATCGGCTGCGGCCGGATTAGCCACAAGCATATCGAAGGATTCGTCAACAATGCCGATCGGGCGATCTTGGTAGCTACCTGCGACCCGATCGTGGAGCGGGCGGAAAAAAGAGCGGACGAATATCGACAAACCATGTCGGCTCTGGTTGATAGGCCGAAGGTCTATGCAGACTATAAGCAAATGTTGGCGGAGCAAAGACCTGACATTGTCACTATCGCGACCGAGTCGGGTTACCACGCCAAGATCGCCATAGAGTGCTTGAAGGCAGGGGTTCATGTCATCTGCGAAAAACCGCTGGCTCTCTCGGTAAAAGACGCTGACGAGATGATCGCCGCGGCCAAAAAGGCCGACAGGAAGCTCGCCCTTTGCTTCCAAAACCGTTTCAACGCGCCGGTGCAGCGGGCGCGCAGAGCGCTGGAGGCGGGACGCTTCGGCACGATGCTCCACGGCATGATCCAGGTGCGGTGGAACCGCAACGAATCCTATTACGCGCAGGCTCCCTGGCGGGGCACCTGGGCGCTGGACGGCGGCACCCTGATGAATCAGTGCACCCATGGCATCGACCTCTTGCAGTGGATGATGGGCGAGGACGCGGTGCGGGTCCAGGCGGCGACAAGACGTTATCTGCGCCCCATCGAGGCCGAGGATTTCGGCGCCGCCATCGTGGAATTCGCGTCCGGCGCCGTGGGGATCATCGAAGGTACGGCGGACGTCTATCCGACAAACTTAAACGAGACCCTTTCGCTTTTCGGCACCAAGGGCACCGTGGTGATCGGCGGTATCGCGACCAATAAAATAGAAACCTGGCGGTTCGCCGACGCCCCTGATATCGGAGATACCGAGGACAAGGTATTGAATCCCAATGAAAAAGACCCGCCCTCGGTCTACGGCTATGGCCACAGCCAACTTTTCGCCGACGTGCTCGATTCGATCGAGACCGGCAAAGAGCTCGTAGTATCGGGCGAGAATGGCAAAAAAGCGCTGGAAATAATACTCGCGATCTACAAGAGCCAGAAGACCGGACTCCCCGTGGACATCCCTTGCGATTTTTCAACCGAAGAAATGAGGGGCACGTTCTGATGCGGGAAGTGATGACAATAGTGGGCGCTCGTCCGCAATTCATAAAAGCGGCCGTATTCTCCCGCCATGTGCGCAGGTTTGGGGATACCCTCGGATTGCGCGAGTTCCTTGTTCACACAGGCCAGCATTATGACGACAATATGTCGGAGATTTTTTTCAGGGAAATGGATATACCCGCGCCTGACGTGAACCTTAAGGTAGGCTCTGGCGCCCACGGCAAGACTACCGCTGAAATGCTGACTGGCCTTGAGGCGCTGATGCTGGAGAGAAAGCCGGAAATTGTGCTCGTATACGGAGATACCAACTCGACGCTAGCGGGGGCCTTGGCAGCTTCCAAGCTCCACATTCCCATCGCCCATGTCGAGGCCGGATTGAGATCGTTCATGATGATCATGCCGGAAGAACAAAACCGGCGCTTGACCGATCATTTGTCCACCTGGCTGCTTTGTCCTACCGATACGGCGATTAAAAACCTGCGCGATGAAGGAATTAGAGACGGAAAGAGTGTCTCACGGCCAAATCCGGACAAGAAAAGAGTTGTCAATGTCGGCGATATAATGCTCGAAGCCTCGCTCTATTACAGAGAAAAAGCCGACGTAAAAAAAACTATCAATGAGAAATACGGCATTAAAGGCTCATTTACGCTCCTGACGATCCACAGGGCGGAAAACACCGACGATCCAGCGAGGCTCAAGAGTATCTTTACCGCTCTTGAAGCGCTTTCTGAAAGAACGATCATTTTCCCGATTCATCCGAGAACGCGCAAAATCATGTCTGACCTAGGAATGAGCCCCGGGCATCACATTAGAATGATAGATCCGGTCGGCTATCTCGAAATGGTCGCCCTGGAATCGGGATGCGACCTGGTGCTGACCGATTCAGGGGGAGTGCAGAAAGAAGCATTCTACTTCAACAAACCCTGCATTACGCTCAGGGATTCCACCGAGTGGGTAGAACTTGTAGAAACCGGGTGGAATACCTTGGTAGGAGCCGATACTGATGCGATAATCACAGCGGTGCATAAGTCCGGGCGTCCTGTCGAACACCCGATATTGTACGGCGACGGCCGAACCGCCGAAAAGATCGCTTTTGAACTCGTTGGAGGAACACGGTAATGCATGTGCCATTTTATTCATCCGCAAGAGAATATCAAAACAGAAAAGAAGAATTCGACGCCGCGGTACGCGGGGTTATGGAACGTGGCGATTTCATTTTAGGCGGGGAGGTAGCGGAGTTCGAGAAGGAGGCGGCCGCCTGGCTCGGGGCCAAGTACGCCGTCGGGCTGGCGTCGGGCTCCGACGCCCTGGTCCTGGCCTCCGACATCCTCGGATTCAAGGACGGCGCCGAGGTGCTCACGCCCACCTTCACCTTCTTCGCTTCCACCTCCTGCGTAGCCCGCTTGGGGGGAAAGCCCGTCTTGGTCGACATGGACGAGGAAACCCTGAACATGGACCTGGCCGACGCGGAAAAGAAACTGACTAAGAAGACTGCGGGGATTATCCCGGTCCATCTATTCCAGCAGTGCACGCCCCTGCAGCAGGTCATGAAGCTCGCCACGGCGCATGGCTTGAAGGTATTGGAAGACGCGGCGGAAGCCTGGGGCATGAAAAGCCTTGTGGACGGCTCATGGCGCATGGCGGGAACCGTGGGCGACATGGGCATTTATTCCTTCTTTCCCACCAAGACCCTGGGAGCCTACGGCGACGCGGGGCTGGCGGTCACCGACGACGAGGAGCTGTACAAGAAGCTCAAGAGCTACCGGGTCCACGGAAGTTCGGTCAAATACCACCACGACTACATAGGCTACAATTCCCGCCTGGACACAATGCAGGCGGCGATTCTGCGGGTAAAGCTGAAAACCACCGACACCTCGATCGCCGCCCGGGCGAGGCACGCGGAACACTACAGACAGCGGCTCTCTGGGCTCTCCGGGCTGCGCATTCCCCCTGTGTCGGCCGGCAACAAGCCGGTATATTATGTGTACAATATCCTCTTGGACGGACGCGACAAGCTCGTCGAGCGATTCAAGGAGAAGGGGATAGGGTACTCGATCTATTATCCGAAGCCCTTGCATCTTCAGAAATGCTTCGGCTATCTGGGCTGGAAGGAAGGGGACTTCCCGGTGGCGGAATCGGTGGCGAAGCGCATCGTCGCGCTGCCGATCTACCCAGAGATCACCGATGACGAAGTCGACTATGTCTGCGACGAAATCGCGGCATTCTGCCGCTAATCCCCGAGGATTGCGGCGAGCCGCTTTGAGGAGATGGGTATGAGCAATCCCGAGCTCGTGGAACTGGCGGCCGAGGGCGGCGGAACGTATTACCGCCACCAGTCCAGCTATGTCGATCAGGGAGCGAAGATAGGAGCCGGCACGAAGATTTGGCACTTTTCGCACATAATGGCCGGCGCGCGGATCGGTGCTAGGTGTTCGCTAGGGCAGAACGTCAATGTCGGAGGCTCGGCGGTGCTGGGAAACGGGGTCAAGGTGCAGAACAACGTATCGATCTACGACGACGTCATCATCGAGGACGACGTGTTCTGCGGTCCTTCCTGCGTTTTTACCAACGTGATCAATCCCAGGGCCTTCGTGGAGCGTAAGCACGAGTATAAGAGAACCCTGGTAAGAAAAGGCGCGGCGATCGGCGCCAACGCGACGATCGTATGCGGGGTCGCCTTGGGCGAATACAGTTTCGTGGGGGCGGGAAGCGTTGTCACCCGGGACGTGCCCGCCTACGCGATGGTCTATGGGAGCCCGGCGCGGGCGCGAGGCTGGATCTGCGCGTGCGGGGTAAAGCTGGGCGAAGATCTTGCGTGCCCCGCCTGCGGTGCGCGTTATCGAAAGACCGAGGGCGGACTTGTCCGCGAGTAGAAAGGCAACAAGGAAAAACTATGAGCATAAAAGACAGGCTTCTTGAGACAATAGCGTCAAAAAAAGTGGTTGTCGGCGTGATCGGCTTAGGTTATGTCGGACTGCCCTTGGCGGTTTCCTTCGCCAAGAAAGGGGTAAGGGTCCTCGGCTTCGAAAAGAGCGTCAAAAAAGCCCAAGCGGTGAACGAAGGACGGAACTACATCGCGGATATCGAGGACGGCGACCTGGCCCAGGTCCGGGAGAAGGGTCTTTTGAGCGCGACGACGGATTTTTCGAGGATCGCTGAGACCGACGCCGTCATCATCTGCGTGCCGACGCCCCTGGATAAATATAAGAAACCTGACATGAGCTTTATCGAAGCGTCCTGCAGGGACGTCGGGAAGCACATGAAGAAGGGGACATTCATCAGCCTGGAGAGCACCACCTATCCCACCACCACCGAAGACTTCATGAAGCCGATCATCGAGAAGGAATCGGGGATGAGGGAGGGAGAGGATTTCTGGCTCTGCTTCAGCCCCGAGCGGGTCGATCCGGGGAACAAGACCTACAAGACGGCCAATACGCCCAAGGTGGTCGGAGCCCTGGGAAAGGACGCCCAGGAGATAGCGCTCGCGTTGTACGGCATAGCGATCGAGAACCTGTATCCGGTATCGTCTCCCCGGGCGGCGGAGATGGTGAAGATATTGGAAAACACCTATCGGCTGGTGAATATCTCCCTGATCAACGAGATAGCGCTCCTGGCTGGCAAGATGAATATCAACATATGGGAAGTGATCGAAGCGGCGAAGAGCAAGCCCTACGGATTCCAGGCCTTCTATCCGGGGCCGGGCATCGGGGGGCACTGCATTCCCCTGGATCCCTTCTATCTCGAGCACATCGCCAAGGGCTTCAATTTCGACCTGACGATGATCAACACCGCGGGGAACATCAACAACCTCATGCCCTACAGGATGATGAACAAGATTGCCTTCGCGCTGAACCGGCACAAGAAAGCGATGAACGGGTCGAAGGTGCTCTTTCTCGGCGTGGCGTACAAGCCGGACATCGACGACGCCAGGGAAAGCCCCGCGCTCCTGGTAATGGATCTTGTTGCCAGAAAAGGCGCGGATGTGAGCTTCCATGACCCCTACATAGCCGAGGTGACCGACGAACACGGCAGGCTGTGGAAGGGCGTCGAGCTCACCGACGAAGCTATTTCAAAGGCCGATTGCGTCGTATTCACCACGAACCATTCATCTTTCGACGTGCCGCGCATCGTGGAAAAGGCAAAGCTGGTGGTGGATACGCGCAACGCGGTGAAGAGCGTGAGCATCGAGGACGGGAAGGTATTCAAATTGTGAAATCCGGGAAGACTGTACTGGTCTACTCACAATCCGATCTTGTCCGTGACCCGAGAGTGCATAGGCAGATAGAACTTCTCTCAGGTGAGTACAATCTCGTCGTTTTCGGGAACACGCCACCGAAAGCTAAAGTAGCAAAATTCTATGATCTTGTTTCGCTCATAGGCCTTCCAGAAAATCGGGATCGATCCAAAAAAGCAGCGATCGCGCTGTTTCGCAGAATCGGCCTAAAAAAGTTCATAATTATGTCGATCCGGCAGTTTCTGAAGAGCGTACCCATAGCGCCAGCACTCCAAGCGTACTGGGACTGCCGCGTCGTTCGCGGAAACGTGATCCGCCGCATTCGGAAAACCCCATGCGATCTTATAATCGCCAACGATTATTCGGGTCTCGCCGTGTGTGCCGCAGCGAAGGGGAAAAGGAAACTACTTTACGATGCGCATGAGTACACTCCTGGGCAATTTCCGCGGACAAAAGCACATCTAGCCCAAAGAACGCACGCTCGGTATGTAATTCGTAAGAATATTGGACATTGCGATATGGTCATGACGATAGGAGATGGAATAGCCAGATTATACGAACGTATGTTTGGCGCTCACTGCGAAGTCGTGACTAACGCGCCCGCCTATCGTGACCTAAGCCCTTCGCGCGGAGGAGAAGACAAGATTCGCTTAGTACACCACGGGGTTGCAGCGAAGAATCGAGACCTAGAGAAACTAATCGATATGATGGGATTCCTCGATGAAAAATTTTCGTTGGATTTCTATCTGGTACCCTTTGACGAGGTTTATTATTCGATATTGCGTTCCCGCGCAAGAGACAATCCCCGAATCTCTTTCCATGAACCTGTGGATATGCTTCATCTTCCCGAGGAGCTTCATCAATACGATATAGGATGCTATTTATTTAATCCAAATTGCATCAATATCGCATATGCGCTTCCCAATAAATTTTTCGAGTTTGTGCAAGCGAGGCTAGCGATTGCGATAGGTCCCGTTCCCGAGATGGGATGTTACGTCAAGAAATATGGGCTTGGGGTTGTGTCTGAAGACTTCGAGCCGAAAACCATGGCGCGGGTGCTGTCCAGATTGGATAGGGACGCGATCATGGAATTCAAACGCGCCTCGGACGCGAGAGCGTGGGAGCTTTCATCCGAACCGAACGCGAGAATCATCAAGAGAATTGTCGCCGAGTTGCTGGAAGGCACCACATGACAGGGACATTGAAAGCTGTCCGAGTGTGCCACATGACAACCCTCCATCGACGTGACGACGCCCGCGTGCGGCTTAAGGAATGCGCGACACTCGCCAAGGCGGGATATAAAGTGACGCTTCTGGTGGCAGACGGCAAGGGAAACACAGAACCGCGCGGCTCGACGGACGGTGTCGGCGTGGTCGATGCCGGACTTCGTCCCGGTAAGCATCGGGAGAGGTTCCGATTTTCCGCTTCCGTGATGCTAACCAAGGCGCGCGAAATAGATGCGCAAATTTATCACTTTCACGATCCGGAGTTGATACCGGCCGGACTCGCCCTCAAACGCGACGGTAAAGTGGTAGTGTACGATTCGCATGAAGATCTACCCCGGCAATTGCTTTCGAAGACTTATATTGCGGGTTCAAAGGCGAAGCTCGCATCGATTGCCGCTGAAGTTGGGGAAGATTACGCCGCCCGTCGATTCGACGCGGTGATAGCCGTGACCGAATCGATCTTTACGCGCTTTGAAAAATTCGCGAAGCGGACGGTGCTGGTAGCGAATTATCCATCGCTCGAAGATCTTGGGCTCGAAGTACTTTCTACACCGAAACGAGAAAGACGCATATGCTATGTCGGAGGCCTTTCGATTATTCGTGGTTCCCGTTCGCTTCTTCAGGCGTCGAAGATATGCAAATATCCGATCCATGCGGCCGGATCCTTTGATGATGAGGGCGTGCGGCAAGAGATACTCGCGCAGGATTCCAGGGTAATCTACCGGGGATTCTTGGGTAGGCGCGAATTAGCCGATTTCATGACTTCATCTATGGCGGGCATTATGACTTATTTGCCGCGACCCAACCATATCAATGCCATGCCAACGAAGTTGTACGATTACATGGCCGCTGGCCTGCCTGTTATCGTCTCCGACTTTCCTCTGTGGAGAAACATCGTCGAAGCAGGAGAGTGCGGGATTTGTGTTGATCCCGAAAACCCAAGCTCTATAGCAGAGGCGATAGAGCGTCTTTTGGACAGGCCGGAAGAAGCGGCGAGGATGGGGGCTAACGCGCGCAGGCTGGTCGTCGAGGGTGGGCGGAACTGGTCGGCCGCGTCAAAAAGGCTCCTTGATCTCTATAGTACGTTGGAGCCGGCGATATGATGCGCATACTTACCGCATCGATGGCGCGAGGCCGCAATCCATGAAGGCTGCGGTCGTGCCTAAATTTAATTTCAGCGTGAAATCGAGTAAAAGCGTCTGGATTATCTGCCAGCACGCCGGCGCTCCCAGGTACGGCATGAATTATCGGCCTTACAATCTTGGGCGTGAGCTCTCGGCGCAGGGCATAGACGTGACGATTATCGGTTCTCCGTTTTCGCATCAGTTTTTTGCCAGGCCGGAGTTGCACGAGGGAAATTACACTATAGAATATATCGACGGCATGCGATATTGTTGGATTCGCACAACCGACTACCCAAAATCTCAAAGTCTCGCTAGGGTGCGTGCCTGGTGGGATTTCGCCTGGAGAATTTTACCGCTTTCATTCCGCGCCGTTGAGCTCGGCATTCCCGCTCCCGACACGATCCTCGTTTCTTCCCCTCCTCCTTACGCTATTCTGCCGGCATCACGCCTGGCGAAAAAATTTAAGGCACGCCTTGTGTTCGAGGCAAGGGATCTTTGGCCACTTTCACTGATAGGATTGGGTGGCCACTCTCCATGGCACCCATTTATATTGTTTACCCAATGGGTAGAAAATTTTGCATATAAAAATTCTGATGGCGTAGTTTCTGTGCCGCCATTGGCAGGACCTCATATGCAAGAACATGGGCTGGCGGCTAAAAAATTTCATCACATTCCGAACGGAGTAAATGTCGAAAGAGAATCCTTGGAGTCAAACGAAGACAGTTCGGAGCTTATACACAATGTTTTGCCTAACAGGCATTTTATCGTAGGGTATTCAGGAACGGTAGGATTGGCCAATGGGCTATCGTACTTTGTCGATGCCGCGGAACTATTAAAAAAGAATACCAAAATTGGCTTCGCGATAATCGGCGATGGGGCTGATATTCCATACCTTAAGACGCGCGCAAGAGAAAAAAAACTTGATAATATCGCGTTTATACCGGCGGTATCCAAGACAAAAATTCCCTCCATATTAGCTGAGCTCGATGCCTGTTTTTTAAGCCTTAAGCGGGAAAAGGTTTTCGAATACGGTGTTTCTCCGACTAAGCTTTTCGATTATCTTCTTTCGGCAAAACCGGTGATTATGGCGGTAGAATCAGGGAATGATATTGTTGGAAACGCTGGGTGTGGAATTAAAATCGATCCTGAAAATCCAAAAGCAATTGCCGATGCGGTACTTTTTCTTTTTGGCCTATCTATGGAAGAACGTAAAGCCATGGGAAATGCCGGGAAAGAATTCGTATTAAAAAACCACGACTGGAGAAATCTTGGGGAAATATATGCCAAGGTGCTAGGGGTTGATGCCTAATCCCGTTAATAGACTGGCTTTAGCGCTCATATGCATTGGACCGCTTTTTTTATCGTGCACGACTATTAATAGAAAGCCTGGAATAGGCGCTGAGTCTATTAAAATAGAAAAAATTGAGCATTTTCGGCTTGGCTGGTATGATGGGATTAACAATTTAGAAAATATCGCAGATATTGCCGAAGCGGGTTTTGACTATTGCATGCCCTATGTCGGAGACGGAGATGAAGCTGCGATACAAACCTATGTCGAGGCCGCAGAACGTACAGGACTAGATGTATTTCTTGAAATACCGCGATCACTTATTCAGACACAAGAACAGACTTTGGCCAACTATGTGGCTAAATTCAATGATTCTCCAAGAGTTATCGGTTGGTATCTTTATGATGAACCAGAGTGGAAGCCAGGAATAAATCCGGTAATATTACATCACGCATATACAACGATCAAAGAATATAGTCGAGAAAAACCCGTAGCCCTTGTGTTTATGGTTCCCTGGCTGATTACGCCCTATAGAGAAGCCATGGATGAACTCTGGTACGATTTCTACCCTATCACGGAAAAACAGAATGAATTTTCAGCCTTCCGCGGCGGGAAGTACGCTCATACCATCCAGCGTATCGCATCAAAGGCTACTTCACTAAAAAAACCCTTGACGCTCGTTCTACAAGGATTCGGCGCGACCGTTTCGGGGAAGGCTCAGTTTGGCCGAAGGCTGCCTACTCAGGCGGAAACCCGCTATATGCTTTACTCCGCATTACTAGGCCGCCCAAGTTCTATACTGTATTGGACCTATTACAGAACCGATCCGGCATGGGTAGTCGCGACCTTGTCACCCCTCGTTAGAGAGTTCCGTTCGCGTTTTCCCCAAGCGCTGGTTTATGAGACAGGCCCCAGGTTTAGGACTTCAGGCGGATCCTGCGATACCCTAGTGCTTGGGAATGCCGAAGGAAGGAGATGGCTTTTAGCAATAAGTCACGAAGACAAAGAGAAAAGCCTTACTATTATCGCTCCTTCGAGCTATAGGTTCAAACTGGAAAATCAAGACCAGGTCACAATTACTCTTCCTGCCTTTGGGGTAGTACTGCTTGATTTAGCTGAAAACCTGCCAATTGCCCCTAGGGGGTGAACGTGTTACTATGGCTGTCGATAGGATGATGCTTTGTAATTCCATGGGATACGCGAAGTGATGACTCAGATAAAGAAAAAACAGATTTTATTAGCAATTGCAGATGTTGCATTGCTTTATGCTAGCCTCTACTTCGCGCTCTTGCTCAGGAAATGGATTCCCCCAACTTCCCGCGACTGGCAAGTTCATATCGCAGTATTTAAATACATATTTCTCTGGTGGGTAATGTGTTACTACACCGGCGGTCTTTACAATTTCGCCGTTATATTCGACCGAGCCATCCTTGCAAGAAGGCTCCTTCTTTCTACTCTTGTCGCGACCTTGGGTACGATAGTCCTCTTCTATATATACCGTACGCCCGGCATATCTCCTAAAACGGTTTTGGCGCTCTTTGCGATATTAGCTTTTATATCGGGCTATATAATACGAAGAGCGTTTACGAGGATCCTAAGCGAGATAATACGAAAGCGCGGCATAGCATTTGTTGGGAGAATAAATGCCTCTGTTCGCGAACTTCTCAATTCATCAGGCAACCTAGCAAGGTTTGGTTATGAGGCTCGGATGGTACTGGATAACGGACCTTGCGAGGAGGAAGCACCTCAAAATTTACACTACTGTAAAAATACCGAAGAATTGACCGAAGCCGTGCGCTCAGGGCAGATAAACCTCATCGTCATAAGCGACGATCAACACCTTTCGCAGGAGATAAGGCTTCTTCTCTTTGATCTCTTAGACACTGGCGCAGGGTGCGTAAACCTATTCAACTTCTATGAACTTATCTTCAGAAGGATTCCGCTCGAAGATATCGATGAGACATGGTTTCTCGACAACATCGATCTCTCTGCAAAAAAGCCATATATAGCTATAAAAAGATTGATTGATATCCTAGCTTCGCTTATCTGTCTTGTTGTTTCGTCTCCTTTATGGCCGTTTATTGCCTTGATGATAAAGATCGAAAGCAAAGGGCCAATAATATTCAGGCAGGTTAGGCTTGGCCGACTCTCGAAACCTTTCGATATATTTAAATTTAGGACGATGCGTGAAGAAAATAACCACCAGGAACCAACAATGCAGAATGATTCTCGAATAACAACGATTGGGCGGTGGTTGCGGAAATCTCGGCTTGATGAGATACCTCAGCTAATCAATGTGCTGATCGGCGACATGAGTTTCGTGGGCCCGCGCCCCGAACGCCCTGAGTTGGCGAAGGAATTAGAATGCGAGATTCCCTACTACAGGCAACGTCTTCTGGTAAAACCAGGCCTTACCGGTTGGGATCAGGTATCTGGTGAATACCACTCTCCCTCAAAAGCGGACACGTTCAAGAAGCTTCAGGCCGATCTGTATTACGTGAAGAATCTCTCTTTGAGCCTCGATGGATCGATTTTTTTCAAGACAATCCTGACTGTGCTAAAAGCGAGCGGTCGATAAAGAAGGAGATAGTATTTGAAATTGCGAATAAATTGGCTAGGCAAATTCAACAGGCTTATTTTGCTGGGAGTATTTTTCCATATCGCTTTTTCTGCCGCGTCTTTGGACTTCACGCTGAAAGCATCCGGTACGTATTCGACTGAAACAAATAATGCCTTCTTTGTCGATGGCTCTCTCGCGCTTGAGCATCAGGAAGGCCCCTTTTCCACTTCTTGGTCGCTCGTAGCCGATTCAAAAGGCACGTATCCTGAGCCTTTCTTTCGAGATTTCTTCGGTCCTTTCACGTTCAACCTTGAAAACGCCGGCTTCGTTTATCAAGAAAGCCCGATCAGTATGTGGCTTGGGAAACTTCCCATTGAAGACGAAATAGAAAGCCCATACTCGCTTTTCATTTCGGGGATGTCGCCCTCGTTGATAAATGGCGGATTGCGTTTCGAGGGAAGGAATTTCACTTTCTCCAATCTGTGGGTGGGCCTTGATATCAATGCCAGAACCGATCTATTCATGGCAGGTTCCAGCAAAAACATTTACCGCGACAGAGGCGTCGTGATTAGGACCTATGAATACCGATTAGGCAACCTGAAGGTCGGCTATCAAGATTCGACGGTATTTGTCGATTCATATTTTAATGTTAACGTCTTCGCAATTCCCGCCCCATCGTATTTTGTCCAATATGTTCTGGCCGCAAAGGGAAGACCAGGTTCCCAATACGCGAATATGAACAGCTTGGAAGGCCTTTTTGCCGATTATGAAGGCCAAGGATGGCGCGCCTACGCTCAAGTTCTAATCGACGATTTCAACATGAATAGGTTCATAAATCCGTCGGGGTATCAGAATCCCGATAAAATCGCTTGGTCGCTTGGCGGAGCTATCGATCTTCCGCTTGGGACTTTAGGTATTTACACCGCGGGAGCCACAAAATACACGTTTGCTTCGCTGGGAGACGATTTTTATTCCTATACGACGCATCCTTCCTCTGCCGTAATCTCAGACGGTCAGACCGTGGCGGTTCCTCTCGAGGAGCAGATGCTCGGCTATATTCATGGCGAAAACAACATCGCTCTCAAGGCGACCTGGGGCGCTCCGCTTGCCGATACGGATCTGGAAATGGGGATGGAGATCGTGCTATCGGGGGCTAAGTCACCGGCTAATCCCTGGCACAACGGCGAAGACTATCTTGCGTTGGGGACGCAGCTTCTGAATGATCCTGTCCTCGAAACGAAAATTCTCCTCGACGTAAGGGCTTCCAGGGAGTTTGGGAATTTCACTCTATTCGCCAAAGCCGCGGGGGGCTATATCTTTAACCGCCTTACTCCCGTCTATCCAGGAAGTTCCGGATATCCTCTCATCGCGTACGGCGATGGAACTACCATGAATGAGCCGATTTTTATCCCTAAGGCTGGTGATTCAGGATTGATCGGAGAAATCAGCCTGGGGGGTTCATGGAAACTGGGCTTATGAGTGTGAACCTGAACCATAGCCGATGCGCATAGCCTTCTTTTCCGACGCTTACCACCCTAGGGTGAGCGGCCAGGTCGCCTCCTTGGACGAGTTCTGCAAAAGCCTCACCGAGCGCGGGCACGAGGTCTGCATCGTATGCCCGGCCTATCCGCCGGAACGCATGGAAGGAATCAAGGACCCGTTCCGCACGATCCGCGTACCCTCGGGAAGCGCTTTAGTATCGGAAGACGACCGGCTGGCCATTCCTTGGAAAACAAGCGAAGCCCTGCGGGAGTTGGACGAATTCCAACCCCAGGCCGTGCACGTGCAGACAGAATTCTCCATCGGGGCGCTGGGAAGGCGCTATTGCAGGCAGCGGGACATCCCGATCGTATCCACCTGTCATACCTTCTATGAAATGTACATACACTGGTATCTCCCGCTGCTGCCTACCTTCGCGGCGCGGCCGGCGGTGAAGGCCTGGCTGCGCTCGGTCTACTCCGATGACGCCCTCATTATTACACCGACCAATAGGATACGGGACGTGATGACGAGCTACGGCATCGAGAAAGAGTACGCGGTGATTCCCACGGGAGTGGACGAGCGGATATTCAGGCCGCGCAAGGCCGAAGGTCAGCGCTATAGAGAGGAACTGGAGCGGCGGCATCCTTCCTTGCGCTCTTCAGCCTTGCTGTTGTGCGTCGGCAGGATTAGCCAGGAAAAAAACCTGGAACTTCTGGCCGAGGCCATGGAGAAGATGCTCACCCGGAACCCAAGAATCCACCTTCTGATGGTCGGAGACGGGCCAAAGCGGGCGGAGCTGCATCATGTCTTTCATAAGCGCGGGCTAAAGGACGCCGTGACCTGGGCGGGGCTTATGCCTAGGGAAGAGCTTCCCATGGCTTATTCGGCCGCCGACCTGTTCGTATTCCCCTCGGTGACCGAAACCCAGGGCCTGGTGACCATTGAAGCCATGCTCTGCGGCCTTCCGGTGGTCGGGGTGAACGAAATGGGCACCGCGGAGATCATGGAGGGTGACAAGGGCGGATTTCTAGCCGAAAACGACGCCGACGATTTCGCCGACAAGATACTCGCGCTGGTCGAGGATCCGGCCTTGAGGGCTGAAAAATCCCGGGAAGCCATGCGGCACGCCAGGCGCTGGACAATCGGCCACGCCTGCGATGAAATGGAGAAGATCTACAACCGAATTTTCGGATGAAGGGAGGCGCTCATGCGAGCATGGAAACATAGCCTGTTTCTGGCGGCCCTATTCGCCGCCGCCCTCCCCCTCTCGGGCCAGGATAATGCCCGAAGCCATGCCGCAAGGCTCTATTTCCCCGGCGACCTGGAATACGACAGGGCGTTCTCAGCATCGTTGCAGGCCGGTTTGCTGCCCGTAAGCGGCGTGTTTCCCCTTTTCGGCGCCGAGCTCGGCGCGCCGAGGTACGGAGCTAGCACAGATGGCGGATTTAGCGCCAGAGGCGGCCTTGACGCCAGCTTCAGCAGCCCCAGCCTTTATTACGACTCCCCCGCGAGCCGAGAGGACCTGGCTCCCAGCCTTTCGTCGGATCTAAGCCTCACCAAAAAGTACTTTCCGGAAATCCAACACTACCTCCAGAGCCTCCCGGATCCCCTGTCCCTCGATCTCTGGATCTATCCATCGCCGCGAACGGCTTTCAAGCTGGACCTTTTTTTCAATTATCGCCGGGACAGCATCAACGGACAAAGCTCCACCTTCCAATGGGATCTGGATCAATGGCTTGGCAACTTATTGGGCGCGGCGGAGTTTCCATCCAAGGCCTACCTGTCCTGGGCGGGGGAAAATATCGGGGTAGCGGCGGGGCGCTTCCCCGCGGGCATGGGCTGGGGAAGGCTCACCGGAGCCGCCCTCAACCCCCGGGCCTCCTGGTACGACCAAGCGCGATTGTATTTAGACGCCGGAAAGCTCCGTTTCAACGCCATGTGGGCAAGCAGCTCGGCGCAGCTTTCCGAGGCCGAAAGCGAAATCCAATTCAGGCGCAAGACCGACGACTCGAGTTTCTGGGATTCCCAGAACGACCACGACTATGCGGCGAACGATCAGGCGGTCAAACTGGCCACCTGGCACCAGGTGGAATGGAAGCCCCTGCCCTGGATGGGCTTCGGCTTCGCGGAGATGAGCGTCATCGGCGGAAGGGCGCCAGCCTTACACTTCGTCCTGCCCTCGGCCATGTGGCACAGCGCCTACGCCGCCGGCTACTCCAACGTGGGAGCCTCCATCCAGGCCGCGGCGGTACCCCTACCCGGCTTGCTTATGGCGGGAGAGCTCTTCATCGATGACATGCGCAGCTCGGACGAGCCGGCGACGTCCAAGCCCCAGGCCCTGGCGTGGACGGGCGTCGCGCGCTGGTCCCAAGCCGTTTCCGCGGGCCTCGGCCTGGACCTCGGACTCGAATACGGGCACGCCGACCGCTGGACCTACGTGCGCTGGAACCCCTACCTGGCCATGTACCAGCGCCAGACCTTGGCCGGTGGGAGGCGCAGCCTCGATCAGTCCCTGGGCGCTCCCTGGGGGCCCGACCACGACAGCATCGGCGCCTACGCCAGGCTGAAGGGCGAGGGCGGCTCGTCCCTGGAACTTTCCTACGAGTTCGTGAGAAAGGGTCCGATCTATCAGGGCATGGGCGCGAACATGAACGTAACCGCCGATTTCGACGGCGATGGGATCGACGACCCGCCTCAACCTATCTGGGTGCCCGTATTCTACGATTACGACAAATACGCGGGAGCCGGAGCGCTCGCTGCGATCCTCGCCAGGCCGGATGAGTACAGACACCTTATTTTACTGTCGGGGACGCAACCCTTAGGTAAAGGCTTTGAATTGAAACTTAGCGCCACCCTGGGCTTTTACCGAAACTTCGGCAACGTAGCCGGCGCGTCGGAATTCATGGCGCTGGCGTACCTGGGAATTTTGTATACCATACCATCGAACGGAAAATAAATTTCATGGCATCGAAGCTGTTCATCATCGGCGCTATCGCCTTCGCGCTCTCCTCGCCGGCCTTCGCCCAGTCGGGGAACATTGCCAACGGCAACCCTGAGGGTAAGAACGCGGGCGCGTCGAGCGCGCGGCGAGTGGAACCTGTATTCATACGGACAAATTTCTCGATCGGTGAGGAAAAAACCCAGGACGGCAAAAAGTGGATAGTCATGAAGGCGGACTACGCCGCCTCGATCAAGGCCGACCTGGAAAAGATCTCGTCCATCCTGACGGATTACGAAGCGATGCCTAAGGTATTCAAGAACATCGAAAAGGTCGAGGTGGTCGAAAGGCTCCCCGACGGCGCCGTCACGAGGCAAACCACCATCGTGCGCGGCCTGGGCTTTTCCTTCCGCAACACGCTTCTCTTCAGGATATCGAACACATCGGTGTCGCCCGACGTTTTCGTCCAGACTTTTTCCTTGAGCGAAGGCGACAAGTCCACCTTGAAGACCGAAGGCTCCTGGACCCTCGAATACTCCAAGGCCGAGGGCGGCTGCGTCGTGAGCTACAGGACCGAAAACGTGATCCTCCATCAATATCCGCTCCAGGACAGCGTCATGTCCGCCTTCGGGGCCGGGGAGATAAAGAAGCTATTCTTCGAGCTTTGCGACGCGATCGGGGGAAAATGAAAGGATACCAGACCTGCGGGACCTAATGGAAAAATTCGGAGTTGTATCTTCGACCGGATGATTTATACTTGGAAAATGAAAAAGATTTTAATTAGGTCGAGAAGCGAGCCGAACCGCAGGTCGAAAGGCATGCCGAAAGGCGCGTTGAGTGGCGCGGGAAAGGGCGCGGTCGCCCTCATCCTCTGCGTCTGCTTCGGTTTCGCGGCGGCGGGACCCGCCTTCGGCCAGGACGCCTCATCGGCGGCCTCGATGGAGGGGAAGACTTCCTTTCTCGATTTTCCGGGCAAGCTGAATTACCACATGGTCGCGGGCTGGACTTCCACCGGCCTCTTGTTCGCCGCCGGCGCCTTGGGCGCGGCCAGGGCCCTGGATCTCATGAACCGGGGACACCAGATCCGCAGCGACCTCGGCATCAGCGACGAGGACGACCCGGCGATCGACGCGGCCCTTTCGGGGCTCTGGGAAACCGGGCAGACCCTTCGCTGGCTCCACGTGGGGTTCTTGGTCTCGGGCGAAGCCCTCTACCTGGGCAACGCGGTGACCGGGCTCTCCATGAAGCTGCCCAAGGGAGAGCGGACCCGTTCCGCCGACATCCACCTGGCCGGGTTTTTCACCCACGCCGCCCTCATGGTAGGCGAGGCGATCCTCGGCGTGATGACCACCGACGCCCTCAGGCGGGGCGACCACGAAGCCCACCTGGCCCTGGTCGCGGCGCACGCAGGCATAGGGCTCGCCATTCCCCTGGTAATGGCGGGAGCGGGCTGGGCTGCCACGGCGGGGTGGTGAGGAAAATAATACCCGGCAGGGGTAAAAAGCTCCCTTCTTTTCTCGCGCAACCTCCCAAAAGCCTGATTTAAACCGAAATTTGGCGAAAATAAGAGCGTTTTATTGGCACGATAATTGCATTGATATCAATGAAGTTTATTTTTTTTCGGAGGTTACTATGTATCGCGGATTCAATGGATATGGATATGGTTACGCGGGCTTCCCCTGGGGATGGCTCGTCATGGGAATAGCACTGTTCGTGGTGGTGGCTGGGATCGTCTACATCGCCGTCAAGATCGGAAAGCCGAAAACCTCCCGGATCGGAAAATCCGAGGACGATGGCATTCCCTCGGGGTCTACAATCGTCCCAGATTCCTCTTCGAACCAAAAAGCACTGGAGATATTGGCCGAGCGTTATGCGAAGGGCGATATCGACGCGGAAACCTACAGGGCCATGAAGCAGGAGCTTCAAGGCTGATAGGCTAAAAGTCAAGTTTTTTGGATGACGCCACTGAGCGTCAGTATCTTAAGAGGCTCGCGCCCGGATAAGGCGCGGGCTTTTTTCTTATCCTTCTGTACCCCTTTTAGCGTTCGGCGCGAGCGCGTTTCCTCGCAACCAGCCTAGGGCGGAGAAGGTATTCATATATGGAAATCCCGAGCCATGGAGGGTGGAGTGGTCGACCTGCTCGTGCTCGCGCTGCCGCTTTTCATATTCTTCGCGATAATTCTGTCCCTCGGGCGCCCTCCCCCCAAAAACGAATACAAGAACTACATCCGCGTCGGACGAAAATGGATGACTATGGACGAATACCGAAGGCGGAGCGGCGGGGCGTCGTCTCAGGGCGGTAAGACAGGATAACTGGACTGGCAGGATCGACAGGACATTAGTTTTTGGCAAAGAACGAGTTTAAGAAATTAATATTCTTTTCTTTACCTTAAAATAAATCCTGTAAATCCTGATTTTCCTGTTATCCTGTCGAAATTTGTCCGAATTGAAGCAAAAGAATAAATCCGGCGTGAGTATAGGGCATGGTGGATGACACGCTCACTGAAAAAATCATCGGCTGCGCTTATAGAGTATACAACACCCTCGGTTCGGGATTTCTGGAATCGGTCTACAAGCAGGCCATGGCCGTGGAATTGTGGAAAGCGAGGCTACCCTTCGTCGTCGAGGCGCCTATCGAGGTTTTTTATGACGGCAAGATCGTCGGTTCATTCTTTGCCGATGTCATCGTACAGGGCAAGGTCATACTGGAGCTTAAAGCCGTGGAAGAGATCAACCGGGTACATGAGATTCAGCTGGTCAATTACCTCCAAGCAACAGACACGCCCACAGGGCTGGTGATCAATTTCGGGCCAAAGAGACTTCAAGTAAAGCGAAAGTTCAGGGACTATGCTCCTTTGGTGAAAACTTCGCCGGGGAAATAAGGACAGGATACCAAGACCATCCAGGATCGACAGGACACGAGTTTTTGGTAAAGAAAGAGAGAAGAAACTAAAGAGAGATATTTCTATATTCTAAAAAGAAATCCTGTAAATCCAAATTTTCCCGTTATCCCGTCAAATTTACCTTTATTTCTACTTCTATTAAGGATAGTATTAAAGTATAATATCCTTATTATAAGGAGAAATGTGATGGCGGTCACGAAGGAAAGGATAGCGAAAGTTCTGGAGGCTAAACTTGCCGATGGAATATCGTCTTTGCCTCCCGCGGCGACTCCTCGCCACATTGCTCAAGCATATTCTTTTCCGGGGAAAATCTCGGCGGTCGTGGGCATGCGCCGCAGCGGAAAGACCACGTTTCTCCATCAGATGCGGCGCGAGGCGATGGAGCGAGGA
>Ga0302252_1000337_pt1 | contig 44690 bp, 37 predicted proteins | sample AAG_RA_Leu_MG_FD_193511 | JGI IMG/M metagenome (GOLD analysis project Ga0302252, IMG submission 193511) | Enriched activated sludge microbial communities from anaerobic digester in WTTP, New Holstein, Wisconsin, United States - AAG_RA_Leu | ecosystem: Engineered > Bioreactor > Anaerobic >... | reverse complement strand
AGTCTATCCCGATAGCGAAGCGTATCGGGAAGTCCCTTCATCCGCACTTTCTGCGAAGAAACCACTATCAAGGGACGAGAAGTCTATCCCGATAGCGAAGCGTATCGGGAAGTCCCTTCATCCGCACCAGTTTGAGAAAGATGCTGATCTTTCATGAAGGGACGAGAAGTCTATCCCGATAGCGAAGCGTATCGGGAAGTCCCTTCATCCGCACTTTCTGCGAAGAAACCACTATCAAGGGACGAGAAGTCTATCCCGATAGCGAAGCGTATCGGGAAGTCCCTTCATCCGCACTTCTTGCAAAGAATCCACTATCAAGGGACGAGAAGTCTATCCCGATAGCGAAGCGTATCGGGAAGTCCCTTCATCCGCACGAACTTGAGTGCCAGAATGCGAGAAGGCCAGAAGGCGAGAATGTTTACGGCACACAAATTCCGGTTCTGCATTCCTGCATACCCGCATTCTTGCAATCTGGCATTATCAAATATTACGGATGCACGACCCTACCCTAGGAAACTGATCGTCAGTCAGGCAGGATGCTGCTCGTACATTGGACTCTTACAGGAAAGGTATTGTTGAAGATCCCCGGAATTTATCGGCTTCCGGTTCTCAATGGCTTGTTCCAGGATATCAAGCAAATATATACCATGCTGATCCAGCACATCTTTGATCCACAGCAGCTCTTCCTCTGAAAAATGTGAATCCATGCTGCAAGGATAGCAATGAGCTACCCATAAAAAGGATAATAATTAAAGAGAAATTGACTAATTACCTGCGTGTAGGTAAAGGAACTCCCATATTGAATTGCTTTAGATAGCAATTCCCATTTTGGTTAGCAATAACTTTTGCTGTGTTGGTGCTACCAAAAGCATGCATTGTTGAATGGAAAGCAGACAATACTTTATCCTGAAAATCCTGATCATCCTCAAGCTTCAATATTTTCAAACCTATTTCGGAGGCTTTCTCAATACTGATATGTTTACCATGAGTTTTGAAATTACTATGATTTGACAAGTAATCAGCTATTTTATCAGGAACATCTGAAGGCTCCCCTTTGAACATGTATGCTTTAAGCCAATTACCAACCAATTCTTTTCCAAAATCTATCTGGTCCTGACACCTAACAAGTAAGGCAGGTCCGTACTGACTGAGCATTGGAAGCCAAGAGTTCAGATTTCTTGGATTATCCCTGCAATCTTCTTGGGCTATTCTAAATTGCTCAAGTATCGCATGGGCAGGAATAGCCTGAACTCCGACAGCAGTCTGGAGAATGAATTGAGGATCGATAGGCCCAATCGAGGATTGCCTGCCCATAATTATTATATCGGACGAACAGGCAAGCATTGTTCCAGCACTCATTGCAGCTTGAGGAATAATAACCCTGATATGTGAAAACTTTTGCCTTAAATAGGATACAATGGCATCAGATGCTTCTGCTGAACCTCCGCCGGTATGAAGTATTAAATCAAGCTGGTCACCTTTGAGGCCTGCAATTGCCTCCATAAATGCATGTATGTCCTCATCCGTGATGGATACTAAATTTGGAGGAGCATCTCCAGAGGTCCACCGAGTCGCGTATATAATAGTATTCCTTCGAGTAAAATCAGAAAGTTGTTTTAAGTATTTGTTTCGGATTGTATCAAAAGCTTGTTGATCACCTTGTTGAATCCCTAATCGAATTTCGCCGAGAATTTGACCCCAAGTTGGCATTAGAGTAATGTTATCTGATTGGTAGACATTTCAGAAGGAGTTTTCATGGTAAGGTTAAGGTAATCCTGGACGTCTGTTGTCTTGGCCGTAATATTGTTTAGGGTGGCAACAGAATCTTCAATATCAGGATAGATCTGTTTGGCTCTTTCAAACAACTCCTTGAATTGATCCTCGAAGTTCTCCTTTTTACAATCTTTATCCATGATTTATTATCTTGTAAATGAAATAATTACGTTATACGTACCTTGGTAACTGCAAATTTAACACTAAAATGTGGGTATTGTTCAACAATTTTTTGATTTCTCTAACACACGCCTGTTAATATAGTGTCGAAAACAAAAAACCAGCTCATGGAAGATTTGCTCCTTCATCTGCATCGCTGTTTGAACAAAAAAGCCATTGCAATGCAGAATCAGAACGGACTTAAAATTCGATGAACCGGGATCTACAGTTCGTTGAAGATCTGCTCCATTTTTCTCCTGCTAATCCCGAGTATCGTCATGTGTTGCTTCACGATAAATTCAGGCACCGGATCAATTTGAGATTGTAAGACAATGGGCCGTGCAGCGCCGTCAAGATGCCAAATTTCATGATCTCCATTATCATGATCATGACGACACCCCATTTGGGAAAGAAAGCTTCGGTACTTTCTCAGGGGAATATTTGAAGTTTTAAAGGTCATGGGTCAATGAACGGGAATGGAGACTCGTTCATCGTATTTTTGAAATGACCCATGTTTCATTAAGGAATGTACTTTGGGATTTTTGCTAAAGACATTGGAAATATCCGGCATTTCAACTTTCCTGATCCTTGTTTTACCGGTACTTACCTTCCATCCCAGACGCTTCAATTCGGATTCAAATGTATCATGTTCAAGGGCATAGTTAATAAATTCCCCAAGAACGATCCTGAATGAATCTTTGGCGGATGTTTCATCAATCCCGTATCCGCTGAGGTCAAGCAAAGGGCAATATGCTATCATCGTTGTTCCTTCATTGAATAAAATCACAGGAAGCGTGAATTCAAGATTATCATACCCGTGTTGATAAATCCCTTTGGCGATTAATTTTGACATAACGGTCAGGTAGGTTCATAGTAGGATTAACGCAAAAGTACATCATTTGTTTCGGTTTTCCGTCATTTGCATTATTCATGCAAAAAAGCCGCCTCGCAGGCAGCTCTTCCGAATCGAATGAATAATCCTCAGTTTACGAAATCCCGGGCGTTGGCCTGGTCGTATGTTTTATTTTTCTATATCTTTGCAGGCTATTGCTCAGAAAGCACCGCACACTCCAGTATAAAAACGGTCACAAGCGGACAATAAGAACTTCCTTACACCATGAAACAAGATGATACAGAAGGCAGGCAGGGCGGACGAAGTGCAGCACCCGGATATACAGATGATCGCACTGAGTTCTGGCGGCCGGGCTCTTTCGGGCTTCGATTGGTTCTCATGCTCATGCTTAGCCTTGGAACTGCCTCTTTTCTTTCCGCACAGCAGGTCGACAGTGCCCGGCCGGCGCCCACGCATTATATGATCCTTGACCAGGTGGTGATTTCGGCTGGTAAAACGGAGGAGATGATACGGAAAGTGCCGCAACAGGTCGTTCGCATTCCGGAAAAGGAGATCCGCAGCTTCTCTCCTCCAAGCACAGCCGACCTGTTGATGCTTACGGCCGGTATTCCTGTTCAGAAAAGCCAGCAGGGAGGCGGGAGTCCGAACCTCAGGGGCTTCGAAGCCAACAAGGTCCTGCTGATCCTGGACGGCATCCGGATGAACAACCTCATCTACAGAAAGGGACACCTGCAGAACATCATCACCACCGACCCTTCGGTACTGAGCAGCGTGGAGGTGCTGTACGGACCCTCATCCACGCTCTACGGCAGCGATGCGCTGGGCGGTACCATCGTGATGTTAACCGCCGATCCGGAAACCGCTCCCCAAAAGGAACTCAGGCTCACTGAGCTTCAATCCAGTCTGTCGTTTGCCACCGCCAACGAAGAAAAAAAGCTGCACCTGCACTTCAATCTCGGAAATCAACGCTTTGCTTCACTCAGTTCCTTCACGCACAGCGACTTTGGTGATCTGCGGATGGGAAAACAGAAAAACCCGTTTTACAGGAAAGCGGATTTTAGCCGCGACACTTACGTGGACAGCTTCGATGAAAAAGACAGCCTGGTAAGGAACGATAACCCCCTGGTACAGAAGTTTTCGGCTTACCGTCAGACTGATCTGATGCAGAAGTTCCTGTACAGGGTTTCGGAAGATGAGAAGCACCTGCTGAACCTGCAGCTTTCAAATTCATCCGATATCCCGCGCTACGACAGGCTTACCGATCCTGACGGAGCCGGGCTGAAGTTTGCGGAATGGTATTACGGACCACAGCTTCGCATGCTGGGTGCATATGAGCTGAAGCTGAAAAACAGGATGGGACTGAACCGGATCGATCTGAGCACGGCAGCACAGTACATTGAGGAAAGTCGCCACAACCGCCGCTTTAACAAGTCCGAACTGACGCACCGTTCGGAATACGTTAACGTGTATTCGCTGAACCTGGATCTTCAGAAGGTGAACCGCAGGCATGACTTTCGATTCGGACTTGAATCCCGTTACCAGACGCTGAAATCCAGGGGAAGGATTGAAGACATCCTGAGCGATGTTTCCGGTCCGCTCGACACCCGCTATCCCGACGGTATCAACCGGATGGCGGAAGTCGAAGTATATCTTTCGCATCGCTTTGATATCAATGAAAAACTTTGGTACCAGCAGGGGTTGAGGGCCGGTTTTGCCAGTCTTTACTGCACTTTTAAGGATACGACCTTCTTCAATTTTCCTTTCAGGGAGATCCAACAACAGCATCTTCCCTGGTCTTTCAATGCCGGACTGAGTTTTGTTCCGGGCAGCCGGGATAAATTTTCAGTCAGTCTGTCCAGTGCATACCGTGTACCGAATGTGGATGATGCCGGAAAAGTCTTTGAGAAGGCCCCGGGTACGATCATCATCCCGAACGCTTCCCTGAAACCCGAGCAGGCAATCAATCTAGACCTGGGCTACACGCGGCTGCTGACTCCTTCGCTTGCCTGGGAAACAGTGATTTACGGGACATGGTTTCATCAGATCATTGCAGAGGCTCCTTCCACCTATCAGGGCTCGGATTCCATCATGTTTGAAGGAACACGCTGCCAGGTGATCACCAGTGTGAACCATGACAAAGCTTACCTGGCAGGAATCAACACGCAACTGAAAGGCGCCCTATCCCTGCCCTGGTCGGTACATATGTCTGTTCATTACACCTATGGCCGGATTATCAGCGGTGACAGCACGATCCCCCTGGCAGCCGTTTTTCCTGTTTCAGCCAAGGCCGGTCTCACATTTGAAAAGAAGTCCTTTAGCGCCGGTTTTTACATTTTATTCCATGGATGGAAACGGCTGAAGGATTACGCTCCCGGGGGAGAAGACAACCTGCAGTATGCTACGGCGGATGGCATGCCTGCCTGGTACACCTTGAATCTCAGAGGCAGCTATCAGCTGAATCATTCTCTTGGAATCCAGCTCGGCCTGGAAAACATCCTCGACACGCAATACAGGGTCTTTTCTTCAGGTATCAATGCGACTGGAAGGAACCTGAGCTTCAGGGTGAACCTGCGTATCTGAAAGCCGGGACTGTTTGATGGTTTTTCTGTATCTTTGCAGTCCTTTAACTCAAAACACAATTGAATGAATATCACGCGAGAAGACACGGGCACCCTGACGGCATGCATCAGCATTGAAATTAAGGCGGAGGACTACCAGGAGCGGGTGACCAAAAAACTGAAAGATTACCAGCGGAAGGCCAACATCCCGGGATTCAGGCCGGGCATGGCACCGATGGCCCTGATACAGCGGTCAGTGGGGCGCAGCGTTCTCCTGGATGAAGTGGAAAGACTGATGCAGGAATCCCTGTACCAGTATCTGGAGGATCAGCAGATACACATTCTGGGCACACCGGTGGAAAATGAGGAAAAAACCGGTACCCATGACTGGGAACATGCCACGGACTTTGCCTTTCATTTCGACATCGGGCTGCGTCCCGAATTTGAGCTGGAACTTGACCACGGCATCAGTGTGGAATATCATAAGATTGTTCCCACCGAGGAAGAGCTGGACCAGGAAATACAGAAGATCCGCAGGACTTACGGAGAAATCAGGGAGGCAGAGATTTCCGGGGAAGACAACATCCTTCATACAGATTTCAGTGAACTGGATGAAAACGGACTGGTGAAGGAGGATGGCATTCAAATCAGCAGGATGATCAATACCAAAACCTTCAGCAATGAACAGTTTAAAGAATCCCTGCAGGGCCTGGCCATTGACTCCGTGATCCGTATTAACCCCCGGGCCGCCATGGACGGCGACGTCAAGAAGCTGGCATGGCTGCTGAGAATCGACGAGGAGCAGGCGGAACAGCTGGAATCAGATTTCGAAATTAAAGTGACAAAAATCGAAAGCCTTGAACCGGCCGAACTGAATGCGGAATTGTATGAGAAAGTGATGCCCGCATCGAAACCACAATCATTTGAGGAGTTTCGTCAATTGCTCAGGGAAGAAATGGCAGCGGATCATGCCGGAGAATCCAACAAAACTTTTTTCCAGGCAGTACGTAATAAACTGATGGAAATGCTTCCTTTCGACATGCCGGAAGAATTCCTGAAGAAATGGATCAAGCGGAGAAAAGACGGAGCCGACAAGGCAGAACATTCGCACGAGGGAGAAGACAAGCAGGAAGCCGTTGAGCCGGATTATGCCGCGGTGCTTGAATCATTCAGATGGCAATTAATTGAGAATCATATTGTTGAAAAGGAGCAGATACGGATTGAGGAAGAAGAAATGCAACAATACCTGAGGATCCGTTTTAAGACCTATTACTACCAGCAGGGGTATTACCAGAAAGACAGCGAGGAATTTGACAAGCACATTAACAGCATGGTGAGGGATTATCTCAGTAAAGAAGATAACAGGGAAGAAACCGCGGATGTGCTGATGTATTACAAGCTGCTGGAAGTATTTAAGCACAAGCTTGATGTCAGGACAGTGGAATTAACCCATGATGCCTTCCACGAACTGCACGGTGACCTTCACCATAACCATGACCATGACCACGACCACGAACACGAACACTGATCAGCTTTACCATATGGAATCATACACCAACGAATTCAAACGCTACGCCACCCGTCACAGGGGGATCAGCAGCACCACCCTTCGCTCCTACCAGTCGATTGCATCGGGTTACATTTCACCGACCATCATAGAGGAACGCCAGTTGAATATTGCCACCATGGATGTTTTTTCGCGTCTGATGATGGACAGGATCATCTTCCTTGGCGTACCGATCGACGACACGGTGGCGAACATCATCCAGGCGCAGTTGTTGTTCCTTGAGAGTGTGGATCCGAAGAAAGACATCCAGATTTACCTGAATACCCCCGGCGGATCGGTGTATGCCGGTCTGGGCATCTATGATACCATGCAGTACATCGGACCTGATGTAGCCACGATCTGCACGGGCATTGCCGCGAGCATGGGTGCGATTTTGCTGTGTGCCGGGCAGAAGGGCAAGCGCACTGCCCTGCCCCACTCCCGCATCCTGATCCATCAGCCCATGGGAGGTGCCGAAGGGCAGGCCAGCGACATAGAAATCACCGCCAGGGAGATCGTGAAATTAAAAAAAGAGTTGTACGAGGTTATTGCGCTTCACAGCGGGCAGAAATTAAGTAAAATCGAAAAGGATGCCGACCGCGACTACTGGATGACGGCAGCTGAGGCCAGGGAATACGGCATGATAGACGAAATCCTGATCAGGAATAAAAAAAGCACCTAAACCGGACAGCCATGTCGAAATACGTTGAGAAGTGTTCTTTTTGCGGGCGTGCCAAGAGCGAGGTCAACATGCTGCTCACCGGCCTCGATGCCTTTATCTGCGATCATTGTGTGGACCAGGCCCATGCCATCGTCAATGAAGAGCAACGCCACAAGAGAACTGCCGATCCCATCCTGGCCAATGAGCTGATGAAACCGGTACAGATCAAGGAGTACCTGGATCAGTATGTCATCGGGCAGGATGAAGCCAAGAAGGTGCTTGCCGTTGCGGTTTACAACCATTATAAGCGGATCATGCAGGCACCACAGGCGGAAAACGTCAACGATATCGATATTGAAAAGTCAAACATCATCCTCGTGGGGGAAACCGGGACAGGCAAAACCCTGCTTGCCAGGACCATTGCCAGGATGCTGAAAGTACCCTTCTGCATCGCCGACGCCACCGTGCTGACAGAAGCCGGTTATGTGGGAGAAGACGTGGAGAATATCCTGGTCCGCCTGCTGCAGGTGGCCGATTACAATGTAGCTTCCGCCGAGAGGGGCATCGTGTTTATAGATGAAATAGATAAAATCTCCAGAAAATCGGACAATCCTTCCATCACCCGGGATGTTTCAGGCGAGGGGGTCCAACAGGCCCTGCTCAAACTCCTTGAAGGGAGCCTGGTGAATGTACCGCCCCAGGGTGGCAGGAAACATCCTGAGCAGAAGTTCATCCAGATCAACACCCAGAACATCCTTTTTATTTCCGGAGGCGCATTCGACGGTATCGACAAGAAAATCGGGCAAAGGCTCAACACCAGGGTCGTCGGATATACCGGAGTGAGCGAGCGGGATCACATCGACAGGGATAATTTGCTGCAGTATATCGCCCCGCAGGATCTGAAGGCTTACGGACTGATACCGGAACTGGTCGGACGTTTCCCGGTGATCACCTATCTGAATCCGCTCGACAGGGATGCGCTCAGACGTATCCTGACAGAGCCGAAAAACGCCCTTACCAGGCAATTCATCCGGCTCTTTGAACTGGACAATGTCAAGTTGGCCTTTGATGAAGCCACCCTTGACTTCATTGTTGAAAAAGCCATTGAATTCAAAGTAGGTGCCAGGGGACTGAGAAGCATTCTGGAAGCCATCATGACCGATGCCATGTTCGAGATCCCATCCGATTCCGGCATCAGGGAATTTACCGTCAGTCCTGAATATGCCAGGGAAAAACTGCTGCATACCCGTGTCAGCCAGTTAAGAGTTGCATAATAATTGCATACTCCCTGCAGTTTATTCCATTCCAAGTGAAAGCCATCCTGCTTACCGGACTGATGCTGCTCTGTTTGCTGCCCATTGCGCGGCCGCAGACTGACACTGTGCTGGTGCGTTACCTGGTGGAAGAAGGTGACACCATGCCCGTGATGGATCTGGACGAAGTCAACATCGAGCTTCCTTTTCCATCCGTACATTCTGACGAGGTAAAGCGGCTGGCCAAGCTGGTGAGAATGGTGAAAAGGGTATATCCCTATGCCCGGCTGGCCGGTATCCGGTTCGGGGAGATGAAAACCCAGATTGAACAGGCATCCACGCGCCAGGAAAGGAAAAAGATCATTGATGCGGTGGAAGACGAAATCAAGGACAAATACGGGGCTGAACTGAAAAAGCTCACCTTTTCCCAGGGAAAGATCCTGATCAAACTGATCGACAGGGAAACCGGCTTCAGCTCCTATGATGTCCTCAAGGATTTTAAAGGATCCTTCATGGCTTTCTTTTACCAGAATTTTGCACGTATCTGGGGATATAACCTGAGAACAAAGTATGACCCCAAGGGAGAAGACCAGGATATTGAATTGATCGTCAAAATGATAGAGAAAGGTTACCTGTAGTCAGCGCGGATCCCGCATTTTCGCAGGGCTACTTTCCTCTTCCCATGGCCACGATCATCACCGTATAGATCAGGATTTTAAAATCCATGGCCAGGGACATGTTTTCGATATACAGCAGGTCGTAGCGCAGGCGTTCGACCATTTGTTCCACGGTTTCCGCATAGCCGTATTTCACCTGTCCCCAGGAGGTGATGCCGGGTTTCACTTTGTGCAGCAAGCGGTAATGAGGAGCCTGCTGAACGATGCGTTCGATAAAATACTGCCGTTCGGGCCTGGGTCCCACCAACGACATATCTCCTTTGAGCACGGAATAAAACTGGGGGATCTCATCGATACGGACTTTACGAAGGAATTTCCCGAAGCGTGTGATCCGCGGATCGGATTTGGAAGACAGCATTGGCATTCCATTTTCTGCATCGGCCACCATGGATCTGAATTTGTACATGGTAAACAACCTGCCGTGCAATCCCACTCTTTGCTGGGAGTAAATGACCGGTCCTCTGGAAGTGAGCATCACACCAAGGGCTGTAAAAAGGTAGAGTGGAGAAAGGATGATCATGGCAAGGATGGAAACCACCACATCGATGACTCTTTTCAGGGACATCTGCCAGCTTGGCATCAGGTCGGGAGAGATTTCGATGAGGGGAGCATGGAAGATAGCCGTCATCTTCACCGAACCGAGCAGATAATCCTTCATGCCGGGAATGATTTTGATCACCACTTCCGAATCTTCCAGCGCATTGATGATATTTTCCACTGTTTTGTGTTCGGAGGGCTCAACGGCGATAATCACTTCCTCCACGGCATGATTGCCCACAATGCTTCTCAGTTCCTTATAGTTACCGAGCCTCGGCACATGCTGTTCAATTTTATTATTGTTGCTTCCGTTGATGTCGACGAATCCGATAAACTTATTGCCCGAGAAAGTCGGCTGATTTTCGATTTCCTGGTAAATATTAAATGCATTTCCATTTGATCCGACAATGATGGTATTGAACCCTATCTTTCTGTGGTGGATTTTCCAGGCAGTGATTGAAGTAAGGATGAGCCGCGGAATATAGGTGAGCGTGAAATGCAGGGTAAACAGGACGAGGAACAACTGGTAATAGGAGCGGTAGTCAATGATCAGATCGTCGAGGACCAGGACGAAGAACAGGATGATCACCCCGATCAGGGTGATCAGCAGGGTTTGTCCGAGTTCCCTGAGTCTGGCTTTTCTGTATATCTGACGGTAGGTACCCATGATGACATACAATATCAACCAGAACAGAGGAACAATAAGGATTCCGAGCAGGAAGTTGGGATCTTCAAAGAACAGGCTGAATTGTTCCCAGGATCCGGGTTCCACCGTGACTTTGCGGTAGCTGTAGAAGGCTCCCCAGGCACAGGCGGCTGAAAGGAAATCAGCGAGCACATATCGGAATACCTGTAGGCGTTTATTCATGCGGTTATTCGAAATGTAAAACCTTGAAATTATCCACCAGAATAAAGGGAGCAGCCACATCATCCTCTTTCAGGGCACCGAGAAAAATCTTGAAGCGGGATGAAGAGGTCATTTCCTGCAACACGGGAGTCAGGTTGATATAGATTTTATTCCAGTTTTCACTGTGATTCAGTACCATGCAAGGTTGCTGAATGACCTGGTTATTGGATTCCCCGATCAGCCCGACGGTAAAACGGTTGTTATTGCGGTAATTCATTTCGAGGAACACATAGGCTCCGTTGGTGGGAAGGGTGTATGTATTCATGGTGGCTGCCTCGAAAAGGAGGGCACTGTCGCTCAGGTTGATCCTGCCGGAATAGGAACCTTCAAATACGGTTCCCTGCTCAGAACTCACCACGATCGCTGTATCGCTTTTTGCAGTTTTTTCGAAGGAACTGCCTCCGGCCTCAAAGTTTTCCATCCAGACGAATTTGATCCCATTGTAATAATTTACCTGCGGAGTAAAGCTGATCACCGAGTCAGGGGTCAGGCTGGCGGTCACGGAGAAGGGCTCATAAAAAGGATAGGCCACACGGGTACTGGCAATGCCATTCATTTTGACACCAGCGTATAATTTCAGATCCTGCAGGCCCTGCTTCAGGACTGGAAAGGTGGCCGGCAGCTGGAAAGCGCCGATCAGGTCGTTACCGGCATAGGCCCATACATCGGTAATCTTATGGGAAGCGGTACCCTGGGATTCGGCGGTGGTAAGCGTCATTGCCTCCACGCGGATATAAGCGGGAATCGTCTGATCTCCCTTGAATTTATCGCAGGAGGCCAACAATAAGAGGCTTGTCGGGATGATGAAGAATAAACGCTTCCGGTCGAATAAAATCATGTGCTTGCTGTTTCCAGAAACGAAAGGAAAATTAAAACGGCTGGATTTGCCTCTTATTGCACATTCTTTCAAAAAGGGAAATTTTTCTTGTACGGATAATCATCCAATTGGTTACGATCATCCGAGTTTCTCCAGAATCTGGTGTGCAATGTCCAGGGCATGGTAGCCATCCTGAATGGTAACGGCGGGCGTAGTATCGTGGATAATGGAAGCTGCAAAGTATTCCAGTTCGGTTTGAATGGCATTGAGGGTCTGTATGGGCGGGTGTTCGATGCTGATCTGGCGCGACCCTTTGTCAGCGCCCAGATCGATGACGATGGCCAGGGGATCGGCCTGGGCGGGATCCACGTCCTGCATCCGGATGACTTCCACCTTTTTATCCAGGAAATCAACGGAAATATAGGCATTCCTTTGAAAGAACCTTGATTTCCGCATATTTTTCATTGAGATGCGGCTTGCCGTCAGGTTGGCCACACAGCCGTTTTCAAATTCCAGTCTGACGTTGGCGATATCAGGGGTATCGCTCACCACGGCGACACCGCTCGCACTGATTTTTTTAACGCCTGATTTAACCACGCTCAACACAATATCAATATCATGGATCATCAGGTCCAGGATCACGGGCACATCAGTTCCCCTGGGATTGAACTGTGCAAGCCGGTGCGTTTCGATAAACATCGGCTGACCCAGGTAAGGCTGAACTGCCAGGAATGCCGGGTTAAAACGTTCCACATGCCCCACCTGAACCTTCACATTGGCTTCCCCGGCAATGGCTATCAGGGCTTTGGCCTCATCCGGCGTGGCAACCACCGGTTTTTCGATAAAAACATGACGCCCCTTTTTCAATGCGCGGCTTGCGCAATCGAAGTGAGCGATAGTCGGTGTAACGATATCTACGACATCCAGTTGACCGATGAGCTCGTCCATATCGGAAAAAGAAGGAATACCAAACTCCTTTTCAACAGTTTCGACTATGGACTGATCCGGATCGTGAAATCCGACAAGATGATAATCAGCAATATTTTTAATACATTTCAGGTGTATCTTACCAAGGTGTCCGGCTCCCAGCACGCCAATTTTCAACATAGGTTTAATTTTTGTGCAAAAGTAAAATTTTTGACCTTGGCTGAAATGATTATTTTCGCCTCCGTAACAGGGTGGTCTACTTGGAAGACACATACAGACATAAGGGACTAAGGAAGAAGCTCGTTGAAACCCTTGTAAAGAAGGGAATCTGGGATGAGAATGTGCTGAAAGCCATTGAAAAGATACCAAGGCACTATTTTCTTGACAGTGGTTTCCTTGAATTTGCCTATGAAGACAAACCCTTCCCCATCGGGGCCGGGCAGACCATTTCACAGCCCTATACTGTTGCCTTCCAGACGCAGTTGCTGGACATCCGCAAGACTGAGAAGGTTCTGGAGATAGGCACCGGATCCGGTTACCAGGCTTGTGTACTTTCGGAGATGGGGGCAAGGGTTTTCAGCATCGAACGGCAGAAAAGTCTCTATCAGAAAGCAAAATCCTTCATTCCGACGCTCCGCTACCCGGTGAAGCTCTTTTTTGGTGACGGCTACAATGGATTGCCGGCTTTTGCCCCTTTCGACAAGATACTGATCACTGCAGCAGCTCCATTTATTCCGGAAGCGCTCAAGGAACAGTTAAAAACGGGAGGCAGGATTGTGGCACCGGTTGGTAAGGGAGATATCCAGGTGATGGTATCTCTGGTCAAGAAATCGGAAGACATTTTTGAGACCACCGAACACGGTCATTTCAGGTTTGTTCCCCTGCTGGAGGACAAGGCAGAGGATCATTAAAGTTCTACCATGATCCCGATGGTCGGCAGGATGGTTCCGCTGTCGTTCTTTACCGCACGCAGGCGGTATCTTTCAACACCCTGCGGATCAATATAGATATCCGGAAGGCCGTCAGCACCATAGTTCACGAAAAAATCCGGCTGGACCGCTTTGAAGTTGTACAGGTTCTGCACATCCATATACAGCATGAGCGACCACTTTGAAAAGTACCATGCCTTGTCGATCCTGATATCGAGCTGGTGAAAAGCCGGGAGACGCATCGCATTGAACCTGCCATAATCCAGGTAGGCCTGCCCGCTTGCATCCCATGCCGCCACGATGGAAGAGGTTTCAAGGTCATAGGGGGTATAGGGAGTTCCACCCACATAACGCCATTTCATCCCGACATTCCAGTTATGCTTCAGGGGTTTGAAAAGGGTAACATTGAAGAGCAATTTATTGTCCCAGTTGGAAGGCAGATAATCCCCCGAAACATTGGTAAACTCGCTCCTGACCAGGGTCAGCGAAGCAAGGACATTCCATCCGTATAAATCCTTGTCCCTGAACAACATCTCCATCCCATAAGTCCGGCCCCGGGAGGAAGAGAACACGGCCTCATCACCATACACCCCGTAATCAGCCCCTTTGCTCGCGAGTGATATGGAATCGTTCACTGATAAAGGATAACGTTTATACACCTTATAAAAACCTTCGAGGGTAATGCGGGTATCGGGATCAGGCCTGAACTCCACGCCAGCCACATGATGATCGGCAGTGAGGTAACGGATTCCGTTAAGGCGATTGACAAGAACACCGTCATTATTCCTGTAACCGAGGGAAGTATAGGGAGGAAGCTGGAAGTACCGGCCGGTATTCATGTTCAGGTACCATTGTTCGCTGAGCTGCAAGGATGCTGAAACCCTGGGACTGAGCTGATCAAGGGGATTCTCCATCACAACGGAATAGGTATTGGCATCCGTACGCAGTCCGGCGGAAAGTGCCAGGCGGTTATTCCAGACCGATCTGCTGACCTGGGTAAAGGTGCCCCATTTCCAGAATTCGATTGAGGACTCAAAATCCCTGGTAAACAGTTGATTTTGTTGGAAAGTGCGTTGATAAGTACTTGCAAAGTATTTGGCCTGTTCGAATTGCAGGCCATAGGCAACTTTCCATTCTCCATACTGCCTGCCGGCTTCGTAGCGGAATTTGTTCTCAATTTCCTGAGATTCGTAATCTATCGTTTTATTTTCAGGGATTTCCACATTGTTTAAATACTTATACGCCCGGTTGTCGAGCATATTTCTGCTGAGCACCCAGGTATCCGATCCTTTCTGGCGGAAATGGCGCCAAACCCCGCCTATGGTATAGCTCCACTGGAGGTTCTCGGGCAGGAAGCCGAGGATGTAGCGTTGTGATTCATCAGGATTTTTCAGTCCCGTATTCAGTCTGGATTCATCGAGGCTTCCCAGGCTGATCAGGGTGAACTGGTTCTTTTGATCAGGGCTCCACTTCAGCTTCATCTGGTAATCGTTGTATGTGGGGAGGAATGGAAGCCCCAGGGCATCGAAAAGGAACTGAAGGTAGGATCTTCTAACCGAGAACAAGAGGTTTGAAGAAGGGCTCAGCGGACCTTCGGAGGTGAGGGCCAGGTCTGTGGCACCCACGGAGGCTCTGAAGTTCCACTGCTCCTGGTTTCCATCCACCTGGCGGAACTCCATGACAGAACTGAGGGCATTGCCACGTCCCGCCGGAAAAGCGCCCGCATAAAAATCGACCTCCCTGATAAAGTCGGCGTTGATGATCCCGACCGGTCCCCCCGAAGCGCCCTGCGTGGCAAAATGATTGATGTTGGGTATTTCCACACCATCCAGATAAAAACGGTTTTCAGCGGGTCCCCCTCCCCTGACAATGATGTCGTTGCGGTAAGCCGGTGTGCTTGCAACACCCGGCAGGTTCTGAATTACCCTGGAAATGTCGCGGTTGGCTCCCGGGCTCCTTTCAATTTCCTGAATACTGAGTGTTTGCAGCGAAACCGGACTTTCGATCCGCCTTACAAATGGCGTGGCTCTGATCTCCACTGCCTTCAGCTTCACTGATATTTCCTGCATCGGGAGCATGATGGTGGCAGGGTGTGCCGGCGTGACAAGAAAATCAGCCGAAACATATTTTTCAAATCCAATGTAGGTCGCGATCAGCCGGTGATATCCAGGTTCAACTCCCGCAATAGTGAAATTCCCGTTTATGTCGGTGGCAGCACCTTGTGAAGGCTGATCGTACAATACCACATTGGCAAAGGGAATGGGTTCGTTTGTGGCGGCGTTGAAGACCTTACCCTTCACATTACCTTTCTGTGCCTGAATGCTTCCTGCAAAGAAAAAGAAGATCAGCAGAATATATAGGTTTTTGTATTTCATAAGCATAGGTAAAATTGCTTATGATTAAACACGCCTCAACGGATCTTGTTTAATTTTTCATTTATAATATTCAACTTTTGATCAAGGCTAAGGTTCCCGTCTAACCAGTTTATGGAAATGCCTCTCCTTTCCATCCCCCTGAACCAGGTCATCTGCCTTTTGGCAAAGCGGTGTATGGCAGTGTTTAAACCGTCGAACATTTCCTGCCAGCTGATTTTTCCGGTGGCATACAAAGTCAGCCACCGGTATTCCAGGCCATAAGCCATGAACTGTTTGCCGGATACTCCCTTCTCAAGCAATCCCTTCACTTCTTCTGCCATTCCTTCCGCGAGCCGTTGTTTCAGCCTTCTGGTAATCCGTTCGCGTAACTGCTCCCTGGGAAACTGGATGCCGAAATTCACCGACGGGATAGCATGGGTTTGCATGGGGAGTTGATGTTCCATATAATAAAGCCTTTTCTCGATGGCCGATATCGTTCTGGCCCTTTCGTTCAGGTCGGAGGTGGCATGTACCGGGCCCAGGCCACGGAGTTTTTCTCTGAGTTCATCATCGCTTAGCCTGGCTAAATCATCTCTAAGTGAATGATTTATAGGAACATCAACTACATTAAATCCTCTCAGCACTGCTTCGATATACATGCCGCTGCCACCGCATAGGATCGCCCTTCTGCCTTCGCGGTCAATCCTTTCGTAAATCTTTCTGAAATCAGAGAGATAACGGTGCAGGTTATATTCTTCCCCGGCCTCACAGATATCGATCAGGTGGGTTGGAATTTTCATACCATATATAATATATTCCCCCAGGTCTTTTCCAGTCCCCAAATCCATGCCCCGGTACACCTGCCGGGAATCGCCGCTGATGATCTCTGCGCCCAGTTCATACGCCAAACGGGCAGCCAGGGTGGTTTTACCGGTGGCGGTAGGTCCAAGAATGCTAATCAGCATGACGGAAGATTTTGAAAATGAGCCATCTGATGCTGCGTTTCCAGGCCTTCGAGATAATTCCTGAGCTGATCCAGTTCACAGACACTACGTTTAAATAAGTCATTACCGGCATCAACCACCTGTGATGGGATTTCAGTGTGAGGGTAATGTGTGAGCAGAAAGTCCCGCAGGTTGTTTCCGTCGTTTACATTGCCATTCCGGTGTTCGGATTTTAGGTATTGCAGGATGCGCAGTCCGTCAATCTTTCCGTGACAGGCCCGGATAAAACGTGCTTCATCCGTGTTGTTCTTTCGCAAGGGGGTAAAGATATCCTGTTCCCTGAAGATTTTTTTAAGGAAAGCATCCATGGGGGTCGGAATGCTTTGATGAAACAGCAGTGGGAAGCGGGAAGCTGTTTCCGCCACCTGATCGAAGAGACGATAATGATAGAGCGGATAAGACGACCAGTCCCCTGCCCTGCCTTTGATCATGGCCGGACCGGTACCGAAGAAGACCCTGTCGGAGAACCTGGCGGCGGGATACACTTTTTCGGGGCACCAGCGCATCATTTCACCATGTTTCCGGAGTTTCTGAAGAAAGTAAAAGTCTTCGCCACTAAGCAGGGGCGTAATGCCCCTGATGGCCCTGTATGCACTGATCCTCACCGCCATGGCAGAGCCGAGGGCAGTAAAGGCATAGGGACTGCCGATTCGCCAGAGATTCAGGGAGTAGTAGCGCATGTATATTTCATAGTGAAGGATGGCCCGGTCGGTAGTTTCATCTCCCGTGAGCGGGTGATAATAGGGTACGGCAAGTGCGACGGCCGGTTTCCGGTCCAGGAATGCCTGTGCCACGCTCTCAAAATAGCCGGGTTTGAAGCGGGTATCTCCGTCAAGGCTCAGGATAATATCCCCTGTACCGGCAACTGCTGCACATGCATCCATGGCCAGTTTTCTGCTCCAGCCCACCCCGTGCTGCCGGCCTTTCCATCCATTTCCCCTGCCGGAGCGGTCGATCAGGTGCAGTGGCAGCTCCCTGACATGGTGAAGTAAGTCCAGCACTTCCCGGTTACTGATACAAATTTCCCTTTTCTGAGGCAGGTCCCACCAGTGATCCGGCTGATTTACGCATACACAAATACGGCTTGCAGGGTATAGCTGTGCTGTGAGGTCTGCAAGGAGGTTGTGGATACATGCTTTTTCATCCATCAGGGGGATGGCAACGAAGATGCGCGGAAGGGTCAAGGTATCGGTTATCAGATGGTTTATTCGATGGACGAGAAGGTTTTCAGGAACTGAAAGCGTTCGTATTCCGCAGGGTTTTCTGTTTTTTTCAAACTCAGTTTACCCATGAAAGCGTTGATATTGTCGAAGTTGTGTCTTTCCATCCAGGCGGTGAGGCCTTCGAGCAGTTTTTCAGTGTATGAAGGGCCATTTTCATAATAGGCAGAGACAATCTGGACAGCTTTGGCTCCGGCCAGCAGAAAGCGGACGATACCAGTATAATCGTGGACACCCGTGGAACCTGCCGTATCGCACATGACCCTGTCAGACAGCATGGCCACCCAACGAAGGGGATGCGCGATCTCATCAGGAGTGCTGAATATTCTTCCGGGAACAACCCTGATTTCCTCAATATCAATATCCGGGGAGTAGAAACGGTTGAACATCACCAGGCCGTTAATCCCGGTCCATGACAGTTTCAGTGCCATCTTGGTCATTCCTGAAAAATACGGACTGATCTTCACGGCAAGGGGTATCTTCACCTGTCTTCTGACTTCGGTAATGATCTCAAAATACAATTTTTCGTTTTCTTCGCTATTCTTCATAGGGTCTGAAGGAGGGACGAACATATTCATTTCCAGTCCGTCAGCGCCTGCGGAAACGATTTTACGGCTAAATCCCGTCCATTCATGCGGAGAAATACAATTCACGCTTGCAATCACAGGAATATCGAGCCTTTGTTTGGCCGTTTCGATCAGGCGGAGGTAGTCATCCATCCGGGTTGCAGGATGTGTCACATGCTGTCTGGCTTGCAATGCCATGTCTTCTTCGAAGAGGGACTTGAGCACAACAGCCGCAACGCCGTGCCTGGCAAGTTCTATGATGCTTTCAGGCCGTGAGGTCAGACCAGAGCTTCCGGCAATGACAGGATTCCTGAGCCGGATTCCCATGAAGGTGGTTGATAGATCAGGCATTTCAGATAATCAGATTGGTATTGTTTCAACAGTCCCCCGGTGAGAGGCGCTGTTCAATGACAAAAGTAAGCAATCGAAGCCTGAAAAGAAAATATTGAAAATGGAAGACTTACAGCCAATCCTCGCTCAGTACTTCACCACGGATGCCGAGGATGATTTTCATGACCGGTATCTTTCGTCCTGCCTGTTCCATGGCCATTTCAACCAGCTGAAGGAGCCCCCCGCAGCAGGGAACCTCCATCATCAGTACCGTAACAGTGTTCAGCCCGGCATCCCGGATCATGATTGCCAGCTTTTGAACGTAGCTTTCTTTCCCATGATCCAGTTTCGGACAGGCGATGGCAAGCGATTTTCCCTTCAGGAAACGACCGTGGAAATTGCCGGCCGTGAATGCCGAACAATCGGAAGCAAGCAGCAGGTCAGATCCCTGCAGGTAGCCTGCCATGGGATTAAGAAGGTGGAGTTGGACGGGCCATTGTTGCAGGGCCGAGGGCGTATTTATATCATTAGCCTTTGATAACGATGATGTTACAGCCATTCTATCCTCCCTGAAGTCCATTGCAAGGGAGCCCGGACAGCCCCCGCCATGATGATGTGACACATGGACGTGGCCATGTGGCACATGGGCATGATGATGTGCCACATGCGAAGCTTCTTCTTCCCCGGCACTTAGTTTAATCTGATGTTGTTCGAGAAACTGCAGTGCTTCGTTCAGATAGCCGGTTTCATTGTGATCTCTGAGGTGTTGCAGGTGGGCCATAACCGTGTTGCTGCCCTGCCCCACAATGCCTTCCATCACTTTCCTTTCGCTATAAGGTTCAGCTTCACGTTCCTCCATGGTGATCGCGCCCTGGGGACAATGTCCGATGCAGGCACCCAAGCCGTCACAGAACAAATCACTGACCAGGCGAGCCTTTCCGTCGATCACCTGCAGGGCACCTTCATGACAGTTAGGAATACATAAGCCGCAGCCGTCACATTTTTCCTCATCAATTCTAATAATTTGTCGAAGCATACTTATTACTATTTCGTTGATTATAAATCTTTTATTTATTATGGTATTTAGGTATTCATTTGCGCAAATATAGCATAAATTTCTTTCCGCTCTCCTGAGGACTTTCCTTTTCTCAATAAAATAAGCAGAAGGGTTATGACGGCAAATAAGAAGTTCACCAGGCACCTGCACTGGATTGAGGGCATCCGTTAAAGCAGTGTGCTATTCTTCCCAGGCGTAATCGGCCAGTGTATTCCTTTCAAGGTAATCGATGATCTCGCGGGTAACGTCAGCGATCAGGTTTCCCATCAGGCATTTGGTAAAGGGGCAGATCGGATTATCCATCGGGCATTTTTCGATGGTAATGGCCCCGTCGATGGACTCAAAGATTTGCAGCAGGGTAATTTGTTGTGCAGGGCGTTTCAGGTGAAAACCTCCGTTCGGACCCCGGCTGGATATGAGGAAATTATCTTTTACAAGGCGTTGCATGACTTTAGCCACATGATGGCGGGATGCACCGGTGGACGCGGCAAGCTGCAGCACATTCACCGATTCGGCTGCCCTGGCAATCAGTACCATGCTGTGTATCCCAATGGACACTGCTTCGGAAAAGTTGACAATCCTGGCCAAGCGGAAAAATTTCGGCTAATTTATAAACTAAAAACCTCAATTGAGTAACAGAATGCTTATTTATACGCCGTATAAATTGGATGTGCATATTCCTAAATAATAGCATTATACAGCAGCTTATGTTATTTTTAAAATGCTATCAATAGCATTTTTAGCAGCCAGGCAGCGCGGAATTCTCTTCGCGTGCAGCTCAGCCTCCCATGAGGTTGACTCCGCCTATCAATGATGCCGTTTGATGAGTGGACCCTCAGACAGAGAGATAATCCTTTACCTTTGCCTTCCCGTGTCATTCAAACTCACCATCCTTGGCAGCAGTTCTGCCACTCCGACCAGTGAGCGTTTTTTCAGTGCCCAGATACTGGATAACGGTCATCAGTATTTCCTGATTGATTGTGCCGAAGGAACCCAGATTCAGATGAGAAGACTGAAAATTCGTTTTCAAAAGGTCAATCATATCCTGATCAGCCACCTGCACGGGGATCATTTTTTCGGTTTGCCCGGGCTGCTGACCACCTTTCATTTGCTTGGGCGCGACCAGGTCCTGCATCTGTACGCTCCTGCAGCCTTACAAAGCGTTCTTGAACAGTTGTTTACCATTTCGGCGACCCGGCTTGTTTATCCGCTGGAATTTCATGCCGTTGACCCCCTGGTACAGGCTGTAATTTATGAGGACAAACATCTTACCATTGAAAGCATTCCTCTTGAACACCGTATTCCAACCAGCGGATTTCTGTTTCGTGAGAAGGCGGGACTTCGCAAGATCAGCAAGCAGGCAATTGAGGGCCTGGACATTCCCTACACCGAGTTTTCAAAGCTTCAGCACGGGCATGACCTGGAACTTCCGGATGGTATTGTTTTAAAAAACAGCCAGGTGACACTTGATCCCCAGCCCCCGCTCAGTTATGCTTATTGTTCAGATACGGCATACCATGAACCTCTTGCCGACATGGTGAAAGGGGTTGATCATCTTTTTCACGAGGCGACTTTTCTGGAGGAAGATGTGTCACTTGCAAGGGAGAAGTACCATTCAACAGCCAGAGATGCTGCCCTGATCGCAAAAAAGGCAGAGGTAAAGCATTTGTGGCTCGGGCACTTCTCCGCACGGTATAAAACGCTTGAAATGATGCTTGAAGAAGCCTGTCCGGTCTTTGAGAACACCCGGCTGGCCGAAGAAGGAAATACTTATTTACTGACATCCTGATGATATTACTGGCAGACAGCGGCAGCAGCAAAACAGACTGGTACCTGATCCGGAAAGACCAGCCCGGGATCAGTCTCCGGTCGGAAGGTCTCAATCCTTACTTCGTTTCTGCGGAGAAAGCAGATCAAATCATACAGAAGGAAGTTGTTCCTTTTGTTTTTCCTGATAAGATCAACACAATCGTATTTTATGGTGCGGGTTGTTCCAGGAATACCAAGCGGGATCTGATCTCGGATGTGCTGAAGGAAAATTTCCCGCGGGCAGATATCGACGTATTTACCGACCTGCTGGGAACTGCCAGAGCCCTTTACGGTGCAGAAGCGGGAATAGCCGGGATACTCGGCACCGGGTCCAACCTTTGTTATTATAATGGGAAAGGAATTTCTGACAGTATTCCTTCGCTTGGGTATCTGCTTGGTGATGAAGGAAGTGGCGCTTCACTCGGCTTTTCGCTTCTGAGGGCTTTTCTCCGGCAGGAATTGCCTGAGACCATCAGCAGGGATTTCACCCGCAGGTACGGACTTGAAAAAGAACAAATCCTTGATGCCATGTATCATCAGCCTGATCCAAACCGCCGGGCTGCAGCATTCACTGTCTTCCTTAAAGAAAAACTTGATGACAATTACATCAGGGAAATGATTTTAAACCATTTCAGGTATTTCGTACATAAGGATTTAAAACCACTTGCAATAAGGAACGGACTCACAAGTGCCTCCTTCACAGGTTCCGTGGCCTTTCATTTCGAGCAACTTCTGAAGGAAGCAGCTACAGAATACGGAATTCATATCCAAAGGGTTGAAGCCAGCCCGATCCACGGGCTCGTGGGCTTCCACACCCCGCTCAACTGGTAAGGCTCAGCAAAGGAAACTAGAAAACAACAAACCTTTTCGTTATCCTTCCCTGGCTGTGCCTGATATCGAGGGTGTAAACACCTGCTTTCAGGCTGCTCACATCCAGCAGCACCGATGCACCGGCCTGCACATCACCAACATACACAGGTAAATCTTGTTTTCCCAGCATATCGGTGACGGAATAACTCAGTTGGTACATGGATGTACCTGTAAAGTTCAGTTTCAGCATATCACGAGCAGGAACTGGACTGAGAATGATGCCGGAAGGAAGCAGGTCAGTTGTTAAACCGGTAGCCAGCACGTTCACGCTCTGGGCCACACTGTTCGACCCGCAGGAATTGGTAACCTGCAGGATCACATTGTAAAGACCGGGAGCCGCATATTGGTGAAGCGGATTTTCTTCCGTGGAGGTGTTTCCGTCACCGAAATCCCAATCATACTCATTGCCATCTACCGAAGTATTCTGAAACTGCACCAAGAATGGGAAAGCACTGTAGGTAAATGAAGCATCAGGGTTGCCGTAGTTGATGAAGGCTGACACTTTCAGGCGCTCGCTGGTACAGGGCTGTTTCTCCACTTCCCAGTCGTAGTAGAAGTAATAGTAGCCGGTGGGGTTGGTCCCTGCACTGCTTTCGAGGATGACGGCCATATTACCGATGTTATAGGGATAGGCACAACCACCGTTGTTCCGGTACAGGCCCGGATTGGAGGGTCCGGCCAGCTGAAAACCGTTCCCGACAGGCACTTCAAAGTTCAGATCAATTCTGCTCTCGCCGGCAACAATATTGATATTCTTGCTGATCAGCACCGTACCTGAACTGTTTCTCAGAGACACCACCCGTACGCCGGCATTCTGGGCATAGACTTTCACCGATTTGATGACAATTGGCTCCAATGCATTGAATATCAGGTAATGTACGGCATTGTTGGTGAAATAAGATCCACCACCGGTATTATTTGGTTTCCCACCGAAGACCTCAGGGGTATACACCTGGTTCTCAACGTAGTAATGTTCAGTTTGTGATAATACCGGGGTTGTGTAGCTGGTTCCCGTGAAAAAGGCCGTTCCCCCTGTAGGTGTGGTAAACCATCTGACCGAATCCGGGGCGATGGCAGTCAGGGTGAGTGAAGCAGCTCCGCCGCAATTTGAAGCAGAAGTGACGATCGGACTGTCGGGTGCATCAATCACAATGAAATCCGTTTTCACTTCTGTATCGGCTCCGCAGGGTCCGCCATCCACGCTGAGTGTTACCGTATAAACTCCTTCACCGGTATAATTATGGGTGGGGGCAAAAAGGGTACTTGTCGTGCCATCTCCAAAATTCCACAGATAGTTGATTCCGTTGTTGGAAGTATTGGTGAAGGCGACTGTTGCCGGCAGAGAGCAGAAGGTGGTAGTGACCGCATCAAAAACGGCTGAGACAGTAGGATCATAGGGATCACCCACTCCGATGGCATAGAAAGCATTGGTAACAGCTTCCACTTCAGGGGAACAGCCACCGTAAAGGTCGGTAGTGGAAAGGATAGAATAAAATCTGGCATCCTCGTACTGGGATCCCGGAACCAGATAATTCACCAGCGTTCTGTATGAGATGGCGGCTGCCTTCTCGATCGTAATTCCGGTAATATTATAGGCATCTCCATTGTCGTTGACACCGGATCCGCCCACCGAACACAGGTAGAACCAATAGTTCAGCACATTGCTGTTGGTATGCACGCCGCCATTATCCCCGCTTCCGGTGTACCAATTGTTCCCGAGATAAGTATCAGGATCGCCCATGGCATTGGGATTGGCCAGATTACGAAGCGCCGAACCAATATCTTCCCCCATCAGCCAGTTCGCGGAGGCCGGTTTGGCGTAAAACTCCACAGCTGTGCCGAAAATATCGGAATAAGCTTCATTCAGGGCGCCTGATTCATAGGAATAAATCAGGGAGGCAGTGAACTCAGTAAGTCCGTGGGTAATTTCATGAGCACAGATATCCACGGCGGTCAGAGGCGACCAGTTACCGTCACCATCGCCATATGTCATGCGCGTTCCATCCCAGAAAGCGTTGGCATAGCCCTGGTCGTAATGGACATAGCTGAGCAGTTTAAATCCCTGGTCATCGATGCTATTCCTGTTGTGATTGATCCAGTAATAATCGTAGGTCATTTCCGTGGCCCAGTGGGCATCGCCGGCCACCTCGTCGAACTGGGCGTTGAAATTATCCCAGTAATTATCAGTATCGGTAAAATCAACGGCATTGCCATAGCTTGTGCCTTCCTGCATATTATAGGTTTCTATGCCATTACCCCTTCCGGCTTCCCTCAGGCGGTATATTCCTTCGAAACTGTCGCTGACAATTTCCTGGGTACCCGAGTACTTGGTTACGGCGGTTCCCGGTGCATCAGAAACATGGATCCGGTCATGCGTAAAAAGAAGCTGCCCTGTTTCTGCGTCGATAAAGAGTTCCGCTTTTTTCAGCGGCTTGTCTGCGTATATCTCGAATACCCATGCGTAGCGGTGAACAAGGCTTTCTCCCGTCCTGTCAGGGAAAAGCACCAATTTGCCAGAGGGGTAATACGTTGCCTGCTGATCCGATTTGATATATTTCAGCAGGGCCTCCTCTTCCGGCATCTCCCATTTGTACCTTTCGGCCGGAAAGAGTGCGAGTGCTGTTTCTCTTGCCACGGCCTCATCCATCGAAGCCTGGTTTCCGATCACGAGCTTACGGTAAAAAGTCCCGTTCATGGAATGAACCAGGCCATCTTTCACATGTACCACTACATCTGCATCATAAACCGGCACGGAACCGAATTGCATTTTATAACGCAGGTGCTGCTGATCGGCACCGTCACGCTGTACCCTGACAAGTTGAAAACTCATGTTCTCGTCAAGGTCAAGCGCCTTATTCACAATGGATTCCAATTTATCAACCACAAAATATGCATCAGGTTGTAAACGGATAAAATCCGGCATTGACTGCTGGTTTTTAACCCTGACCATGTCGGCCCCGGGATAAAATTTCTGGGCATCGCTGCCCTTAAATACCTGTGCATGAGATGCATATAAGAAAAGCATCCCTGCAGCGAACAGGAAAAAACGGTTTTTCATTGGGTTTAGAATTGGGCTTAACAATCGGGGTATAAAAGTATGAAATTTATCGATATTGATTTAAACTTAAATAACAATTTTTCAAAGCGCTGGTTCAATCTGAACTGGCATTCCATTCAGACCGTCATCAGGATCAGGGGTTGCCTTCACAAACCATCATACGCATCTCTTTTATCAGGGTTTACCATTACATGAAAATGATTAGATTTGTAGCTCAAACCGAACAATCATGAGCGCAAGAACCTTAGTTTTTTTCTTTATTTTATTGTTTCCATGCCTGTTGAAAGCTCAGGAAACCAATGTTTTAAAGACATGGGAGGAGTATCTCAGGGACGAAAACCTGCCGGAACTCAGCGAGCGTGACATAGAAAGGCTGGCAAGAGTGCCGGATCTAAAGCTGCCTGCCTTGTACAAATCCCCTGCTGCCCCGTTGCTTCCCCAAATGGTCGATAACTCAACCCAGCCTTTTATGAGGCCTGTTTTTCACCAGGTGGCACTGGAATGCGGGCAGGCTTCGGGTGTGGGATACGATTTCACTTATGAAATGAATTATAAACGGAATGCTCCGGGAAATGTGGCAACCAATCAATACCCCACGCATTTCGTCTGGAATTTTTCCAACAATGGTGCGAGTTGCGGTGTTGGTTTCATGGAAAGCTGGGATATTATTAAAGGGGCCGGAACCGTCAACGTACAGGATTACGGCGGCATGAGCACCCTGGGTGCCAACGGCTGGGTTACGGGTTACCAGTTGTATTACAATGCCATGCTGAACCGCGCATCGGATTTTTACGCGATCGATGTTAGTACAGAAGAAGGCATCCTTACGCTGAAACACTGGATACACGATCACCTGGAAGGATCTACTGCGGGAGGGGTAGCAACTTTCGGCGGCTATGCCCTGGTCGGAAACACACTTGCCCCAGGTACACCTGAAGCCGGTTTTTGTGTAACCGTGAACTGGACCACGAGCACCAACCATCAGCTGTGTATCGTAGGCTATCATGATTCCATCCGTTACGATTTCAATAATGACGGTTTGTACACCAATGATATCGACATCAACGGCGACGGCATCGTAGACGTCAGAGACTGGGAGATTGGCGGGGTAAAATGGGTAAACAGCTTTGGAACCGGGACCGGTACAGGAGGTTACTGCTATACCATGTACAAAAACCTGGCGGATCCCAAGTCCCAGGGAGGCATCTGGAACAACAGGGTGTATGTGGTTATTCCGAAAGCAGATTACCAACCGCGTCTGACCTATAAAGTGACGGTGAAGCATGATTGCCGCTCAAAGCTCAAGGTGATGGCCGGCATAAGCATGGACACCACGGCAAACGTACCGGAATATGTGATGGAATTTCCCGTTTTTCATTATCAGGGGGGTGAATACTTCATGCAGGGGGGCACTACATCCGAAGCGAACAAAACCCTTGAATTCGGTTTGGACGTTACACCCCTGCTTTCAGCCACCATTCCTGCGGAAAAAGCCCGTTTCTTTTTAATGATCAATGAAAACGACCTCTATGACCAGGGAACCGGAATCCTGCAGGCTTTTTCGGTGATGGATTATACATCCGGACTGGTGGAAACGCCCTGTGCAGGCATGCCAGTTCCACTGACCGAACACGGTCTCACCAAGGTTTTTCTCAATAAAACGGTGAATTTTCCGCAGATCAGCATCAACGACATGAGCCTGCCGGATGCAGCGCTGTATCAGCCATACAGTCACCAGATGAGTGCCTCGGGCGGAACGCCTCCCTACGAATGGCGTCTGGTGCAGGACTACACCGAAAACACCTTTGCCGAAACATACAGCGCATCGGGAACCCAACAACTGTATCCTTCCAATAACAGCGACGGCATTGCCGGGAAGGAGCTGGATTTTCCCTTTCCATTTTACGGTACGCCCTATCATAAGGTATATGTGCATGTGGACGGTTACCTGATGTTCGACGGCCAGATGCTTCCATGGCCTTTTATCGTGGATGAAAGAATTTACCAGAGAAATACCAGGAACATTTCCCCATTCCTCGGTAAAGCGCAAGTGATCACCACAGGCGACGGAGACGGAATATGGTATTCCGGTTGCCAGGACTCCGCCACCATCCGTTGGAAAACCTCCATCAGCGGGATGTCTTCAAGCACCGATATGAACTATTCCGTTACACTTTACCCCGACGGGAAGATCAGTTTTCGCTACGGAAACATGCTCTTTCCTGATTACCTGATATGGGTTGCGGGAATCGCCAGCGGCGACCTGTTCAATTATAAAGTGGCCTCTTATTCCGGACAACTTATCGTGAATCAGAATTTAGCAGCAGATTTCACTCCTGATGTCTTTCCTCTCGGCCTGGAACTCTCGAAAAGCGGACTCCTCTCCGGCACCATGATGGAGCCGTATTATTTCAATCCGATTAAATTTTCTGTCTCCGACAAATTTGATTTCAGGCAAACCAAAGTACTGTCATTCACCACCAGGGGTGTAGAGATCATTCCCGTGATCACTTCCGGGGGGGACAGCATCATCCAGTATGGCGAAACAACCCAGATCGGGGTCCATATCAAGAATATCGGCCTGCAGACCATTGTGGCTCCAGAATTCCTGCTGATAGCAACCGATCCCTTTATCAACCTGATCGACAGTACGCTGATCCTTCCGGACCTGGGTCCCGGAGACTCGGTATTTGTCCCTTCTGCCTACCAGTTCGATGTGTCCCTTTCCGTGCCTGATGCACATCCGCTGGACATGAAGATTTTCACTGTTGACAACAATGACACCCTTGGGCGACGTTTCACGCTGACAGCATTTGCTCCCAAACTTGCCATCAGCAGCATTCTTGTGATGGACGCAGGGAACGGTTCGCTCGATCCGGGTGAAACGGCCAATGTGCTGATTACCCTCAGCAACCTTGGGGGCGCTTCCGCCACCGGTCTGACCGGAAGCTTCAGCACCACCGATCCCTTCCTCACCATCAATGCGGGTATCGTCAATATCCCAAGCCTGCCGGCATACGGTTCCGGGACACTGGTGATGAATGTCACGGCAGCAGCAAATGCTCCTGAACAATACCTGGTGCCGGTGCAACTGGTGATGAACGGCAATAACCTGGTCAGCCTCAATACCACCTTCTATTTACTGATAGGATACCAGGCAGAGAATTTCGAAACGGGCGATTTCAGCCTGTACAACTGGAACATGGCCGGCAACCAGCCCTGGTTTATTTGCGACAGCCTGCCTTACGAGGGACAGCATTGCGCACAGTCGGGCAATATCAGCGACAACCAGGAATCCATCCTGTTTGTGGCTTTACAGATTCAAAGTCCGGGGAATGTCGGCTTTTTCAGGAGGGTCAGCTGCGAACCTGATGCCAACAATCATAATTATGACTACCTGGCCTTTTATATCGACGGGAATGAGAAACAGCGCTGGGACGGCTTCCTCAACTGGGCAGAGACCTTTTATTCAGTTGGAACAGGATATCACACCTTTAAATGGAACTACCACAAAGATTATTCGGTTTCTTCCGGACAGGATGCCGCATGGATAGACCAGGTAAGTTTCCCGCCATTCGGCGACATCATCACGTTTAACCAGGAGGAAATCAAGCAGTTGGCAGACGATTTTGTACCTGCACCCAATCCTTTCCGCCACGGCACCAGCTTCTTTTTCTCCCTGGGAAAACCTGAGTCCTTAACACTGAGAATTTTTGACATTCAAGGCAGGATGGTGGCCACACTTTTGGATCATGTTCCATTCCCTGCCGGCCTGCACCACACCGACTGGAAGGCCGAAGGACCCCAGGGCGATGCCATTGAGCCAGGCATATATATCTATGTATTCTCTACTACAGACAGACACATCAGCGGAAAACTGGTGAAATATGAATGATGTTTTCGGAAATCATTAATGAAACTGCGAAAGTTCCTGTTTTTCAGTCTTGTCCTCTTTCTCCTGCTCCCTGCGCTGCAACGAGGCCTGCAAATTTTCAGCATTCCGCCGCTCCAGGGTGATTTCAAGCTGGCATCCAAGCCGGAATTCTCCCAGGAAACCTGGAATTCAGGAGAATACCAGCAAGCGTATCAGGCATTTGCCGAGAGCCGCATCGGATTCAGAAACATCCTGATCCGTTTGTTCAACCAACTGGATTTTTCGCTTTTCAACATCGCCCACGCAAGAGGTGTGATTGAAGGAAAAGAAGGTCAATTGTTCGAGACAGAGTATATCAGGGCATATCTCGGAGGTGACTTTATCGGCTATACGGCCATTGAAAAGAAACTGCGCCGTTTGAAGTACGTCGCCCGCAAGCTGAAAGAAGACAACACCGACCTGGTACTGATCTTCGAACCCGGCAAGGCTTCTTTTTATCCTGAACTGATCCCGGAAGAATACTACCGTCTTTATCCCGGCAAACCCACCAATTATGAGGTTTTCAAGGATATGGCCGACAGTCTTGAAATACAGCACATTGACTTCAACCGCTATTTTAAATCACTGAAGGGCCATGTTCCCCACCCTTTGTTTCCTCCAACGGGTATCCACTGGAGTGAATATGGGATGTGGTTTGCCGCTGATTCCCTGGTGCGATATATGGAAAACCTCAGATCCATTGATCTGCCGGAGATGGAATGCGACAGTTTCATTATCAGGGAGCGGGCAAAGGACTGTGATTATGACGCAGCCGCCGCCCTTAATCTGTTGTGGCGTTTATCGCATCCTCCATATGCCTATCCGCAGATCAGTTTTCCGGAGAAGCCCGGCCGGAAAAAAATCTCTGTGCTGGCCGTCGGTGACAGTTATTACTGGAATATCTACAATACCGGGCTGCCGGAAAAACTCTTCAGCAACCAGGCTTTTTGGTATTTCAATGCCCTGGTGTACCCGGATTCATATTTGGGTGAAAAAAAAGTGGAAACCCTGGACGTTTTTGAAGAGGCAAAAAAACAGGATGTGATCCTGCTGATGGTGACCGAGCGGTTTTTATACAAGTTTGACTGGGGTTTCATCGATCAGCTCTATGCCAGACTTGCTCCGGAACTCATTGAGGATTTACCGTATTTATATCAATGCAGTGTCAGGCAGTTCAGCGACTGGTTTGACATGGTGGCCGGAAAGGCAGAAAAGCAAGGTCGCAGGCTGGAAGAACAGATCAATCTGGACGCGATGTATGTTTTACAGCAGGAACATCCCGACCTGGTTCAATACTACACCGATACCGCCGGGATGAGAATGCAGTTTGACATGATCAGCCGGGATACGGCGGCTATGAGGAAAATCAGAAACAATCCCTGGTATCTCCGCGAAGAAGACATGATTTGGCAGATAGCCATGGCCAGGGCAGCGAACAAGCCTCACTTCCTGGCATTGATGACCTGGTAATTTTCGAACTGGTAGATATTCAGCCAGTGATTCTCGTATCCGTCATCGCCCGTGCGGTCAAGGATAAAACGGCTTTGCAGTCCTTCGTACCTGTACTTCGGAATGCAACGGATAAAATCGCGGTCATAATAAAGGAAAGCGGAAAGGAAATAATATCCCACATCAAAGCCCTGGAACGCAAGCTCTTGGGGTTCAGTTTTATACTTTTCCCTGAACTGCATCACGAATTGCTTCACGGGAGCCGTCGTGTAATCCACAAAGCTGGTACTGAAGGAATGGAAATTCAGATCCACCAGGGTTGCCGATTCCACACTCTTGAAGTCGAGCCAGCCGGGCATCCCGAATACCATGAATGAATGTACCTGCGACCAGTTCCTGATCTGCCTGAGCACACTGACCACAAATAATTCATCATTGGTCAGCACGACGACCACATTCTTCGATTTTCCCGCAATCAGTCCGGGTATCTTGTACAGGTTCTTCTCCCCTGAAAACTGGTAAATATTAGCGGTATCGCGATGCTGCAGCACATAGGCATTTACAATCTCCCTGTAAATCATCTGCATGCTTCGCTTCTCCGTTTCTTTCCCGCTGTTGAGCATCAGGATGACACATTCCGAATAGCGGCGTGTGATAAATGCTGCAATCTGCTGCGCCATCACCTGCACGCTCGGGTTCACAAGGAATACCAGCGGATTGTTTTCGATATGATTTCTTTTATTGCTCAGCGGATTGACCAGCGGGATTTGATGTTGCCTGCAGAACATGGCCACTTCATGAAAACTCTGACCGTACAAAAGGCCAATCATCAGGTCCATCTTTCTGAAAACCGGATCCCGAAGCAGCTTCCTGGTTTTCAACGAGTCATCGTCCACATCATATACATGGATATTTACAGAGAGTCCCATGTTCACCAGGGAATCCACGGCCATGAGAAAGCCCTCATAGAACTGGATGAAACGCAGCGGTTTTATTTCCTTTTCATTCGTCGGATCATACGCTTCAGAAGGGATACTGTCGATATCCGACAGGTATAGCGGCATCAGCAGGGCAAGATTCAGGGGTCCCCGGTGAAAGCCCTGTTCACAGGGCATTTCAGGTTCGCCAACCCCTTTCCCGGCCATGTTCACTGTTGTATCCGTGTTACCGGGAACAATGCGGATCTTGACCGGCTGGGGGATATACAGGTATTGTCCGGCCTTCATACCTTTCTTTACATCGGGATTATACTGGTATATCGTATCCAGCGGCACTTCATAAGTTTTGGAAATGGCATACAGGGTTTGCCCCTTCAGAACGAAATGGAGATAGAAAGTCCGCCCGTTCATCTCCCTGGTTTCGACCGAACGCTTAAAACCGGGATGCTGACCGGCTGCAAACAGCGGGAAACACAGCAAAACAGCAAAACAGATCCGCTTTGTCATAATCCAGGCTTATTCCCATTCGATGGTGGCCGGAGGTTTGGAACTGATGTCGTACACCACGCGGTTAACTCCTTTTACTTTATTGATGATCTCATTAGACACGGAAGCAAGAAAATCGTGGGGAAGCCTGGCCCAGTCGGCGGTCATTCCGTCCACCGAAGTCACCGCCCTGAGTACGACCGTATTTTCATAGGTCCTTTCATCTCCCATGACTCCCACCGACTGTACCGGCAGCAAGACAGCAAAGGCCTGCCAGACTTCATCGTAGAGCGCGGAATTCTTTAATGCATTGATATACAAGTAGTCGACCTCCTGCAAAAGCTGCACTTTTTCTCTGCTGACATCACTCAGTATGCGGATTCCGAGCCCGGGCCCCGGAAAAGGATGCCTGTTGAGAATTTCCGGTTTCATTTTCAGCGCCCGCCCCACCCTTCTTACCTCGTCTTTAAACAAAGTATTCAGTGGTTCAACAACTTTAAGGTGCATATATTCCGGCAAACCACCCACATTATGGTGCGATTTTATGGTGGCGGAGGGGCCTTTCACACTCACCGACTCGATGACATCCGGATAAATCGTACCCTGACCGAGCCATTTGACTTCCTGTATGCGATGCGCTTCCCTGTCGAAAACTTCAATGAACTTCCGGCCGATGATCTTGCGTTTCTGCTCAGGATCGATGACATTGCGCAATGCATCAAGGAATTCGGCTGAAGCATCCACGCCATGTACATTCAGATCCATGCTCTTATAAGACTGCAGCACATCCTGAAATTCATTTCTCCGCAGGAGCCCATTGTCAATGAAAATACAATGAAGATTCGGTCCGATCGCTTGCTGGATGAGGGTTGCGGCAACAGACGAATCAACTCCCCCCGATAAACCCATCACCACTTTGTCGTTGCCCAGCTTCTCCTTCAATTCCTTCACGCTTGTTTCAATGAAGGAGGCCGGGGTCCACTGCTGGCTGCATCCACAGATATCCACCACAAAATTTTTCAGCAGTTTCATTCCTTCGCTGCTGTGATACACCTCAGGATGGAACTGTATGCCATAGGTCTGTTCTCCTTTCACCTGATAAGCAGCGACCTCCACCCCGGCAGTACTCGCGATGATTTCAAATGATGCAGGGACGGAGCGGATCGTATCCCCGTGCGACATCCACACCTGGCTATCCTGCATCACATGCCGCAAGAGGGGATTTTCTATGGCTTTGACACTGAGATGAGCACGCCCGTATTCCCTGCTGCTGGAAGCCATCACGTCGCCCCCGGCCTGAAGGGCGATCATCTGGGCGCCGTAACAAACTCCGAGCAGCGGAACCCGGCCTTTCAGCGCTGTAAGATCAAGGGCGGGTGATCCTTCATCTCTCACCGAAAAAGGACTGCCGCTCAGGATTACTCCGCGGATATTCCCGGAAGGAGAAGGATAATGATGAAAGGGATGTATTTCGCAATACACGTTCAGTTCACGTACACGCCTGGCTATCAGTTGCGTGTATTGAGAGCCGAAATCCAGGATCAGGATGCATTCTTCCATGTGTCAAAGATAATCGAATTTGTCAATGGCCAAGCGCACAAACGTCTTCTGCCACCATATTTTGATACCTTTGCCGGCATGCATGCGCACAGTCACCGGAGAACTGCTTACCTGCTGGCCGCAGTGACCATCCTCTGCTGGTCTACCATGGGTTCGGCATTCAAGCTGACCCTGCAGCACATGAATTATCAGACGCTGGTATTCCTGAGTGCGTTCGCATCACTGGCCGGTTTGGGCATCTTTCTTGCCGTAACCGGAAAGTTCCGGCTGGTGGCAAAGGCAGCCGTTAAGGACTGGACTTCTTCGGCCCTGCTGGGCTTACTGAATCCTTTCGCTTATTATCTCATTCTCTTCAAGGCCTACTCCCTCATTCCGGCCCAGGAAGCCGTCGCACTGAACTACACCTGGCCGCTGGTTCTTGTCATCCTGTCGATTCCCATGCTTGGACAGAAAATCAGGCCGCTCTCGGTGCTGGCCATCGGCCTGAGTTTTGCAGGAGCCCTGGTGGTGGTGAGCAAGGGTGATCTTCGGCTCATTTCCCTATCCAATCCTACAGGCAGCCTGCTTGCATTCATCAGTTCCTTTGTATGGGCATTTTACTGGATATTAAACGTGAAAGATAAAAGAGAAGCCGGAGTGAAGCTTTTCATGAATTTCATTTTCGGAAGCACATATGCTTTCCTCCTCATCCTCTACACAGGGATTGACGCGGACTTTTCGATGAAAGCCCTTGGAGGAGCAGCCTACATCGGTCTTTTTGAAATGGGATTCACCTTCCTATTCTGGCTCAGGGCGCTTGAATTGTCGGACAATACCGCCCGGATCACGCGCCTTGTTTACATCTCGCCTTTCCTGTCGATGCTGCTGATCCGCCTGCTGGTGGGTGAAACCATCGTTCCTGCTACCATCGCGGGCCTTGCCATGATCATCGGCGGGATCATCTGGGAAGAGATCGTTCAGAACAGATCAGAAAACAAAGCCTTATCCTTATCTAACAAGCGGACAACATGAATCAAATCCAGGCAATTCCGACTGAGCCCGGCGGGCTGGATGTCATCAGCACCGGCAGCGATTATGCCCTCAGCGAACACGGCAAGATGCTCACCACATCGGGCGGCCACCCCGTGAGGCATAAAAACATCCGCCTGATGCACCAGGTGCTGACCGGCATCATCACAGGCCAGGCAGCCGATCCCTGGTCGGTCGCTGCCCTGTTCTTCTCGGAGACCGAGCTGATGCAGGGCGATGTGTCGCAGGTGCATCAATCGCTCCGGGAGGCTTTCGGCAGGGATATGCTGCTGCAGACCGTCCGGAAAACCTCCGCCAAGCAGGCCGCCGCATCCATACCCAAGGTCGGGGCTCTGCTTGAGCATCCGGAATGGATACAGCTGTTACTTTTTGCAGGCACGGCACTCCGCGAAGCTTTCGGACAATACCTGGCCGGACTGGATCTGCATGACCCGGAAGCGGGCGAAGCAAGGGATGAGGACGCCCTTTTTATGTCTGCCGTTCTGGATGATCTTTCGGCAAGCGAAGAAGCCTGCCTTTACCTGATGATTCATGAGGCTGACTGCAGCCCCGGCCTGGCCCTGCTGCTCATCCGGGAGGCAGTCACTCCTTCCGAATTCGGATTGGGAATGCTGCAGCACATGATGCATCAGCATTTAAAAGGAAATGACGACAACAGTAACACGCTTCCTCCTCTCACTGAAACACTGGAACATTACACGCGGATCGCATCCAAAGTCAGCGACTACCTCCGCTTCGACCATATGTATGTTCATGCAGAACGTCACTTGCTCAACCTGATCGGCTCGGGTGAAGGCGAAAGGCTTGAATTCAAATCCACCCTGCGCTGGAATCTCAGGGAAAGTAAAAAAGATCCGAATGTGGAGCATGCCTGTATGAAGACAGTTTGTGCTTTCCTGAACACCGCAGGAGGCATCCTGCTGATCGGTGTTGCGGATGACGGTCAGATTAGCGGCATTGAAGAAGACCGTTTCGAAAATAATGACAAATTTTACATCCATCTGTGGAACCTGATCCGTTCACAGATCGGGGAAGAATTTACTCCCTACATTCAATCCTCCCTGGTAAAAATCAACGCAGCCACGATCTGCAAGGTACAGTGCCTTCCCGCTCCCCGCCCGGTTTTCCTCCAGCAAAAAGGCAGCGAAGACGAATTCTTCATCCGCACGGGTGCCGCCACCACCCGCCTGGGGGTCGGTGATGCCTACAGGTATATCAATGAACAATGGAAACACTGATACAGGATAATGAAATGCTTCATTAAACATATCCTGGCATTTCAATTAGCGGTACTGACGGTTAACGGCTGGTCGCAGGATATTGAAACTGAGGCTTTTAATCTGTCATACAGTGAGGCGAATCAACTGATATCGCATAGCATTGATTCTCTCAGAATCCTGATAGTAAGGATGAATGCGATTGAAGACCTGGACGAAATGCAGAAGGCCAGAATCGATATCATCCGCTTAAAGACGCAAATATTGGAGGATATGATCCAGATCAAGCCCCCTTTTGGTATCCTCCCCTGCGACACAAGTGTTCGGATGACATCCATGCTGAGTATAGCACAGAAACTGATCGTAAAGTCAAGGCCGGATGAGGGCATCCCGCTGATCATGAAATACCTTGCAATGGATGACCATCCGGCTGACTCCGCTGTTTACGCCAGGATACTTCTCGCCGAGGCATACCGGCAGAAACAGGAATATACCAAAGGCATCGATATGATATATGAAATCATCGGTACCCGTGATATCAGTATGAAAAACAGGGCCTTTGCCATGAACAGACTGGCTGCTTTGTATAATGAGATTCCCGGGATCGAGGGAAACAAAACGGACTCGGCTATCCTTTATTCCAGACTTTGCAGCAGCATCTCTGAAAGCCAGGGGTTCACAGAATACCTTGCTGCATCACAGAATGAACTGGGGAGCTGTTACTGGAAAATACAAAACTTTGACTCTGCCCTTCATTATTTTTCCAGCGGAAGAGATAATTTTCTCAGAATAAGGCAGATACCCCAGGCTATCAACACCTATATTAACCTTGCACGGGTATATGTAAGCATGAAATTGCCGGTAAAAGCCAAGGAAATACTGATCAACACCCTGGACCTGGGAGATGTTGAAAAAGACCGGAATCTGTACATGTATATATATGATTATCTTGGGAATGTCTCCTATGAACTGGGTGAGTACAAAAACGCTTGTGAGTATGGTAAGCTTTCCCGCCTGTTAAAAAATCAGTTTTTTAATGACCGGATCCGCAGGCAGATCAATGAGATGTCGGCTAAGTACGAGCTCGACCTGAAAGAAGCCAGGATCAGGGAAGAAAAAGGGAAAATGAAGAGTTACAGGCTTCAGCGGAATTATCTTGTTGTCATAGCACTGATTACCACCATGTTGCTGTTCATTTTCATTATCTGGTTCAGATTTAAAAAAAGAACATATACCAGACTGGTTCAACAGAATCTGAAATCGATGGAGCTGGAAAAGGAAGCTGAACAGCGCCTGATCAGGCTCACGGATGATGAAATACGGGACCAGGCAGCTGCTTCGGATAAGCCATACAGTGAGCTGGCCCTCAAGTTTGAAAAATTCCTGGCGGAAGAGAGACCATATCTCAGTGCTGAAGTCAGCCTGGAAGAATTCTGTAAGAAACTGAACACCAATCGCACTTATCTTTCCAAACTCATCAACGACAGGTACCATGTGGGATTTTACGACCTTCTGTTCGATTACAGGATAAAAGCAGCACTGCAATACCTGAATGACCCGGCATACCATCATTTGTCCGTAGAGGGAATTGGCAGCATGGTGGGTTTTAAATCCAATTCCAATTTTCACAGAAGGTTCAAATCAAAGATCGGCATGACTCCCAACCAATTCAGGGAAAGAGCACTAAAAAGCAGACCCGAAGCCTGAGCATAAGTTTTTTTTAAAGCAAAGGCAGTACTGTTTACCTAAAAGCATAACAATCCCTTTCAAAATGCTGCCTGACAGGGATATTTTTGTATTGCTCCAACAGGTCGTTTTTATCTCCAGACATTGGCAGGTATCATGATGCCGAAGTTCAGGCTGATATTATTTTAATATATTAATTTTTAACACTATACCTATGAAAAAACGAAAGTTCTTCGTGGCGGGGCTGACTGTCGCTTTCATTGTTATTGTCATTTTCTCCTGCAGGAAGGAGCAATTCGACTCAGAAACTGACGATAGTCCGCGGAGGGGTCATGCGGTGGATGATGACCGGGCGCTACCGTACACCTATTGCGATTGGATGTCGAAGCTGGATGACAATGCCTTTATAACCCGGGTAACGATACCAGGAACCCACGATTGCGGAGCCGACCTTCATACTTCGGAGCAAGGGGCTGCGTCAGACGAGGTGATTGCCCAGCATTTCAGGCTGAGCAACCAGTTAAAACTCGGCGTCAGATGGTTTGATGTAAGGGTGGCACTGAATGATGATGGCGGACTGACCATTTTTCATGGTGACTATTATCTTCATAAAACCTTTCACGACCTGCTGTCAGAGGCATTGGACTTCTTGGAGAAATATCCTTCAGAAGTAATCATTTTTATGATTAAACAGGAGCATACCGCCCAGCGGGATTCTGATTATGGTAACTTTATCTATCAGGCTTTGGAAGCGGTCGGACTTGAACACTTTTTCCTGAATGCTGACTTTATCCCCACCATCGGGGAACTTCGTGGCAAAATAATGATCGTGAGGCAGTTTGAAAACGACCTGAACAAAGACTTCGGGTATCATTTTAAATGGGACAAAAACACCAAGGGGGATTACTTCACGACAGAAAACTGCAAACTTTACGTACAGGACCATTATTCCTGTTTTTGGGTGACTGACGGAACCAAGAACGATGAAATCAAGGATTGTGTCCGGAAAGCTAACCAGGCAACGGATCACAGTTGTTTTTACCTGAATTTCACCAGTTGTGAGCGCGATGTGGAGGATCTGAAATCCATCGCTTCAGGAATTAATCCTGTGATTAGTTCATGGCTGATCACCCCGCCGGTATTGTATCAATGCGGGATCATCATGGTGAATTTTGCCGGAGGATCGGATGACGGATCGGTTTCCAGTGATTTCGTCAAGCATATCATTGAATGCAATGTTTTTGTCACCAATGAATTCACCCTCGACAATCAGATCTGGAAAACACGAAACCTGTATGTCACGCATTACAGCAATGGCGATCCTATTGTATTCGCCTTTATTCCGCAAATGTGGGAATTCTGTGGCCAGTTTGGTATCGGTGCGTTCACATTTACAACTTTACAGGGCGATTTCGGGATGTACTACAACTGGGCTGCCGTGAACGATCCGCGGGGACTGGGTCCGAAAGGCTGGCGGGTACCCTCCGAATTTGATTTCTTTGACCTGGGCGCCCATTTGGGAGGAGATTCAGTTGCAGGTGGCAAAATGAAACTCAATGAATCGATGGTTTACTGGAAAACACCAAACACCGGCGCCACCAACAGCAGCGGCTTTACCGCTATTCCCATGGGTTACAGGGATTCCATAGGGAATTACCTGGAAAACACAGTATTTGAACCATACTCGGGTACAGGGATCAGCGCCAATTTCTGGACTACATCAGAAATTGACCAGTATCATGCCATTGCATACAGACTGCAGTATAATACCGCTGCATTGCTTCACGGATCTTTCAGCAAGCGTAATGGATGTTCCGTGCGCCTTGTGAAAGACTATTGATTCGTCTTTAATTAACATATAAGGAAACAATTAATTCATAAATCATAATACAATGAAAAATAAATATTTAACAACCATCAGTATAATTCTGATCACAATATTTCTTTTCACACAAGCCGGTGCACAAAAGTTTTATACCGGGCTGACAAGTGGATACAACCTGGCCCTTGGCGGGCAAAACCTTTACTATTTTGATTTCACCAACAACACCAGCCGCAATAACGCCATCACCTACGATGCTGTGTTTGTGTCACTCGGGCAGGGCATGAACATCGGTTTAAATTGCGGATATCATTTCAATGATCATATCGCCTGTGAACTGGATGTGTCCTGGCTAAAAGGTGACAAACAGAAAGTCGAACATAAATACCAGCAGGGAATCACCACCTGCTTTCTCGCATCGCAAATGATACAGGTGATGCCAACCCTGGTATTGTCCGCAGGAATGCACAAAATTCAGCCCTTCATGAAACTTGGTGTTTTAATCGGAACCGGAAGGATTGACTATGAAAAGAACACTGACGATAATGAACACAGTCAGATCAAAGTATTTCGCATGAACGGAGGAATTGCAGTGGGAGCAGGTGCAGCAGCGGGAGTGAAAATTAATATCAGCGAAAAATTGTCTCTCAGCGGGGAAGTGGCTTTAAAAAATCTGAACTATGCCCCCGTCCACGGTGAATATATCCAGGCTGAAATTGACGGTATTGATGTATTACCAGAAATGACGGTGTATGAAAAAGAAACGGACTATCTATCTCATTACTCTGTTGATGAGAATGTTCCTGTCGACACTTCCAAACCTGATGAGAAGCTGAAACAACGGCTGCCATTTGGCAGCATCGGGATCAAGGTTGGAATAGTTTACAACTTCTGATAAACCGACGGTAAGCATTGGTATAAAGCTGAGCGACCTTAGATGTATCTTCGACGTCGTAATATATATCCAATCAGCTATTCTGTTCCTTACCAAACATTTCAAGCTGTTGTTTGAAGTCCTGTTCTGTTGCCCGTAGTTTTTCGCGGCAGAACAAGATCAGTTCCCCTGCCCGTTTCAGTTTCACGCTGAGCTGGTCAAGCGGAAGCTGTTCCTGCTCCATCTCACTGAGGATCAGATTAAGTTCATCCCAGGCTTTCTGGTATGTCATGGCTGCTTTCATTTGTATCAAATTGAATTTGAGTGACATCACTATCGATGAAACCATCCTGCATCCGGATGCTGATATGCGCTCCCACCTGCAACTGCGCCGCACGGGTAATCACCTTTGCCTTGCTGCTCACCATGGCATACCCCCTGGCCAGCACTGTAGCAGGATCAAGGTGTTTCACGATCAGTCCGGCCTTATCAAGCTCCTGCATCCGGTGAAGCAGATAATGCCTGGCTGCCTGGGTGATTCTGATGGCCATGTTGTCCAGGCCGGACCTTAGCCTGTCCATGGTTCCGGTTGCAAGACGTATGATGGCATCGCCCCTTTGCCTGATTTCCTCCTCGAAACGATAGTTATGCTGGTTGATAAAGGCGGCCGCCTTGGTGGGCGTTTTTACTGTCATGTGACACATCAGGTCGCTGATGCTCACATTCCTTTCGTGGCCAATCCCGCAGACGACCGGTACAGGAAAAGTGGCTACGGCAAGACCGAGCTCATAGGTATCAAAAGGTCCGAAATCCGTCTGCCCTCCCCCACCCCTGACCAGTACCAGCAAATCGTAGGACCTTTTGGATGAAGTCACTTTCCCCATCTGCTCAATGATTTCATCTTCAGCTCCCTTGCCTTGTATTCTGCACAGAAAATCATCGCAGACATAGGTATAAGCGAAAGGATTGGACTCCAGTTCATGGCGGAAGTCCTTCCATCCGTCGGAACCCGGTGCGGTGATCAGGGCGATGCGTTGTATCACAGCAGGAAGGCGAAGTTGCTGGTTTGCAGTAACATAATTACCTTCAACCTGCCTGATCTGCGCCGGATGGCTGCTGCACAGGCTGTTCAGGATGGCCTGACGCTGACGTTCCATCTCCCCAAGGGTAAATGAAGGTTCAATGGCGGTGATTTGGAATTGAAGGCCGTACACCGGGCTGTAATCCACCGTGCCCTGCAGCAATACCTTCAGGTTACGGTCGAAACGCATGCCAGTGGCGCTCTCGAACGCGGCGATGATGTGGTGATTTCTCGACCATATGACAGCCGCCATGCGCGCATGGATCTCTTTCCCGTCTTTTTCCAGCAGGTTCAGAAAGCAATAGCCCCTGTCGGGATAATTCCTGATATCGCTGGTTTCAGCCACCACCAGAAAGGGTCGAAGCAGGAATTCCTCCCTGATGGTATCTTCCAGTAAGGAAGTAAGCTCCGACAAGCGTATCATGCCCCTTGTCTCATCCATGGATCAAAAGTACGACAAAGACGGCTCCCATGCATCCTGCAGGTAAAAGACTACCTTTGCGGGATGAAACAACGTATTGCGTTCCATACCCTTGGATGCAAGCTGAACTTCGCTGAAACCAGCACACTGGCAAGGCAATTGAAGGATGAGGGCTATCAGCTTGTGGATTTCAGGGAGGTAGCCGATGTATATGTAATCAACACCTGTTATGTCACCGGCACAGCAGAGAAGAAGTGCCGTCTTGCGATCCACCAGGCCCACCGCCGCAATCCCGCTGCGCGGATTGCCGTGCTCGGTTGTTTTGCTGCCCTTGATCCGGCAGGGATTGCCAACATGGATGGCGTCGATATGGTTCTGGGCAGCAACGATAAATTCAGACTGCCACAGCGCTTAAAGGAAGGGGAAAGTCCTGATTCAGCAGGTGAGCGCACGGATGAAGAAGGTGCCTTCATACCGGCCTGGTCGTCGCACGGGCGGACCAGGGCATTTATCAAGATCCAGGACGGTTGCGACTATTCCTGTTCGTATTGCAGTATTCCCCTGGCCAGGGGTCGCAGCCGTTCGGCAACCATAGCGGAAGTGAAAGATACAGTACAGCAGGCAGTTGCGGCAGGAGTGAAGGAAGTCATCCTCACAGGCGTGAATATCGGCGATTTCGGCAGACGCAGGGGGGAAAGCTTCAGGCAGTTGCTGAAAGAACTTGAGGCAATCCCTGAACTTCCGCGGCTCAGATTGTCGTCTGTAGAACCCGACCTGCTGCATGATGATATCATCGCGCTGGTGGCAGGTTCGGAAAAGCTGATGCCTCATTTTCACATCCCCTTACAAAGCGGGTCAGACAGGATACTGAAGCTGATGAAAAGAAGATACGGGACGGGACTTTTCCGGGATCTCGTGCTGAAGATCCATGAGAAGCTGCCCTTTGCCTTCATTGCAGCCGATGTGATTGCCGGATTCCCGGGTGAAACGGATGCCGAATTCGGGGAAGGCCTGGAACTGCTGAGGAATCTGCCTCTTTCTTATATCCATGCTTTTCCTTACTCTCCCCGTCCGGGTACGGCATCGCTGCGGCTGCCTGACCACATACCCGGAAACATGATCAAGGAACGGAACAGAGAACTGAACCTGCTGTCGGCACAAAAAAAGGAAAGTTTTTACAGGCTGAATGCCGGTCGTACAGACCAGGTGCTGTTTGAATCGGCCAGAAAGGGCGAAAAAATGCAGGGGTTCACTCAAAATTACCTGGTTGTAAGGACTGCATTTCGTGAAGACTTCGTCAACCGCATCATTCCGGTAGAGCTTAAACACCTGGGCAGCAAGCCCATGGCCTTTCATATTCTCTAAGCTTTGTCCACTATTTATTCTTTGGTCCTCAAACCCATGCAAGCCATGCATGGTGCTTTCCTTCCCCGCAAACGTTCATCACGTATTCACGTCCCCGCAAAACGTGCACGTGTGCACATGTGCACACGTACGTATATTTTTCATACATTTTTTGCACTTCCAAAACCAAATACTATCTTTGCAGCCCGAAACAGGAGAGGTGGGTGAGTGGCTTAAACCAACAGTTTGCTAAACTGTCGTAGGGGAAACCCTACCGGGGGTTCGAATCCCCCCTTCTCCGCAAGTGGGTGTGAGTGTGGGTGTGGGTGTGGGTGTGAAATATTTTTCGATATGTTTGATTTTGAGAGGTTAGAGTTATATCAGATTGCCAAGGAGCAGACGATCCTATTGCTTGGTTTCTTACAGTCTGACAGCAGGATAGACGATTACCTCAAAGACCAGTGGAAAAGAGCCAACTTCAGCATATACCTGAACCTGATCGAAGGAACGGGAAGAATTTCAGAGAACGACAAAAAGCATTTTCTTACCATTGCCAGGGGAAGTGTTTACGAATCGGTGGCCATCCTGAACCTGGTAAAAGACATGAACGAAATCGACGAGGATAGGTATAACGACCTGTACCAGCGTTATGAGTCCATCTCCAAAATGCTGCTTGGCATGTACCGAAGCTACAGCAAACCAAAAACCTGAGTTCCCCGCCCCCACCCACACCCACACCCACCCACACACCCACTTCGGGGTATAGCGAAGCCCGGTTATCGCGCCTGCTTTGGGAGCAGGAGATCGCTGGTTCGAATCCAGCTACCCCGACAAGTTCTTTGAAAGCACGGTTATCGCGTCCCGACCCGAAGGATCGGGGAGATCGCTGGTTCGAATCCAGCTACCCCGACAAGTTCTTTGAAAGCACGGTTATCGCGTCCCGACCCGAAGGATCGGGGAGATCGCTGGTTCGAATCCAGCTACCCCGACAAGTTCTTTGAAAGC
>Ga0302252_1000336_pt1 | contig 44749 bp, 39 predicted proteins | sample AAG_RA_Leu_MG_FD_193511 | JGI IMG/M metagenome (GOLD analysis project Ga0302252, IMG submission 193511) | Enriched activated sludge microbial communities from anaerobic digester in WTTP, New Holstein, Wisconsin, United States - AAG_RA_Leu | ecosystem: Engineered > Bioreactor > Anaerobic >... | reverse complement strand
CAAGCTTTGCACCCGCCCAAACGGCAACATCATTTTTGAAGCCATTTGGCGAAGCCATTGACTAGTCAAGCTGGCTGGGGCAGCAATTAGAATCCGTTTGACCAGCCCGGTTAAATATAGCGATCGAAATGCCAATCCCGCTTCAATGGTTTTTCCTAAACCTACTTCATCACATAGCAAATAGGAGTAGGGCCATGTTTCAATCAAGCGACGAACGACCATTGCTTGATGAGGCCAAGCTTCTACAGGAGCGGTTGCCATTCCGACATACCTGCCATTAGGCATTTTAGGTCCGTCTCGCAATATCGAAAATTTCAGTCGTTCCAAGGAGTTGGGTGGCCTTGCTTCCTCGAAAACTATGCTCGTGCCGTTAATCTCATGAAGCTGGCGGACATTTTCCGCGATTTGAACAAACCGTCTTTTTACGGCTTCTGGCAGGCTCATCACCGGTATGTGCTCGACCCTGTTGGACCATAATTTCTCAAACGAATTTACCGCTTCCTCAACCCGCCAGCGGTCAGTATCGCCCCACCAATCACAGTGAATGTCCAGGTTTTCTGCATTCAAAACCAGCGCTGTCTTTGATTCGTTGAGGGTTCCGGATCCGTACAAACGGTTGCCTGCAGCATCGTGAAGTACAAACCATTTTTCATGCACATATCCGTCTTCAACTGAATCGATAGCTATGGGGCGCTTGCTTCCAGTGTGAAGTCGAAAAGCAACCTTCACTTCCAAGTAGCCGTTAGCCACCATCCAGGCTAAAAGGGCAACTCCATTTCTAGTTTCGATTGGCCATAACTCTGGATTTTCGATTTCTCCTTTAAGTTTGGCTGCTAATCGCTCTTCATCACCCCTGAGGATCGCGCTTATGTCAGCCGGTTCGAGATCGGCCCCAACGATGAGTCGCATTTTCCCCCGACGACCGACAAAAGCCGAGTAGCCTTGAGAGGCAGCGGCCAGTGAAGAAGATCGGAAATAGCCGGCAACCCGATCATATTGCACCGCCCGGCTCAATGCTGGTATATAAAAATCCTGTAAGATATCAACCGGTCGCCCGTCGATAATAGTGGAAGAAGTTCGATAGGACAGATGCCAATCCCGAGAGCGTAAATCTTGATCGATTAACACATCAACGTGTTCAGTCATTGTATTACCTCAGGAATTACTGTTTGAGGCCGAAGAGAATCGCGCTGCCTTCCTTGCGTAGCCTCTCCTCCACAGTCTCCGATATCCACACTGATAAAAGATCTAGGATAATGTCACGATTCTTGCCTCCATGTTGGGCAAGATAAGCTCTCGCGACAGGTATGTCCCCTTCTCGATAAGCTAAAATCAATCCTTGTAAAACATCCCACTCGGACTGTGGGTTGCTGAGTCTCTTGGAACTCCGCTCCTCAGGCAACAACAACCGCAGTTTTGCCCCTCTACGGACTAATGGAGCGTAGTAGCCACTATCTTCCTCCGCTCCTCGGGTCCGTTTTCCCCGTGATGCAATGTTTATCCCAATCATTCGACCATTCGCGCTATATCCCGCGCTTTTAACTTCGAGTCCGATATTCAACGAACGGGAAAGGTTGAGAGCTTGGTCATAGGAGAATTCATGAGTCCCGAAGATACCGAATAGGGTTAAAGCCATTGCGGCTTCTGGAGCGAGATCATCTACTCGTAGACGATTCTGGGTTAAACGAGCTATCTGATACTGAGCGACCACAGCGCTAGCCTCGTTCATTGCCCGGCTGGGACTTACCGGTTCATCTCCGTCCTGCACCGGCCATTGCTCGGAAAGCACATGCAAAGCCCGGCCGTAACTTGCCACCATTTCATCCACCGGATTGAGCTTGAGCGGTTCGAACTCCTTCAATCCTTCGCGCACTGCCTGTCGGATCTGTTGTGCCACCCCACTGCCTGCGAAACCCTTCCAGACTGCCGGCGCATGCGCCTCCCGATTTCGTTTGCGACAGGAAATAAATATTGAGCTGGCAGCCGAAGCCATGTCCTTCTGATGAGTCGATTCGCCTGACTCAGATTCGACTGGCAGGGATGAAGTAATTGTCCAGCCGTTTTCAATCAGCGCTTTGGTTAATGCTTCCCAGGCGTTGGTCGTTTTATGGGTGAACATGATGGTGAGAATTCCGTCATCCTTGAGAACCCGAAAACACTCTGCGAAAATCTCCCCCATCAGTCGTTCATACACAGCGGCCGCTTGGACGGACGAGCCGTCCCTTGACGGATTCGCCACCGCTTCATCCGTCTTGTTCGTCAATCGCCTTCGAAACAAACCAGGATACAAGTCGTGCAGCGTTCGCCGCTGCCAGACATAAAAATAATCGGACAACTCAGCGTACTGAACATTGTTGTAGTAGGGGGGGTCGATACAAATCAAGTCAACCGAAGCCTCGTCCAAATCCAGATTGGCGGCCGATCCGTGGCAAATCCGCAAAGGCGGTTCTGCGCCGTTTAAAGCCAGATGCAGCGGAGCCATCAGCTCGGCCATCCCGGTGTAGGCGTCGATTACTTGGGATAATGCCCAAGCAGCTCCGGAGTTGGGACCGGCGAATATCATCTCCCCGAAGGTCCACTTCAGTGAAAAGTCATGTCGGCCAAAGGTTCCTTTAACGATTGCACGAGTATATTCCCATCGAGTCTGCTTACTGTTATAATCGAGCCCTTTGTCAATCATAAACTGAAGATAGGTAATTACCGCCCGCCCCCGCTCTTTACCCAGGGCGTTGATAATCTCCGGCTTTAATTGGAGCAGAGAATCAATAAGGGTGAGGTGCCCCAAGAGCTGCCGGGGGGTAAACAAATCACACCATCGATTCATACCGGCGCGCAATGGCTCCATGGTTTTATGGCCCGACGGAATGCTCTCGGTCGGAATGAGTCCGTCTCGCTCCCATATTGGCCATTTTTTTCGAAGTTCCGTTTCGGCATCTTTTATTGCTTTAAGATCAAGATCGTTCGGCGGCCGGAAGAATCGGATTTTCTCCGTCTTGAGTTGACCTGCCTGTTTCCCACTCTTGTATCGTTCCAAGTTGCCTTGTTTGTCAATCTTGGGTTGAAGCCGCACTGCTACTACGCAGTAGAGACGATCCTGCCATCTCCCCAGCGGGGACTCTCCCCGGGCTTGAGATTTGATTTCCTCTGACGAGATAGCCTGGCGGCAATGAACACATGTGCCAACTCCATCATTCACCGTCGCAAATTCTGGATCTTCCCCATTCGGTCCTTTGTTTCCGGTCTTTATCCGATAGGTTTCGAAGGTCACCCTGCCCAGTTTGGGCTTGCGATCGGTAACAATTCGCACCCCCCATTTCTCCCCCTCTTTAGACAACCAACAAGAATTGAACAAAGGAGCTTCTCCTTGGCAGTGAGGGCATGTTACCTGGCGAACAAAAATATAAGTTGTCGTGTTCTCTTTTTCGTACTCTCTAATATCGTCCGTATTCTTTTGAAAAATTGATTCTAGCGACCTCCGTTCTTCCTGTGGTAGTGAAAATTTTCGTGGAAAGAAACGGTCCATGTTGCTATTCAAATGTTCTAGAAGTGTTTCCCCCCATTTCTTGACGTCTTCAAGCATATCGGTGCCGAATCGGACAGGGTAGTCGAGAGTCGCATGCAAGATGACGTTCGCTACGGGATTAATGTCATTTGCGATCACTCTATGACCAAGTCTCAATGCTTCAAACGGAATTGATCCTCCACCTGAAGTCGGATCCAGAATCACCTTGGCTTCAAGAGTGCCCTTCCCCCGATTTGATGGACACGAAGAATAGGTACTATAGTACAAACAGGAGGTGTCGTGTCCATGGGGGGAGCACGCAGGCAATTTACCGAACAATTCAAGCGGGAAGCAGTGGCATTGAGTTATTCTAGCGGAAAAACCGTGAAACAAATTGCTGAGGAATTGGGAATCAGCAAGAGCGCCCTGCAACGCTGGCGATCTGAACAAGATAAATTTGGAGAACGAGCATTTCCCGGCAAGGGCAATCCCACCCAGGGGACCCCGGCGGAGGAGGAATTAAAAAGACTTAAACGGGAATTAGCTATTGTTACTGAGGAGCGGGATATCCTAAAAAAAGCAATGGCCATCTTCTCCAAAACACCGAAATGATCTTTCGGTTTGTCCGGGAGCACACGGGAATCTTCCGTGTCGAGACGATGTGCCGGATACTCAAGGTTTCCCGGTCGGGGTACTATCGCTGGCGGATGCAGCCCTGCAGCGACCGCAAACAACAAGACATTCGATTGCAATCGCGGATTCAGTCCGTTCATGCCAACAGCCGATCGACCTATGGCAGTCCCCGAATTCACCGACAGTTGCGCAAGAACGGCATCCGCTGCGGCAAAAAACGGATTGAGCGTCTCATGCGCGAAGCCGGCCTCCGGGCTATCGGGCACCGCCGATACAAAGCCACCACTAATTCCCGGCATGCCCTGCCAGTAGCCGCCAACCAACTTAACCGGAGATTTGCCATTGATCAACCCAACCGGGCTTGGGTATCTGACATAACCTATATCTCCACCCGGGAAGGCTGGCTTTACCTGGCAGCAGTTATGGATCTCTATTCCCGAAAAATTGTCGGTTGGGCGATGAAAGACCGTCTGACCCAGGAGTTAGCCATTGATGCCTTGGTCATGGCCATCCGGCAGCGCCGTCCCAATCCGGGACTGTTGCATCATTCCGATCGGGGCAGCCAGTACGCTAGCGCTGCCTATCAAACCATCTTAAAAAGGCACCAAATGTGCTGCTCGATGAGCCGCACCGGCAATTGCTGGGATAATGCCGTGATGGAAAGCTTTTTCCACACCCTGAAAACTGAGCTGGTACAGCATCGCCGCTATCATACCCGGGAACAAGCCCGGCTGGATATCTTTGAATACATTGAAGCCTTTTACAATCGGATTCGGCTCCATTCGGCGATTGGCTACATGAGTCCGATAAACTATGAAAACCGAAGAAAAGTGGCTTAACTTGGTGTCTGTTTTATCGGGGGAAGATCAGGTAGACCACCAGTGAGATAAAACATATAATGAAATGCGCCGTTATCCTGTCGTCGCGGCTAAGGTATACCGGCCTAGCCTTGAACTCGCTTTTCATAATCCTGAAGCACTCCTCGATCTGCCAGCGCCGCTTGTTTACCCTAAGGATGGCAGCGGCGTCGCCGTCCAGATTAGTGCAGACCGCGTAGAAACCATCAAAAGCCTCCTCTTTCTGAATGATAGAATTATCGATTGCATATACCGCCTTGCTCGCGACCTCCCCCTCCGGAGTCATGCTGGTTTTCTTGATAAAACGCTTATAGTCGTTTTGATTCACCTTCTTCAGCTTGTCCAAATCCGTGTTAAGGACTTTGCGGGCCCGCTCAATTTGGGCGTTCCTGACCTTGCGCTGGTAGTTTTGGTACTTTGGTGAAAAAGACACAATAAGCTTCTGCTCCAGCCCGTCCTCCACAATCCAGCGTTCCTTGTAAAAAGTCTTTTCCCAGTAGTTATTCTCATCAAGCTTATCCAGGCTATAGAGAGAACTGTCGTCCGGGAGACGCCAGCCCTCAGGACTTAATGCCCATTCCTTGAGGTGCTTCTTCAGCTTCTTGACCGACTGCGTAGTGATGAAAGCTCGCTCGCCCTGGTTGTTGAACTGCCGATTGCTAGTGGAGGCGAGCCCGGCATCGGTACAGACGATGAACTGGGAACAGTTAAAGTCAGACAGGATTTTCTTCTCCAGTGGCTTTAGAGTCAACTGTTCGTTAGTATTGCCTTTGCCGATATATACGGCCAGGGGGACTCCGTCCCCATCCATGAAAAGACCCATCTGGACGATGGGGTTAGGTCGGTGTTCTTTGGAATAGCCGTATTGCTTGATACCTGACTCCTGCTCTATTTCGAAGAAATAATTGGTGCAGTCGTAGTAGAGCACCCGCGTGTTTCTCTTTGCCACGGCCAAGCTGTTAGAGTAAAGAGATGCCTGGATAGAGTCAGCCTCTTTGGCTATTATCTCTAACGCACGGTAGATTTGGTGGAGGTCAAACGAAGGCGGCTCTATGAACCTTGAGGAAAGCTGGTAGGTCGAAAGCTTGGAGGACGGATAGATAACCCTGGCGTAGACAAGCCTGGATAGGATGGAGTCCAGGTCGTAAGAGAACTTGTACTTCTGAGCGATAGCCCGGCACATTGTATCGAGCTTCAGCTCATGATATAACTTCTGCAAGAAAAGATACCCGCCGTTGAAAGACCGCTGTTCGTTTTTGGGAATACGCTTGTTAGGAGAGTAAGGCACCATAATTTGTCGCTTGTTCTCTTTTTCCTGCTTGTTCAGCTCCTCAATATACTCTTTGGCCCACTCATAAGGGTCTTGCCCGCCCAATTTTTCGAGGAGCTCATCGTACGTACCAAGTTTTTCGACAATTTTGGAGGAATGAACGCCATTGATATAGGTGGACTTTATGACATAAAGCGAAGCAGCATTTTGGGATTTAGAAACCTTCAATCGCATGTAAAAAACCTCCCATCCCTTATATCATAAAAGAGTACTCAAAAGTACTCAATAGAAAAATAGTAAAATTGACAAAAAAATAAGCCTTTTTCAAGCTTCCCAGGACTTATTCTTCTATTCAACTGTCAAAGACCCGCGGGCGGATGGGGGCATTCATAGCATTGCGGGAAAGGCCTTGACAAACATTTGCGCCGTATATTTGTTGGGGGTTTTAACCAGATTGTTGTATACTAATAACGATATGATTAAAATGGGCTGATTATTTATGCATTTAAATGGAATGAAGGTAATCCAGGACGCCTTGGCCGCCGTATCCCAGCGAATTCGCACAGCCTGTCAACGAGCAGGGCGAAGCGAACAGGATGTCAGTCTGATTGCTGTGACCAAGGGAGTGGCAGGGCAGCGAATGGTTGATTTGCCGGCCCTGGGTATTTCCCGTGTGGGAGAAAGCCGGGTACAGGAACTACTGGCCAAACAGAAACTATTGGATGCAGCTTTGGAGTGGCATTTCATAGGGAAGTTGCAGACGAATAAAGTGCGTAGTCTGATCAACCGGGTGCAGCTCATTCATTCTCTGGACAGAAGTGAGCTGGCCCATGAGATTTCGATTCGGAGCGTGGAGGCAAATGCCACGACTTCGGTACTGCTGCAGATCAACTGCCTGGAAGCGGAAGAACGCAATGGGATACCGTTTGGCGACGCCCTTCGCTTTCTAGAACAAACCTCGAAATTACCGGGAATTCGGATAACCGGATTGATGACCATCGCTCCCCAGGGTGATGAGGCGATTGTACGGCCGGTTTTCAGAAGGCTGTATGAATTGAGAAACAAAATCGATGAAGAAAAACTTCCGGGAGTGAAGCTCGAGCATTTGTCTATGGGCATGAGTGAAGATTTTGAGATCGCTATTGAAGAAGGTGCAACCTTGATCAGGGTGGGAAGCGCGCTATTCGGCCCACGTTCAAGATGAGGTTGGCGCCGGCCGGGAAAGGAGTGATTAATCGTGGGAGCATTTATGGAACGAGTGATGAATATGTTTGGTTTGGGTGAGATTGAGGATGATGAAGAATATTTAGCACCGCCGAAGGAGACGCTGGATCCACCGATGGAGAGAAGCAAAAGCAGCAATGTCATCAGCTTACATACAGCCGGTCATTATCGGGTGGTTGTGGCTGAACCATCTACCTTTGATGAATCACAGGGGATCGTTGATCATTTGAAAGCTAAACGGCAGGTGGTTTTAAATCTCGAAACCATAGACAAAGAAACAGCCAAGCGGATTGTCGATTTCGTCAGCGGCGCGTGCTACGCTTTAGATGGTCGGGCCCAAAAGGTAAGCCAGGGCGTAATTCTATTTGCGCCGTTTAATGTCGATATTACCAATGAGCTGAGAAGCGTGAACAATGAGCGGGGCGCATTGCCCTGGCTCTTTTCGGGCAAGAACCGAAGGACATAGGAGGATAGGCAGAAATGAAACTCCGGGTTGGTTTTATTGGAGCCGGAGCGATGGCGGAGGCACTGATCAAGGGATTGATAAAAGCGGGAGCCTCGCCGACTCAATTGCTAGCCAGTGATGTCTTGCCCAGCCGGTTGGCATTGTTGCACAGCCAATACGGGATCAAAGTTGCTAATAGCAATGTGGAAGTACTCTGCCAAAGTGACATAGTCATTTTGGCAGTTAAACCGCAAAACATATCGTCGGTATTGCAGGAGATAGCCGGTTGCGCAATGAATGGGGGCCAGATGCCCTTGTTGGTTTCGATTGCCGCTGGAATTACTCTGGCCTATATTGAACAATTGCTGCCTCTACCCTATCCGCTGGTCAGAGCTATGCCCAATACGCCGAGTATTGTGGGGGCCGGAGCCACCGCCATATCGGCCGGTAAGCATGCGAAGCCGGAGCACCTCCGACAGGCACGCTCCGTTTTCGAAGCCGTGGGCATTGTAGTCTCGATCCCGGAGACCCAAATCGACGCGGTAACCGGGTTGAGCGGGAGCGGGCCGGCGTATGGTTATTTGATCATTGAAGCCCTGATTGATGCCGGCGTGAAAGTGGGTTTGCCCCGGGGCATTGCCAAAGAACTGGCGGTGCAGACCTTGTTCGGGGCGGCCAAGATGGTGGCTGAGACAGAACAGCACCCAGCCGTTTTGAAGGATCAAGTAACGTCTCCCGGAGGAACTACGATCGCTGGCGTTCACATCCTTGAACAGGGCGGAATCCGCGGTTTGATTATGGATGCGGTCATTGGTGCCACGGAGCGGGCGCGGCAGCTTAAGCAATAGGGATTGAACGATTTGATTGTTTTAATAAGGCAGAGGTATTAATGTTTGGGATTCTTGATTTCATCAACGCAGCATTCGATGTTGCGGTATGGCTCATCATCATTCGCACCCTCATATCCTACTTTCCGTATAATCCCAAGAATCCGCTGTATCGTACGTTGCGGGATCTAACCGATCCAATTCTGATTCCTATTCAGCGATATGTGCCGTCGGTGGGCGGGTTGGATTTCTCTCCGCTTCTGGCTATTCTGCTGCTGTATGGTTTGAAGAGTTTGGTTTTCCGGATTCTTCTCAGTGTCAACGTGTTCTAGCGGAATAATCGGAAAGGAGCAGAAAGTGCAAAAACCTGAAATTCTTGCACCGGCTGGAAACTGGACGGCCTTGGAGACAGTGGTGAAAGCTGGGGCTGATGCCGTTTACATTGGGGGCAAACGATTCAGCATGCGGATGTGGCGTGATGATTTGAATTTCTCAGACGACGAAATTCGACGCGCCGCCGAGATGCTGCATACCAAGCAGCGGAAGCTGTACGTAACCGTAAACAATCTCATGTGGGACGATGAACTGCCGGAGCTCGCGGCTTATCTGAAAATGCTCTCCTCGGCGGAGGTCGATGCGGTGATCGTTCAGGATCTGGGAGTGGTCGGCCTTGCCCGGGAAATGGGCATCAACCTTGCTTTTCATGCCAGTGTTCAGGTTGGATTGCATGATCTTTCTTCCCTCCAGGAAATGGCCGCTAACGGGATCGTGCGGGCAATTGTATCGAGAGATGTAAGCTTGTCCGAACTGCATTGGCTGGCAGAACAGAGCCCGATTCAACTGGAGTGTTTCACCCATGGCGAGCTCTGTGCGGCGCACACCGGGCAGTGTATTTGGAGTGCCCTGGAATTTGGAGAAAGCAGCAACCGAGGCAGATGTCTCAAGCCTTGCCGCTGGAAGTTTAGCTTGTTCAGGCTTGACCAAACCGGCAGAAAGCAGGCAATGCCTGATTCGGGGAATTATCTGGCGTGCAAAGATCTATGCTTGTTGCCGGCGATTCCGGAATTAGTACACGCACGCATTGCCAGCCTAAAGATAGAGGGACGAATGCGGGAAGCTGGCTATCTGGAACCGCTGGTGCGGGCCTATCGGATGGCATTGGATGCCTATTGCCAGGATCCTTGGACGAATGCATTGCCGGCTGATGAATGGCGTCGCGTGTATAGTGGTCGATTTCGCGACTTTACTCTCGGCCACGCTTTCGGTGATCCGGGAACAGCGCTTTATGATTATTCAGGACTGCGGGAACCGACTTTTGCCACTCGGGCGGTGGAGCATTCAGTGCTGAGTGCGCAGGAGGTCATGCACCCGCAATGGAGATTAAGCAAACCGGCGAATGAGTCAGCCCACCGGAGCAAAGCTGGAAGCACCCGGCTGGGAGTGCAGGTCAGTCAAAAGCAGTCGGCGCTGGCTGCTTTGGAGGCAGGAGCGGACTTACTCTATTTGGGCGGAGAAAGAAATTATTTACAGTCGGATCCGATTTCAATTGCCGTGCTGTCGGAATTAGCGGATGCCGCCGCAGCCAAGCAGGCCAAGATTGTAGTGGGCACACCTAGAATCGCCAGCAATCGAGTGTATGGGGAATTGCAGTGGCTGTTGCCGAGAATCACAGGACCGGCGTATGAAGGAATCATGGTCGCCAATTGGGGAATTCTGCGCTATTTGCGGGAATCATCCAAGGCAGCTCTCCTGGGCGATTTTGGACTCAACCTTACCAACTCAGCGGCAGTGAGATTTGCGCGCACATGTTCACTGCAGCGGGTAACTGCCTCGCTGGAAATGCCGTTTGGGAAATTACTGCGTTTTTTGGAAACTTCATCATTGCCGGTGGAAGTGATCGTCCATGGCCGACTTGAGGGAATGCTGATCAGGCAGAACCTTCACCGGCTCTTCGATTTCGGTGATACTGAGCCATCCGTTGCCTTTGGCGGTGGCGGGCAACTGTTTTTCGAGGATGAAGCCGGGGAACGATATCGTCTGGAAGTGGATCAATTTGAAAATACCCATGTGTTATTTCCCCAGCAACTCTGTCATCTGCCCAATCTGTCGGCTATTGTTGCCCGACAGGCGGCAGTCGTGCGCCTGAACCTGCAGGACAACAATCCGGACCAAGTTGCGATGATTGTGGGAATTTATAAGAAGGCGCTGCAAAGGTCGGCATCCGATGCCGGGGATTATGCTGTGGACGCCGAGGATTGGCGATTGCTGGAGCAAATTTCACCGTTTGGCTATACGATGGGCGCACAAAGTTGGGGATAAAGGGGTAGCATCATGGAAAAGGCTGTATCAATAACGCCGATAGATATTACCAATAAACAATTCCGCCGGTCGTTTCGTGGGTACAACGAACCAGAAGTGGATGCGTTTCTGGATCTCTTGGCGCGAGAATATGAAGGCCTTTTCAGGAAATGCAAGGAACTTGAAGAAACGGTTAATCAGCGCGAGCGGGATATCTCGAAATATCGAAACCTCGAAGAAACGTTGAACAAGTCGTTGGTGGTGGCCCAAAAGGCAGCTGAAGACCTGCACAGTCAAGCGATTCGGGAGGCGGAAGCGATACTGCAGGAGGCCAGAACCCAAGCCAGCAGTCTCTTCAACGAAGCTCAAGGAAAACTGGCACAGCTGGAAGAAGAGCGGATTTATTTATGTCGGGTCAATAAAACCATAAAAAGCTCAATCCGGGCATACTTGCGGGGACAATTAGAGACGCTGGACGGCATTGATGATTTGTCAAATCATGACCGGATGATTGCTGAGGCTGCTGCCCGGAATAATGTGTACCAGTATGCGAAAGAGAGCAGGATTACGGCTGATGCGACTCAGAGTCTGGATTCAACCGAAAGCAGCCAAGAATGAAGTAGTGGGTTGGGTTGACGGCGCACTTCGAATTCGGCTGACGGCGCCGCCGGTAGAAGGAAAGGCGAACAAAGGGCTGGTGGAGTTCCTGGCTGATTGGCTCAATATCCCCAGATCGCAGATCAGACTGCTGAACGGACAAAAATCGAGGTATAAGCTGGTTGAAATCGAAGGAATATCCATCGAGCAAATCAACGATACCTTGCAGTCTTGAATTAGCTCCTGTTATACTAAGAAAAACGGAATTTAAAGGCCTCTCATCCAAAACCGCTGGTGAGGGGTTTTTGTGTACGCGAGGTGAAGGAATTGGATTACGACCGGACACTTAATCTGCCCCAGACCGATTTCCCGATGAAAGCGCAATTACCGCAAAAAGAACCAATAATCCAGCAATTTTGGGATGAGATTGATATTTATCGCTTGGTGCAGGAAAAAAACGCGGGCCAGCAAAAATTCATTCTGCATGATGGACCTCCTTATGCCAACGGGCATATTCATTTGGGGACAGCGTTAAATAAAATTTTGAAAGACATTGTTGTCAAATATCGGTCCCAAGCCGGTTTTGACGCCCCCTTCGTGCCGGGATGGGACACGCATGGACTTCCGATTGAACAGCAAGCGATTAAAGATTTAAACATCAATCGCAAAGAAATAGATATAGCTGATTTCCGTCAAAGATGCCGGGAATATGCTCTGCGATTCGTGGATATCCAAAGGAGCGAATTCAGACGGTTGGGAGTGCGGGGCGAGTGGGATCAGCCGTATTTAACCCTCGATCCTCATTTTGAAGCGATTCAAATCGGGGTGTTTGGGGAAATGGCCAAGAAAGGATACATATACAAAGGACTTAAGCCGGTGTATTGGTGTACCAGCTGTGAAACGGCTTTGGCCGAGGCTGAGATTGAGTATGCTGACAAACGGTCGCATTCAGTTTATGTCGCGTTTCCGATCAAGACGGCACCTCCGGGGGTCGCTGCCGAGAACTTATCGATCCTGATCTGGACGACAACGCCCTGGACCTTGCCCGCCAACCTGGCGGTTTCGGTTAATCCCCATTTCAAGTACGCGATCGTGGCAGCAAATGGTCGACGCTGGATAATGGCCCAGGAATTGGTCGATCAAGTTATGAGCCAGCTGGGGGTAACCGAGTATGCGATTGAACAGAACCTTACCGGAGCGGAACTAAACGGAGCAGTCAGCCGCCATCCGTTTTTCGACCGAGATTCAGTAATAATCACTGGTGAACATGTTACCCTGGATCAGGGGACCGGATGCGTTCATACTGCTCCCGGACATGGCCAGGAGGACTTCGCTGTCGGCCAGGTCTATAAGCTGGGGGTGATCTCGCCGGTGAATGAAGTGGGAGTTTTCAATTCGGAAGCCGGGAAATTTGAAGGCATGTATTATGAAAAGGCTAATAACGAAATCATTCAGGATATGAAGGATTCGGGACAGCTGTTATATCAAGAAACAATTACCCACCAATATCCCCATTGCTGGCGTTGTAAGCGGCCGGTAATTTTCCGGGCAACAGAACAATGGTTTGCTTCAATCGATGGATTCCGAGCGCAGGCGCTGGAACAAATTGATCAGGTGCGATGGATCCCCGCCTGGGGAAGAGACCGAATTTATAATATGGTTGCCGACCGGGGTGACTGGTGCATATCCCGACAACGGGTCTGGGGAGTACCAATCCCAATCTTCTATTGCGATGCTTGCCAGACGGTGGTCATTAATGACGAAACCATTCAGCATGTCCAGAAGGTATTCCGGGAACACGGCTCCGATGCCTGGTATTCTTGGCAGATCAATGATTTGCTGCCCGAGGGCTATGCTTGTCCGCAATGCGGGGCAAATAATTTCCGTCGAGAAACCGACACTATGGATGTATGGTTCGATTCAGGCAGCAGCCACTTTGCCGTGCTTGAAACCCGACCGGAACTGGCTTGGCCCGCCGATTTATATCTGGAAGGCAGTGATCAACATCGCGGGTGGTTCAACTCCTCGCTGTCGACCTCGGTGGCGGTGAGAGGATTGGCTCCTTATCGAGCGGTTCTGACTCATGGTTATGTTGTAGATGAAAAAGGCCGAAAGATGTCCAAATCGTTGGGCAACGTCGTCAATCCTCTGGAAGTCATTCAGGAATTGGGGGCTGACATCCTGCGACTGTGGGTCTCATCCTCTGATTACCGAAACGATATTGCGGTTTCCAAGAATATTTTGAAGCAGGTAACAGAGGCTTATCGCAAGATCAGAAATACCTGCCGATTCATTTTGGGCAGTCTGTCTGATTATGAGCCGGAACGACAAGTGATTGCGGAAAATGATCTGCAAGAGATCGACCGCTGGGCGTTAATGAAACTGCAGCATTTGATTAAGCGGGTCTCCACCGCCTATGAAAACTATGATTTACATCTGGTCTATCATTCGATTCACAATTTTTGTGTTATCGATATGAGCGCTTTTTATCTGGACATCATTAAGGATCGCTTGTATGTTTCGGCGCCGGACGACTCTGACCGCCGGGCGGCGCAAAGTGTTCTCTACGAGATCATCAGAGCCCTGATCCGGCTGCTCAGTCCGGTGCTGACCTATACCTCTGAGGAAATCTGGAAGCATATGCCGGATAGAGATCGTCAGCCGATCAGTGTGCAGCTGGCTGGCTGGCCCCAAATCGATGAACAATACATCGATCCGCAGCTGGAAAATCGCTGGGAGCGCTTGATTGAATTGCGATCGGGGGTTTCCAAAGCATTGGAAATCGCCCGCCAAGGTAAACTAATTGGCCATTCTTTGGGAGCCCAGGTGGATCTTTATCCGGATGCTGATTGGTACCAGTTGCTCCAGCAGATAAAGGTCAAATTGGCAGATATTTTTATCGTTTCCGAAGTTGTAGTACATCTTCCCGAACAGGAGATAACCCCTGACCTTCTTTATTTGGACTACTTGCCGGGCGTCGGGATTGCAGTGTCTCCTGCTACTGGGAGTAAGTGCCCTCGGTGCTGGCAATATCGGCCGATAGTCAGCCGAAATGACAGCTACCCCGAAGTATGCAATCGATGTGCAGAGGTTTTGGCCAAACTGGAGAGATAATCGCTGCAGGGATGGAAGTAGGAGGAGATGAAGTGGGGGCGGAAGGCAACCGGGTGGTAGTGACTGTGCTGGGCCATGATCGGGTCGGAATTATTGCCGGCTTGACTGAAATTTTGGCGCGCAACAGCGTGAACATTCTGGATATTACTCAGACTATTCTCCAGGATGTTTTTGCGATGATTATGTTGGTAGACATGGGAACCGGGACAGTCGACCTGAAGTCGCTGCAGGAACAATTAGATTTGAAGGGACAAGAAATTGGCGTAAAGGTAACGGCTGTGCATGAAGATGTATTTCGGTTCATGCATCGTCTGTAATAATCTCGATAGCGAAAGGATGGGTTGTTTTGCCGTTGACCTTAAACCCGGGCGAGATTTTGGAAACCATCCGCATGGTGGAGGCTCAGAATTTGGATATTCGAACCATCACCATGGGCATCAGTCTGCGAGATTGCCGAAGCGAAGATTATCAGGGCATTGCTCGAAAAGTCTATTCAAAAATTACTCGCTGCGCTGAACGACTGGTGCGCGTCGGAGAAGAACTGCAACGGGAATATGGCATTCCGATCATCAACAAGCGGATATCAGTGACTCCGATTGCGCTGGTTGCCGACGGATTGGCGGCCGATGAATTAGTGCAGCTCGCCTTGGTCTTGGATCGTGCGGCAAAAGAAGTAGGAGTCAATTTTATCGGTGGCTACTCCTGCCTGGTGCATAAAGGCATGACGGTGGGCGATGAAAACCTTTTACAAAGCATCCCCCAGGCTCTGGCGGTGACAGAACGGGTGTGTTCGTCCGTCAATGTAGCTACCACCCGAGCCGGGATTAACATGGATGCGGTGTATTCCATGGGCAAGATTACCAAGCAGACCGCCGCCCTCACTGCTGAAAACGGTGGCGTCGGCTGCGCCAAGCTGGTCGTATTTTGTAATGTGCCGGAGGACAATCCGTTCATGGCCGGGGCTTTTCATGGCATCGGAGAGCCGGAATGCGTCATTAACACTGGGGTCAGCGGACCGGGTGTAATTTTGCATGCCATCCGGGAACAGGGGAATGTTGATTTTGGAGCCTTGGCTTCAGCCATAAAACTAACCGCTTTTAAAGTAACTCGGATGGGGGAATTGATTGGGCGGCGGGCATCAGAACGACTGGGTGTGCCGTTTGGGATTGTCGATCTTTCACTGGCGCCGACTCCGGCGATTGGCGATAGTGTTGCTGAAATTCTAGAAGCGATGGGCTTGGAAAAGTGTGGTACCCACGGGACCACGGCGGCGCTGGCGCTTTTAAATGATGCGGTCAAGAAAGGCGGGGCTATGGCTTCGTCGTATGTCGGCGGATTGAGTGGAGCATTTATCCCGGTCAGTGAAGACGCGGGCATGGTCGCTGCGGTTGAAGCAGGCGCCCTGACGCTGGATAAACTGGAAGCTATGACTTCGGTTTGTTCGGTGGGGCTGGATATGATCGCCGTTCCGGGGGATACCTCCGCAGAGACTCTGTCCGCTATTATGGCGGATGAAGCCGCAATCGGCATGATCAACCGAAAGACCACGGCCACTCGTTTAATACCAGTTCCCGGTAAGAAAGTTGGTGAACGGGTCGAATTCGGTGGACTATTGGGCGGAGCGACGATAATGCCCGTCAACCGCTTCAGTTCGGTCGCCTTTGTCCAAAGAGGCGGAAGAATTCCCGCGCCAATTCAGGCCCTCAACAATTGAACTGGCAATTACAGCAATTTGCGATTACTAAGATTGGCCAGGTTGCAGACCTGGCCATGACAGTTCGTCTACCCGGTAAGTTTTGGATTGAATCACATTCATTTGTAGCGGATGGCTTGCTGATCGATACCGGAATTGCCTGTTTTGGAGAGGCGTTATCCCAAACCCTAAATCCCGGCGAAATTCGCTATATTGTCAATACCGGTCCGGAGCTAACCTCGCTAGGTAACAACCGCTTGCTGCAAACCCGATTCAGCCTGCCGATTTATGCCCATCGGGATTGCCTTCCCTACATTCGAAAACCGGAGCTGTTGGGCAGACAGTCATTGGCGCAAAGAATAGTATGGGGTCAGCCCCGAGCAGCCAAGGGGAGGAGAATCATTCGCAATCTCAGTGGACAGTCGTTGAAATTTCAGATTATTTCTCCCGGCGCAGGTTTCAAAGCCTATATCGGACTATATGAACGGAGTAACGGCTGGTTGTTTTCCGGGAGCTTGTTCAAGCAATTGCCCTCGCCGATTTGGCAGTCGATGTGCGAACAGCTGAACGTTAAAGTAATCTTTTGCGGCTTGCGAGGAGCGGTAACAGAATAAGCAGGAGGCTCTCGGCTTGCGGATTGCGATGTTTACTGATAGTTATCTGCCTTATGTCAGCGGAGTAGTGGTTTCTCTGCACAATGCGGTAAAGGAGCTCGAACGTCGGGGTAATACGGTTGTCGTCTGTGCTCCGGATTATCCATCCGCGGTCGGATCGGACACAATTATTCGGTTTCCATCAGTCGCTTCGACGTATCCTGGTTTCAGAATTGCTCTTCCCTTTTCGATCGAAGCCTGGCACCATATTAATCGCCGTCAGGTCGATCTCGTCCATGTTCACTCTCCGTTTTTGATGGGGGTGGCCGGAGCTGCTTTCGCCTGGCGGCACAAGCTGCCGTTGGTATTCACTCATCATACTCGTTACGATCAATACGTGCATTACGCACCGCTGTTTCCCCGGCTGATCAGGCGGTTAACCAGCTCCTACGTAAAATGGTTTTGCCAGCGGTGTGACTTGATCATAGTCCCGACTGAGGAAATCGGCGGTCTTCTGCAAGCCCAGGGGATTGAGCGGACAATCGAGGTCGTTCCTTCGGGAGTAGAAACAGAGCGGTTTCAATCCGGGGATGCTGATTGGCTGCGCCGGACGTTTGCCCTGCCCAAGTCGGCGATCGTCCTCTTGTATGTAGGAAGGTTGACCAAGGAAAAAAACCTGCACATGTTGTTGGCAGCTTTTACTTATGCAGCTTCTGAATGTGAAGGATTTCTGGTTTTAGTAGGGAGTGGACCCGAAAAGAATGCGCTGCAAGCGGCGGCGGCAGCCGCCGGGATTGAAGAGCGAGTGATTTTTGCCGGACCGCGGTACGGTTCGGAACTGGTCAATTGTTATCACGGCGCCGATTTATTTGTTTTTGCTTCCACGACGGAAACCCAGGGACTGGTGCTGCTGGAGGCAATGGCCGCTGGTCTCCCGGTCGTGGCGGTCAATGCCAGCGGCAGCAGAGAGATGATAGAAGATCAAAAAAGCGGTATACTTACGGCAAATCATCCGATGGCATTAGCGGCGGCGATGGTAAAATTGATCAAGAATGAAGGATTCCGGCACCAAACAGGCGCACAGGCTGCTGCCCGCTCTTTGTTGTTTTCCAATCAAGCGGCGGCCTCTAGGCTCGTTGACTGCTATCGGGTTCTTCTCGCCGGCAGGCGGGAAACGCCATCGAAATGATGATGGTAATCATGCTGAGATTCTCGCTGGGACCGACAATTTACAAAGGAAGTGTGTAGCTTGAGTGCGATTAGTATCATCGATACGACGCTGCTGGACGCTCAGGAGGCGTTGTGGGCGGGTCGGCTAGAGATTGAAGAAGTCGAGCCGATCTTGGAATCATTGGACATGACCGGTTACGGAGCGCTTCAGGTCTGGGGGGGCGAGAGCTACGAAGCATCGCTGCGAAAACTGGGAGTCGACCCTTGGCAGACCTTGCGGTTTATCAAAGCCCGGATCAAGCGTACTCCGCTCCAGGCCTTTTTGCGCAGCTATTTTCTGGTCGGTCGCATCCCTTGTTCGCTCGATATCATTGCAAAATTTATCGAGCAGGCGGCCGCGAACGGGATCGACATCTTTCGGATCTACGATCCCCTGAATAATTGGGAAAACATGCAATGGCCGATCAAATTGGCACACAGTAATAATTGTTCAGTGCAGGGTGTGATGCTCGTCAATCCGATACCCGAAGATCCTCAGTTTGAACATCTCCTCATCATGGCTGAACGGCTGGCGACGGCGGGAGTGGAAACGCTCTGCCTGATGGACTGCTTGGGCGTCATGACTCCCCATAAAATTAAACCATTCTTGGCGGAATTGAGAAAACGGGTGGATCTGCCCTGCAACCTGCATATTCGATATGGCGGTGCGGTTGCCCTGGCAACCTGCCTCAGCGCAGCCGAGGCGGGTATCGAGAGCATTGACACGGCCGCTGCCCCCTTGTCGTTCGGGCCTTCCCTGCCGCCAGTCGAAACAGTGTCGCATTGCCTCCGGGATGGCGGATTTGAAACCGGTATTGATCCCCACCGCATATTCAATACAACTGATTTTTTAGAAGAAATCCGGCGCAAACATAATTTTCCAAGGGGTCTGACCAAGATATCGAGTTTGCGAGCAGCGGAGTTTGGAATTCCCGCTACTCTATTAGCAGAGATTGAAGCCGAGCTTGCGGCAAGGGGCAAGATCGACCTGCTGTTGCCGGTGCTGGCGCAGATACGCTTTCTGCGCCAGAAGTTGGGTTGCCTGCCACTGGTCGGCCCACTGGGATCGGACGTTGCGAAACAGGCGTTGGACGATCTGCTCGACGATTCTCCCTCCCGGCTGCTTTCCGCCTCGCTGCAAAATTATGTCCGGGGACTCTACGGAGATTCGCCGGCGGTGATGGATGAATCATGGGTGCAGTCGGTTGGGGGCCGATTACAGCCGGTTACAGGCAATATCGTTGATTATCTGCCGTTTCAATGGGAAACACTCGCAATCGCCAGTGAACATTCGATTGACTCCGGTCAATTGTTATCGCGGATATTGTTTCCGGAGTTGGCCCCGATGATGGAGCGAGTCCATTTATCAGCCGATGAAAAGAGGGATGAGGAAGTCTCGGTCGTGCACCAACCTCCCTCAGTTGAAGAAGTAACAGACTTGGAGGCGGAAGAAGAGATGAAAATCGATGAGATTAAAGAGATTCTCAGCAGTTTACAGGGGAGTGGGGTAACAGAGTTTGCTTTGGAAAGCGGCGGCTTTAAAATAAAAGTCAAGCGCTCCGAGGAAGCCGACTCTCGGCTCTTGTCTCCGAATCCTCCGGTCTCGTCTGCGACGCAGGAAGAAAAACAATCTGCAGCGGCGGCAATCGACAGCGGTAAATCAAAAACAACTGGCGGCGGTGGCCAAATTCGGATCACGGATGAAACTAAGAGCAATCTGGTGCCGGTAACAGCGCCGATTGTCGGCCGCTTTTATCGATCAGCGGCACCCGGCAATCCGCCTTTTGTTGAAGTCGGCACTCGGGTTTCACCGGGGGACACCTTGTGTATCGTTGAAGCGATGAAAGTCATGAATGAAGTGGCAGCTGAAATCGAAGGAATGGTGGTCGAAATCTTGGTTGAAAACGGTAAAGCGGTGGAATATGGCCAACCCCTGATGCTGATTGCTCAGGAGGTGACCGCGGTTGTTTAGAAAAGTTTTAATCGCCAATCGCGGAGAGATTGCGGTCAGAGTAATCCGGGCGTGTCATGAACTGGATATTTCAACCGTGGCGGTCTACTCGGAAGCAGATCAGGATTCACTGCATGTGCGAATGGCCGATGAAGCCATTTGCATTGGCCCGCCGCCTCCGGCGCGAAGTTATTTGAATATTCCCGGTCTGATCAGCGCGGCGGTTGTAACCGGAGCTGAAGCAATTCATCCCGGCTATGGGTTCCTGGCAGAGAACGCCTACTTTGCCAAGATGTGTACAACCTATGGCCTGACTTTTATCGGTCCGACGTCGCGTACGATTGAATTGGCCGGGAACAAGATTCAAGCCCGGCAATTGGCGAAGCAGATCGGGGTGCCGGTTATTCCAGGGACAGATGCTCCCATTACCGGCGAGCAGCAGGTTGAGGACGCGATTTCTGATCTGGGGCTGCCGGTTATCATCAAGGCTTCTGCCGGAGGTGGCGGACGGGGGATGCGGGTTGTTCATACCCCGGAGGAAATTATGACTATCGTCGAACGGGCGCAAAGCGAAGCGGAAAGCGCCTTTGGGCAAAAAGATGTTTATCTCGAAAAATACATTGAAGAGCCGCGGCACATTGAATTCCAGTTGCTGGCGGACAGTTTTGGCCAGGTTATCCATCTTGGGGAACGAGATTGTTCGGTGCAAAGACGGCACCAAAAATTACTGGAAGAAACGCCCTGCCCGGTTATGGACGAGCAGCTCCGGCAGGAAATGGGTGAGATGGCCGTCAAGTTGGGCAAAGCCGTGAATCTCCGCAGTGCGGCAACCATTGAATTTTTGCTGGATCGCCAAGGGAAATTTTATTTCATTGAGATCAATCCCCGTATTCAAGTAGAACATGGCATCACTGAGTTTGTGACTCGAGTTGATTTGGTGCGGGAGCAAATTCGACTGGCGGCGGGGGGGAGACTGGATCTTCAGCAGGAGGATATTGATTGGGTCGGCTGTGCGATGGAATGCCGGATCAATGCCGAAGATCCGGAACGCGATTTTCGGCCTTCGCCGGGAACGTTAAAAAATTACATTCCTCCCGGCGGGCCGGGCGTGCGGGTTGACAGTGTCGTCAGCCCCGGCTATACAATTCCGATGTACTACGATTCATTGATTGCCAAGGTTATGGTTCATGCCCGGACCCGTCCGGAAGCAATTAATCGGATGAAACGGTCGCTCAAAGAAATGGTGATAGAAGGGGTAAAAACCACAATTCCTTTTCATCTCCGAGTTCTCAACAATGCTTTTTTCATTCAAGGCGAAGTTAACACCAACTTCGTCCAGCGTCGACTCGGCGAATAACCAGCATTCAAATCATTCCGGACGACCGGTTAAAAAACAGAACACCACTGCGCCAGTGGTGTTCTGTTACTAAGTCCATGTACAAATTACAGGGTAAGTACCGGAACCGTTGATCTCCGCACCACCTCATTGGTTGTGCTGCCGATAAAAAATTCTACTATTTTAGAAACCCCTTGCCGACCCATTACAATCAAGTCCATCTGATTGTCCTTGGCGTACTTGACGATTTGCTCGTGTGCATTGCCCCGGAGTGAAATGAAAGAAACATTGGCAGCACCTGAAAATGTCGCCTGGGCTTTTTTTACAACTTGTTCCGCTTCAACATTGGCCAGCTGTTGAGCTCGAATTTGCAATTCAGTGCCCCGGTGGTCATCGCCGATGATCTTGGGTGTTACATGAATAACCACAGCTTGCCCGGCTATGTTTTTTTCCAATAATCCTTTGACATATTCAAGGGCTTTTTGGGCGTTGTCCGAACCGTCAGTGGCAACCAGGACTTTGTTAAACAAAAAAACAACCTCCTTTAACTTTGGACTTGGATTCTACCAACAATTATAGCATCCTCTGATTGCTCAGTTTTATAGTAATCGCAGGGGAATCAATCGATTTGTGGAAATATCCATACGGAACCACGCGAAAAAATGGAGCGGTCAAATTATGAGCATGATTAGAAGATACAGACATATCCGGAGATATCATGAAATCGGTCATGTGCTTGCCCGCAATGGATTGGGGTATTTGATTGAATTGTCCGGCTTAGGCAGTCTGCTGCCTTTTACCCGATTTCGCTCGGATTCGGTCTGTCAGGTTGGCGCCGGATTGTGCATGGCGGCCCGACTGCGCAATGCTCTGACGGAATTGGGTCCGACATTCGTCAAACTGGGACAAATGCTAAGCACCCGAACTGATTTTTTAGCTCCGGACTTTGTCGAAGAGTTGGAAAAACTGCAAGACAAGGTTGCTCCTTTCCCCTACGAGCAGGTTTTGGAAATATTAACCGAAGAGATTGGACATCCCGATCAGGTTTTTGCCGGATTCAATCCGGAGCCGTTGGCAGCGGCCTCAATCGGGCAAGTCCATGAGGCAAAACTGAAAACCGGGGAAAGAGTCATCGTGAAGATTCAAAGACCGGGCATTGAAAATCAGGTTCAAAATGATCTGGAAATCATGGCTGCCTTATCTGCCATGATTGAGCAGCGCTCACAGCAGGCCAGACAGATCGGGCTGACGGCAATCGTGCAGGACTATGGGAAGATGCTGCTGCGCGAATTGGACTATGATCGAGAAGCGAAGAACACGGAACGGATTCGGGCCAATTTCGCCGGTGACCGGCATGTCATAATTCCCCAAATCCATTGGGAATATACGACTGGTCGCGTTCTCACCGAGGAATACATCGACGGAGTCAAATTAAGCAATATAAGTGAAATTGAGCAAAGAGGATGGGACCGCAGCCGACTTTCAAAGGTCGGGACCGAAGCGTTTTTATCCCAGATTTTAATTCATGGCTTCTTTCAAGCGGATCCCCATCAAGGCAATATGCTGGCTGTTGCCGAGGACAAAATTTGTTTCATTGATTTTGGACAAATGGGTTTGCTGACCGGACGCCGACTGCAGAACACCGGACTCTTGTTATTGGCCATAACCAACCAAGATATGGAGAAGGCAATGGCGGTCATGCAGGACATGAACCTGATTCCGGAGGAACTGGACAGCGACGGCTTTCAGGAGGATTTAGCCGATCTTTTGGAGCGAATATACTCGCGGGCGATGGGCAACATAAATCTGGGGCAACTTCGAACCGAGATCCTGACCTTGGCCTTCACCCATGAAATTAAGCTGCCGAGCTATTTAACCGCTTTAATGAAGGCATTGGTTACCGTCGAGGGAGTCGGTAAGAAACTGGATCCAAATTTTAATTTTGTGGAGGTTACCCAACCCCTGGCGGAACGGATCTTGGCTGAAAGCATGAAACCGAAGCGAATTTGGGAAGAGGTGCGCAGGACCTATTTTCAGGACATACGACCACTCCGAACGCTTCCGGCAAATTTCAACAAACTGATCAAGAGCACGGCTGATCAACGATTGCTGTTGGGCATGCGCTTCGAGCTGCACTCTGACGAAAGGAAGGAAATCAACCGCTTAATAAACCGGCTCAGCGGCAGTATCATAATTGCCGGCGGATTGATTGGTTCGGCTTCGATTATTCAAGCGCATCATGAATCTGTTTTTCAAACCTATACAATGCTTGGGGTATTGGGATTTTCCTTTTCGCTGGTCGCGTTCCTGGTCTTTATTGTTCGCAATTGGTGATGGCTGATGAAGAAAAGAACTGCTTGCTTTACTAGTCTGACAGCTCTAGGCATCCTGGCAGTGGACCAGATCAGCAAATATCTGATCAGAAGTTGTCTGCCCGTCAGCAGTACCTATATGATTGGAGCGAGTAAAATTGGTCTGATTCATGTCAGTAATCCAGGAATAGCTTTCGGGGTATCAATGCCGCTTGCGCTGGTTGCATTGTTGTCGCTGCTCTTGATCATCGGTTTGGCTTGGCTGCTGGCGAGCCGACTGACGAAAATGCAGCCGCCGACGGCATATGGGCTAGCTGCTTGTATTGGCGGGGCGGCTGGAAATCTCATTGATCGAATTAGTCAGGGCCAGGTGACGGATTTCATAGCGATCGGAATTTGGCCGGTGTTTAATCTGGCTGACATTGCTATTGTGATCGGGACTTTGGTGTCGGCGGCCGGCATCTTGAGTGGCCGAGAGTGGAGAGATGGGGAAGCGGATCGTGATGGATAAAAATTCCATATGGGTGCCAGCGGGTTCTGCCGGGGAGAGACTGGACAGCTTTGTCACCAGGAATTTTCCTGAGTTGAGCCGTTCCCAGGCTCAAAGATTAATTGATCAAGGCCACATTACGATTGCCGGCAAACCAGTAAAGGCATCGCTGCGGTTGCAGGCGGAGCAAACGATTGAAATTGTTCTTCCACCGCCGGCTGCTTCGGTTCTCGAACCGGAAGCGATTCCGCTAAATATCATCTACGAGGATTCGGACATTATTGTGCTGAACAAGCCGGTCGGCATGGTTGTCCATCCGGCGGCGGGACATCCGGGCGGGACGCTGGTGAACGCCCTTTTGGCGCATTGTCCTGATTTGTCGGGAATCGGAGGAGTGAATCGCCCGGGAATAATTCATCGCCTCGACAAGGACACCTCGGGGCTGTTGGTCATCGCCAAAAATGATCTCGCTCACCACGCTCTTTCTCAACAGATGAAAAACCGTTCGATAAAACGCCGCTATCTCGCGCTGGTCCGAGGCTGGGTCACACTTCCCCAAGGAACGATTGCCGAGCCAATTGGCCGTCATCCTCGCGACCGAAAAAGAATGGCCGTGGTGAGCAAGGGGGGAAGAGCGGCGGTAAGTTACTATCAAGTGCTGGAGTATTTTAGCGGCTGGACCCTGCTCGAAGTTGCTCTCGAAACCGGGCGAACGCATCAGATCCGGGTTCACATGGCCCATCTCGGCCATCCTGTCGCCGGAGATCCGGTCTATGGAGGAAAACAGAATCCGCTGGGATTGGCGGGACAAGCGCTGCACGCCTATGAGCTTTCCTTCCAACATCCCCGAACCGGAGCGCGGCTTGATTTCTCGGCGCCTTTACCCGAATATTACCAGTTGCTGCTCGGCCGCCTGCGAGCCGAAAATGCGAATTGAGAAATTGACAAAGATCCGATGAAGGGATAAAATGCATGAAAGTGCGCTTTAAGCTGTCCCGAGAGACTGCAAGGCACAGAAAACGTCCAAGAAGCGACTTGCTGATGCCTGCACCGTTCCGGTAGCAGGCTTTTTTGCGGAAAGGGGGAAGATTCTTGGAGAACGGCAAGACCAAAGCCAGGATCATGGATGCGGCTAAAATGCAGCGAACAATAACTCGAATTGCGCACGAGATAATTGAACGAAACAAGGGAATTCGAGACTTGGTTCTGGTCGGGATTCGCAGACGGGGAGTCCCCTTGGCGGAGCGAATCGGGCATTCCATCGAAAAAATCGAGGGCATGGCAGCTCCGATTGGGATTCTGGATATCACTCTCTATCGTGACGATCTGACCATGCTCAGTCCACAGCCAATTGTCCGGCAAACTCAATTGCCTTTTGATTTAAACGATAAGCATGTCGTTCTGGTCGACGATGTTCTATTTAGTGGCCGGACAGTCCGGGCGGCTTTGGAGGCTTTGATTGATTTGGGGCGGCCCAAGACCATTCAACTGGCGGTTTTAATCGATCGGGGACATCGGGAACTGCCGATCCGAGCCGATTATGTCGGCAAGAGCGTTCCCACTTCATTGACCGAACAAGTCAAAGTCAAGGTTAAGGAATTTGACGAAATCGATGAGGTCACAATAGAGACGCTAGAACAATAAAAAAACCAGCCCAAGCGATTGATCGAGAGGAGGATGCGGATGAGCCTCAAGCACAAAGATCTTTTGGGTTTACAGGAGTTGAGCCCGGAAGAAATTAGCTTAATCCTCGATACTGCTATTCCAATGAAAGAAGTTCTCAACCGCGATATCAAGAAACTACCAACTCTACGGGGGAAGGTCGTGGCTACCTTGTTTTATGAGGCCAGCACCAGAACCCGTTCTTCTTTTGAATTGGCGGCAAAATACATGGGCGCTGACACCATGAGTCTAGCGGTGGCGACCAGCAGTGTGCAAAAAGGCGAGAGCTTCCGGGATACGGCTGAAACTATTGAAGTGATGGGGGTCGACCTGGTCATTCTTCGGCATGCCATGTCGGGTGCCGCCCATTATCTAGCCCAGTGCTTGAAAGCCTCGGTGATAAACGGTGGTGATGGCTGGCACGAACACCCGACCCAAGCCCTGCTCGACATGTACACAATCCGGGAAAAGAAGGGAACCTTGAACGGCTTGCGAGTGGTCATTATGGGAGACATTTTGCACAGCCGGGTAGCCCGTTCAAACATCCTGGGCTTGGTCAAAATGGGATCAGAAGTCAGAGTGGTCGGACCACCAACGCTGATGCCCCGGGACATTGAACAATTAGGAGTCAAGCGCTATTACTCGTTGGACCAAGCCTTGGCGGGAGCGGATGTCATCAACGTTTTGCGGCTGCAGTTGGAGCGGCAGCAAAAGGGTTTGTTTCCTTCAATCCGCGAGTATCATCAGCACTATGGACTTACCCCGGAACGGGTGCGGCTGGCGCGTAACGATGTCCTGGTATTGCACCCAGGGCCGATGAATCGAGGCATCGAAATTGCCCCCGAGGTTGCTGACGGCGCTCATTCAGTGATCAATCAACAGGTCAGGAACGGCGTGGCGGTGAGAATGGCGTTGCTCTATCTCTTGATGGGAGGAGGGGCAGAAGTATGAATCTCCTGATTAAAGGCGGTACCGTTGTCGATCCCGCCAACGGATTTGTCAGTCAAGCCGACCTGCACATTGAAGACGGCCGTATCGCCGCAGTGATCTCGGGTAAAGGGCGCAGACCGTCAAAGCTCGAAATCCTTGATGCATCCGGTTGCATTGTTGCTCCCGGGCTGATTGACATGCATGTTCATTTGCGAGAACCGGGATTCGAACGCAAGGAAACGATCGAATCCGGGACAAAAGCAGCGGCGGCGGGAGGCTTCACCACCATCGCTTGTATGGCCAACACTTCACCACCGGCGGACAGCCGGGCAGTGATTGAGCTGATAACCAACATTGCTGAGAAAGTCGGGACGGTGAATGTGCTGCCGGTGGCGACGATCAGCAAAGGCGGGCTGGGCAAAGAGCTTTCCGAAATGCTGGACTTGCAGCGGGGTGGAGCAGTTGCCTTTTCCGATGATGGCCGACCAGTGGAAAGCGCGGAACTGATGCGACTGGCCTTGGAATACGCAAAAATCACCGGCTTGCCGATCATTGCCCATTGTGAAGATTTGACACTGTCGGCTGAGGGTCAAATGCACGAGGGTTATTGGTCGATGATGCTGGGGCTGAAAGGCATCCCGAGTGCGGCGGAAGAGGTTATGATCGCCCGTGATTTGATTTTGGCGGAGCATACTGGAGCAAAGCTCCATATCGCCCATGTGAGTAGTGCCGGCTCGGTTGAGTTCATCCGCCAAGCAAAAGCGCGAGGTTGTGCAGTAACAGCAGAAGTGACGCCGCATCACTTAGCATTGACGGACAGCCATTTGCTCGGATTCGACACCAATTTCAAGGTCAATCCTCCACTCCGAACTGAGACAGACCGCAAGGTGTTGATTCAAGCTTTACGAGAAGGGACGCTGGAAGTGATCGCTACCGACCATGCTCCGCATACCGCCGAGGATAAGGATTGTGAGTTCGGCTGGGCGCCTTTCGGCATTTCTGGCATTGAAACTGCGGTTCCGGTTTTGTGGACCCACTTGATTCAAACTGGAGCGCTGGAAGTAGAGCAGTTGATTGCCTGTTTGAGCAGCAACCCAGCTCGGATTCTCGGGATTCCGAAAGGGAATTTAAGTCCGGGGGCGGTCGCTGATGTCACGATTATCGACCCCCAGGCGACTAAACGGGTCGACGTCGCTGGATTTTATTCCAAAGGCAAGAATTCGCCTTTTCATGGCCACGTATTGTCCGGTTGGCCAAGAGCAACGATTGTAGCCGGCAAGGTGGTTATGCAAGGAGGGGCCGTGGCGAATTAACGGTCCGGTAAATTTTACAGGGGTCAGTAAGTACCGGGCGGATTCCGGCAAACAAGACGGGAGGAAAGCAAACCATATGCCGTTACGCAGAGATCTACACAAAGTGATGGTTATCGGGTCAGGGCCGATTATCATTGGGCAGGCAGCTGAGTTTGATTATGCGGGAACCCAGGCCTGCAAAGTGTTGAAAGAAGAACAGATGGAAGTGGTTCTGATCAACAGTAATCCGGCTACAATTATGACTGATACGAATATCGCTGATCGGGTGTATATTGAGCCGTTAACCGCTGATTTCGTAGCTAAAGTCATCGCGGCGGAAAGACCGCAGGGTTTGCTGGCCACCTTGGGCGGGCAGGTGGGATTGAATCTTGCCCTTCAGCTCTCCCAGCAAAAAATTCTCGAAAAGTATGACGTCGAATTGTTGGGAACGCCGCTGCCGGCGATTGAAAAAGCGGAAGACCGGGAGTTGTTCAAGGCGACAATGGCGGCGATCAATGAGCCGGTGCCGGAAAGCAAGATTGTATTCAACGTGGAAGCGGCACTGCAGTTAGCCGAGCAGATTGGCTACCCGGTCATTGTCCGGCCGGCCTATACCATGGGCGGGAGCGGGGGAGGGACGGCTTATAATCCTCGGCAGCTGACCGAAATCGCCACTCGCGGACTGCGATACAGCATCATCAACCAGCTCTTGATCGAACGCAGTGTCGGCGGCTGGAAAGAAATAGAATTCGAAGTAATGAGAGATGCCAATGATAATTGCATCATCATCTGTAGTATGGAAAATTTTGACCCGGTAGGAATCCACACCGGGGACAGCATTGTGGTGGCTCCGGCTCAGACTTTGAGCGATTATGATTTTCAAATGCTGCGTAATGCCTCTATCCGCATTATTCGAGCGTTGGGAATAGCCGGTGGGTGCAACATTCAGTTTGCCCTCAATCCCCATAGCCGGGAGTATTTTGTGATTGAAGTCAATCCCCGGGTCAGCCGTTCCAGCGCCTTGGCTTCCAAAGCGACTGGATATCCGATTGCCCGGGTGACGACGAAAATCGCCATCGGTTACAATCTGGATGAAATTAAAAATCAAGTAACTGGTACAACTTATGCCGGCTTTGAACCGAGCATCGATTATGTCGTGCTCAAGATCCCCCGTTGGCCGTTTGACAAGTTTACTGTAAGTAACCGTTTGCTGGGTACCCAAATGAAGGCGACCGGTGAAGTCATGGCCATTGAACGAACGTTTGAAAGCGCCCTGATGAAGGCGGTGCGGTCCCTGGATCTGGGCGTGATCGGATTCCGGACTAAAATGTTTAGCCATCTTTCCGATCAGGAATTGATTGAAAAAATGAAAACGGCGGAAGATGAACGGCTCTTTATGGTAGCGGAAGGGATCCGCCGGGGCATTGCGATTGAGGTAATCGCAGCTGCAACCTGGATCGACCGCTTTTTCGTGGAGAAGATCAAGCGGATTGTGGATGTCGAAGCCGAATGGCGAGCGGCAGCCGCATCCTTCCGAACCAGCCAGGATATTCCCCGTGATCTGCTCTATCGCGCAAAGCGAATGGGTTTTGCCGATGCTGAACTAGCGGTACTCTCGGGGTTGACCGAACAGACGATTCGGGAGCGGAGAAGCGAACTGCAAATTCGGCCGGTTTACAAGCTGGTCGATACCTGTGCGGCTGAATTTGACGCCCAGACTCCCTATTATTACTCCACCTATGAAAAAGAAAATGAAGTAATACCAGGGAATAAACAAAAAATTGTGGTCCTTGGCGGAGGTCCGATTCGGATTGGCCAAGGCATCGAGTTTGACTACTGCGCGGTGCATGCAGTCTGGGCTTTGCGTGAAGCCGGAATCGAGGCCATTATCATTAACAACAATCCGGAAACGGTAAGTACTGACTTTGACACCTCCGACCGATTGTATTTTGAGCCGCTGGTGCCGGAAGATGTGATTCATATTCTGGAACAAGAGCAGCCGGAAGGGGTGCTGGTGCAATTCGGCGGGCAAACTGCGCTCAATCTGGCCAAGCCGTTGGCGGCAGCTGGTTTCAATATTTTGGGCACTGCGGTTGAGGACATTGACCGAGCGGAAGACCGAGACCGCTTTGACCGGCTCTTGACCAGCTTGAACATTCCTAAGCCTGCGGGGGGATCAGCAGTATCGGTGGAACAGGCGCTGGCGATTGCCGAACGGATCGGTTTTCCGGTGGTGGTACGGCCTTCTTACGTTCTGGGCGGCAGAGCAATGGAGATTATTTACGAAGCTGATGATTTGAAAACCTATACGGCGACTGCAGTCTTGGTAAATCCGCAGTATCCGATTTTAGTGGACAGATATCTTCCGGGTAAGGAAGTCGAAGTGGATGGAATTTGTGACGGAGAAACGGTGCTTATTCCCGGAATCATGGAACACATTGAGCGGGCGGGGGTACATTCCGGCGACAGCATAGCCGTGTATCCGCATTTCAGCCTCGAACCGCGGGACATCGAGAAAGTGGTCGAATATACAACCAAACTGGGCATAGCGTTAAATGTTAAAGGATTGATCAACATCCAATTCGTGATTCATGAGGGAGAAGTCTATGTTTTGGAAGTAAATCCGCGGGCAAGCAGGACGGTTCCATTTATGAGTAAGATCACCGGCATTCCGATAGTTAAGCTGGCGACGTCGATCCTACTGGGCCGAAGCCTGCGGCAACAGGGCTATCGATCCGGCTTATATCCGGAGCAGCCCTTTGTCGGAGTCAAGGCGCCGGTTTTCTCTTTTGACAAGTTGGTTGAAGTTGACGTATCCTTGGGGCCGGAAATGAAGTCTACTGGTGAAGTCATGGGAATTGACGATTCTTTGGAAAAAGCTCTCTATAAAGCGCTGCTTGCCTCCCGAATTGACGTACACTATGGGGGACGGCTGCTGGCGACGATTGCCGACAAGGATAAAGCAGAAGCTATTCCTCTATTGCGCGATTTCGCCGATCTTGGCTTTCATCTGCTTGCGACCGCTGGGACTGCAGCAGGTTTGGAGGCGGCAGGGCTGTTGGTTGAACGGGTGAATAAAATTGCTGACGGTTCTCCCCATATCCTCGACGTAATTTACGAAGGGAATATCGACATCGTAATCAACACTCTGACCAAAGGGAAAAAGCCGGAATCGGACGGCTTCAAAATTCGGCGTGCGACTGTGGAAATGAGTACTCCCTGTGTTACCTCCCTGGATACCGCCAGAGCCTTGAGCAAGGTGCTGGGCTTATTGAAGCGGGGAGAAGAGATGGGGGTTAAAGCTGTGCAGGACTATCTGGGAGGAAAGTGAATGGAAAGCAAACTGGACAATTCGTGCCGGGCCCAGGTTTTGGATCAGAATGAAGTTTCAACTGGGATATTCTTAATCCGATTCAAGTGTGAGACGATTGCCGCTCGGGCCCGGCCGGGTCAATTTGTTCATGTCCAATGTGGGAATGGTTACGACCCCCTCTTGCGCCGGCCTTTCAGCTTTCATCGAATTGCCGCTGAGGACGGATGGTTCGAGTTATTATATCGGGTGGCCGGCAAAGGAACGAAGCTGCTGACCCTGAAACAGCCGGGCGATACAGTGAATGTTTTGGGTCCCTTGGGTACAGGCTTCGACACCAATGCCGATTCGGTCGGCGGCAATCCGGTACTGCTGGTGGCGGGAGGCATGGGTATTGCTCCGATGCTGGCATTGGCGGAGGAGGTACTGAATCAGAAGCGCAAACTCATGTTCTTTTTGGGAGCGGGTTCGGCTGGTCAAATTCCCCGCCTCGATGCGCTTGCGGAGTTGGGAGTGAATGTACGGATCTGCACTGACGATGGCAGCACCGGTCGGAAGGCATTGGTGACGGAAGATGTGGAGCATTGGCTGAGGGAACAAGAGGCCGGGAAGCGCTTCCCGGTGTTCGGCTGTGGTCCGCAGCCAATGCTCCAAGCTTTGCAGCAGCTGTGCCGCACTTTTAAGCTTCCTCTTCAAATTGCAGTTGAAGAACGCATGGCCTGCGGGATAGGAGCCTGTTTGAGCTGCGTCTGTCGAACCAGCTCTAGTCAGCTTGCGGAGTCGGAATGGAAATATGTGCGAGTCTGCAAGGAAGGCCCGGTCTTTTCGGGAGACGAGGTGGTGTTCGATGAGTAAACCGAATTTATCTGTAAATCTGGCCGGGATTGCCATGAAAAATCCGGTGACCACTGCTTCCGGCACCTTCGGTTACGGCTTTGAATATGACGGCTACTTTGACATCGAACAGCTGGGAGCGCTGACCGTCAAGTCGATCTCACTGCACCCCCGGTTGGGAAATCCGCCACCCCGAATTCATGAAACCGCCGCTGGTATGTTGAATGCCGTTGGGCTGCAAAATCCTGGGGTTGAAGTTTTTTGCCGGGATCATCTTCCCGCTCTGCGTAGACTGACGGTTCCGGTGATTGTCAGCATTGCCGGCGGCACGGTGGAAGAGTATCGGGAAGTGGCTTCTCATTTTCAAAGTGGTGGAGGAGTTGCGGGGCTGGAGCTCAATGTCTCCTGTCCCAATGTGAAGGAAGGTGGCATGCAGTTTGGCAGCAGTCCCGGCATGGTGGAAACAGTGGTCAGTCAGGTCAAGAAAACGACTAGCCTCCCGCTCATTGTGAAATTGTCGCCTAACGTCACCGACATTGTTGGCATTGCCAAAGCGGCGGTGGGAGCGGGAGCCGATGCCTTGTCCCTGATCAACACCCTGCTTGGGCTGGCCATTGACATCAAAACCCGGCGTCCGGTTTTAGGCAATGTTTTTGGGGGTTTATCCGGGCCGGCGATCAAACCGGTGGCACTTCGAATGGTCTGGCAGGTGGCTCAGGCGGTTGAAGTGCCGATTATCGGGATGGGCGGAATCATGAATGCCGACGATGCGGTTGAGTTTTTGTTGGCCGGTGCTTCAGCGGTGGCGGTGGGAACTGGAAATTTTGTTAATCCGTTAGCTCCGCTGGAAGTGATAGCCGGGCTGTCCCGGTATTGTCAGCAGGGAGGAACCGCAAAGGTGACTGACTTGATTGCCCGAGCATGGAAAGGATGAGGGACATCATGAAGAGTGAATCAACGGCTGGTGAAAAGATCATTCTGGCTCTTGATGTCAGCACTAGCCGGGAAGCATTGGAATGGATAGGCCGGCTGCAGGGTTATGTTCGCTGGGTTAAGATCGGCATGCAGTTGTTCAGCAGCGAAGGGCCGCCGATTTTGGAGGCGATCAAACAAACCCAAGTCAATATCTTCTTGGACATGAAATATCACGACATTCCGAATACCGTTGCCCAAACCGCTCGAGTGCTGGTGCGAAGCGGAATCCAGATGTTCAATGTCCATGCCGCCGGAGGCCGGGAGATGATGGCCCGGACGGCGGAGGCGGTGGCGGCGGAGGCTGCAAAACTAAACTGTAACCGACCGAAGATCCTGGCTGTAACCGTTCTGACCAGCATGTCGGAGCCTGAATGGCGGCAGGATGTGGGCGGGATCAGAAGTATCGAGGAACAGGTCTGTTTTTGGGCGAAAGCAGCGCAGGAATGTGGTTTGGATGGAGTGGTGGCATCGCCGCAAGAAATCGCGGCGGTGCGAAAAACATGTGGTCCGGATTTCATGATTGTCACGCCTGGGGTGCGGATGGCCGGCGGTGCACTTCACGACCAAAAACGGATATTGACGCCGGCGGCAGCCATTGCCCAGGGAGCATCGTTGCTGGTCATGGGAAGGCCGATTCTGGAAGCGCCTGATCCAGTTGCGACCTGGGAGCAGATTGTCAAATCGCTGGCAAACTAGTGCTGAATGATACCAGAGGAAAGGGAGGCAATGAATTTGGAGACTGCGGAAAAGCAACAAGCAGCAATTATGGAAATGTTCAGCCGATCGGGGGCTCTGCTTCAAGGCCACTTCCGGTTGACTTCCGGATTGCACAGCCAGCAATACATGCAATGCGCATTGGTACTTCAGTATCCCCAATATGCCCAAGCCCTCGGTCAAATGCTGGGCCAGCGGTTTCAGGAGGCCGGTGTTCAGACTGTGATTGGCCCGGCGCTGGGCGGAGTCGTCGTCGCTCATGAAGTCGCCCGTTCCCTAGGCCAAAACGTACGGTCAATATTTGCCGAACGGGAGGCGGGGAAGATGAGCTTGCGCCGCGGCTTTGCCGTATCCCCGGGAGAGCGGTTGCTGGTGGTTGAAGATGTGGTCACAACCGGCGGTTCGGTGCTGGAGGTAGTCGAATTGGTGCAGGAGATGGGGGCGGAAGTCGTGGGCGTGGGGGTTCTGGTCGACCGGAGCGGCGGCAAGCTATCCTGTCCGGTCCGCTTTGAATCGTTGCTGAAAATGAACATTCAAACCTATTCTCCGGACGATTGCCCGTTTTGTCGACAGGGGATTCCGGTGGTAAAACCGGGCAGCCGGCAGCAAACGGTGTAATCGCCAACAAATTGGAGGACAGTGTATAACGAATGGAACCGATTGTATAATGTCGAGTGGTGTTGAACTGTGTAGACCGGTTTTTGATAACATGAGATAATAATCTTCGAAGACGAAATGGGAGAAGTGAATGGACGGGCAAGCGGCGCTCGCAGTCACGGTATTTCTGGTAGTATACGCCGTGATTGTATTGGAAGCGGTACATAGAACAACAATTGCACTCGTCGGCGCCGTCTGCTTAGTCTTACTGGGGGTGGTTTCCCAGAACGAGGCGATCGCGGCGATTGACTGGAACACCCTCGGCTTGCTGATCGGAATGATGACGGTGGTGGAAATCACCCGGCACACCGGTCTGTTTGAGTATATAGCGATCAAGGCGGCCCAGTTCGGCGGCGGCCGGCCGATGCCGCTGATGTTTTGGCTGAGCGTTATGACTGCGTTGGCTTCAGCTTTGCTGGACAATGTGACCACCGTCCTCCTGGTGGTGCCGGTCACTTTCGCTTTGACTGAAATCCTCAAGGTCAGTCCATTCCCTTTTCTGATGGCGGAGATTCTGGCCGCCAATATCGGGGGAACCGCGACTTTGGTTGGTGACCCCCCAAACATTATGATCGGCAGTGCGACCGGATTGAGTTTTATGGATTTTGTTGTTAATTTAGGTCCAGTCGTCTTCCTGGTTCAGGCGCTCACCTGTCTGATCTTTTATTATTTATATCGCCGGCAAATGGCGGTTTCGGAAGAAGATCGGGCGGAAATCATGGAGATCGACGCCCGCACGGAGATTAAAAACCGGAAACTCCTGCAGAAGTGTCTGCTGGTTCTGGGAGTGACGGTCCTTGGTTTCATAGCCCATGGCTGGCTGCATCTGGAGCCGGCTACGATTGCCCTGGGCGGCGCCGCCTTATTGCTTTTAATCAGCAACCTGCAGCCGGAGCAGGTGCTTTCACCGCTGGAGTGGCAGGTAATCTTCTTCTTTTTGGGGCTGTTCATCATCGTGGGCGCGTTGGAAAAAACCGGGATGATCCGCTGGGTGGCGGAGCAAGCCCTGCAGGTCACCGGCGGCAATATGGTTTTCACCGCGTTGTTAATTATCTGGCTCTCAGCTTTGGCTTCAGCGTTTGTGGATAATATCCCCTTCGTCGCCACCATGATTCCGCTGATTTTCGCTATGGGCCAGATTCAGCCCCTGCAACTGGAGCCGCTGTGGTGGTCACTTTCGCTTGGAGCCTGTTTTGGCGGCAACGGAACTCTGATCGGGGCTTCGGCCAACTTGGTGGTTGCCGGCCTGGCGGCGCGGCGGGGAGTGAGCATTTCATTCCCGCAATATTTTCGTTTGGGATTTCCCTTGATGCTGATATCGGTTATAGTATCAACAGCCTATGTCTGGCTTCGATTTTTGAACTGATCCGCAGGCAGTGAATTGAGGCCGTTGAGAAAGCAGGGATTCAATTCGTGGGGGGTGAACGTGCGGCGAGCTACAGAAGACATGAAAAAGGTGAAACCGAACTGAATAAAATATTGATAAGGAGGTTTACTTAATGGAGCAATTGCTCATCGGTTTCATTGGTTTGTCTTGGAAACACCTGGTAATGTTTGGCGTTGGAATACTATTGATTTATTTAGCTATTGCCAAGGAATATGAGCCGGTACTGCTGCTGCCGATCGGATTTGGCGCCTTATTGTGCAACATACCCTTTTCATCGGCGGTCGGTCCGGAGGGCCCCTTAACTGTACTTACTCATGCTGGAATTTTAACCGAATTGTTCCCGGTTCTGATCTTTGTGGCTATCGGGGCGATGTGCGACTTTGCGCCGATGCTCAAGAATCCGGTGTTGATGATGTTTGGCGCCGCGGCTCAGTTCGGGATTTTTGCGACGATTGTGGTGGCAGCGCTGTTGGGATTTGACATCAAGGAATCAGCTTCGATCGGCATTATCGGGGCAGCCGATGGGCCGACTACCATATATGTGGCGACCAAATTCGCTCCCCATCTCTTAGCCCCGCTGTCGGTTGCGGCGTATTCCTATATGTCCCTGGTACCGATTATCCAGCCGCCGGTCATCAAGGCGTTGACCTCTAAGGCGGAACGATCGATCTTTATGCCGGTCAAAGAAGATATTGCAGTTTCCAAGATGGTGCGCATTACCTTTCCGATTGCGGTTACGTTAATTGCTGGGATCATCGCCCCGATCAGCGTCGCTTTGATCGGTATGCTGATGTTCGGCAATCTGCTCAAGGAATGCGGTGTGGTCGATCGGCTGGCCCGCTCTTCCCAGGAAGAACTGGCCAACGTGGTTACGTTACTGCTGGGGATCAGCATCGGTTCGACGATGGCGGCGGAAGAATTCTTGAACTATAAAACTATGCTGGTCATGATGATGGGAATTGTGGCCTTTGTTTTCGATACTGCCGGTGGATTATTGTTTGCCAAGTTTCTCAATCTCTTTTTGAAAGAAAAGATCAATCCCATGATCGGAGCCTGCGGCATTTCGGCCTTCCCCATGTCGGCGCGGGTCATCGCAAAAATGGCATTGGCCGAAAACAAGCGGAATTACATTATCATGCATGCTATCGGCGCCAATGTTTCCGGACAGATCGGTTCCATCATCGCCGGCGGTCTGGTGCTGGCGGTTGTGGCGGGCATGTAGCGCCGACCGTGCTTTGTTACTGAGAGGAGGAACGAGATGGAGAGTTCTGCTGTCGCCGACGCGCTCAAAGTCGCCGCTATTGGACTGCCGGTGATGTTTTTCGTAATCGCCCTGTTTGTGGTTCTGGGCCAGGTTCTGCTGAAAATGTTTCCGGAACGGGATAAGAGCTAACACAACAAGAAAGGATGAACCGGAGTGGAACACATAGGTGGCATTACCCTGCATGATTTGAGCAGTACGGCTTTCTGGTTCGGGGTCTTTTCAATTATCATCATTGACCTGGTATTAAGTGGGGACAACGCGGTATTGATCGCCCTGGCCTGCCGCAACCTGCCCAAAAGCCTTCAGACCAAAGGGATTGTCTATGGAACGGTAGGGGCAATTGTATTGCGGGTAACCTTCGCGACAATCATGGTCTATCTGCTGAAAATTCCGTTTCTGAAAGCAATCGGGGGATTGCTGCTAGTCTGGATTGCGGTCAAATTGGTGATCCAGGAAGAGGAGGAATCCGATGAGGTTGATGCCCCGGAAAAACTCTGGGCAGCGGTAAAGACCATCATCATCGCCGATGCGATTATGTCTCTGGACAATATCGTGGCGGTTGCCGGTGCGGCGCAGGGCAAGGCGGCGCTGCTCTGGTTCGGCTTGGCGGTCAGCATTCCGCTGGTAGTTTACGGGTCCCGGATTCTATTGATCTTGATGGAGAGGATGCCCTGGATTATTACAATCGGGGCGGCGATTCTTGGCTGGACAGCGGGGCACATGATTTACGGGGATGAACGAATCATAGGCTACCTGGGACCGACGGCCACCAGTCCGATCTTCCTGCATGGGTATTTGCTGCCGATTATCGGAGCGGTCGGAGTAGTGCTGATCGGTATGATAATGAAACGTCGTCGGAATGGTGAAGCATCAGCCGTTGAATAGTCATTCCGAAATATGGAATCATGATGGTATGTCTTGCTTTATTAGCCCCGATATCCGCATACTATTGCATGGAATAAAGGGAGATGAAAAAGGCGAGTCGGTGAAGAGGACGATGCCGGTACTGGATAAGCTGCCAGTACCGGCTTTGTTATGCATCGTCGCTCCCTGCAAGCCCTGCCGAAAAATGTAAAATATCTAGAAGGAGTCGGTGCTAAGGAGACTAGTTCGATTTTCAAGAGCGAGCAGTATGTTGCTACATACCTTTCGAAATCGAGGAGTAACAGGGAGAAGGTTTCTGGTGAACATTACACTTGCTATACCAATTTCGGGAATCTTTGCGCTCATTATCATCGCGTACTTGACTGTTTCTATTTTCAAGGAAGACACTGGTACTCCTGAAATGCAGGGAATCGCCTGTGCTATCCGGGAAGGGGCCTACGCTTTTTTACGCCGCCAATATATGACTATTTACATGTTGGCGCTGGTAGCTTGCGTTGTTCTTTATTTTGTAACTAGTGCCAGGGTGGGGTATCATACTGCAGTAGCATTTTTGCTCGGCGCAGCGTGTTCCGGGATTGCCGGCTATATCGGCATGTATGTCGCCGTTAATTCCAACGTTCGGGCGTCGGCGGGCGCTTATCACAGCTTTGATCGTTCACTTCGAATTTCATTTCGAGGTGGCGCTGTCAACGGCCTGGCGATGACAGCCTTGAGTTTGCTGGGCATCGCCGGTCTGTTCTATTTTTACGGCGGGGCCAGTGCGTTCAGTTCCGGAACAGTAAGTCACGAGGCAGTGAAAGTGGCTCCGGAACTTATCGTCGGATTTGGTTTCGGGGCGAGCTTCGTCGCCCTCTTCGCCCAGCTGGGCGGTGGGATCTATGCTAAAGCGGCAGATGTCGGCGCCGATCTGGTGGGTAAGGTGGAAGCCGGCATCCCTGAGGATGATCTCCGCAATCCGGCGGTTGTTGCTGACCTGGTTGGAGACAATGTCGGCGACAGCGCCGGCCGCGGAGCCGACCTGTTTGAATCGACCGCAGCGGAAAACATCGGAGCGATGATCATCGGGATCGCCCTCTATCCCCATTTCGGCGTAAACGGGATTCTATTTCCGTTAGTAGCCCGTGCCTTTGGCATCTTGGCTTCCATTATCGGAATTTTTGTGGTTCGCGCTCGGGAAGGCGCAGATCCCATGAAAGCGCTCTGCCGAGGATATTTTGTGACTACTCTGGGCTGCGCTGCTTTTCTCTATCTTGTGGTCACGAATATGCTTAGTGCACCCGGCGTCAACTCGATGTATTTTTACGGCTGTGTTTTGATCGGTTTGGCGCTCAGTAACGTGTATGTAATTTTGACTCAATACTACACTGACCTGAATTATCGGCCGGTGAAAGAGATCGCTGAATCCTGCACCAGCGGTCCGGCGACAACTATCATTCAGGGGACTGCCGTCGGAATGGAAAGCGCATTTCTGCCGGTCATTGCCATATGTCTGGCTATCTACGCTTCCTATACGCTGGGAGATGCCAGCGGATTAGCGGGAGGCGGACTTTACGGCACGGCGGTGGCAACCATGGGGATGCTCGCAACCTGCGCCTATATGTTGGCGATGGATGCTTTTGGATCGATTGCCGACAATGCCGGCGGTATTGTTGAAATGGCGGGTGCTCCGGAAGAAGTCAGACTCCGTACCGACCGCCTCGACGCCTGCGGCAACACGACTAAAGCTTTAACCAAAGGCTATGCCATCGGCAGCGCCGCTTTGGTGACACTACTCCTTTTCCGGGCCTATATCGTTGAAGTCATTCGGATTATTTCGCATACCAAAACGGAACTGATCACGATTATGGATTTACCGGTGGTCAACGGTCAGGTCGTGAACTACCCGGTTGACATCGGCAAGCCCGAAGTGTTCATCGGCGCCTTTATCGGAGCAATGCTGGTGATGTTGTTCAGTTCGACAGCGATTCGAGCGGTTGGCAATGCGGCCCAGGTTGTTAGCATTGAAGTGCGGAGACAGTTCAAGGAAATACCTGGGATCATGGAAGGTACTGCTAAACCGGAATACGGCACCTGCGTCGATATCGTCACTCGGGCTGCACTTAAAGAGATGGTTCTACCGGGGATGATTTTGGTCATTACTCCGATCGTGGTGGGATGGCTGCTGGGGGCGGAAGCTGTTGCCGCTTTTCTGATGGTGGCGACCATTACCGGAGTTATGATGGCTCTTTTCCTGAACAATGGTGGCGGAGCGTGGGACAGCGCCAAGAAATTCATTGAACTGGGCAATTTCGGCGGCAAGGGATCCGAAGCCCACAAAGCCAGTGTCATCGGCGATTCGGTTGGCGATCCGTTCAAAGATACCGCCGGCCCTTCTCTGCACGTTTTGGTTAAATTAATCAGCACCATTACCTTGGTTTTAGCGGCCTTGTTCATCTAACATCCAGCCAACGATGCCGATTTGAGTAAATCCGAACTAGCACTGTTCTGCCCGGGAGACGGCCGGAACAGTGCTTTTTTATACTCGCCGGGAACGGAAAACCAGGAACAGCGTGGATTTCAAACTGTAAATGAACTTCCACAACATTGAATAAATTAACAATAAATGCTAATATTTGAGTAAATATCGGATTTATCTTGAGGAGGAGGGAGTGCGATGGAAAAGGCAAAACGCTGTTTGGAACTGATGGAGTTTCTCGGTGATTGGACGACCTGGCGGAAAAATTTGGGGGAAGCGCTTCGGGTCGGCAAACAGGTCGGCATGTCTGACGAGGAAATTCACGCCGCCGCCGTCAAAATCGGAGACTTCCTGGCGGAGAAAGTGTGCCCCGCAACCAAGGAAGAAGAGCTGCTCAAGGAAATGTGGGAAGTCGGTACTCCCGAAGAACGACGAGCAATTGCTTCTATGCTGATTAAAATGGTCGGTTGAGCAGGTAAAACCGGCAACCGACCATAATTAAAAAGATTTCGGGAGAAGGCTGCTTCACCGGCTGGATTGACCGGCTCCGACCAAAGGAAGAATCTTTTCGACGGAGAAAACTACCAGGAAATGGTCAATATCGGGCTGGTTATGCGGCCTTCTGTGCAGCTGATGGAGCAGTTCACTGTTTTTTTCCTCGCTTACTTTTCTGAGCATGAGCCGCATCCCCTTGGTCCGGGAACCATTTTCCGCGAACAAATAGGCGGCGTAGGGATTGACGGTCAGATTGTGATGAGTGAGATGGTCGGTCATAATAAATCCGATAGTGTTTTCGGCCAATACGTGGGGTCGGGCAAAAACGGCAATATCAACCTGGCCTGATTCGTCGGCGGTCGCCAGGTAGCCGGTGCCTTCAGCGCCTGCAAAATAGTCTTTTAGCATAGGGAACCTCCTTGTTGTTTGTATTCCCTTGATATTCGAGATGAACCCATAAATACCTTTCCAAACAGAGGGGAGCGCAGCTAAATGAAAATCTTTCCCCGACCTCGGATTGTGGTGAGTAAATGCCTGGAATTCGACCATTGCCGCTATGATGGCGAAATCATCAGAGATGAACTGGTTGACCGGCTCAAGGAATGTTCGGAATTATTGCCAATATGTCCGGAAATGGAAATAGGTTTAGGAGTGCCCCGTAATCCGGTCCGCATCGTGTCGACAGAAGACGGCAGCCTGCGTTTGGTGCAGCCGGCTTCTGAACAGGATGTAACGGCGAAAATGCATGCTTTTGGAGCCGGATTTATCAAGGAGATAGGTACCGTTGAAGGCTATATCCTGAAAAGCAGATCTCCTTCCTGCGGCATCAAGGATGTGAGGGTCTATAATCCGGCGGGAAGATTGCTGCACGGCAAAGGTGTCGGCTTATTTGGGCAGATGGTGCTGTCGGATTTGAATGTAGCTGCAGTTGAAGACGAGGGTAGACTGCGCAATTTTCGATTGCGAGAGCATTTCTTAATCACGGTGTTTAGCCTGGCTGCATTTCGAATTGCTCGAAACGCGGGCACGATTAAACAATTGGTGGACTATCATTCGGCCAACAAGTATCTCTTTATGGCTTATAATCAATCCGTGCTGAAATTAATGGGGAGCATTGTGGCCAACCACCGCCATTTGCCGCTGGAGGAGGTCTTGCTTCAGTATGAACAGCAACTGGGTCGACTGCTGCAGAAGCCGCCCCGCTGCACTTCTTTTATCAACGCACTGATGCATGAATATGGATATTTTTCCAAATACCTCAATTCCCAGGAAAAAGAGTTTTTCTTGCAATCATTGGAGCAGTTTCGGCAGTGGAAAATACCACTCAGTGTGCCCTTGCATTTAATTAAATCCTATGTTCTGCGCTTCGATAATGAATACTTACGACATCAGACCATATTTGAGCCCTACCCTTTACAGTTGGTCACGATCAGTGACTCCGGTATGGGAAGACGGCTATAGAAAGTGAAACAGTTATGGAGCTGATCGAACAAGACCGCATCACTATACGCAATCCAGGTGCTGCTGCCAGCGGTGACTTCGTCCTCTACTGGATGCAAGCCAGTCAGCGGATCTATTCAAATCCGGCTTTTGCGTATGCAACCGGGCAGGCAAATGAAAAGAAGCTGCCATTAGTGGTGGTTTTTGTCTTTATGCCCGACTATCCGGAAGCGAACTTCCGGCATTATAGATTTATGCTGCAGGGGATCAGAGAGCTGGCGGCGGAATGTCGGGAGCGGGACTTAGTCTTTCTGCTCCGAACTGGGCCGCCGGAAGCTGCCTTGCAGGATTTGCTGCAGCGAGCGGAATTGGTCGTTCTGGACCGAGGCTATTTGCGTACGCAAAGAGCCTGGCGGCAGCAATTATCGCGGCTGACCCGGAGCCGGGTGGTAGAAGTCGAAAGCGATGTTATTGTCCCGGTCCAAACGGCCTCACCAAAAGAGGAATATTCGGCGGCAACCTTGCGCAGAAAATTGCTCAAAGTCGTGCCCGGGTATTTGAAACCAATTCCGGAATGTTGGCCGCACCATCGATTTGACAAGACAAGACCGGAATCAATAGATATGAGTGTTTTGGATCATTTGCTAGCCCAGCTGCCAGCTGCAAAGAAAATTCCAGAAGCAGTCTGGTTTGCGGGCGGTCGCAGCGAGGGCCTTAAGCGGCTCAAACAGTTTGTCGCCCAAAACTTGACGCGATACGCTGCCGAACGCAACGATCCGGGACGGAATGTGCAATCCAATCTTAGCCCCTATCTGCATTTTGGACAAATCTCGGCTTTGGAATGCGCACTGGCAGTGGCACCGATCCCAGAACCGGCAACAGCCGCTTTCCTTGAGGAATTGATTGTTCGCAGGGAGTTGGCTGTCAATTACGTCTGGTACAATCGCGATTATGACCGCTGGCAGGGAATCCCGACTTGGGCCCAGAACACTCTACTTCAACACGCCGTGGATTATCGAAGTTATGAGTATACCCAGGAGGAGCTTGAACAGGCCCAGACCCACGATCCCTATTGGAATGCGGCGCAAACGGAAATGATCTACACCGGGAAAATGCACGGCTACCTGCGCATGTATTGGGGGAAAAAAATCTTGGAATGGAGCCGGGATCCGGAGGCAGCGTTTCAAACCATGATTTACCTTAATAACAAGTATGAGCTTGATGGTCGTGATCCCAGTTCCTATGCAGGAGTTGCATGGTGCTTGGGCAAACACGATCGTCCCTGGCCGGAAAGGCCGATATACGGCACTGTACGTTCTATGACTGCCCGTGGTTTGGAACGAAAGTTTGATATTCAAACCTATACAGAGCGCATAATGCAGCAAGCCGGAGAGGGTGAAGCTTAAGTGTATTTTAAAGATTATTTCCGCCGAGCGGGGAAAATTGGTTGGCTATTGGTAGCCATGTGTATCGGTGGATTGCTGTTGGCCTATTGGTGGCAGAACGACCGAGTGATTGCGGTTGAATCAATGGTGCTTACTACCCAGAAATATCTTCCAGCCCTGGTTCTGACCGGAGAAGTAATTGCCGATCAGACTGTCCAGGTGTTGTCGAGAACGTCCGGTCAGATTACAGAAGTACAGGTCGAAGAGGGCCAGCCGGTTGAGGCCGGATCAGTGTTGATCTCCCTGCACAACCAGGACTTGTTGCTCGCTGTTGAAAAAGCGCGGGCAGCCCGGGAAGCGAAAGCAGCCAAGCTGAATCAAGCACTCACTATCGACCGGATTCGGGCTGAGGTGCAATTACAGCAAGCCCAGATCGCATACAAGAAAGCAGAGGCGGATTGGCAACGCAATCAGGCGTTGTTTGAGGCCGGCATGATCAGTGATTCTGAAAAAGAGATTTGGCAGGATGGAAGGGATAAGGCGGCGGCGCTACTGAGAACCGCGGAAGCGGAAACAGCGGCCCTGGCAGATAACGGAGCGACCATCCAGAGTTTGCGGGCAGATCTGGCACAGAGTGAGGCGGAAGAGGCGTCGGCTGTTCTGCAACTGCAATATACTCGAATCCCTGCTCCGATTAATGCCATGGTGCTGAA
>Ga0302252_1000335_pt1 | contig 44845 bp, 30 predicted proteins | sample AAG_RA_Leu_MG_FD_193511 | JGI IMG/M metagenome (GOLD analysis project Ga0302252, IMG submission 193511) | Enriched activated sludge microbial communities from anaerobic digester in WTTP, New Holstein, Wisconsin, United States - AAG_RA_Leu | ecosystem: Engineered > Bioreactor > Anaerobic >... | reverse complement strand
TCATCAAGGCTTTTATACTTCAAGCCCACGCTTTTGCGAACTCCCCACAAAGTAAGGATGAACAAGGCAAAAAGAACCAGAATTACCTCAGAACGGGCAGCCGCAAACAAGGGACTTACAAATAGCAGCAATAATGCAAAAACGAGGCTGCTAAGCAGCGATAAAATGGCTTCTTTCTGTTGAGCCAGCATTTTTTCTCCTTCGTTTGGCTCTAAAAAAGCCAAACATTGTTCTGTGTAGCGGACACTATGTTTTGTATAGCATACATCGTGTCAAGTATTTTTTACATTACCGAACACATGAATGATCCTAAACGCTTACAGAGCTGAACTGCTCAAGCAGTTACCTTCAACCTATGTATTCGACCGGCCTGCTACTGATAGATGGGCTTTTAACTGCTTTTCCAGATGCAGACAAACTGCAACATGTTTATATAAAAAGGTTTGCAAACAAGAAGGTGCCGCATACATCAACTAGAATAACCTTCTTTGCCATGTTTAAAGCAGTCTCGACAAACATCTTGACAAATTATTAGCATCCGGAAACAATTGAATTTGTCATTGGAAAGAAAATTGATCCTGTACCGATATAATCCAAGAGATTATGAAATCTGGATGCCAAGAGCCAAACTAAGCATAACAACCCCAATGGTTGAATAAATAGCGAACAAGGAGATCAGAACCATGAACAAAAGCGATCAAAGTGTTTTACCTCCCCTTATGTGTAACGAATAGGGTAACAGGGAGTATCATGAAACATAGAAATATCTATGTTACTTATCTTTTAGTTATTATTCTTGGTTTCAGCATATCCCATTGTTGGGGATTGTTAACCATTACCGTAGGGCCAGACACCACCAATAATCCTATGATATTGAATAATTTGGGCACAGGCAATCCCGACAATCCTGTATCAATAGATCACTGTTTGTTTGTAAATGGCTATCCAGCGGACAGCAGCTATTTCGTGGTAGATACTCCAAGCTGCCCGATAGAAGATCCACAGATAAATATGGACATAGATAACCGCACTTATTCACTTATCTGGAACAACGAAGCCCGTAGCCCCTTGATCATGGCTGGATATGGAAATGAAGGGCTGGGAAGCACCTATCATGCCAACCGGCTTGATATTGGTTCAGTTCAGTATTCAGAGTATCCTCATGAATTTGTTACCTACACTTTCCCGCCGTATTCAGAGAGAAACGGACTGAAATGGATGAGCTTTCCCACCCTGGATAGGATCTGGAATCCTGCAACCAATGAGCCGGATGTGGCGAATACATTCTTTGCTCCCATTAAGTTTCCGGATGTTCTAACATCAATTACTTGGAAAGTGCAGGATGATGATTCTCAAGATATATATCACAATGGACAGGAATGGGAAGGTGATTTTTCTCATCATATTATCCCTCAGCAGGGATATAAAATTCAAATGGCTCAGGGGCTGCTAACACCACAAAGCATAGCTGTCCCGGGGATCATTCCCGAGGTAACCCAATATCCTCTTACCATTAAAGCACTTCCTGCAGCTAAAAATGATCCCTGGAACCAGTATAACGAGAACTGGCTTGGATACTTCCACACAGAAACTACTAATGCAGAAGATGCATTTGCCAATATTATCGATAGTCTTTGGTTTATTCAAACCCAGAATTGGACCATGACAAGAGAAAAAGTACTAGCTGGCAGCCCCTGGATATATGTTTTGCAGAAAGGCAAGAAACCAACCCTCAGCTATGGAGATATGGTGATTGTAAAGTGCTTTTCAGACCATCAGTTTACCTGGAATACGGGTGCGGACAATCAGATACCTGTCGCAAAGGAACTCCCCAGCCACTACACATACACAGAGAAGGCAGACTACGTCCCCTTTTATGTGGAGATGGAGGCAGATGACCTGCCCAGTGAAGTAGCTCTATATGTGGATGATGTGTGCAAGGGTGCAGCAGTGGTAACCGATAGCCTTACTGAAATCCCCGGTTATATTTTGGATGGCACCGATCCCAATGCCGAAGTGGAGATCCTGGCCTATTATGAGAACAAAGCTGCTGTGGACAATATTCTGCCCTATAAGGTGTGGAATCCGGAATGCGGAGCTTACGATAACAAACCTCTAACCCTCAACAGAAAGAATCACTATTACAAGCTGAAACTGGATAAGAATAGCGATGGAGTGCCTGTTGTTTCAGAGCCTGTCCTCAGCATCTACCCCAATCCATTCAATCCCAGCACCACCATCAAGTTTAATCTGCCTGAAGCTGCAGACATCAAACTGGAGATATACAATCAAAAGGGTCAGTTAGTAACAAGTCTGGCTCAGGGCAAAGCCGATTCAGGCCTTAGTAGCATTATCTGGAACGGAACCGACAGCGATAATAGGAAGGTGGCAAGCGGCTTGTATTACAGCAAGCTGAGCTACAATGGAAAGAGCATCATGAAAAAAATGGTGCTGTTAAAATAGGCTCAAGCGGACTTTGAATCATGTTTGTGAATGCTTGTAAGATCAATAATCACTCAGTTTGCACCCTCACCCCCGGCCCCTCTCCCCTCAAGGGAGAGGGGTGCGTGCTTCTCCCCTCTCCCTTGAGGGGAGAGGGGTTGGGGGTGAGGGTGAATCAAATATCCAAATCCCTGCTTATATCAAAGGTATTATCAATGAAACACTGGCATATTTTCATTTGCATAGCATTCCTGATATGTTTACTCACATGGGGCAATGCCACCACGCTTGGCGTATCCCTGAATGGTTCTCAACCATACACGATAATTCAGGAAGCTATTACTGCCTCAGCAGATGGGGACACGATATTGGTGTATCCCGGCAGATACATGGAAAACGTGGACTATATTGGCAAGAACATCACTATTGCCAGCCTGGAACTGACAACTGGCAATCCTGCCTATCGGGATAGCACGATTATTGATGGTAACCAAAGCGGTTCGGTGATAAAATCTGTAACCCTAACCAGCCATGCAGGTATCTATGGATTTACACTTACTAATGGATCGGGATCAGCCCTTGCGTATTATCAAGGAGTGCAAGTGAACTTAGGTGGTGGCATCGCAGTTCACGATGCTATCTCATTTTATGTATCGAACTGCATCATTATAAACAACCTTGCTTATTGGGGTGGAGGTATCTGGATTTATCAAAGCACAATCCATGCAAAAGACACGATTATAAGAGATAATTTTGCTACCATGGGTGGCGGCATATTAATGAACTACCATGGGCAAGTAGTATTCGACCAGGTTAACCGTTGCAGTATATATAATAACACCTCTGGAAATGGACAGGATATTCTGGCCACTGACACAAGGCTTGAGACATCTGTCTATTTGGATATGGGAACTATCTGCCCTATAAATAACTATTATGTATCATATATTAAAAGTGTCCCTGACTGGACTGGAGGATTTCCGGTTATTGACATCCAAAGAGGGTATCGGACCGAGATAAACCATGATCTGTATGTATCTCCTTTAGGTGATGATGCCAACGACGGTTTGAGCGTCACCACTCCATTGAAAAACATCTATCGAGCCATGCAACTTGTGGCTTCTGATAGTTTAAATCAGAAAACTGTTCATTTGGCAAGTGGCGTTTATTCCACAAATGACGGCCAGTTTTTCCCAATATCGATGAAACCACAGGTAAAATTGTCTGGGAACATAGATTCTCTACCCGTACTTGAGAACCTGAACTCGCGCGAAACTATAACTGCTTCCAGAGCTAATGATGCCAGTATTGAGAATATGGTTATAGATTATGGGCACAACAGCCAGGGGGGGGTTGGTATCGGTGCATCAATATCAGATCGCTTCAAACTAAAGAACATCCATATCTTACCCCATCAATCAGAGGTGTGGAAAGGTATAGTCATCGCTTCGAACACTTACTATCCAGTTAGTTGCGAACTTGAAGATGTATATATCAGTGGGCAGTCTGCACCAGAAGTTGCTGGATTGGAGATTAATACTGTAGATGCGTTAATAAAAGGGCTTACCATAGATGGATGCCATAACACCGGAGATGAGTTTGATAACCCGATGGGAATATTCTATTTTCACGGTAATAAACTCACCATGGAGAATTCCAAGATCATCAACAATACCATGGCTTATGAGGACAAACCCGTGGTAAGCATAGGGGCAGCAAGTTATAATTCCGACAGCCGCCTGATTATGAATAATGTGCTGATCGCCAATAACCAAAGCGGTGGATATACTCCCTTGTCTCTCTCTGCTTTCACCGATTCCACCTCGGTGATCAGCAATTGCACCTTTGCCAATAACAGCGGAGGAAGCATTGCCAATATCCTGAATGGGAATCTCAGGATAGCCAATTGCATCTTCGATAATGACACGCAACTGGAAATCCTCTGCCAGGGCACCTATCCAAACACAGTATCGCAGGTGAGTTTTGAGAATAACTTCATTCGCGGTTATCCCAATAGCTTTTCTTCCTCACCCGTAAACCAGATCAGCTTCAATGAGGTAGTGCTAACCGGTAATCCGGGATTCTGCAGTAGTGATGCAGATGATTACCTGTCCTACCGTTTGGGTAATAGCTCCCAATGCCGTGATGCCGGAACTGCTGATACCACAGGTTTGTTCTTGCCCTATTTTGACCTTTATGGTAATCCCAGAATCTACGGGTCGGCAATTGATATCGGCTGCAGTGAATGGAGCTTTCCGGTTAGCCTCGATGACCACATTATCCCTTTGGGTATGGTGGTATCAGCCTATCCCAACCCCTTTACAGAAAGTGTTAACATCAGATACGACCTATCCAAAGCCGCCAGAGTAAAGCTGCAAATCTACAACCTGAAAGGGCAATTGGTGCGCACCCTACTAAACGAAAATCAAGGTAAAGGCGAACAATTCACCCTTTGGGAAGGCTGCAACGACAGCGGCAGACCTGTGGCTTCAGGCATCTACCTGCTGCTCACAGAAATTGATGGCAGGATGCAGAGAATAACCAAACTGGTGAAGCTGAAGCAGTAAAGTTATAGTAAAGAGCCCACTCAAGAGAAACATACTTTATACTGGTGTCATTTGTCCTTGTATCAGTACTCCCACTTTCTGCTTGACAGCCTGTAGCAGGTACTCAAGCTTGGTAAAGATTCTGAAATGGGAGGAACCATGAACAGAATAATACTAATTGTGTTGTCTCTTGTTATATGTTTTGGCCTGAGCGCTAATCGAAGCCTGCTGAGAAGCTTTACCGATAAAAGCGGCAAGCAGATTGACGAACGTTATGTTCCCGATACTCCGGTCCATTTACGCAATCCCGGTCCTGTAGTGCAGCGCAACCGCAGTTCGGTGGTGCTGAATGAGGTTCCGGCCTTTGACTGGTGCTATGGATGCTCTGCCACTTCCGCAGCCATGATGGCCGGATATTATGACCGTCAGTATTATCCCAATGCCTATGCAGGCCCGGCTAATGGAGGTGTGTGCCCTCTTACAAATTCGGTTTGGGGCGCGGGAGAGAGCCCACTCAGCGCCACACATCAAGGCTACGACGGTCTTGCCACAGCCGGGCACGTAAACCGTTTTTGGGTAGCCTCTGGAAACAGCGGAAACGATCCTTATGGCTCCGGCAACCCCCAAAGTACCTATGCAAACTGCACAGCAGACTATATGGGCACCAATCAGGACTACTGGAACAACGAGGATGGGGGCACCACCTTTTATAGCTACACAGACGGAAGCCCCTTGTACAACTACAGCGCCTGCGAAAGTGAGAATCCCCGCAAACGTGACGGTATCAGGGGATTGCGTTTGTTTTTTGAATCACGCGGTTATAGCGTAACCACAAACTACAACCAATACATCCAGGGATATGATGGAAACAGCCAAGGCTATACGCTGGCCAATTACCAAACCAGTATAAACTCCGGAATCCCAGTTTTAATCCAGATAGCCGGGCATACAATGCTGGGAATCGGCTATGAAAGCGGCACTTCAACCATCTACGTGCATGACACCTGGGATTACCAGATGCACAGCATGACTTGGGGAGGCTCTTACAGCGGTATGCAACATTATGGTGTGGCCGTTATCCAGTTGGTATCCCTCTATAGCACCATTACCTGGAACCCCGGCTCTTTCAGCCAGTCATTGGAAAGCAATCAGAGCGCAAGTCAAAGCCTGGTGATCGGCAATAGTGGATCTGCTGCTTTAACCTACACCTGCAGCTTGCCAAACCCAGGCTCAGTGCTGAGTGAAAGCTTCAGTTCGTCCACTATCCCTTCTGGATGGACTCAGCAGCACGTTTCGGGGCTCAGCACCAACTGGACTTTTATGAGCGGTGGTATAAACGGGCATCCCTCTGCAGCTTACGATGGAGCATACAATGCCGTGCTCTACAATCCATCCACCAGCCCCAGCGTGGAACGCTTGATAACGCCGCAGATGAATCTGGCCGGAGCTAGCTCGGCCTCACTGAGTTTTTATCATGCCCAGGAAAGCTGGTATGGCGACCAGGATGAACTCCGGGTATATTACCGGACAAGCGCTTCCGGAACCTGGAATCTTTTGGCTACCTATACTTCCAGCCTAACAGCCTGGACTCAGAGAACCCTATCTTTGCCATCGATAAGCAGCACCTATTATCTGGCTTTCGAAGGAACCGCCAAATACGGGTATGGAGCTTGTCTGGACAAGATTGTGGTTAGCAAAACCATTAGTACCACAAACTGGCTCACCTTGAATGGAGGCAGCTCGGCCACTGGATCGATAAACCCTGGAGCGGCCAGTCAAAGCGTTTCCCTGGGCTTCAATAGCGCTGGGTTGAATCCCGGAATTTATTATAAAACAATTTACCTCACCAGCAATAGCTCCACCAATTCCGATCTGGAAATCACTGTAAGCTTAACCGTTTTACAGCCCCTGGGCATTCCGCAAAACCCAAGCGTCGTCCAGAATTCCGGTACTGGAGCAGTAACCCTTAGCTGGACTGCTTCCAGTGGCTCGCCTACAGGATATAAGATCAGCTATTGTCCGCGACCTGATTTTAGCAGCGGAGTAGTGGCGCTCGGAACGGTTTCCGCCCCTCAAACCACTTATGTGGACAGTGCCGCGGCTACTCGAACCAAAGGTTTTTACCGGGTTCAGGCCTACCGGAACTAAGACTAATCTGGTATGCACAGTTTTTTTGCACAGCCGGCCCCTAAAACAGACATTATGTGGTCGGCCGTGCTTATGAGTTTGGCTTTTTGGCTGGCTGTCGCAGTTTTACCGGCCTGTGCCATGAGCGCGATTATAGCCTCTGAGGGGAATTGTCTGGCCGATTTTCCTCAGCAAGGCTCTGGAAATCAGTATGGGCAGTACAATGACCCTTGGGATTATCTGGGTTTCGTGATGGCAAATTCGCGGCCAGGTACAAATTCAGATGGCTATGGTGCTGTAGCATATACTGGTGATAGTTATCAACTGGAAGAGCGGCATAAATGGTTCAAGAGGGTGGTGCGGCCAGCAGATTTTAACGGAGTGTATTATACCGGATCTTTCGTCCGCCAAGGTCTGCTTGATTACAGCTATCCGCTTGATGTGCTGGATTTGGCAATGTTTCAGATGAAGAATCCCTCCCAGGATATTGCCATCGCTTTATGCCACGCCCGAAACGCAACAGGAGTCACCCTCGGCAATCATCCTTTTTGGTTTAACTACAATGGGCGCACCTACACCCTGATGCACAATGGAAATGCCAACCGCGCCAGGGCTTTCATGATAAACCGCATAACTCAGATGAATTCAGAATTGGATTGGTTCAATGTGCATCGCTCGAATTATTTCTCAGATGCCGACCCTCAGTTCTGGGTGGATTCTGAGGTGTTGCTACACTTCATTATGAGCCATATCATTGCCAGTCAAAACGATACACGCAGAGGCATCATCACCGCCATGCAAGACCTGCGCTTCTATCTGGATACGGTTGGTTGGGGTGTGTACAACTACATCTTTTCTGATGGCGACAAACTCTATGCCTTCAGAAGTACGCCAATCACTGGGGCTTATTCCCATTATCAGCTATCCTACAAGGATTCGCATGGTTTCTATGGCATCCGAACCTTGGCTCCCGGCCCGGGATTTATCCAACTAAGGGCAAAGGAACTGGTGGAGTTTTCCCGCAGCGAACGTCCCCTGCACATCAGCGTCGATACCGGGCAGTATTTTCCGGAACTGGGTTCCAGCCCCGAACCGTTAATCAGCGGCCTGATTCTAAGCCCCAATCCCCTGCCCCGAGACTATGCCCTGAGCGTGACACTGATCGCCGACCTACCCAAAAATCCCAGAACCAATGTGGAAATCTTCAATTTACGTGGCCAGTTGCTTAGCCGCCTGGAAATCGACAATATGGGTGGCGACAACACAATCGAGTTTAAGCCAGGCAACCTTCCCACGGGGGTATATCTGCTAAGGGTAAGAAACGCTGGCTACAGCTTTTACAAGCGTTTTTCCGTTGTCAAATAGCCGAGACAGTAAAACACTGTGGTGCTACATGAGTTTTTATGATTCAGCTCCTTCAATTAAGCATCCTGTTTGCTGAATCAAATTCACAAAGCCAGACTTTAAATCCTGATAAAAGCTGGAAAAAACCTACCAGAAAGAAGAAAGTTCTTGACAGAAAGGCAAGGTTGTGTAGTTTGAGTTAAGTAACGATTGCATAGCATTCCCAATTTCCCAAAGACCTTTCATAAGGTTTCTATATGGAAAAGAAGCATTTAGAGCAAAAAAACCAAACCCGGCTAGCTTTGCAGCTTTCTAACTACTACTAAACGTGTAAGATGGGATAATTGCCCAAACTTACGAAGCAGGATACATGATTAAAGAAGTGGGACGTCTGAATATAGACGACTATAAGTTTCTGGACGCGGCGGTGGAAAAAATCTTCCGCAGCGTAGAGAAAGGAAAGAACTCCCAGGCCGAAAAACAAATCATCGAGCTGGGCAATACGGCTAATTATTTTGTAAGAGAAGAACTGGGCAAGCGCTTGGCAACCTATGGGGGCAATGGTGAAATGGATGACATTTGCAACAAGCTTCTGGATCACTTCATCTATGGGGTTCGCGCTACCGGCCTATTCTATTTTTATTACAAACACCAGGCCAATCCGGAGATAATCGTAAAAACAATAGAGAAAACCTACGAAAGCGTACCCTGGGAATCGGAAACCATTTGCTTTGAAATGTGGAAGAAGGCTCCTGAGGTTATGAAAGAATATATGCCATTCTGGGCTGAATCCGACAACGAGAAGAAACGAGCCATGAGTATGCATGGCATGGAAAATATCGCTTCTCGGCATCCGCAATACGTCCTGGCTTTTCTTTCCAAACTGCTGGACGACCAAAGCGAGGAAGTGCAAAAGAAGATCAGCCACATCTTAACCCAGGTGGGCCGCCAAAGACCCCTGCAATGCTACAATAATGTGCGCCGCTGGCTGATAGACGGCGATGAACAGCGCAATCATACCCTCTGGCAAACCATGAAGAAACTCGCCAATATCCTGGGGCAGCGCAGCAATCGCGACAAATCGAACGATTTCATAAACGTTACCCAGCGCATTGTTGGTGAATGGCGCAATGACTCCAATCCAAATGTCGCCAGTATGGGTGCCAAGCTCTCCGGCATCATAAACATCAAGAAAAACAACAAGAATCCTAAGAAGAAGTAGCTGATTATCTCAAGCATGCAGGCCTAACGAGCTTTGTTCAGATGATCACCCCTTTATCACTATCCCGCCTTGCCATCATTCTGGTGGAGCCTGTCTATGCCGGAAATGTGGGAGCCATAGCCCGCGTCATGAATAACTTCTGTTTTACCGATCTCAGGATAGTGGGATCAGTTCCCGAGAAGAATGATTTCTACCTTGCCATGCACAGCGAACATATCCTTGAGAATGCCTCCCTTTTTCCTAACCTCGAATCAGCCATCCAGGGCCTGGACAGAGTGATTGCCTTTTCCCGCCGCCTGGGTAAGAACAAACCCATAGACCTTAGTCCGCGCCAAATGGCACGCTATGTGCATAGCCTGCCCCAGGCAAAAATCGGAATCGTGTTTGGCCGGGAAACCTATGGCCTTACCGACCTGGAAGCCGATCTATGCCCTTTACGCTGCCATATCCCCGCCAATCCGGAGTTTCCTTCTCTGAATCTGGCCCAGGCGGTGGCCTTGGCTTGTTGGGAGATTTTTGACCTGCCCCTGGACGAAGAAACCGGGAAAAGCAGAAACTATCATGCTGTAGATGGGATTGAACTTGACAAAATCAGGGAATACATGCTAGAGGTTATGCACGCTACGGGTTTTTTTAAAAGCCACGAAAGTACCAACTGGGAGATGTTTCTGGCCAAGCTATTGACCCAGCTTAATCCCAGCAAAACCATGGTTTACAGATTGAGACAGATGTTCAATCGCTTTCATGTGCTGATCACCGGCAAGGGAAAAGGATATTACTCCAAACCCGGCGACTACAAAAGGCAGTAGCCAAGAGCAGACTTTTTCTTTCGTAAGGAGATGCAAGAAGATGAAGACAGACCTTGATCCCCGTTATCAGGCAATTGTGAGGGTGGTGGAAAAATACTGTCTGGATCATGAAAATCCCGTAAATGTAGATAAATATGCCCATTATTTCAGAGAGGGATACGATGCTTACGGTCTTACCGAAGCTGAGCTTTATGCCCTGAGAGACGAAATTCTGGCAACTCACAAGCTTAGTCCCGAAGAATATGCCGAATTAGGCTGGCACCTCTTTGCCACCGGCAAGTATGAATTTGGATCGCTGGCCGTACTGCTGATCAAACACCATAGAGATGAGCTGAACCGGGATGTGTTCAATTGGATTCAAAAGTGGTTGGATCACGGAGTGGAGAACTGGGCACATGCAGATATGATCTGCTCCAGTTTGCTATCCATTTTTCTGGAGAACGGCATTGTGGAACTGCCCGATTTTGAGCCCTGGCTCAGTTCGGAAAGCAAATGGACACGTCGCGCCGTCCCAGTGGCCCTGCTTCACATGCGCAAGGTAAGCCCCCTCGACGAACTCCTGGAATTCATAGAGCCTTTGATGAGCGACCGGGACAGGGTAGTACATCAGGGACTGGGTTGGTTTTTACGAGAAGCCTGGAAACTGGAACATCAGCTCGTTGAAGACTTTTTGAAAAAACACAAGCAACATTGCGACCGCCTGATTATTCAGTATGCCACCGAGAAGATGAACGGCGATAAAAAACAAAAATTCCGCCGCGATAAACCTTCAAACAATCAAAAACAAAATAGCCAGCCTGCAAAAAACGTTAAAAGAGTGCCTCCCCGCAATCCAAATGCTCCAGGACAGGTTACTCCCCGCCGTAAACCTCCCAAGAAGGTGAATCATGTATAAAGTAATTCTTATCATCTTGCTCATCTCTGCACCCCTGTTTCTGAGGTCGGCCAATCTCAGCCTCGAGATAAGCCTTCCCATGCCTTCATCAAACTGGAAGTTATCTGAGCTTTCTGCACTCGGTTATGGAAACCTCAGCGAACCAGGCAGTCCACAATTGCCTGTAAAAAGCTTGAATGTTCTCCTTCCCCCGTCTGCGGAGCTAATCTCCTGGCAATCGAGTTTTGGAGCTGCTACATATCTGGCTGGCGAAGCTCCCATCCAGAATCCGGCATTTGCCAATGGCGAAAAGATCCTTGGCGGCGGCAAGATAAAACACTATTCAAGCTCCATCAGCTTTTTGGGCTTGAATAAATGGGGTGACCTGCATTATGCTTCCTTCCGAGTGCTCCCCGCTACCTGGACTGGCAGCCAATGGATGTGGCACGGCACTGTACAAATAGACCTGGAATACCAGCAAACCAAAACCGGCAAAGCTACGGTTCCTCCAACCTTTAGAAATCCGGAATTTTTCTCCAATTCTCAGCAGCTTCCTGCTTGGTATACTGGTTCCAAAACCAGGGATACGGAAGTGCTGGTGATCGGAACTCCCGCTCTTTATAACGCAATGAGCGCTTGGGTTGGCTACCGTCAAAGCCAGGGAATAACGGTCAGCTTCACCGACATAGCTCTGGCTCTGGCCCAGGGGACCGGGATCGACGATGCGGCAAAACTGCGAAGCTATTTGCAGAATTCATACAGCCAGAATCCCTTTTCCTATTTGCTCCTTTTAGGCGATTACGATACAGTTCCAGTTGCCTTTGTCACTCCTGAACCCGACGGGTTGGAAACGGTGCCCACCGATTTCTTCTACGGAGATCTTAGCAGTAATTGGGATAGCGACAACGATGGTCGCTTGGGTGAATACTCCAGCGGATACCAGATTCAGGATTATGAGATCGACTTCACGCCTGAAGTTTATGTAGGCCGGATATCCACCAATAATGCCACTCAGGTAAGCGCCATTGCCAACCGCATCGTGGCTTATGAACAGAGCGCCGAAGCCTGGAAACGGAAAAACCTGCTCCCAGCTGCCTTCCTGAACTATAGCGGAGAGCCGGAACCAAATATGCCAGAAACAGACGGCGGTCTTTTCATGGAGTTTTTGCGCAATTCTACACTTGCAGTAATGGATAACTTTACCCTCTACGAACAGGAAGGAGTGGTTCCCTCCTTTCCTTCTGATTTACCACTTAATTCCACTAATTTCCGTTCATTGCTGAACAATGAGAGTTGGGGCTTTATAAACTGGTCTGCCCATGGCAGTTCAGGTTCCTCATCCCGCAAAGTTTGGATGAGCGACGACAATAGCAACAACCTGCCAGAAAATGAAGAAATGGCTTGGCAATCCCTGGTTAACCGCCAAAGCTTTGATAACCTGACCAACACCGACGGCACGGTCATCTTTGCCGCTTCTTGTTATAATGGCATGATCGATTCAAACAGCACCTCCCTGGGTGAGCATGCCCTCATCAAAAAAGCCGTAGGGGTCCTGGCCGCTACCCGCACAGGCTGGTACAAGGTCGGCTGGTTAAATCCCGGATGGGGTGGGCTTTCCAGCTATAACTACCATTTTGTGGAAAATTTCCGCCAAAGCCACTGCACTCTGGGAGCTTCTCACGCCTATGCCAATCTGCTGCACACCCAGTATTACCTCTTTGGTGATCCCATCGACAGCGGTGGGATAATTTGGCCGGAACTGCAAAATGTGTATACATACCTCCTTTACGGCGATCCATTGGTTGGATACAATCCCGAGCCTATCCTTCCCCAAGGCGAGATTCTGGTTTGGGAACCCAATAGCAACGAAGGTTTGCCGGTTGTGAACGTTATCCGCCAGCTTACAAATCTGAACGTAATTTATAGCGACAAACTGATCGTTGATTATAACTATCTCAATAATTTTGAAGCCGTGTTTTGCCTCTTCAATAACACTCCCGACGGCATTCCGGCTGTGCAGGATTCCAGTTTCGAGTATAATTATTTGCTGGATTATTTGAACGAGGGTGGAAAACTGTACGTGGAAGGCTATGTGGACTGGAATTCCCAGGCTGAGTTATGGCGCAGACTGGGAACAGTGGCACCTTACAATGGGATAACCCATGTTTCCCTGATCCGCCATATCCCCACTGGCATGCTATGGTCGTACACCGCTCCCGAAATGTATATCGCCATGCTGGAACCAGATTCGCCAAACGCGCTACCACTGTTCAAAAATCATAATGGAGAGTCTTTCGAACCCAAGCTCGCCATCTGGAATACCAATAACAACTATCGCAGCGTAGCATCATCGTTTCTTCTTTCCAGAATTGGCGACACAGAAAACAGCCTAAGCTCCATGGTAGGGATAATTCTCGATACCCTGGGAGTAGCAGAGTATGAGCCGGTAAATATTCAAGACCCGGTTCAGAATCTTATCCCCGGATGCATCTCTTTGTACCCCAATCCCGCCCGCAGCACTGTTAGCCTGCAATTCGAGCTGAAGCAATCCCAGCCTGTAAGGATGGAGATTTTCAACCTGAGAGGCCAATTGGTCCATAGCAGTTCAGAAACTGCCAAAGCCGGCATTCAAAACTTCAAATGGAATCTTAGGGATAATAATGGAAAAGTGGTGGGCAGCGGCATTTACCTATGTAAACTAAGTACCGGCTCCCAAACAAGATCTGCCAAACTGGTAGTCCTCCATTGAAGATGAATACCCCTTCTCTCAGGTTATAGTGCTAATGCCCGAAAAGAAACAACTTAGAGATCTAGCCACAAAACTTAAACAACTCCGGCAAAACCGGATGAAGAATTTCTTCGCACACATTCCAATTTACATCGAAAAAAAGAACTTCATCATCAAAACAGCCGATTCGCCCGATGAACTAAAAGAAGCTTTAAGGCTCCGTCACGACGTTTTCCTGGAAGAACTCCTAAAACGTAAGAAACGCTCCGGGCTTGATAAAGACAAGTTTGACAAACGATGCGATCATCTGATTATAATCGAGAAACAATGTGGTAAAATCATCGGCACCTACCGCCTGCAATCTTCATTGCATACAAAAAAGTGGTACACTGCAACTGAATTTCACATGCGTCACATCAAAAAACTACCCGGCAATAAACTCGAGTTGGGTCGTGCTTGCGTGCATCCCAATTATCGCAATGGCATCACCATCGCTTTGCTCTGGGAGGGAATCAGCGCTTATATAGCCGCCAGCGAAAGCAGCTATCTCTTTGGATGCTCCAGCATCAAAACCATGGATAAGAATGAAATGCGGCTGATCTATCATTATCTGAAACAGAACGGCCATACCTCGGAAGAACACGGGGTTCGGCCCCGGGGAAAATTCAAAGTCCCCGGGTTCAAACGCCATCTGAAGCATTCCCATACATCTGTGGACAGCCTTACTCCAAACCAGATGAAAGAAAAAATCCCATCATTACTGGCCTCGTACCTGAAAGTTGGGGCAAAAGTATGCGGTTTCCCAGCCCGGGACAAAAGCTTCAAATGTATCGATTTTCTTACCCTGATGAAAGTAGACGACCTAGCCCAGGCCTACAAAAGAAGAAACAGGGCCGAGTGAACTGAGATAATGCGCAGAGCTTTTTTCTTCTTCTGGCATCTTTATCTGGTAGCTGATTTTTTCATCTCAGCTTTTTTCATCAGTCTCATTACCAGAAACGAGATAGCCCGGCGCACCAAACAATCCCGAAACACCACCCGCATAGCCCGAAAATTCCGCAAAGCATTTCGCATACAAACAAAGGTTCATAACCCGGAAAAGCTGGCCGCGATGAGCAACCAGGCATTTCTTGCCATCTGCAACCATGTTTCCTACACCGACATTATCCTCCTGGCAGCTCTGGATGATTTTGTTTTCATCACTTCCGTTGAGATGGGCAACAATCCTTTTCTGGGTGCAATCACCCGCTATGGCGGTTGCCTGTACACAAACCGCAAAAAATTCGTGTCTCTGCCCAAGGAAATCGAGAAATTTGCTACCACAATAAAACAAGGCTTCAAAGTAATGCTGTTTCCCGAGGGTACCAGCACCAACGGAGACACAGTAAAGGAATTTCGCAGTTCCCTTTTTCAAACTGCCCTTTTGGCGAAATGCCCCTTGCTGCCAATTTGCATTAGATACAAAACCCTGGATGGCAATCCAATAAACGACCCGAACCGGGATTCAGTATACTGGTATGGGGATATGGATTTTGCTCCGCATTTCATGAAGCTCTTAGGACACCGTATTGAGGCTGATATTTATATTTTAGACCCAATACCCTACTGCAAGGATAAAACGCGTCAGGAGCTCTCTCAGGAAGTTTACGGGCATATCCATGCCTGCTTCCACGAAACCGCTCCCTACCCATACAACGACAACAATAATGATATATAAATACACATATAACAATATTTAATTAGGAGATACAATGAATAGCAAAGAAAAGCTCCACCTCGGCAAACTGAATGTCCTCCTGCTTATCCTGGCGGCTGTGCTGCTGATCTTGGGATACTTCATTATGTCCTTCAACGAGATCAGCGTTTCACCAGTGCTTCTGGCTCTGGTTTACGTGGTCATTATCCCGCTGGCCTTGCTCTATCATCCCAAAAAGGACTGATGGCACTCCTCGACGACGAAACCCTGGCTCGGCTGAATAAATTCCAGCTTGCCGCCAAAAGTATCGTGGAAGGTTTCCTGGTAGGCCTTCACAAGTCCCCCTATCATGGCTTCAGCGCAGAATTCTCCGATCACCGTCAATATAATCCCGGTGAGTCGCTGAAAGACCTCGATTGGAAGCTCCTGGCCAAAACCGAGCGGTATTACATCAAGCGTTATGAGGAAGAAACCAACCTGCGTAGCTATATATTACTGGATCATAGCCGTTCAATGTTCTTCAGTTCGGGCCCGGAACCGAAAATCCACTACGCTGCACGTCTGGCTGGAGCGCTGGCCTGGCTCATGCTGGCGCAAAAGGACGCTGCAGGCCTCTATACATTTAACTACAAGATTACCAATGCTTTCCCTCCAAAGGCAATCCGCAGCTACAGTGCTCAGCTTTTCTCAGCTCTGATCAACCTTCAGCCTGAGGATAAAACTGAGCTGCTTACTCCATTGCATCAGATAGCGGAGTTGATAAAAAAACGCAGCCTGATCATCCTGATCAGTGATCTGCTGGATGAACCTCAGCAGATCATGGAAGCCCTGAAACACTTCCGTACCCGCCATCATGAAGTATTGGTTTTTCATCTTAGCGATCCCCAGGAAGAGAGCTTCGATTTCAAGCGCGAAACCCAATTCGTGGATAGCGAAACCGGAGAAAAAATAACCGTCTCTCCCTGGCAAATCCGCAAGGAATACTTGGACAACTACGGTGCGTTTACTCAGTTTCTGAAAAGCGAGTGCCATAAACATCAGATCGAGTACAATCCCGTATCTACCTCAACTCCGCTGTCCGACCTGCTGCTGAAATACCTTATCAAACGCCAGAGAGGCTGACAAATGCCAGACAGGTATCTCAGAGCCGAGGATATCGTTAACCGGGTGGTTGAGGCAATCGGGTTCATTACATTTCATCCAGACCCCATGATAGAAACCCTGCTGCAAAACTGCCTTCTGAAAGAGAAAAAAGAACTTCCCCGCGATGTGATTCACACTATTATCTCCAATATCCAGCTCAGCCCTGACTGTGGTATTCCCCTCTGCCAGGATACTGGAAGCCTGGTAGTTTTCGCAGAACTTGGCTCTGCCCTGAGCCTTGAAGAGGACTTGAGCAGCACCTTAAACGAAGCCATGGCGATAGCGCAGAAGAAGTTTTTTCTTAGGGCCTCCCTGCTTTCCGATCCCCTATTTGCAAGAAACAACACCGGAAACAACACTCCGGTGACCCTGCATCTATCTCAGGTTCCGGGAGACCAGTTAAAGCTGTTAATGGCACAAAAAGGCGGAGGCGCCGAAAACATGAGCCGCCTGAAGATGTTCAATCCCTCGGCAAACGACCAGGATATTGCTGAGTTTGTAGTGGAAACCGTGAAGCGGGCAGGGGCCAAAGCCTGTCCCCCGCTTGTAGTGGGACTAGGCATAGGGGGAAATTTTGAAACTTGTGCTTTATTAGCAAAACGCGCTCTGTTTGATCCCCTTAACAGCCCGAACCCGGCTGAGTTCTATGCCAGAATGGAACAAGAACTGCTGGAGAAGATCAATGCTACGGAGATTGGAGCACAGGGTATGGGTGGCGTATCAACCTGCCTGGCCGTGAAGATCCGAACTGCAGAGTGCCATATCGCTTCCCTGCCAGTAGCGGTTAATCTCCAATGCCATGCACACCGGCATATAGAGATCAGCATTTAGGTGACTATGCAAACTTACAACTTCAATTTGCCTATCCTTCCTTCCGTTATCCCCCAGCTTAGCGTTGGAGACAAGCTGTTGCTCAGCGGCGAACTCATTACTGCCAGGGACGCTGCACATCGCAGGATCGTGAATGCTTTATGCAATGGAATCAGGCTGCCTTTCAAACTGCAAGACATCGCGCTGTTTTACTGCGGCCCCAGTCCGGCGGCACCTGGAAAACCCTGTGGAGCGATTGGACCAACCACAAGTTCACGCATGGACTCATATCTTCCCCTTTTGATTGAACACGGACTGAGATTAAGCATTGGAAAGGGCGATCGTAGCCCTGAAGCTGAGAAGCTGATTAGAGAAAGTGGTTCTCTATACTTGGTTTGTGTGGGAGGTGCGGCGGCCTACCTCTCTCAGCACATTGTTTCATGTGAAACATTTCTGTGGCCGGACTTAGGCGCAGAGGCAGTGTATCGTCTTGTCGTAAAAGATTTTCCGGCCTATGTATCGATTGTCTGAGGGGGCGCAATATCATAAATACATCTGCGGTTTATATTATTTTATTGCCTGTCATATTGTTATCCCCAGTTTATGCAAGTTCATCTCAACATCCTAGAAACCAGATAATGAACCCATATGCCATCGTCGTATTCTTATCTTTAACCCAAACAATGCAGTTCCCTGTCCCTGGAATGCCAGCGATAGCTGGCCAACCTTCCCGGTGAGACACCGGAATTCCGTGCGCTGGAATTCTACTGCATTAGTTGGGTTTAATCTTTACTACTATTTAGCGCCATCTAATAGTATCTGGGGGAGAATGATATCTCAACCCCGGCCTTCCAAGCTCGGATTACACCTTCAGGATGACGAAGCTACCTTCTGTCCCATCCTTTACCCATGATATCGACATAGCTATGATCTTGATAAGAATAGCATTGGATTGTCTGTATAGTAAGCATGTCCAGAAAGGAATTCCGGGATGACAACTTTGAAATGCTTTACGGTAAAGGCCCTTGGCGGTAGTTTGATACAATATGGCCAAGGATCATTTATCCGGATATTCTACTCCGGTAGGCAAGTATTGGAAAAAAAGGGGGGGGTTATCTAGCTCTTCAATGATTCCTTGTATGCCGCAAACTTCTCCCTGAGGCCTGGCTTGCTAAGCCCGATTATCTGGACTGCAAACAAAGCTGCATTCTTCGCACCGTTAATAGCCATACAGGCCACTGGTACACCGGGAGGCATCTGGACTATTGAATATAACGAATCTACACCATTCAAAGCTCCGGAAGCCAAAGGCAGCCCGATCACCGGTAAGCAGGTATGTGCGGCAATTACTCCGGGAAGATGTGCCGCCAGTCCTGCGCCGGCAATGATTACTTTGAATCCATTCCTTTCCGCATCTCTGGCTAGTATTGCGGTTCTTTCGGGATTACGGTGCGCGGAGGATACCTCCAGGCTGTAGTCCAAATCGAATTGCCGCAAAACTTCCAGACAAGGATCGATCTTTTCCAGATCGTTTTTGCTACCCAGAACGATCAGCACCTCTGGGTTCATTTCGGCAACTGCTCCTGGATGGCAGTCAAGGCGGTATGTATTTCAAGCGCGGTATCGGCTTTACAGAATTTCTCCAGGTTCTCAGAATTCATGATAAGCTTGGAAATATAGGAAAGCGAAAAAAGATGCTGTTTATCGTTGTGCAGCAATAACATAAAGAATATGTTTACGGGTTTGTTGTCGGGTGCGTCGAAATCCACTGGCTCTGCTGAACGTCCAAACAGGATGCTGGGTGATTTTATCTTGGAGGGATGCAAATGCCGGGGATGTAGCAAAGCAACCCCGTTTCCAATCGCCGTGGAGATGAGTTCTTCGCGGGCCACCACCACTTCATAAAGCCAACGTGCATCGCGGACCAGCTTCAGGTCTTTGGCTTTTTCGCTGAGTATGCGGATTGCATCATACTTGTTTTCGGCCTTGAAATCCAGGAAGATGTTTTCAGGACGCATATATTCTTCGAAATGGCAGATCACTCTCTTCAGAGCAAGCATTTTCTCCTCAGTTTCGTTCAAATTTTCCAGCCATTCATGCAGGGAATCTTCGTCGATCTTCAGGTTTTTTCCCACGAGTTTGCTTTCGAAAACGTTCGTGGCGATCATTTCCTGGATCACCCGTTCAGATACCTTTAACTTCTTGGCGGCATCGGCTTTAGAGATATATTTCTTGGCCATGATATCCTCCCATTGATATCTATATCGTTGTTGTTATTCTCTCAAACGCAAGGTTTAGCTTGACAAAGATAAGAGCATTTTTCAGCTATGGCTTTATGGTCAAGAAATTTATTTATCCGCTTATCCTGCTCTTTGCCCTAAGTGGCTGTTTTTATTCGGTTTATTCGAATGTTTTTCCGCATCTGAAAAAGATCAGGGTGCTGGCTTTTGAGAACCGCAGCAGCGAGTTTGCCCTGGGTGAACAACTGCTTACCGGCCTTAACCGTGAAATCCGTTCTGATGGCCGTTTGAAACCGGTAACCGTGGATCCGGACTGCAGTCTCGAAGGTTCAATTCTCAGTTTCACAGAGAAGGTTTACAGCTACGACGCCGCAGATCAGATTCAGGACTACCAACTTACTCTGGTGGTGTCTCTCAGTTTCACCGATCTGGTAAACAACCAGGTTCTGTATGAAAACAAGAGCCTCAGCCTCAGCGAAACCTATGCCTCCGGACCCAGCGGAACGGCCAGATTCAAAACGAAAGGAGAAGCCCTCGATGAGCTCATCAGCAAGCTCTACCAAAACATCCTCCAAAACAGCCTCGAAAAGTGGTGAAGGCACGCGCCTGAATCGCTTTCTGGCAGATTGTGGGCTGGGTAGCCGCCGCAAAGTGGAAGCCCTGATCACGGAAGGCCGGATCAGCATAAACGGCAGGATTTGCACCGACCTCGCACAACGCGTAGAACCCGCCAAAGACCAGGTTAGCCTGGACGGCAAGGCTGTAACTGCAAACCAGGATAAACAATACCTGATCCTGAACAAACCTCGTGGCTACGTGGTAAGCCAAAGCGACGAACTGGGACGCGAGACCGTTTATGCCCTGCTTCCGGAAAAATCACGTCAGCTTGCCTATGCCGGAAGACTGGACAAGAATTCGGAAGGTTTGCTGCTCTTTACCAACGACACTGCCCTGATCAACCTGCTTACGCATCCAAATTACAAGGTGGAAAAGGTCTACAAGGTGGATATTGATCGCCCCTTGCGCAAAAAAGAGCTTGATGCCTTGCGCCGGGGTGTGGAGATCGAAGGTGGGCTTACTATGCCGGCGGGAATCTATGTAAAGTCCGAAACCGAAACCTCGATGAGCCTGAAAGTGGTGATCACCGAAGGCCGTAAACGCCAGATCCGCCAGATGATGGAAGCTGTGGGAGCCAAGGTTCGTTCTTTAAAGCGACTGCAGTTTGGCCCCTTGAAACTGAAAGACCTTCCGACAGGACGTTGGCGTAAACTGGAACCCGGCGAGGTGCGCGCTCTTTTTGCCCAGAAGAAGAACTTGCGGGATAACCCCAGATAATAGTTCCAATGCGTATTGCAGCCTTCGATTTTGGCTCAAATGCCCTCAAATGCCTTGTCTGCGAAACCGAAGGCCAAGACTTTAGCATCCTGGCAGAGGGACGCCTCAGCACCAGGCTTGGCTCGGCAATTACCCCTACTGGGACTTTGCCGGAAGAATCGATTATCCAGACCCTCGAGTCCTGCAAGCAACTCCTGGCAGATTATTGCAAACCCCATGGGGTTCAGCTCTATCTGGCTGCCGGAACTCAGGCTTTACGCCTTGCCAAAAATGCAGCAGACCTGCGCACCCGTTTGTTCCAGCAAACCGGCATCCAGCTCCAGATCGTTTCTGCCGAAACCGAGGCCCGGCTTACCTGGCTGGGGGCAATGCAGCACCAGAAAGGCATTCTGGCTCTGATCGACAGCGGGGGGGCCAGCACAGAAATCAGTTTTGGTTCAGACAGCAGAATCGCCAAGGTCATCAGCCTTCCCCTGGGAGCGGTAAATCTTACTAAAGGCTTTCTGAAAAACGACCCTCCCACTGAACTTGAGATAAGTTTGCTTCGGGGTTTCATAAATGAGTCTTTGCCTGATCTTCCACACTTCGCTGGCAAGCTGATTGGCAGCGGAGGGGGCATAACGGCTTGTGCCAAAGTTGCTTTGGGCACTCTCAACACAAACAATGAGAAACTGCAGGGCTACAGGCTTGACCAGGCGGAATTGCTTCGTCAGGAGAGGCTATATCTAAGTCTCCCGCTGACAGAACGCAGAGCAATTCAGGGATTGGAGCCTGAACGGGCAGACATTATTACGGCTTTCTGCGTTTTGCTCGTGATCCTGATGAGAGAGTTTAAGGCGAAATATATTCAAGTTAGTACCGGAGGTTTGCGCCAAGGACTGATCTGCGAATTCCTTCAGCCGGAAACCAGCCCCCCTAAAGCATTAGCGAAATCAGGTTCCAACCACATTAGTTAAACTCCTGCCGCATTTATGGCAATGTCGCTTAGCCGACAGAAAATATTCGTTTGCCAGCTAACAAATATCATGTTATTATATCACTTTGGAGTTGAGATTTTTCTCCTCCCTAGGATTGACTTTAAAAAACACGATAAAACAACAAGGAGTTTATATGAAGCACGCTGGCGTGATAACCGCTCTGCTGATTCTGATTTTCAGCGCTTCGATCATAGAAGTTAATGCCCAGTTTGGAGGTGGAAGCGGCACATCCGGACATCCCTACCTCATTTCATCGGTAATTCATCTGAATAACATCAGAGGAACCAGCTACCTGGGCAAATACTATCGGCAAACCACCGACCTGAATCTGGAAAAAACCGACCCCAGCAAAGTAAGCGTTTGGGTTTCAGGCTCCAGCTACAGCGTTGGTGATTATGTAAAATACAGCCCTGGTTTAACTCAATACACCTATATCTGCATCCAGGGCACCAGCAGCGAAAACCCCTCCAATGCCTCATACTGGACTCAGATGTGGGAAAGCAGCAAGGGCTGGCTTCCCATCGGTGACGCTACCAACGTTTTCCATGGGGTTTACGACGGCAATGGCAAGACCGTAGCCAATCTTTATATCAACCGGGGAGCTTCTCCCACAGCCGATAATGTGTATCCTTCTGACGGAGAGGATAATATCGGGCTCTTCGGGTATGTGGCCAATGGCAGTGCGGCTGGGGCAAACAATTTCCACGCCACCATTAAAAGTCTGGGAATCCTGAATCCCAATGTTACCGGGCGCCGGGCTACCGGATCCCTGGTAGGAAAAGTGCTCTTGCCCGAAACCACTCCCGCCAGGTCTTACACGGTTTACATCGAAAAATGTTATGCCGAAGCAAGTGGCGGCGGATCGGCCACGGTTAAGGGCTTTGGCGCAACCGGCGGTTTAGTTGGCGCAAATAATAGCAATGCCAAACAGAGGGTTCCCGTAATCCGCTTTTGTTATGCCAAAGTTAATGTTTCTGCCACGCATCCAAACAACACAACCCGCAATCCAAATGATTATACAGGTTCCGGAGGAATCTATAACCCCTACAACATCAAGTATGGCGGCTTGGTAGGCTGTAATGAAAATGGCGTTACCCAAGACAGCTTTGCCCGCGGCAACGTTTCCGGAGGCGACAGGGTTGGCGGCCTGGCAGGCTGCACCATTGGCGGCTCGATTTTCCGCAGTTATTCCACAGGCACAGTTACCCAGGGCATTGCTCCCGGTGATTGGCAGGGTGGAATTGGCGGCCTGGTAGGCCGTTCCTCGGGTACCTTGCCTCCTGGCTTGGGCGGAACCACGGCTACAGGCAGTTGTGAAAATTGTTTCTGGGATACCGAAACTTCCGGCTATGCCACATCTCCGGGAGGAACAGGCAGAACCACAACCCAGATGAAAACCCAAAGCACTTTCACCAACTGGGATTTTGTAAACGTGTGGGGAATTGATGCCGGAATCAACGACGGCTATCCCTATCTGAGAGGCAATGCCAGCACCGAATTTTACTATCGCAGCAAACAAACCGGAAACTGGAACAACACCGGAACCTGGCAATACTCTGCCGATCAAAGCACCTGGAACGACGCCGTGGTAACCCCCGACCGGGCAAATTCTATATCCATTCTGATCCGCGACACCCACACAGTTACCGTTACCCAGCATGTCATAATCGACGGTACCACCGTGGAAAGCGGAGCTAAGATATTGATAAATGCTGCTCTCTCGTTGGACGTCAGCAATGGCTTGGGCGACGACCTGACCGTTAATGGCATCGTGGAAGTAAAGGGCGTCCTCTTCCCGGAAAGCAACAGCAACCTGGTGTTTGGAAGCTCTTCCGAGCTTATCTACAGCGGCACAATCGCCCAGGAAACCGGCACCTATTTCACGGCAACCCTGAATAATCTGACCATTAACAACACTCAAGGTGTTACCTTTACTCAGCCCCTTACCATCAATGGCGTGCTCACCGTGCAGTCAGGATTCTTCTCTGCAGCCACAGCCCCGGCTACAGACGGCTACCATGCTCCGGCCATCACATATCTGGAGATAGACGAAACCGGCAACAACATCGCCGGATTTGCTGCCTCCACTTCGGTGGTTCCCGCAAACTTCCCCCAGAAAATCGAGCGGCAATGGAGCATTTCCGGAACTTTCTCCGGATCCAAAACCCTTACTTTCTACTGGACAAGCGACGACGACCGCGATCATGCTTGGGGCTCAAAAGTTCCATCGGCCTATGTCGGATCCAGCGAATACACGCCTACTGCGGGAAACTTTGACGTAGTTTCCGATCCGCGGTGGCTGATCATCACCGTAAGCAGCTTCGAAGGAGCCAAAGGAACCTGGACGATCGGCGAAAGCAACGAAGAAACCCTGCCAGTGGAACTCAGCTCTTTTGCGGCGATAGTGAATTCTTACAACAACGTTCAGCTGCAATGGATAACCCAATCCGAAACCAATGTTTCCGGCTTCAGGATTTTCCGGGGAAATTCTGTACAGATGGATCAAGCCAGCTTGCTGAATGTGTTCATTCCTGCCACCAACACCTCTGTGGCGCAGCTATATCAATATACAGACCTCGAAATAGCCCAGGAAGGGGTTTACTACTACTGGCTGGAAAATGTTGATCTGGATGGCTCCAGCGGCATTCACGGCCCTGTTTCGGTAAGCTTCAGCTACCCTGAAGCTGCCAGCCCCAGCATTCCCGTGGTTTCAGGAATCAATAGTGTCTATCCCAACCCCTTTAACCCCAGTACAACCATCCGCTATGGCCTCAGCCAGGATCAAAACGTAAGCCTGAGTGTCTACAACACACGCGGCCAATTGATTCGAACCCTGTTCAGCGGAACCCTGAAGAAAGGAACCTATAACCAGGTTTGGGACGGCCGCGACAACCAGCATCGACCGGTGTCCAGCGGCATGTATCTGCTGCGCCTGAATGCAGGCCAGGAAAGCTTCAGCGGCAAGCTGATGCTGATGAAATAGCTGAACGGGTTAACAGGTTAACAAATCATATAGAAAGCCCCGGGATTCCGGGGCTTTCGTTTATTAAGGCTCATCTTAACCAAGATAATGCAGCAGAATTCCAGCGCACGGAATTCCGGTGTCTCACCGGAAAGGTCTGCCAGCGTCTCGCCGTCATAAAAAAACCAGCCAGAGGCTGGTAAAACCTTGCCAGAGTCTCGCTTGCATAAATAACCAGCCCGAGGCTGGTAAAACCTTGCCAGCGAGACGCTGGCATTCCAGGGACAGGGAACTTCGTTACTGCATTGTTTGGAATTCAATTAACCTGAACAGGACTTTGCCCTCCGATTATTGAACAATCAAAACCATGTATAGCCAGAAACGGTTTTCAGGCTGTCTTATGATTTACCTGTCCAAATGAAAACTCTGCTTGGAGAAGACACGACCTACCAGTTCCTGCTCTCTGAAGGCATAAGGCGGAAAGCAGATTTGCAAGGAAGGGAAAACGGGCATAAGCCCATCATCCTGGCAATCAGAAGCCTTACATACCGCATACATACCACATGAGCATGTGGTATGTATGCGGTATGTTCAGGTGAAGAATCCAGGTTTATTACAGATTCTTTTTGCGCTTCATCCAGCAAAAGTAGCTAATCCAAACCCGGTGCAAAGCTTGTTCTGAGATTAAGCTGAGCGGTATTCCATTAAAATATGTAAAAAAGTTCTTGACCAATTTTTGGATTCCAGTTTCTCTGTCCTCATAGCCAATCGATAATCTTAAACAAGGAAAATGCGATGATCCGAAATCTGCAGCTTATCAAGAATCATTCCCAGCTCAAGGAATTGGGCAGCTACCTGAAATACAGCATATTGAAGGAGCTTATCAAGGCACCGGCCACCTGTCAGCAGCTTGCTAATCTCTTTGGCCACAGCAAGCAAAAGATGCATTACAATCTCACTCAGATGTGTAGCGAAGGCCTTTTGGAGGTCGTGGACGAAGCCCTGGGCAGCAACCGCGAGGTTTATTACCGGGCTACCGCCAAAAGCTATGTGCTCGACTTTGCTATCGGTTTGCCTGCCAATGACCGGATTTTGGATAGCCGGGCGATAATCGGCAATATTCTGGAACAAGAGCACCGGATCAGCCTGGAAGGCATTGCGGCCAAGCTTTTGGATCAGTCTTTTGGGCTGAAGAAAGGCCAGCGCTTACTGATCACCACCGGAAAATTCAATCTGCCCCTGGTGGAAAAACTGCTGTTGGAAGCTGGCCGCAGAGGCATCATCACCTCGCTAATCTATCAGGATATGGAGCTCCTAAGGGCCAAATACGAAGATTTTTCCCTTTCTGCCTTTCAGGCCGATTATGAAGAATTCAACAACCTATTAAAGCGCAGCGACGTTTTCCTGAACCTGAATGGCGAATCCCGCACTCTGGAACTGCAGGACCCCGAAAAACTCCTGATCCGCAATCGGATGCTGGAAAAAGGCAGACAAATAATCGCCGCAAAAAAAATCCGCATCGCCGTGATGCCGGGTCTGCTGAACGACACTCTCTCAGAGCAAGCCATCGAAAGCGAACTGCAATTTTGGCGCGCATTGGACATCGATTATCAAAAACTTTGCCGGCAAACTCTGGATACTTGTCAAAAGTTTATTGACAAAGACTATGTGGATTTACTTAGCAATGGGGCATCTCTCCGCTTTGAGATCGACAGGATTTGGGCAGAATGCGGTTCTTTTGGGAAGAGCCCTTTTCAAAGCCCGGTTATTAATCTTCCCGGGGGTGAGATTTTAATAATCCCCAAGCCTGAGAGCATGAAGGGAACACTCAGCGGCGACCGTGCTTTTGCCTTTGGAGAAGAGATTCCAAAACCGGTTATCGAGATCAAGAACAATGAAATCTTCAGTTTTTCCGCTGAAGACAAGGAACGTTTACTGGCCAAGGCCATTGCTGCCGGCGGATTGGATGGACGCAAAGTGGCTCTTATCTGCCTGGGAACCAACGACAATATCAAGCTGGGCAATATAGACAACGCCCTAAAACATAAAAGCGACGGTTTCCTCAGCTTGTTCTGGGGCAATAACACAGCTTTGGGCGGTTCTGTGAACGGGAACCAGGAATGGTTCATCCAGATCGAGAATCCCCGCCTTAACTTTGTATAGAGGACAAAAGACATGAAAAACTTATTGCTTTGCCTGCTTTCGCTCGCTTGCCTGGGAATCCTGAATGCCCAATGGCATATCGACGAGAATTTTGACTCTCTCACTGGCCTGCCTGCAGGCTGGACCACTTACGACGACGGAGATGGAATGAGCTGGCGCAATCTGAATAACGCCAGCCATGCCTATTCGGGAACCCGCGCCGCTTTTTGCGATAACTATTTTCCAAATCAAAACGCCGATTGGCTAATCACGCCGCAATTAACCATCGCCAACGGCGACTCGTTGAAGTTTTACACCCGCAGTTGGATCAGCACCGAGAACCTGAAGGTTTATGTATCCACCACAGGCACGGCGATAAGCAATTTTGGCACTCTGATCGTGAATCTCCAAAACATCGGCACCACCTACCAGCTTGCCAGTTGCAACCTCTCAGCCTATGCGGGACAGAATATCTACATCGGGTTTTTGTGGAACTGCGTGAATTACGGAATCCTGATCGACGATATCAAGATCGGGCAACCTCTGGTGATAACTCCGGAGCTTAATCTTCCGCCCAGCTTCAGCTTTTTCCAGGGCGACAGCCTAAACGTCGATTTTACGCCTTACATTGTCTGCAGCGATATCGGCAGTGCCTCGCTGAGCGTTGCTGCGCCACAGAGCGTCTCCGTTAGCATAACAGGGCTCATGGTGCATTTTTCTTCTCCAGACTGGCATGGCACGGAACAGCTTGTTTTTACTCTGCTGGATAACCTTAGCAGTTTAGCTGCCACTGACACCGTGGAGGTAGTGGTTAGTCCACCGCCGGTTTTTGATCTGGCTCTAACCGAGATAGTATCACCCAATTCCGTGGAGTATATTGGTTCGGAGTTTCAGCCCCAGGTGCGAATATTGAACAACGGCCAAGACACCTGGAATGACCAGCTTACTTTTTGGTTCAGCCTGACAAATGCTCAGGGAAGCATCGTGCAGACTCTTTCCCGAGTGTGGGGCATGCCTTTGCAGCCCCAGGAAGCTGCTCTTGTAAGCTTTGATCCCCTTTCGCTGAATACTGCAGGAAACTACACGGCAGATTTCTGGATGGACGTCAACGATGGTGATCCCAACAACGATAGCCTGGCTCGTAGCTTTGAAATAGTACTACGCATCAATATCGGCGGGCCGGACGCCTTTGGTTATAATTTTATAGACAATACTGCTCTGGGGGGACCGGAATTCAACTGGATCGACATCAGCTCTACCGGGACTTCCACGATAATGTATGGAGTGAATAGCTGGGGAGGTGATGATAACTTTTCGGAGCCAATCCCCCTCAGTTTCGACTTTCCTTTCTACGGCAGCAGCTATAGCACAGCCTATGTGGATATTAATGGAGAAATACTTCTGGCGCCAAACAACTGGTACGACGCCTATCCCGGAATCGGTTGGGATGGCGATGGAAACATGTTTAACTACATGCATCCCATTCCAGGCTACACCCAGATGCCAGCCTTGATTTCGGTGTACTGGGACGATCTGCAGGCCGATCAGGGAACCGGCGACGTCTATTTTCAGAGCTTTGGCAGTTCACCAAACCGTTACACGGTGATTCAATGGCACAACCTTCGTTTTCACGCCGGTTCAAATCCTGCCAGTTTGCTGGATTTCGAAGTAATTCTGCATGAAAATGGGGAAATCGTAATGCAGTACAACAGCGTTGCCACTGGTCAAACAGGTGCCAGCATTCCCCACGACTTCGGTAAAAGCAGCACCGTCGGCATCCAAAACGAAAGCGCAGCCATGGGGCTGTGTTATCTCCGTGAGATCGTAGAGAACAATAGCTACATAGGAGTGGAACCGGCTGGCAATCTGCTTTTTGATGGCCTGGCGCTCAGGTTTTACAGCGGAGAGGACCTGCAAGCTCCTTTCATTGCTCATACGCCGGTAGGAAACAGCTTCAATCTCTCGCCGGTTTTGAATGCCAGAGTGCTCGATCTTTCACCCCTGGCTGCCGTGAACCTGCAATACAATCTGGGAGAGGGATGGAACAGCACAGCAGGAATGCCAACCGGCGACGGATACTACAGCTTTGCCCTGCCGACCTTGCCGGCTGGGAATAATCTGCGCTATTACTTCGTCGCTTCCGATGCCTTGGGTAATAGCGGCACCCTACCTGCCAACGCCCCTGCAGATGCGTATCAATTCAAGCTCTTGCCCTCGGCCAATACCGAAGTACTGGTGGCTTACAGCGGCTCGCAGGACTACCAAAGAGTAGAGCTGCCGCTTTACGAAGCCAGGCTGCAAGCCTTGAACATTAACTACGATATCTATAATTGGGAAGAGTATGTCGAATATGCCATTCCAGATCAGTATTCAACGGTTCTGGCCTATGCCAGCGTGGGCAGCCAGAGCCCCAAAGCCCTCTATTTTTCCCAAGTTCTGATGGATTATCTTGACAGCGCCAGCATCACAAACCGCAAGAATCTCTGGTTCGCCTCCGACGGTTGGGCTCATGCCCAGGGTGGAACGCCCAATTCTAATCAGATGAAGCAGCTTTTCAATGGTTATTTCCGCAGTTCGTATGTGGCCACAGGCTTTGGCGGAGGTACCAATGGCCTGGCCGGCCCGGAAACCCTGAACTATCATAACGGCAGCATCCTCTGTCTGGATAATTCCCCCTTGGGCATCCCCGGAACCGAATACAGCGTATTTGCCAATAGCCCTGACTGCATATTCGACAACGACGCCGTGCCGGATTGGTATGCCGACCTGGTTCAATATCCTGAGATCGGCTCCAGCAACGCCTTTGCCTTTGAGGATGGCCCGGTGGGTGGCCAAGCTTATCTCTATCACGGAGTTTGCGCTACATCGGTCACCACTCCTATCTACAGGCTCTTTTACCTCAGCTTCGATCTTTCGCAGTTGAACAGCGCCACCCAAAACCAAGCGCTCTTTGCCGATTTGATGGATTGGTTTGAGGTACAGCCCTCGGCTTTGGCTGATCCTGGGTTTCTGCCCGGGCCCACCAGGCTGACAGGCAATTATCCCAATCCTTTCAACCCCTCCACCACGATCGAATTCAGCTTGGGCAAAGCAAGCCGGACTGACCTGAGCATCTACAATCTGAAAGGACAAAAGGTTAAAACACTGGCTCAGGGCGATTGGGCTCCGGGCAATCATAAGATAATCTGGCAGGGAACCGACGAACAGAATCAGCCTGTGGGCAGCGGAATCTATTTCATCCGCCTGAACGCCGGTCAATACACCGAAACCAAAAAGATCACCCTTATAAAGTAAGGAGAAGAAATGCGAAAAGTCCTACTCACCCTCGTTTTTACCCTGATTCTGCTTAGCGGTCTGCTGGCCGATGATTACTACATCGGAACCGGCACCGGAAACCAGAACTTCGTACCCTTCTATGGCTACAGTAATTATGGCTGGAGCAAGTTTTTCTACACTGCCGATGAACTCCAGGCAGCAGGGATGACAGGCACCGTCCAGATCACCAAGCTGGCCTTCAACCTTGTCAACGGAACCTGGAACAACTACATCACAGACAACCAAAAGATCTTCATCGGCTATTTTTACGACAGCAACTATGCTTCAAACACCAGTTATCCTGGCACTGCCAATCACACTCAGGTTTTCAATGGAAGCATTTCCTGGAACGGTCCCGGCTGGGTGACCATCACCCTTGATCAGCCCTACAGCCACAATTCATCCTACGGGATGCAAATCCTTTGGGAAAACCGAGACGGCAGCAAACTCGGCGGACCACCCAAATTTCAATATACCAACACCAGTAGCAATTACCGGGCAGTCTACAAATCTTCCGATACGGGCTTCCCAACATCCTCAAGCGGCTCCAGAACCTACAACCGTCCCAATATCTGTTTCATCACACCTGCCACGGACGTGCCAAATCCGGCGATCATGCCCAATCCTGCCGACAGCGCAACCGAGGTAGCCATCAATACGGGTATGTCCTGGAGCAGCGGCGGGGGGGAACCCGTGGACTACCTGTTTTCCCTTTGGAAAACAGATCCCCCGTTAAGCATCGAAAACAACCTGGTGCTCACATCCACCAGCTATACTCCCTCCACCTATTTGGATTACGGCACCACATACTATTGGCGGGTGATCCCGCGAAACGGGTTTGGAGCAGCCCTGGACTGCCCAACCTGGAGTTTCAGCACCCAGCCCGATCCTTCCATAACGGCCTTTCCCTGGACGGAAAACTTTGATGGAGATAGCTTTCCGCCTAATTCGGATTGGCAAATAAGACAGGGAGTGCTGACTGACCCAGTAAGTTTAACACCCAGCTCGATCTGGGATCAGGACGACTGGCTGAACATTGTGGGAACCGACCAGGCAGCGGCGGTAAACATCTGGGGAACAATAAATAACTGGCTGATCACACCGCTTTTCAACATCACCGACGACAGCCAAGTGCTGATGTTTGACTTGGCTTTTCTGAAATACAATCAACCTCCCACAGGTACTCCCCCAGCCTTGACCGGGGTTGACGACCGCTTTGCCGTCCTGATCGGCGATGGCTATACCTGGAGCACTGCCAACATCGTCCGTGAATGGAACAATAGTGGCTCGGAATATGTTCTTAATGAACTAAGCCCCTGGGGACAAAAAGTGCTGATTCCCCTCACCGGCCACTCAGGACGCATCCGCATAGCCTTTTATGCAGGGTCCATAACCAGCAACGCCGACAACGATTTTATGATAAACAATCTCTATATTGGCCACCATCTCAGCGAACCGCAAGTGAGCCTGATCTACAATCCTGATTTGGAAGCCTGCCAATTGAGCTGGCCTGCAGTAAGCGGAGCCACCAGCTACGACGTTTTCTGGGCAGATGCGCCAAACGGAACCTGGAGTTTCCTGCTAAACACCGCAACTCCAGGCTACGTGGATACCGGCGTGGCCACCAAAAGATTTTACAAAGTAGTCGCCAAGAACCCTAGCTAATCACCAAACCCTGGGCGGGCTGGTAATCGAGACTGATTATCTGTCCGCCCTTGAAGTTTCCGGCCAGAATCAATTTCGCCAGGGCATCTTCCAGTTCTTTCTGGATCAGCCTCTTCAGGGGGCGGGCCCCAAAAGCGGGGTCATAACCCGCTTCAGCCAGATAATCCACGAGATTATCTCCAAAGCTTAGCTGTAGGTTGCGTTTTTGCATTCTTGCAGCCAGGATTTCCAGTTGCAGGCGTACAATCTGCTTGATATGCCCGCGCTCCAAGCGGTGGAAAATAATGATGTCGTCCAGGCGGTTCAAAAACTCCGGACGGAAATACTTCTGCAGGGTGTTAAGCAACTGCGGCTTCAGTTCTTCCAGTTCCGCTTCACCGGCCTCGAAGATTTGCTGAGAGCCGATATTGCTGGTCATGATGATCACGCTGTGCTTAAAATCCACGGTTCTACCCTTACCATCTGTAAGCCGTCCTTCGTCCAGGATTTGCAGCAGCACATTGAACACATCCGGATGCGCTTTTTCGATCTCGTCCAAAAGCAGCACGGAATACGGCCGGCGTCGGATCGCTTCTGTAAGATAACCACCTTCCTCATAGCCCACATAGCCGGGAGGAGCGCCGATCAATCTGGCTACGCTGTGCTTTTCCATAAATTCGCTCATGTCCAGACGCAGCATGGCTTTCTCGGTGTCGAAGAGATAGTTGGCCAGGGCTTTGGCAAGCTCGGTTTTACCAACTCCGGTGGGACCCAAAAAAATGAAAGAGCCAATGGGACGGTTTTCGTCGCTTAGACCGCTGCGGCTTCTGCGAATGGCATTGGCCAGGGCAGTGATGCCTTCTTCCTGGCCCACTACACGTTTTGCCAGAACCTTTTCCAGTTCCAACAGCTTCATCATTTCGCTTTCCGCCAGCTTGGAAACAGGGATCCCCGTCCATTTGGAAACCACCTCGGCCACCATTTCTTCGTCAACTACTTCTTTTAAGAGACTGTCCTGGCTCTGTAGGGGCGAGTTTTGGCTCAGTTCGTTTAGCTCTTTTTCTTTTTGGGCGATGCTGCCGTAGCGCAGTTGAGCGGTTTTTTCATAGTCTCCTTCCCGTTCTGCTTTGTCTGCAGCGCTTTTCAGGGTGTCGATCTCGGCCTTCAGAGCTCTGATCTTATCCAGGTTCTGCTTTTCGCTTTCCCATTTCAGGCGCAGAGCTTTGTCCGTCTCGCTGATCCGGGCAATTTCCTCTTTGATCTTTTCCAGGCGTTCTTTGGACTGCGGATCATTTTCTTTCGCCAGAGATAGCCTCTCGATCTCCAATTGACGCAGTTTTCGCTGGGTTTCGTCAAGTTCCACAGGCAGTGAATCAGTCTCCATCCGCAAGCGGGCACAGGCTTCATCGACCAGGTCGATGGCTTTGTCGGGCAGAAAGCGATCCGCAATATAGCGTTCGGAAAGCTGAGCGGCGGCCACCAAAGCATTATCGGTGATTTGGACGCCGTGATGAACTTCATATTTTTCCCTGATTCCGCGCAGGATGGAAATCGTGTCTTCCACACTGGGTTCGGCAATCAAAACAGGCTGGAAACGCCTTTCCAGAGCGGCGTCTTTTTCGATATATTTGCGGTATTCCGCCAGGGTTGTAGCCCCGATGCAATGCAAATTACCCCGCGCCAAAGCGGGCTTCAGCATATTGGAGGCGTCCACAGATCCTTCGGCAGCCCCGGCTCCAACCACGGTATGCAGTTCGTCGATAAAGAGAATTATCCGGCCTTCGGATTTTTCCACTTCGGACAGCACTGCCTTCAGGCGTTCTTCAAATTCCCCGCGGAACTTGGCTCCAGCCACCAAAGCAGCCATATCGAGCTCCAAAAGTTCTTTGTCCATCAGGTTTTCGGGAACGTCCCTGGCAACGATGCGGCGCGCTAAACCCTCGGCAATGGCGGTTTTTCCCACTCCAGGTTCACCGATTAGAATGGGGTTATTTTTACGGCGGCGGGAAAGGATTTGGATGCTGCGCCTGATTTCTTCGTCGCGTCCGATCACCGGATCCAGTTTTTCTGTGCGGGCGAGTCTGGTCAGATTCCGGGCATATTTTTCCAACGCCTGATATTTGGCTTCGGGATTCTGGTCCTTAACCCGCTGATTGCCACGCAGTTCCTTCAGAGCCAGCAGCAGTTTGTCCGGCTGCAAACCGTTTTTTTTGAGGATACTGGCAGCTTCCCTGCCCTTGGTAAGCAAGGCTAGAAGTATATGCTCCAAAGAGATATAATCGTCTTGAAGTTTATCGGCTTCGCGTTCTGCCTGATGCAGAATGTCCAGAACCTCTTGAGACAGATATTGCTGCGTACCGCCACTAATCCTGGGTAGCTTTTGCAGAGCCGCCTCCAGATTACTGGTAAGCTGCGGAACCGGTACTTCCAATTTGCTGAGAGCAGGTTGGATAAGCCCTTCTTCCTGAGCCAGCATGGCGGCCAGCAAATGCAGGTCCCTGATCTCCTGATGGCCATATTCGGTCGCTTTGGCCTGCATGGCTTCCAGAAGTTCCTGCGATTTGATGGTAAAACGTTGTGTATTCATAAACACCTCCCACTGAAGGACAAGATAAGCGAGGCGACTGGAATGTCAAGGCATATTTAGCACTCGGAGTGTGTGTCTGCTAATTTCTCTGCTAGCTTGCCACAATGCTATACCTGTCAATATCTTACCCAATGATTATCAGATGGGTACCGGGTGGGACAGGGGGTAGCTCCGTCATCTTGACGGAGTTTCTGTGTGGACTCGATAGGAGGTAGCTCCGTCATCTTGACGGGGTTTCTGTGTGGACTTGACAGGGGGTGGAAAGGTGGACAAGTGATCCCCTTTCCACCTACCCCCCACACGAAGTTACTGCTTCTTTTTCATAGCGGCCTTGGTTTCCCGGTCCCGGCGATGCCAGATCAGGTGCAGTTCAAAGCCAACGAAGGCAAAGAACAGCCCCAGCAGGCCCATCCATCCCAGAATGGGAAAGAGGATAAACAGCGCAGCTCCGATAAAGGCGAATTCGATTGCCGCCAATAGGTATTGGTTCATTTATGTACTCCTTTTGTTTAATATGCTCTGGCGTTGCGTACCAGCCGGAAACCAAGCTCTTTGCTGCTGGAATGGGGTGAAAATCCCCCCCTGGCAGTGTTTGAACAGGCATCGGCCTCAGCCATCCAGCTTCCCCCCCTGGCAATGCGGTAGGAACCGCTGACAGCGCCTCTGGGGTGCACCTGTTTGTCCTTTTGATAAGGCCCCTGATAGTCCCAGCACCATTCGAAAACGTTACCGCTGAGATCAAAGAAACCCCAGGTATTGGGTTCCTTAGATGCCACCTCATGCACCTGGTTCAGGCTGTTTTTGACATACCAGCCAACTTCCTCCAGTTTGCCGCTTCCAGAAAACTGCAGGACGTTGCCGCTGTCACCGCATTTAGCGGCGAATTCCCACTCCGCTTCAGTGGGCAAACGGTAGCCTGAAGCGCGCCAGTTGCAGCTAACGCTGTAGCGCAGCGAGTCGAAATCGCTGGAGTTATTGGCATCGGGAAAGTCTTTATTTATTTTATAGGCTGGCTCAAATCCGTCTCTAATACTGAGGGCATTGCAAAATTCCACCGCCTGATACCATGAAACATTGGTTACCGGCAGCTTGTCTCCCTCACGCACGGAAGGGTTATAGCCCATTACTTCCGTCCAAAGCTTTTGGACAACCTCTGTGTCCCCCATTAGAAAAGGCGGAACCTGCACCTCATGACGGGGTCGTTCGCTGTCGTGGCGATCCAGAAACTGAGTTCCCCGGAAATACTCCCCGCCTTGCACGTAGAGCATTTCACCCGAGTAAGGGATCAATTCGCTTTCAAAGACGGTGACGCGGGTATTCCCGCCGTCGGAAATCCTGGTTTCCTGGTGATAACATTTGATTTGGCCGAAGATTTCCAAAGTAAAGTCACCGGCATTCACCCGGTTAAATCTCTTGCTTTTGTTGGCACTTACACTCCCCAGATGATTGCCGCCGAGAAACACTTCCCCTGACATGGGGCAAAGCAATTCCAGGCTACCGCTGCCTGCCGCAATCTGGTTTTTTATTGGGGGTAAAGGCAGTTTTGGGAGGCTGGGAGATGCTGTTCTGGTTTTATTTGTTTTCCCTTGATTTTGGGGAGTTTCGCCCAATTCATCCAGATAGCTGTCGGCCGCATCGAAATCCAGCAGGCTGGTTTGATTCTTTATTATATTAACCTTACGGCTTAGCTGCTCACGGGGGTTTTTAAGATCCAGGACATGCTCACCAACCTTCATGTCTTGCAGTTCATACTCTGATTCGGCAAAGAGACTGGTTTCAAAAACTCCATCCAGAAAGAGCTCTCCGCCATATTTGGTAAGCACTTTCAGCTTTCCCACCTCGCTGCTGTCCATGAATTTAGGTGGCATTTCGAGCGGAACTGCTGGGTCCGGGATAATCTTTGGCAAAGCCGCTTCTTCAGTAGTCCTGGCAAAATAGAAATTCTGGCGCAAAAGGCCGGTTCCGTAGGGAATCTGGCGTTCCTGGGTTTTAATCGCCACATCGTTTGACACCAGTTGCATCAGGTCGGTAATTTTCTGATCCGGTTTTCGGATATTGGCCAGCAGCGATTCCGTGAACGGGCTGTTTCTTCCGCTGCCATCTTCTGCCACTTTCCCTTCCTCGGTTGCGAAGATAATGTATTGCGTTCCCGCCGCGGCCCGCATTGTGGCCAAACCTTTTTGCAGGGAACGGCTGTAATCGTAAGGATTGTCGCGGCAGGCATCCAGAATCATGATGCTGAGACCAGCCCGGTTCAATTCTTTCAGCAGCATGTCGCAGTTGTAGCTTAGGAACTCGCAGCGCACTGCTGAATCTATGTATTCATTCACCGGGATCAGATAATTCGTGCCATTGATTTGTGCGGCATGCCCACTGTAAAAAAAGACCACCTCGTCCGAAGGCACCAGCGCAGAAGCAAAAGAACCCACAGCCGCATAAAACCCGGACAGGTTCAAGTTTTGATGCAAGCTAACTGCAAAGCCAAGTTCCTGCAGAGCTTTTGCCATATCATTGGCATCGTTCAAGGGATTTGTCAGCGCGGCCTGTTCATAGGCGGCATTGCCTATTATCAAAGCTTTGCGGGCACCGAAAAGCGGCACCATGAACAGCACCATCAGAAAGATAAGATATTTGTGTTTCATTGTGTTTTCCCCCTGGTCAGACCCTTCATTTCACGATGTCTACCTGCACCCGGGTTTTGCCTTCGATGCCCTTTTTCAGCTCGCTCAGGTCTTCATTGAGCAGCCTTATGCAGCCTTCTGAGGCATTAGTGCCGATTGAAGCTGGATTGTGGGTGCCGTGAATGCCGATCCCGCGCCAGGTTTTGCCTGAAAAGGAACCTTTGGAACCGGTATATAAAGCTATGAAAAATGGACCGTACGCGCCCTTGATTTCGCCTTTGCCATCGCCGAAATCATGGGTCCAAGCGCTGGAATCCTTGATGAAATTCACTTCGAAGTGCCCTTCAGGTGTGGCATTATCTCCTTCTTTGGCTTTATCTTCAGGATTTTTGCCCAGGGCTACTGGATAGCTTTTCAGCAGCTTTCCATCGCGATAGTGATGTAGCAAGTGCTTGCTTTTTTCGATCAGTAGATAATCACCCTTGGGCAGCATCCTGGCTTGGCGGTCTGCATAGGCGATTTCCGGGTTTATTTGATCTTTCGCTTTAGCTGGAACGGCTTCCTGCGATAATGAGCCAACAGGTAGCTCCACTGAGGCAAGGACGGCTTGGGCTTTGTATTCAGGTGTGAAATCCGGTTTGTTTAGCAGCCAGTAGGCTCCCAAAAGGGCAAGCAGCAGAACGCATAGCAGAACCAGCAGGCAGGAAGTGCCGGCATTCTTTCTGTAGCGCAGATAATGCAGTCCCGGTTTTCGCATCTTAGGTCTCCTTGGTTTCCCGGTTTTCCTCTCAGGCTGTGCCTTTCGCAGGGATAAACAGGGCATACCATACACATTTTAACTCCAAATCATAGTTTTGGCACTTCGCAGGAATGTCAACAAAAATAAGCTTGACACCTTGTGGTAAAAAAACAAAGTTGTCAATAACGAGCTTTTTGCTCAGTGGTCAACTGATTTGGCCGTTTCGCGAGAATATGGGGCTTATAAATTAGCCAGATGGAGGTTTACGATGCGCAATATCCTGTTTACGAGCTGTCTTCTGCTGCTCTGGATTTCTTTGGCAGCGGATCCTGCCCCAAACTACATTTTCAGTAAAACGCCGATGGCACTTACGACTTCATACTTCGACTACCTGATCGGCAGTGGCAACAATATCCCCTTGCAAGTGATCCCCCAGACTGCGGGAGGCGGCTATTTTGCCACCTATCAGGGCAGCAGCAGCCCAACTTCCCTGCGCAGGGCATATTTTGCCTACCTGGATGACCAGGGAAATGTGCTCAACAACTATTTCATAACTTCTCCTCCCTTCCGGGAAGGCTATCCCGCCATCGCCGTAGATCCCGTCTGGGGTAAGCCTTTCTATGCCTGGCATGCAGATGTGGATGGGGATGAAGCCCTGGAGGTGCTGGTTACATCAGATGCTTTTATCTCAGGCTGCGGCGGGCTGTTCAATACTCCTCAGATCGTGATCGATAATCCCTACAGCTTCACCGCTCCGGATGGTACGTTGGTTGAACTGGCGCAGTTTTTCTATCCCACTCTGGTGATCGGTCCTTCACCGATAGCAGGAAAACACAGGCTCTACCTTGCGGCTCGCAATGCAATACCCTTTGGTGATGTCCACAGCAAAAACAACGCCCTGATCGCCTTTACGGACTTCAATCAAGACGATATTGAAATGGGGTTAGCTTTCGTCTGGAACTACACAATGGTTCCGCAACTTAATGCCTGGTATGTGGATAGCACAGTGCAGCGCATCCCGAATTATGGTCTGGTCTGCGATCAGCTGGGAAATGTTTTTCTTGCCGGCTATCATACTGCCCTGGATGCAGAAGGCAACGAGGTCACTGAGCCCAAACTGGATGTATTCAAATGCAATAACTTCGGTCAGGGCACCTGGACATACTACCGCGCTTCAGATGCCTTGCCAAGCTGGAATCCGGCTGAATCGCCAACCTCCTCACTCGGTTACTTCAAGAATGAAGATGGCGTTCCATATAGCAACGAGCAGCTTAACTGGCGGATCACGAATTCAGCTAACATCAACTGCAGCATGGATAGCTACGGACGCATCCACGTTCCCGGGCTTTGGGGACTGAAAAACAGCAACGGAGCCTATTATGAAGAGCTGCAGTTCCTTAAGGAGTTTAGATTTAATACTTCCAACGCGCAATTCAGCATAAATGAGATCTACCCTCAGAAACGGATAGACGACAATGTTAACGAATGCTTTCAACCTTGGGACACCCTACATCCCTTAGGGGTTACAGATGGCTGGACTGAAACGGAGGGAATCTGGGCTCCAAATATGCAAACCGCTTGGAATTTAAGCATTTGGGGTGATGATGCTGACCTTATTCCCGCTTATTTTTACTACAACAACCTTAAACTTACCCAGGCAAACTCTCAAGGCAGGATGGCGGCTGTGTGGCAAAGCAGCTGGCGGGCAAGGCAATATCTGGTTCATGATAATCAAGCCTATTCCGCCTGGAGCGAGGCCCCGGAGATTATGATCAGCTTTTCTTCCGATGATGGCTATAGCTGGAGCGACCCTATCTCGTTGAATAATGTGGAGATACCACAGTTCAATGGCTTAACCCCGATGTGGGTTTATCCCGCCGACCAAATGATCTTTTATGGTTTTAGCGGCTACGGCCTAATGTATAAACTTGGCTTGCTGTTCTACGACGATTATAACTGGTTTGCCAATTCTGCCTCGCACGCCCAGGTAGCAAATCCAGGCGGCAGAGTGATGTTTTGCGAACTGCTGTTCAATCCCTCGGCCAACGACGATCCGGCTCTTGTTCCGGCTGCAGACTTACTTAAGTCCATCTACCCCAATCCCTTTAAGAATGAAACAAAACTGCAACTGGAACTGCCAATGGCTACAGAACTGGAGCTGAATATCTATAACCTCAAAGGCCAATTGGTGAAGCAGCTTTACCGCGGTAAAGCAGATTCCGGAACATTAGAGCTGCTATGGGATGGCTGTGATGCCAAAGGAAAAGCACTAAGCAGTGGTGTCTATTTCTGTAAAACCAGCCTGTGTGGCAAGTCGGAAACCCGCAAGCTGATGAAACTGCGTTAACCCTGGATAAAAGAGTTTCTTTAAGGTTGGCTACTGGCTATTATCCGGTAAAATCTCCTGTTCAGAGCACCCAACTCCGCAGTCCAGGTAACTCTGGCACCCAGCATGCCAAAACTTCCAGTTCCTGGAGCCAATGCATTATACTCCCCATTGGGAATGTCGGAAGCCATGATTTTATAGGAAGTTGCTCCTCCCACTGCCTCCCAGGAAAGGATTATCTGAGTTCCCTGAATCTGTGCTTGCAGAGCCGCAGGAACTGGTAATCCGGCCGTGTCGTTCACCTGGAATTGCTTCACCGGGCTGTGATCGACCAGGTTCCCTGTGATCATGGTAAGCCTGAGAGAGTATAATCCTGATGCTGCAAATCCGGTTGTCCAGTCCGTGGTTCCGGCATCCACCGAGCCGTCATTGCCCAAATCCCACTGAACGACTGTTATCGGTTGGTTATGTCCGATGGAAGTATTGATAAAGGTGACGTTTTCCCCGGAATCTATGCTTCCCTCCGGAATTATGAAATCGGCTTTATGCAGATAGGGGTAAGCCCCCATGTCGGCACGCGTTCCATCGCTATTTAGCGCAGAGCTAGGGTTTCCGGCATCGATGCAGGGACTGTTGTAATGAATGTGGAAGTCGTTGGCTACCGTGCTGGCAAAAAGAGGGTCATTATTCAGATTATTGCTGGCGATAACCCCCGTGTAAGCTCCCGGGCCGGCCAGAACGTCGTTGTATCTGGCAGTAAGAGTGCTGTTCACAGGCTGGAATGGTGCTAGCAGAGGTTGAGGATGCCAGGCGATGTTGTTTTCGAAGACACACGTGCTGTTGGTAACATAGAGAATTTTGGGATACCCGAAAAAGGTATTGTTCTCCACCTTGCAACTGGGATTGGAGCTTATTTCCATCCCTACGAAAGCCACTTCAGGATGTTCAATAGCCCAGCTTTGCTCCACCTGCAACAGGTTTCCCTTCAGAGGAGGCAGCATTTCGCTGAAGCTTCTGATAGCGGTGCTGCAATTGCGCAATACATTATCCCTGATATTGGGATGCGAACCTGGATGTGCCATAACCCCGGTATCGGACTGCATAATCTCACAATTCTGGATTAAAGGAGAGCTATTGATCCCCGCAGAGATACCTACCGAGGGCTCACGCACGCTGCTGCTGCTATTGCGGATGCGAATATTGGATAGCGAAGGCGTGGAGCTATACGCCGGATCAGCGCTGCTGATCACCACCCCCACTGTGCTGTCCAAAATTTGTGAATCTGCGATAGTGGTGGATTGATAGCCTTCCAGAACTATTCCGGTGCTGGGACTACGTACACTGCTGCTGCTATTGCGAATACGGATATTGGATAGCGACGGCGTGGCTGAGGTTAATAGGCTGTCGTTTACCACGCTGACCCCGGTAAGATACGATTCTATTTCCACATCACTCAGTACGGCACTGCTGCAGCCGCTGATGTCCACCCCCTTGGGGTCGGATTCCTGGGGAAAGCGGGGATCACGCACACTGCTGCTACTATTGCGAATACGAATATTGGACAGACTCGGAGTATCCCGCGTTTGCGGTTCTGTGGCCACGATCTTGATCCCGGTAACGTAATTCGTGATGCTTAGGTTATGCAGTTGGGGAGCTGAACTGCCCTCGATTAAAATACCTGGATTCAGGATAGCCATCAGGGTATCGGCTGGAGTGATTTGCATGCTGTCGACCACGGGACTGCTATTCAAGAGGGACAGCGGATTTGTGGCATTGATTATGAAACAACCTATCAAACTGCTGATAGTTCGCAAACTATCCGTTCCCTCGAAACGTAAACCTCCCCACAGCAGGCTATCCGCCTCACTGCGATAGGTGACCCCTGTGGCGTTCAACGAACCAAGAATCGTTATGGGCGCAGGGGTTAAACTGATTACCTGCACTCCTTCCTGCATTATGATATTGCGATCGGATGCAATTGTTATCGGCTCAGGGATTATGTATGGTGAATCTGCCAGGATCCAGATATCCGGAATCACAAAGGGCGATACGACCGTTCCCGTGCCCGTATAGGTGCCAGTGAAACTGATGGTCTGCAGCTCTGGCATCCATTGCACGAGGATCGAAACCGGACTAAAAGTATAATTTGCCTTTTGAAGAGATACGGTAAACGACTCTCCAGGATTGATCATCCGGATATAGGGAGTGATGCCGCAACTGATGCTATCTATGTAAACCGTTGCCCCGCTTGGAGTAGAGACGATGTGAACCTCTTGCGGCTCATCCTGAGGTAAAATGACAAACGGCTCTGATACCCCAAAACCAAAGTTCCCAAAGCCATCACGCATCCTTACCCGCACCTGAGCTTCGTTGGTTCCTGCCTCAAGTACTGGCCATTCATATAGCTCGCTATTGGGCTGGTTCTGGGCGATTAAAACCCAGTCTGTGGCGGGATCAGGACGCCAGCTTAGGTTGATGCAATTCGGAGGAACATTGCTTTCTTCGCTGGTCCAGGTGATCGGCAAGGTATCGCCATTCAAGATTTCCTGCCCCAAAGTGGGATTGGTAACCGTAATCACCGGATTTACAGTGTCCATCGTGAAAGCTCCCGACACGCCAAACCCGCTTTCGGCAAAACATATGGCTGCGCAAAACAACAGCGTGATAAGGAGTAAGTATTTCATATATCCTCCTGTTGTTAGATTGGTTATAGTTTTGTTTGTGGTAAGAATTTTAGTTTCCATTCCAACCTCCTTCGTGGTAGAGGGCTTGGATATCTGAGTTTGTTACTACCCGATTATAGAATCTAACATCGTCCACATCTCCCCCAATGCTGTATATTTCTGGATCATGCACACCAAACATTGTGCCAATGTTATATTCTGTGCTTAAGCCGGAAGTTATACTCGGATTTGAACAATGAACTCTATTATAAAACTCTCCATTTATATAAAGGCTCAGGTAATGATCAGAATAAGTTGCTACAATATGATACCAACTGCTAAGACTGATGGGGAACAATGATGTCGAATTCCATGTAACTCCTGGATTGTGTTGTGCAACTCCGATACTGCTGTCCGTTTGAAATATTCTGTAATCTACACCTGTAGTGGCATCAAATAAAGATGTTAAAGCAATGAATGGATAATCTGGTATTTCTATAGATTTGAACCAAACTGATATTGATATAGGGTTCAAGCCGTAGTAATAATACGGGATACTTACATGCTCATCTGTATTGGTATGAAAGCGAACAGCCTTGCCCGAAACTCCAAAACGATCTGCAGAGAATCCAGGTGAACTAACAAGAACGCCATGTCTGTTATTCCCGCTCTCATCATCGGCATTGCCGTTGAAAGGATAATAGGCTACCAATCCATAACTAAGGTTTAGCTTTTCTGTGGCTGTTACCTTTATCCTGAACTGGTTTCCGTTGAAGCTAATCCCTTCTGCCCCTGCATACCAGATAATATGTTTGGAGGTGCCAGATAGTATGTTTTCGCCGATTGCGCCGCTTAGGTTTGCTGGAGAGGGGGTTATGCCAAAGGTTGCTCCATTGTCGTTGGAAACTGCAAGAGAAACGGTGAGGGTGTCGTTTTCGGCATCGTTCACGCTATACCAGATATCCACGATCTTGCTGCCATCTGTGCGCTGGGATGCAGATACATCTGTAACTGAAGGTGGGGTATTGGCAAAGAGCATGCCACTCAGAGCAAATACCGAGATAATCAAAAGAAACTGCGTTAGTCTTTTCATTATATCTCCTTAACCTCATATAACATTATAATCACTTCGTTGTTGCTGCACACAGCCAATCCAGCCAGGGCAGGATTACGATCCAAACCCCGTAGGGGGGGGGAAAGGGCTGCCAAACTCCTGTTTGGCAGAGGCAACGGAGTTGCCTTGTTTAGCGACCTGCGGTCGCTGTGGCAATTCGGAGATTGCCACCCCTTTTTTCCTGTGGGTGTCACCCCTGTCGGGGTTTTGGGGTGGGGCGAGATTCCATACCTGGGTTTCCACTGCGCTACACCCCAGGTTAAAGGATTTCACCCCTGCGGGGTTTGGCTCGGTTGTAGAAGGGCTGCCAAACTCCGGTTTGGCAGAGGCAACGGAGTTGCCTTGTTTAGCGACCTGCGGTCGCTGTGGCAATTCGGAGATTGCCACCCCTTTTTTCCTGTGGGTGTCACCCCTGGCGGGGTTATTTTGGGTGGGGGGA